>Ga0074046_10000384_pt1 | contig 40216 bp, 36 predicted proteins | sample BogForMeECP23OM3_FD_94441 | JGI IMG/M metagenome (GOLD analysis project Ga0074046, IMG submission 94441) | Bog forest soil microbial communities from Calvert Island, British Columbia, Canada - Bog Forest MetaG ECP23OM3 | ecosystem: Environmental > Terrestrial > Soil > Wetlands ... | reverse complement strand
ACGAAAAAGCGAACCTGATCGAGCACATGCTCGGCGCTCCGCTGCCCTTGGAGCGCGGCGACGGCGGGTCGGCTGCGGACAGACTGATCGGGCTGGTGCTCGAGACCGGAATCGAGTTCTTCCGCGATCCTGACCAGCACGGCTGGGCCTCCGTGCGGGTCGATGGGCACTTCGAGAATCACCCGATCCGCTCCCGCCCGTTCCAGCTCTTCCTGCTGCGGACCTACTACCGGGAGACCGGCCAGAGCCCGGGCGCGCAAGCCATCCGCGCCACGATGGAACTGTTCGAGGCCAAGGCCTTGTTTGACGGCGAGGAATCTTCCATCAATCTGCGGGTCGCAAATCACCGAGGGAAGCTTTATCTCGACCTGTGCGACCGCGCTTGGCGGGCGGTCGAGATCGACGCCCAAGGGTGGCGGATAGTAGATCGACCGCCACCGAGATTTCATCGCACCCGCGGCTCCCGTCCGCTGCCCCCACCCGAGCGCGGCGGCGATGTCGGCGAACTGCGCCGCTTCCTCAATGTCGACCACCAGGGCTGGACTCTGATCAAGGCCTTCCTGGTCGCGGCGCTGCGTCCAGGTGTGCCCTGCCCTATCCTCGTCGCTAAGGGTGAGCAGGGAGCGGGAAAGACGACCGCGTGCAGAATAATCAGCGCGCTGGTCGACCCGCGCACCGGCGCACTGCGGGGCGTACCCCGTGAAGTTCGCGATCTGACTGCGGCGGCAAAGAATTCATGGATCGTATGCTTCGATAACCTGAGCCACCTGCCAGAGGAACTCGCCGATGCAGCTTGCCGACTTGCCACTGGCGGCGGTTTCGGTGGCCGGGAACTTTATAGCGATCATGACGAAGCGACTTTCGACGCTACCCGTCCCATTGTGTTCAACGCCATTCCTGATCTGGGTGGCGCGCGCCCCGACTTTCTCGATCGCGCAGTGATCGTCGAGTTGCTTGACATGACGCCCGAGAGGCGCCGCGACGAGGCGCAGTTCTGGCGCGAATTCGAAGAGGTAAGGCCGCGCATCCTCGGTGCACTGCTCGATGCCGTTGTGGCCGGACTTGAGAATCTGCCCAACGTCACGCTCGATCAGCCGCCGCGGATGGCCGACTTCGCGCTCTGGGTAAAGGCGTGCGAGGAGAGCCTCGGAATGAAACCCGGAGAGGCCCTGACTACCTACCAGTTCAACCGCATCCAGACCCACAATCTGGCGCTTGAGTCCTCGCCGCTGTACGAACCCGTGGCCGAACTGGCCCAGGAGGGCTTTAGCGGGACGGTCACAGAACTGCATGCGCGGCTCAACTGCATGATGAGCGAAAGCAAGCGCCGCTCGGTACGCTGGCCCAAGGCGCCCAATGCGCTGAGCAACGCGCTGCGCCGGATGGCATCCAACCTCCGTGCCGCCGGAATCGAGATCCAGTTTAGACGCGCCGATATCCGGGGAAGGCGCTGGGTATCCTTGGCCTCTGCTTCCGAGCCCGGAAAAGATCGTCAGTGATCGTCAGTGACCGCCGTTAGGAAACTGGCTTCTGAGCGGGTTTTGACAAGGCTTTCCTCGGAAAATATGAGAAACGTCCAGCGATTCGGCGATGGTTCTTCCTGACTCTCAACACTGACGATCACTGACGATCTTTTCCGAGGGTTCAAGTATCGCCGGTGATGCTCATGCGGTGGCCTGACCTGCTCAAAGCCTTTCATACCGCCAAACCCGGCTGAAACGAGACCTGCTGATCTGAAATTCTATCGGTTTCCTCCCATGCTAGTGTTGTACGTAGGCTGTTTTATTCGCTTAATTTAAGTTATCATTCAAGCGGTTTCAGCAGATGCAAACCGCGCTGAATTCGCAAGTCTTTCGCGATTACGACGCCTGCGGCACAGTCGCAAGTGATTTCGACAACCGACTTCGTGGCCGATCTTGAGCCAGACTATTGCACCTCGTTGCATCGGGCAGGGAAAACGATCACGCTCGGCCCATCGGTTTTTTCAGAAAGACTTTGAAATTACCAACGATTGACCGCGTGCGCGTGAATTTTCCCGACAGACGGGGTCTAGCGCGCGGGTCAGATACCCAGCCCGCGCTGCTCACTCCTTTCGAGGCGACCAGCGAAAAGCGATTGGCTGGAATTCGAGCGCTGTTCGACGGCAAACTCCGCGAACGCGCTATCTGATCCGATGGCTCGAACTTCCGCGGCCGGGCGCGCGTCGGTGCTGATTATCGCAGGCGGCCGTGGCACGCGCTTTTGGCCTGCGAGTCGCGAGTCACGGCCCAAGCCGCTCTTTTCGATTGACGGTAAGACCAGCCTGCTTGCGGATACGATCGAGCGTCATGTGCCGCTCATCCCGCGCGAGCGAATTTTTGTACTGGCCGCCGCGGTGCACCAGGCGCCGTTTCGGCGGGCGCTGCGTGGCCTGATTCCGGCGGATAACTTGATCGTTGAACCCGCCGCGCGAGGCACCGCGGTCGCAATCGCTTACGGCGTCGCGATTATCAAGCGCAGACTGGGCAACGGAGTCATCGCCGCGGTGGCCGCCGATCATTACATTGCCACACCCGCCAAATATCGCCGCACGCTTGCCGAAGCGATCCGTCTCGCCGCGACGCACGAATCAATCGTCGCGATTGGGATTACTCCGACCCGGCCCGAATCCGGCTACGGCTACCAGAAGATTGGTCCCAAGGTCGGTGCCGGATTCCGAATCGAAAAGTTCGTGGAGAAACCGGCGCTCGCACTGGCGCGCCGGATGGTGCGCAGCGGGCGCTACTTGTGGAATGCCTCGATGTTCGTGGTGTCGACGCGGACGCTGGCGCGGGAATTGGCCGAGCATTGTCCGGCGCTCGGGATAGCCGCCGAACGCCTTGCGCTGACTCCGCGGACGAAACTCGCGCGCGCCTACCGGCGGCTGCGGTTCGATTCGTTCGATCGCGTGATAATGGAGAAAAGCACCAACGTGCTAGGTGTGCGCGCGCGATTTTCATGGCATGACGTGGGATCGTGGGATGGGCTGTGGGGTGCGGTCGGCAAAACCGGCGGCAACGTGCTTCGCGGCAAAGCCATCGCGCTCGATTCCGAGCGCGTGCTGGCGCATTCGGATTCGCGCCTGATGGTGTTGTTCGGCGTGCGCGATCTGATCGTCGTCGACGCGGGAGATGCGATCCTAGTGGCGCACCGCGAGATGTCACCACACCTCCGCCGCGTCACGGAAGAACTTGAGCGCCGCGGCTTGCAGCGCTACCTATGAGCGAGTACACAGGCTCGACTAAAAAGCGAAGTTCTGCTATTCAGATTAAGTTAGGTTCAAGTGGCTTATCCCGAGGCGTTTACATTTGGGACGGGCACACACTCCAGCGGTGGATGCAAATCCTTGACTCGCTCTGACAGGTTAACGGCAAGAGTCTAAACGAATGAAGTCTCGACACGCCGCAACGCTAGCCTTGGTAGCTTGGTGCCTATTGTCACCCCCGAGCGGTGCAGACCTTAAGATCGCTGCGACTGCCCCGTTATCCCAATGGACTAATCATCACAGCTACGACTCTGCGGCTGATTGTGAAGCACGGAGACGTGAGATTATCGACTCGCTTCGAGATTCTGAACCGGATGCCGCTGAATATTTCAAGGCTAGTCAATGTGTATCGACTGATGATCCAAGGCTCCACGAAAAACAATGAGGGCGCAGCAGGGTCGGCCTGCGCGATACTTTGTAGCGGTTGAAATTGGCCTGCCTTCCGAAAACTCCGCCAAAATGAGGTAAAGTCCGTCGCCTCGAAGGGAGACGGGCCTTGAAAGGGACCTGCTTCAGGGAAGAGCAGATCACCGGAGTGTTTTTGCGCGAGCAGGAGGCCCGAGCCAGGACCGAGGAGGTGTGCCGCCCGCACTGGGCCTCAAGCGCGACCTTCTACAATGGAAGTCCAAGTACTGCTGGCTCGAGGTGTGAGAGGCGCGGCGGCTGAAGGCACTCGAGGGTGAGAACGGGTTCGTGAAGAAGGTGCTGGCGGAATCGATGTTGGACAACGCAGCGCTCAAGGACCTGCTCGGAAAAAACGGCTGAGGCCTGCGGCGCGAAGAGTGGCGGTGGGCAGGGTAACGGAGCGCCAAAGGCTGAGTCAGCGGCACGCTGGGAGGCTGGCGGTGTTGGACTGTTCGACGCTGCGCTACCGGCGCCAGCGGCGATGCAGCCGCGCGACAGCGACTGCACGAGCTGGCCGCGGAGCGAAAGCGTGTGGGCTGGATGCTGGTGCGCGAAGGACACGCGATGAGTCACAAGAAGCTGAAATCGGAGCTGCCACGAAGAGCAGATCATGGTGCGGCGGCAGAGAGCAGAAGTGCGCATTGGGAACCTGGGCGCTGATGACCCTTCCGAACGCGATCAACCAGCGGCGGTCACTCGACTTCGTGTCGGACGCACTAAGCGACGGGCGGCAGTTCGGCATCCTGTGCATCAGCCGTGAGCGCCTGGCCGCAGTGGTCGACACTTCGCTGGGCGGCTGCAGGTGGTGCGGGAGCCGGAACTCGCGACTGAACGAGCCGTGCCTCGAATCGTAGTCAGCGACAACGGGACGGAACTCACCAGCGGTGCAATGCTGCGCTGGGCCACCGGACGTCTCGGCTGGCATTACATCGAACCCGGCAAACCGGTTCAGAACGCGTGACGTTCAAGAGCAAACTTCGGGACGAGTGCCACGAGCACTTCTTCTTCACACTCGCCGAAGCGCTCGAAACGATCGAGGCATAATGTCAACTACAAGCACTTGCGATCGCACTAGCACTCTCGGAGCCTTGACGGCAACCGAGTTCGCCGTAGCAAAAAGGACAGAAAATGCAACCCACAGGGATGGCGACGCAAGCGACGGACTCTACTTATGATTGCGGGAAATCTGGAGGCTAACTTTGCAAGCAATCAAACGATGTTTAGGGCCCGGCCTGGGCTTGGTTTTCGCCGCTATCTTGATGCTGCGAACAACACAGGCGGGAGCGCAGTTCAGTAATGCCGACTTTGTGAACGTTCAAGCGGGAGCGTTTAGAGCCAGATGTGACGGGCGAACTGACGACTATGCCGCGCTGCAGAACGCGATCGATGCGGCCTGCACTAACAGACAAGCGCTCTATGTCCCACCAGGGTCGGGAACAAATCATGTCTGCTTGCACAGTAAGCCCTTGGTAGCACGCTGCGGCCTTCACATGTTTGGTAACGTTGCGAATTCTCATCTGGGATCTTCGAGCCTAAGACCGCTCGACTATGCCGGCCCGGACCTTTTGATCGAAAGCCCCGGTATTTCGGGTATCACGACTGGTCCACCGCTTGTGGGTGACTCCGGCGCAAGCTACAAGATCGACCCAGGCAACCCTGTAACGATCAACCTTCGCCAGACCGCGACAGCCGAACTCGACGGGCTGACGGCATTCACTGCAGAGGGTGCATTCAGGCTTGCAGGCAGAGCATTGAGCGCGACTATCGTCGCTTCAGATGGAGGACTCAGCAAGAATGGCGGTGCCCTTCCTGCACCTAACACGCAGGACATGACGCTTTGGGTCAACGGAGGTCGACTTATCGGCCGTCTCCGAGTCCAAGGCGTCCCCCATGAGCTCGGCTACGGGCCCGTGACCGCAAACGTCACACACTATGCCGCTCTAACCTATGACGGGAGCGCGGTGGAGCTTTACTACGACGGCAAAAAGGTAGGGAGTCAGCCGGCTTCGGGTCCTGTCACGCAGGATGTGACGGACGACGTGACGATCGGCGTGATGAATCAGACGGGACCCGAAGGAATGTTGGTAATCGGCTCTGATGCAGGGACGCTGATCGACTCGGTCCGATTATCGAACGTAGCCAGATATCGTGGCAGCCTGATGCCGGTGCCAATACGTGAATTCACCAGAGACCCACAGACTATTGCTCTGGTCAATTTCGACGAGAACGCACCCGTCGGCTTCACAGAAGTTGAGCAAGGCGCATACGGTAAGTTTCCGGCCCGGATCTTTTCGGTCGTAGAGCGCACTAAAGATCCTAAGGGAAACGGCGTGCCGTTCGATGCAGGAGTGTACGTTCACGACCTCTGGCTTCAGGGCGGTCTCTGGTGCTGGTTTTGCACTTTCGGAAGCCGGTTCGACAACCTGATGTTCGAAAACGCCTTTGTCGGTCTGGTTCTCGCCGGCAACAGCAACGAAGACATGGTCAACAGTCTTTGCGTGCGAAAGGGCGGTCCGCCGATGCGCTACGGGCTGCTGATGAGCTCTGCCAACGGAAACTCGGTCCGCGGAGCGCAAATCGACACGTCCGTGTTTCCGCTGGTGATCCAGTCTGCTGCTCGAACCTGGCTGAGCGATCTTCTGATTACTCCTCAAGAATACTCTCGGTACGGCGTGTTGACCTATGGTGCCGCCCCGAGCTTTCGGGGGCTGTACTTTGACGAGGAAATAGCCAAGCCTCCCGGTTTCGTCGGATCGCTGGTTGAAGTAGCGAACTGGTCAGCTGGAGAAGTAAGTGGGTTGGAAATTGATAACTTTTCCACACCCGGAGCGCGTCCCATCGTAGTCGACGGTTCTAATCAAGGCTATGGATTGAGCATAACTGCGGGATATACGGGTGATTCGGGGACGCAGCCTGCCGTCACCATAAATGGCTCCCTTTCCTCGCCGGTCATCGTCAACAATCTCCGCCACGCTGGAGCCGGACCGCTTAGCAATAACCGCGAAGAAACGATCGCGTTGGGAAGCGATGGATTGGCTGGCGGCGGCGTCGCCATGAGCAGTCGTGTTGCAAATTCTGGCGAGGTGGGAGCTCTAGACGGCGTCGCGCCAGTGTTGGCTCGAGCAACACCGACGGTTGAAAATTGTGGCTCTGGCTCCAATCTCACTTCCGGCTCACGAGCCGATGCGTTTGAGGCAAGAGCTGGAACTGACACAGGTTCATGCGTGATAGACTTTGCGTCAGCGAATGGCCAAAGGCCGCTGTGTTCCTGCAACGACGAGACCCGGGCCGCTGCGCTAAGACTAATATCGACACCCGGTAGTCTGGCAATCTCGAATTTGAGCCCGAGCGATATGTTCATGTGCAACTGCACATGGCACTAAGTAAGGCTCCGGGAGTGTGTTGCCATTGTTTCCGAGTGCTACGCGCAAGCCTCGGTGGCCAACCTGCGGCTTTGGCTGGTAGCGATGGAAGCGTGCGCGAGCTCGCACTACCGGGCGCGCGAGAGTGAGGGCGCGCGAGAGTGAGAAGGTTGGTCACGAGGTGCGGCTCATCGGTCCCAAGTTCGATCCCGACGGTTGTAATTTCCGTGATCGGCTCTCCTCGCTCTGCGGGACGGGAACCTTCGCCATCATCGTAAAGCGGCGCGTCGGTCTGTGGCACCTCAAAATCTGATGGGATGGACCGCTCCCCCGAGCGTACGATCGTGGCCCATTGAGGACGTTACAACCGACTCGGCGGGCGGATGCCCGCCAGGTCGATCTGCTTCTCGAGATTTGTGTCGCTGGACGAAAAGCGAGCGCGACAGCGAAGCAGCGCGGCCTCAGCGCCGGTTCCAGGTGAACACCGAAGACACTGCGTAATTCCAAACCGAACCAATCACGACGCCGCTGATTCCAGCAATCCACCAAGCGTTGTGGGCCGCGAAGACGTAAGAAGCGACTCCGACGTTCGCAAACGCGCCAACGCCACAGATCAGATAAAACGACGCGAGCCCACGAATGAGACGGGCTCCCCTGAGCCGCTGATCACGATAGGTAAAGAGGTTGTTGAGAAAGAAGTTGAAGGTCATCGCTAAAGCGGTGGCGATTGCCTGTGCTGTGACAAAGCTCGCACCGAGTAGAGTCAAGCTCGACCACAGCACACCGAGATGCAAAACAAGGCCTAGCGCGCCAATAAAGGCAAACAGCGCAAAACGCACCGGTACGATGTGTCCGATCAACTTGTCGGCCAGCAGCATGCCGAATTCCCACGCGACGAGCGTGTCGAGCTTGCTGTCGCCGTGCTGACGTTGACGAAATTGAAAGGGCAACTCCTTTTGGCGAACTGGCTTAGGCGATGAGGCTAGTAGGTCGAGCAGGATCTTGAAGCCTTCGCCCGAGAGTTTGCGCAAGGCGGCTTCGAACACCTCGCGACGAGCCATGAAAAACCCACTCATTGGATCGGCAATTTCCGCCTTGCAAATGACGCGAGAGAGCCGCGTCGCCAAGCTGCTGATCGTGGCTCGCCTCTCGTCCCACTCGCCGAGCCCGCCGCCCTCGACGTAGCGGCTGCCAACGACCAGATCGTAAGGCTCGTTCTTGAGCACGTGCAGCATTTGCGGGAGCAGCCGTTCGTCATGCTGCAAGTCGGCATCCATCACCGCCACATAAGGTGAGGCACAAGCGAGCACGCCCTCGATGCAAGCGCTGGAAAGTCCCCGCCGTCCGAGCCGCTGCAGACAGCGCACGCGCGCATCACGCCGAGCGATCTCGCGCACCGCATCTGCCGTGCCGTCGCGCGAATCGTCGTCGACGAAGATTACCTCCCAAGCGACACCGTCAAGCGCCGTTTCGATCAAATCAAGTAGGGGAACTATGTTGTTGCGCTCGTTCAGCGTGGGCACGATGACGGTCAGCTCGGGGACGCGACTCGCCGATGGCGCCGCACTACCCTTGTGCTCGCTAGCGACTGCGGGCGCGCCATCTTTTGTTCGTTGACTGACCGCTGTACCAGCCAAATGGCTCATCGCAACGGGGTTCGATGGCATCGCAAAAATCCTCCGACTTCTTCGCAAAAGCTAGCCGCGGCGCAACTCAGACCGGCGCAAGGCGCGCGCGCTAACCCAATGGCTAGACCAGCTTTGCCTTAGTCGACTACGTGTGCGAATCGCAATCCGCTTTCGACCCAGGAGCTTGGTATCCGCACCGTCGCCTCGGGTCGATTTTATAGCATTTTTCTTTCCTTAAGCATATTTCCTTATCACAAAAGAATTGATTAGTGCACCAGAGCTTAAGCCCTGAGTTTCGCGCTGAAACAAAGTCGGCTTGCAGCAGGCCATGGATTTCCAAGGATTTGCGAGCCCGGTCCGGCAGCCCAGACACTCAATAGGCCGGAGGCTCCAAAGCGCACTCCAGAACTGACCTGGCTTGGCGGAGAGTAGCGGAGTGGGAACGGGAAGGAGAGTAACGATGCCCAAGCCTTACGCACACAGGATACGCCAGAACACCGGGACCGAATGCCAGAGCTGGGGTGAGCAGCGCATTGTCCTGACGATCTCTCGAAGGAGGTCAAATCGCCTGCTCAGTCGATTTGCAACTGGGTGGCGCGCAATGAGGGCCGTCGCTGGATGCGATGACCAGCGAGGAACACCAGGAGGTTACCCGGCTTCGGCGCCTCTTCGGGCTGTTGGTCGGTATGGCTTGGGGGCAGCAATTCCGCTCTCTCGCGGGCTGCTTCGCCCCAAGGAAGCTTCGACTTGCTGCGCCCCGCCAGCAATTCTGCTCGCCGGTTCTCTCCTTCGGCAACACACGAGGAGACCGACCGTCACTGACCGATAAGCCAGCTATTCTCAGCACCCGAAATGCGCGCCGACGTAGTCTGGCGAACAACCCTGAATCTAGCGGGCCGATTCCTGGGCCATTCTTTTGGCGGGCCGGCTTCTAAGTCCTGAATCGGATTTCGGCTCTTCCGACCCCGGTACCCTGCGATCAGCGAGATAGCGCTCCAAGTCGTCTGACCGGAAGCGTTTCATTCGCCCAATCGAATAGTGCGGAAGGTCGCCGCGCGCCGCCATCCGGTATATGGTCATTTCGGTTAGTTGTAGGAGCTCAGCCAACTGACTGACGGTATAGAATTTGTTTGCGCCCTCAACCGAGCTATCCATTTTTTGTTCTTTCAATCTCCACCCCTCCTGGTTCGACCACTTCAATCACAATTATACTTGACATTTATTCTCCCGCGCTAGCTATCTTCAGCTTTCTCCACCTAAGTTGCCTAATGTCTACTTGTGTCATCCAATTACTAACAAAGCAGATTTCAGCCAAAAAGAAAAGCTTTTCCTCGTTCCCGCAGGCGGTTTTATTCACAAGCATCTGGCAGTGCAGGTCAATTCCGCCTATGTTCTTTGACTCCACTTCTCCTTGAACTACAAACTGTCCACTTAACTTTACTAAAAGTCGCAGGCTTTGACAATAGCCTTAACGCTTTTAAAAGTGGAATACCAAGCTACAATTCTATCCCTGCTTCTGATGGCGGCGAACCATCCCCGCGAGAAGTATGATCAGGTCGTTCGCGGCGTTCATCCGCGATTTATGCAGTTCGATGAGCTTTGGACTTTCCTCCATACGAAGCAGGAACACTTGTACTGGAACGATCCGCGCGAGTGAGGCTGACCTGGCCTGCACCCCAATTTCCAGCCAATCATAAGTAGAGTCCGTCGGTTATTTCGCCCTCCTGGGGCGGTTGAGTTTCCTGTTCTTTAAGCGCCGCGAACTCGACCGGTGTCAAGGCACCCAGGCTCGAGTGCGGTCGGCAGTGGTTGTAGTCTAGTCGCCACTCCTCGATGGTCTCGCGCGCCTCGGCCAGGGTGAGGAACACGTGCTCGTTAAGGCACTCGTCGCGCAGTTTGCTGTTGAACGATTCAACGAAGGCATTCTGCACCGGCTTGCCGGGTTCGATGTAGTGCCACTGCAGTCGCCCGGTGGCCCAACGCAGCACTGCGCCGCTGGTGAGCTCGGTCCCGTTATCGCTAACCACCACCCGTGGCAGCAAGCGTTCAGTTGTCAGCCGCTCCAGTTCGCGCACCACGCGCACGCCACCGAGCGAGGTGTCCACCACCGTGGCCAGACATTCGCGGCTGAAGTCGTCGACGATGCAAAAGATGCGGAAGCGCCGGCCGTCGCTCAGTGCGTCCGCCACGAAGTCCAGTGACCACCGCTGGTTGATCGCGTCGGGCAGGGTCATCGGCGCCCTGGTTCCCAGCGCACGTTTGCGCCCTCTGCGCCGGCGCACCATGAGTCGCTCTTCGCGGTAGAGCCGGTACAGCTTTTTGTGATTGATCGCGTGGCCTTCGCGCGCCAGCATCCAGCCCAAACGTCGATATCCGAAGCGCCGCCGCTCCGCAGCCAGATCCCGCAGTCGTTGTCGCAGCGCCGCGTCGTCCGGCCGCTTGCGCTGATAGCGCAGCGTCGAGCGATCCAATCCCACCAGTCTGCAGGCGTGCCGCTGACTCAGCCCGTGACGCTCTATCACCTTTCCCACCGCTTCTCTGCGCGCCGCAGGCTTCAGACGTTTTTTCCGAGTAGGTCCTTGAGCGCCGCGTTGTCGAGCATCGACTCTGCCAGCAGCCGCTTCAGCCGCCGGTTCTCATCCTCTAGCGACTTCAAGCGCCGCGCCTCCGATACCTCGAGCCCGCCGTACTTCGCTTTCCACTTGTAGAAGGTCGCGCTCGAGATCCCGTGGCGTCGGCAGACTTCCTCAGTCTTGGCCCCTGCCTCGTGCTCCCGCAGCACTCCAATGATCTGCTCCTCGCTAAACCGGCTACCTTTCATCACCCGTCTCCTTTTTTCAGGCGACGGACTCTACCTCATTTCGGCGGAGTTTTCGGGGTGCAGGCCAGACCCAAAACCCAAAAACTAGGACAGCGATAAGTTGAGGAATCGGGGTTTGGTGTGGTCCTCTGAGCGCGAGGAAGGAGGACCAGGATGTCGAAGCGAGGACACACGGAAGAGCAGATTCTGCGGGAGCTGCACCAGGCCGAAGGCGGCGAGGATAAGCGATCTTTGCCGCGAGCATGGGATCAGCGAAGTCACGTACTACGTCTGGAAGAAGAAGTACGCCGGACTTGGACTGAGCGAGTTGCGCGAGCTCAGACAATTGCGCGAGGAGAATTCGAAGCTCAAGCGGCTGGTGGCGGATCTGTCGCTGGATCGGCACATGCTGCAGGAGATCATCCGAAAAAAGCTGTAAAGCCTCGCACCGGCGCGAGTTGGGGCGCTGGACGCAAGCCGCCTTTGTGGTGAGCGAGCGTAGGGTGTCGAGGCTGTTGCCGATCCAACTGGCAACGCTGCGCTATCGGAGTCGCAGGGACCCGCAGACGGCACTTAGGATAAGGCTGCGGGAGCTGGCCGCCAACCGCGTGCGCTTTGGCTACCGGCGTCTGACGGTGCTGCTCAGACGCGAAGGATGGAAGGTGAACGCCAAGCGTATCTACCGGATATACACCGAGGACGGGTTGGCGGTGCGAACCAAGCTGCGCAGGAAGATCGCACGGCGCCAACGAGTTCCGTTATTAAGGGCGACTCGACCACACGGGCGCCTGAGCATGGACTTCGTCAGCAACCGGCTGCTCGACGGCCGCTGGTTCCGTGTGCTGACGGTGGTCGACCACTTCACGCGCGAGTGCCTGACCTTGCTGGTTGACAGTTCGTTGACGGGCACAAAGGTCGCGCAGGCACTCTCGGAGATCGTCGCTGAACGGGGAGTGCCGGTATCGATCACAGTCGACAACGGCACCGAGTTCCAGAGCAAGGCAATGGACCTGTCAGTAGCTTGCGCGCCAGCTCGGTCGCGTAGATGAGTTTCCGTCGCCGATCGGGTCTTCAAGGCAGCGGCCCCCTCATAGAGGGTCTGCCTGCCTCACCCAGAGCTCCTTCATTAACTCGATCGGACTGCGTCTCGGGCGCACCGGCTCGGAAATTTCCCTCCGGTTATTCCGTCGCGTGCATGGCTCTTGGGCATTGTGGCTCTCCTTTGCTTTTTCCAACCCACCACACTCCACCAAACCACGTCAACTCCATCCTTAGCGCCCTTTGGATCTTTTGGGATCAGGCTGTCCACGCGGACGCTGCCAGTTCGTGCTGATTTGACGGCAAAGTGGACTGCTGCAATGAATGCCAGCACGTTGAGCATAGCGCAAATCATCGAAAGCTCGTCCCGCACTCCAAGCTGCTGACCGCCGGCGAGCACGTGGACAACATAGGCGAGATTGAACAGACAGGTAAGAGTCAAAATGGAGAACACCAGCATCATCTCGGCACTTTCCAACGCTAGAGGAACGGCTACGACAATCGATAGAAAAAGATAATGTGGGTACATCCATTGTGCAAAAAGGAAGTATCCAAAAGTCATCAAAAAGACTGAATAAAAAAAGGCGGATGCGCTGCGCAGGTGATAGACGTAGAATGCCGCGAATCCAAAAGTTGATGTCAGCGAAATCACTTCGACCGGGAAATAGGGGATCCCAGCCAGAGTCCCAGCGCCGGTCGGCTTCAGACCGCCAAACAGTGTGGCGAAATTGAACGCGTACACAACGGTCTCCCGCCGGTAAGCCGCCATCGACGACAGGGAGCTATCCAGAATCCAATTCAATGGATGCCCCAACTGAAACGGAACTAGTCCAATAAGCAAAATGGCGAGCGCGACTCCAAGCGAACGCCACAAAAGCGCACGGTCTCCGACCGCTAGCATCCACAGAGCTAGAACGGACAACAGAATCAAGCCCAACGGATCGATGAGTATGGATATGGCCGCAAGCCCCCAGGCTAAGTCGCTTTTGCGTGCCAAGATCGTCACCGCGCTCAGCCACGCGGCGAGCGCGAAAACAGAGTCGTTCTGACCCCAGACTACGGTGTCGAACACAAGCGCCGGGTTCAGCGCAACCATCAGCATTGCCGCGAGTGCAAATCCGCGTTGGCTGCTACGGCGTACGAACGCGAGCACCACCAGCGCGAGTACGGCGTCCGCAAACACGGGAGGCATACGGACCAGAATCCGTCCGCCCTCTCCCAATGCTCGACTCAAAGCGCCGGGGATCCACAAGACATACAGATAACCAGGCGTATACGCCAGAAGGTGTCCAGGCTGATAGTAACGTCCTGGTCCGACGTCCGCGATGCGAATCGCCCACGACAGAAAGTGAAATACGTCGAAGTCAAAGCCCGTTATCAGCAACAGACAAGCTGTCTTGACGGCCGACACCACTGTCACTATCCAGATTGCGCCGGTGAGAAGCCTGTCTCTGCTTCTGATCGCGTAACTCAGCTGTTGGAACACGGCCAACGCTATCAGGGAAAACAGGATCAATGCGCTGCCGCCGCCAAGCAACTTGAGGTCGCTCGGGTTCACGACCTTGAGCCCAATAAGCGACGTAACGACCAGAATTAACGCGGTCCAAGTGCTCGCCGCGAGGCTTCCGCGCGTGCGCAGATTCGAACGTGAACTGCCCGTCATGGGAGTTGCAGCTAGAGATTCTAGCGGCCGGGGTCGCTCAGCGTGTCAGCTAGGGGCCGAACTGCTGCGGACGACGACTTGGCAAGCGTGCTTGCTCTCCCATACGCCGGCAGAGGTTTACGAGCGACCAAGAATATGTTGTCCGAGCAGGCCCGCGGAAACGTTCGGCTGACAAACCGTGGATAAGACCTTTCCGTGAATGGAACCCTGCCGTGACCGCTGTAGATTGCAAGGGGCTCTCTCAACCCACACTCCAACGCGATACGGCGAAGGTCGAGTTCGAGCAATGCCGTGATATGCCCCGGATAAAGTCCCGGGCGCTCCTGAAACTGAACAAACTCATTCTTCACGACCAGGCACAATTTGCTCAGCAGGCTCAACTGATTGGGCGTCGAGATCACAACCAGCCCACCCGGTTTTACAACGCGCGCAATTTCCCGCACAAAAGCGCGGGGGTTTTCCATATGCTCGACTGTTTCAATCGAGACCACGGCGTCGGCGTAGTTGGATTTGAGTGGCCAGCGAGCGTTGAGGTCGGCTTCAACAAATTCACACTCGGCGGGAAAAGCTCGGTAGGCAACGACATCCATACCAATATAGCGCGCTTGAATTGCGGCCACACGGGGCCAGAGCGTTCCTCGCCCGCAACCGACGTCAACGACAACCGCGCGCGGCGGCACGCTGCGCTTCAGAAGATCTCCGACCAATTCGTGAAGTGATTCTTCGCTTCTGCCCTCGCTCAATTCCGCGCGGCTCTTCGAACTCAACGCTCGCGGATCCGTTGGACTACTAGGTGGCATCGCTCACCTACACCCTATGGTTGTCTGCGGACCGTCGCTGTAGGATCTGCTCAAAGAACTCGAGATGTCTGTGTGCGACGGCACGGCACGAGTATCGGCTGAGCGCAGCTTCACGACCTCGCTCGCCGAGTTTGCGACGCCGTTGTTCGTCCAGCAAGAGCCCCTCGATGGACTGCGCCCAGCCCTGCACATCACCTTCTCTGACGACGATCCCGTCGTCTCCTACAACGTATGGGATTTCGCCGCTGTCGCTGCCGATGACCGGAACTCCGCACGAGAATGCTTCCGCAATCACCCTGCCAAACTGCTCGCGCCAATTGAGGGCCGTCTGACTTGGTACGCACAAAACATTCATCGCATTCAAATAGGCCGGTACTTCATGATGGGAAATCCCCGTCACTACGCGCACCCGATCGGGATATCGTTCACCCCAGGCCAACACCTCCGCACCAAGTGGCCCGCCGCCCAAGAACATTGCCCGCCAAGGAGTTCTGATCCGATCGAGCGCAGACATCATGACCTTCAAGCCCTTTTCGGCGACAAATCGCCCCGCAAAACCAATTACCGGTAAGGTGTCATCCTCCCAGCCAAGTTTGCGAACCACCGCGCTCCGCGCGCTGGCGTCCGGTCGAAAAGTGTCAGGATCGACACACGGCGGTACAACTTCGCAAGGCTTTTCGCTGAACCCGCGCGCCATCTGCGTCGCGAGCGTCGTCTGACCCATGGCGAGCCATCCCGCAGCGCGCCGAAAGCAAAAATTCTCGATCTCGCGGAACGGGGTCGGGTACTGTTTGGCTATGTTCTGGCAAGTATAGTAAACGAGTGGGATTTTGAGTGGCGTCCAGGCGGCGATCTGGCCGCCGGCGAATATGAAGGGCTCTTCCCACACGTGCACCATGTCCCAGTGCTCGGCGAGAAGGCTGCGCAAGGCGCGGCTGTATAAGAAGACATGCACCTGCTTAGTGAAATGAACGGGAACCGTGCGAACCTCACACAGCTCTCCGGGTTCAAGTGCGGTCGCGATCGGGGAAAGGTCGCCCGGATATGCCGATGGAGCGACCACCACCACTTCCCACCGCGAGTCTCCCAAGCGCGCCATCCATTGCGGCAGCTTGCGGTTCATGCCGACGCAGTAAGAATGACCGATTGAGAGAAGGCGTAGCCTCATTTTGATTGAAAGGCCGCGCCGCTCAGCCGCGGCGTCGCCCCACGCGTCCGGTGCAGTTCCAATTGACTCGGCTTGCCGCCGCCCCGCTAGGCGGCATTTGAAAATCATCCATGCGAATTCACAAGCTGCGCCGCGCTTCGAATCAGCCTTAGGAACCTCAGGTACACTGTCATCTTCAGCGCGGGCAAAAGCGGCATCTGATAGCGGCACTCGCGCGTGAGATCCGACCAGTTCGTCTCGTTGGCGTACTCGAAGGAAACACTGATCGAAGTAGAAAGTAGACGAGTAGTGTGCCACCAACCGGCCGGGATGAACAAGACTTCGCCCGGTTCGAGCGTCACTGTCGTGGGTGTCGCCTGCGCAAATTTAGGAAATCGCTTGAGGTCGACGTGGTTGATGTCGGGAATCAGTGAACCGTGGTGCCTAGACTCCGCTTCCGGATACAAAAATTCGCTTTGATCGGGGGTAAAGAGAATCACCTTCTTTTCCCCGTAGATCTGCGCCAAAAACGTGTGAACGTAGCAGTAGTCGAAATGCAAAGACGGGAAAGCTGCGCCGCGGCCGCCGAAATGCAGCTCCGGCCCGTTGTAGTCCAGTCGTGCATGAAGCCGGCGCGCAAGGCGCCCTTCGATCCAGTTGGGGAAGAAATATTCGGGTAGGGGCCGCAGATCTTCATCGAGTTCGGGCGAAAGACGCGGCACCGATTGATTGCGAAGATAGGGAGCCGGATCGCTATCAGTTGACTCTTCGATAAGAGCAATCAAATCGCCCAGTCGAAACTGGCGATCTTGTGGTCCGGACGCACCGTCGGTATAGCGCGCTTCGCTTACCGCAACCTCGCGGGTGCCGAAGCGAGTTCTAAAGAAGCTAGGGCTCCACTTGGTCAGTGCCGGCCACGCGGAGATGGCACCCACCAAAACCACGGGAATCCGTCGCACACAATACTCGCCACGAAACTCCCGATAGGCGAGAGCGCTGCGCCGAACCACGACCGGTTCGTCGAACGCTGTGTTGACGCGGGCAATTTGATCAGCACGCATTTGAGCACCCTTGGGAAATCTTAGGGGGTTGGACTTGCGCGAATCGCTTTACGTGACAGTCGCCGATCCCTGACCAGCCGTCAGCTTCTCCTCCAATGCTCTCTCCAGTCAACGATCGTCGTCACCAACGCCAGCGCGATTGCCAGAGCGACGAGCACCAGTTTTTCAAGTATTGAGGCTTTGGCTCGCGATTTGTGCCGAACCGGTCGCGCTTCGGACTGCGATTGGTGTGCCATCGCGGAAGACCGGTCCCCGAGCGTCGGGTCACCCACCAAGGCACTGTCATCGGATAGGGCATTCACTTTTGACGTCCCGCCCAGGTCGAAGCCAGGCCTTTGCTCTGAACGCGCTGCTTAACCCCGATTTGCTTTTGATGCACTTCACTGCTTTTACTTTACTTTCTTTCCTTTGGCAACTCTTACATCTACGGAGCCTAGCCGAGTGGGGTCAAACTCCGACCCGACGCGCGAGTCGGCGCACGAGCGGCGTTATGACCAGGCATGCTACAACGGACAGGAGGTAAGTAAGTAGTATGCCGATAGTAGAGTTCATCTTTTGCAGATCGCATTCTCCTCGGCGGCTAAGGAATGGCTATGAATCGCAGCGACTCTCCATGAGAACATGAGAATCCTCTTATGAGCGCCTTTTCTTGGATGACATCATTGTTCGCGGACATTCATGCGAAGTAGTGATTGAACTGCAGTCGCTCCCGCGCCACTGCCGCCAACCGTAACCGAGGGCAAAAACCAGCGCTGCTCGACCGATGCTTCGGGTGCTTCGCCGTCGACCAATTCGGCGTACAGCCGCAGCGTTCGATCGACCATTTTCTGCAGTGTGAAATGGCGGCCAACGCGCCGAATTCCCTCCTGACCGAACTTCGCGCGCAGGGCGGGTTGATTAAGTAGTTGGTTCAGCGCTTTTGCGAGAGCGTCGGAGTCGCTGGGAGTCACTGAAAATCCGGTCACACCATCCACTGAGACGAACGGTACGCCGGACGGCAAGAGCGTGTTGACTACGGGCTTTCCAGCCGCGAGCGCTTCAAGTTGCACAATCCCGAAAGCCTCGCTGCGGGCGATCGAGGCAAGCGCGAAAACATCGCAAGCCTGATAGTACGGCACCGGATCTGCGACCGAGCCCAAGAACGCGACCCGCTCAGACAATCCGAACGCGCGGGCCTCGGCTTCGAGCGCAAGCCGTCTGGGTCCGTCGCCGATTATCAGCAACTGCGCGTCGGGGATCTTGAGCATCGAGCGGATCAAGTACTCGAGCCCTTTGTAGTATACGCAGCGTCCCACCGTCAGAATGATTCGAGACCCGAAGCGCTTGCGAATTGCAGCGACCGCGGACGTATACTCCCTCTGGAACAGCTCGAGCGGGATGCCAAATGGAATCACCCGACACTTTCTTCGGTTGGCGCGCAACACGGGCGAGCTCAAAAGGTAGTTCGGTGAAGACACGATGATAGCGGCGCAACGCCGGATGAAAGCATTAAGGAGCGGCTGAAACAGTCCTGCCAGAACGCGCTGGCGCACGACGTCGCTGTGCCAAGTCACAACCGTCGGCCCGCGATAGCCGCTTGCCAGCAGCGCCACAACCGCGGCCGGATTGGGAAGATGAACGTGAACCAAGTCCGCCCGGGCACGGCGTATCGCCTTAGTCATCTGCGGACAGATCGGCGTTGAGGCGAGCTCCCAAGCCTTGCCAATCCTCGAGACCTTGACACCATCGACCCATTCCACCGCGGTCTTACGGCTTTCATTCGACACCAGCACTTCAAGGTCGACCGACTTGTTGAGCTCACCAGCCAACTGTTCGAGGTGAGTCTCCATGCCGCCGCGATGCGGCGGATAGTATTTGCCGATCTGCAGAACGCGAGGGGCGCGGGAATTCATCATAGCGCCGCTCCCAGCCTGTCGTGGCCGCATAAGCTTGCCGCGCCGTCGCGGGCTGGACTCGACCAGCAGGTTGGCGCCAAGTGCGAGACGGCTATCGTGCGATGATCGCGACCCGCAGCGGGCATGAGTTGTCCTCGCGTCTGGACGGCAGCACTAAATCGCTCGGGAAGAGGCAGGCCGGTCAAGACATGCGACAGCGTCATTCTGCTCATCATTCACCAAGACTTCTCGTTAAAAGAGAGATATTTAGTTAGAGGAGTACATCTGCTATAAAGTTAAGTCAAGAAGAATAGTGCTAAGGTACTTCAAATAGAGTGTCGAGCGAAGGAATCACAATCCGTAATGTATGGTGAATTTGAATGTTTCTGCCAAGCGCGCAACGGACGGCGGTTGCGCGAACCGCGGACGTCAACGATTGTGCGCGTCAAAGATGGGGCGTCGCTGACAGCCGCGAAAGAGATTTCCAGACCGCACAAGGCCGCGGGTGACCGTTCGACGCCTCAACTACTGACCTCACGAAGCCTTGGGGCAGGCTCCTCCTCATCGAAATAAAGACGTGCTTGGTGCCAGCTCCGAACGGTAAAAATGCCGTCTTTGCTATGACTGTGATGGTGATGAGCAGATCACTCAGCCAGGCTTTGGCGGCGGTCTGGTGTTCACCTCCTGTTCCACCACGACGAATCCCGCGGGTGTGTTGTCATCAAAATCGACCAGCGCAATCATGTGAGAATGGCTGGCGAATTCGCGAACCGGCACCCGCATCGCATTACCCCGATATCGAACGCTGTCCGATAGCCGATCGAATCGAGCAACGTACCCGCGTCGGATCCGATCACCAACATGCGTTCCGGTTCGATCTGGTTCATCGCGCCGATTGGTAACGTCGTCGGTGATGTCCTGCGTGGTGGTGCCCGCGCCGGCCTGCGAGGCGATGCGGTTGCCATCGTAGTAGAGCGCATGTTGCTTCCGTCGTACGTCAACGAGCGTAGTGCTTGAGATTTGCAGACGCGGCACCGTAGCGGAGTTCATGGACGACACCCTCGATCCGAAACCGCCCGGCCAAACGTCCGCCGTTGGTTGACAGCGCCATATTTTGCCAGGTAATGCGGCGCCATTGGTCGCTGACTCGTCTGTCGGAAGCGACGATGGTCGCGCTCGAACGCGAGCATGAAGGCGCCGACGGCGGTAAATTTCCTGCCGTTGAGTTCGGCGGTGTTGGTTTGCCGCAGGTTTATCGTCACTGCATTATTCGCGTCTGTTTTGTAAGTCGCACCCGCATCCACCAGCGGCGGACCGGTCGTAATGCCCTTATACCCGCGCCCCGATCGGAAGATTGGGGGACCGGCGAAGACTCGAAACGCAGGGGGTAGCGACCAGGCCGAACAGGTAGGCGCCGGAATGGGTAACCAAGTTTGCTCTGCTGACAGACCTGGTGCTTGCCGCTCCTGGCTCGACAAAGAGCGCTTGCTGGTTGGCGCCCGCGGCCCAGAGCCCGGTAGTCATCGGTACGCCCGTCAATCACTTAGCGTGAGTCGGCGCTGGTTCGACGTTGAGCACTCGCGAGGCGCTCCGCACCTCCACCCCTCCACTGGGAGAACGATCTGCGCCAGGCTCAGCGCTCCGACCAATCGAGCGACTAAGGGAAGTCGCGTCATCAACCATGCCCCCCAAGGTCAAATCTTCTCTCCAACATAACGGCGCACCCCGCAATCGACCGCGGCCAAGTCCGTCGAGTTGCGGTCTACTCGCGTCGCAGAGACTTTAGACATTCCTCAGATTTGCAAATGCAGCCGGGTACCTGCGGGGAAGCTAGGGGCGACGCCTCTCACCCCCGAAGACGTGGCTCGTCCAACGCACTCAGACAGAAAAAGGAGTAGGGAGGTAAATGTGATAATAGAAGAGTTGCCTTAAGTAAGCTCGGGTGTTATCGTGCCACCACATCGCGCGGCAATGCTTGAAATTGATCGAAGTTGCGATGTCTAGCTCAAGACGAGAGGACGGCAATGATCTCCGAGTTTTCAGGCGTGCTTCGACTTGGCGCGCCATCGAGTCGCGGCCTGACACCTGAGCCTGCGCCGCGAATTGGCCGGCCGGGCGGCGACCCCGGAGCGCCACGACTCTCACTTCAACTGTCATGCGCCCTCCTCGCGGTTGCGCTCTTTGGCTGTGCAACCTCTAGCAGCGTACCCGATCGGACCCCCGGGCCGGCCAGCGTCGCTGGTGCTCCTAAAGCCACCGGTTTTAGCAACTTCGGCACTTCAGATGATCGCACGCAACTCACCGAGCTCTGGAACATGCGCGTGCACGCAAAGGCCTTTTCGGACTTTCCGATTGGACCCGGAGACGAAATTGTGGTGTTGGTACCCGCCATCGCGGAGTTGAGCGACTCGACGGTCAGGGTTTCGGCCTCCGGCGACATCAATCTACCGATTATTGGTCAGATTCACGCGACCGGATTGACCGAGGCGGAGCTCACTCGGGCAATAAACTCACGCTTGCTCGAGATCATGTACCAGCCTCAGTTCCAAGTGTTTGTCAAAGAATACCAAAGCCGTCAGATTTCGGTGCTCGGGGCGGTTAAGCGTCCGGGGGTATTCACCCTTACGGGTCCGACCGAAACCGTCTTGGATGGAATCAGCCTCGCCGGCGGACCTGCCGAGAACGCGGCAGACCGGGTCGTTCTCATCCCTGCTTCGCCTCAAGCGCTGCTCGCAACTCAGCAATTCGAAAATCGCCGCGGCCTTGTGGCGAGCCCCACCGAGAGAGCGTATGACGAGCGACGCGAGATGCAGCCGATCCGGGCGCAGGGCCTAGATAACCGACTGGAGGTCATGCCGCCGATCGAACCAGCCGTTGCGCAGAGCGTCCTGCCGGTTTCATTCACCGGGTCCAATGGTTCGCCGTTGATGATTCCGCTGCGCCGGAACTCAGCGAGTGACGCAAGTCGATTTCTGAACATGCCGCTGCGCCCAGGTGATGTGGTGTACGTCCCAGCCGGCGGTCAAGTTTCCGTTGTCGGCTGGGTCTACAATCCCGGTGCATTCCAAGTCACCGCCGGTCTAAACGTGCTGGCCGCAATCGGCGCAGCGGGTGGACCGGTTTTCGCCGCTGATGAACATGACATTCGGCTACGGCGCACCACCACCGATGGACAAACCGAATCGATCCTTTTCGATCTCGAAAAGATACGTAAGGGCGAACAGCCGAATATTCCTGTGCAGGGGAACGACGTGATTGAGGTTACCTACTCGGACTCGAAAATCGTGCCCTATTTCTTCTACAGCCTGATGAATTCGAAGGTTGGCGGGATCGGGTTTGCGGCCTTCTAGAGGTCGCGTATCGCAATCAAAGTTTAAGGTCGCAATACACAAATGAACCAAATGCTACAGCCGCGCTCGACACGGGCTCTCGATCCCCACCACGTTCAGCATCTCGATCCGAACTATGCGCATCAGCTGAGCAGCACCTGGTTGGTTGAGGACGAACACGCTGGCTTCGACGTTTGGAAGTACTGGTTCCTGGTCCGAAAGCACCTGCGTTTGATCGCCACTGTCTTTGTCTGCGCAGTCGTCGCCGCGTTCTACATCACCTTCACCACCGTCCCTCTGTACACTGCGCAGAGCCTGGTCCTCGTAAAACCCAAGATTCCCGAGATCCTAGGACAGCAAGCGCTAGCAGGAGGAGCAGCGCAGGACGAAGGTTACTCCGAAAACTACTATCGAACCCAGGCACGCATCGTTACGAGTAGAAGCCTCGCGGCCCGCGTAATCGAGAACTTGAACTTAGCTAACGACCCGGCGTTTACCGGCGCCGCCGAAACAGCCCCTCCCTTGTCACGCGCGGTCGATAGGCTAGAGCATTATGCGGGAATCGGCGCTTTGATTTACGAGATTGAAAGGCTAGGTAGTATGGCCTCGCTCTCTAGGTCGCCGATTTCCAGTCCATCCACGCCCCAACAAGAAGGCGAATCTCAGGCTGACACTGGAGTAAGCCCCGGTCTGATAAACCGCTACCTGTCGATGTTGTCGGTGTCTGTGGAAGATGGCACCACTCTGATGCAGATGCAATTCACGACCCCAGATCCTGAGCTGTCCAAAAAGCTGGCCAATGCGCACGCCGAAGGCTACGCCCAGCTCAGTATCGACCTGCATGACCAAGCCAATCAGGAAGTGGTGCGGTTTCTGCAGACCAAACTACAAGACCTCAAGCTTCAGCTTGAGAAATCCGAAACCCAGCTAAACGACTACCGCCGTGAGCACGATATCATTCCTGGCCTGATGTCTCTCGACGGCAAAGAGGCGGTGGTTCTCGACCGGTTGCGAGACCTGAGCAAGGAGATGACCGACGCCGAGATGGAGCGCATTACTCTCGAATCTCAGATGCAGCTGATAAACAAGGGGAAGTACGATGCGCTCCCTTCGGTTGCGAACAACCCTTCCATTCAGGCCCTGCGTAGCACGCTTGACAGTGAGTATGTAGAAATCGCCAGCTTGTCGAGTCAGTTCCGCTCCACCTATCAGCCTCTGATTCAGCTCGAGGCAAAAGCAAACCAGACCAAGGAAAACCTCAAGCGGCAAATTGAGGAGACTACCGAGAGCGTGCGCGAAAGCTATGATATCGCCGTCGGTAAGGAGAGCGCGCTTCGTAGCGGACTCGATCATCAAAAACAGGAGGCGCTCGGCCTCAACGACGCCGCCGTCAAATACGCCATGTTGCAGCGAGAGGTCGATACCAACCGCGAACTGACGAGCAGCGTGCTGCAGAGAATGAAGGATGTTAGTCTGGAAGCAGAGTCGGAAGCGTCCAATGTCTCGATCGTCGATCGCGCCGAGGCTCCCAACGTTCCATCGACCCCCAAGAAGATGAGAAATCTCTTGACCGGCGGCTTGCTCGGGCTGCTGCTCGGAATTGGGTTGGCGCTGGCTTGTGAGTACCTCAGCAATACCTTGAACGATCCTGATGAAATCGAACGTTTCCTGCGTCTCCCCAATCTCGCGGTGATCCCAGAGTTTGCAGGCGACTACAAGGAGATCGAAACCGAAGAGCGCGCGGAATTGCGAATTGCGAGCGCCAGCGGCAGTCGCGGGCGAGATGAGATCAGAAACGGTACCGGACCGGAATCGATCGCGGCCGATGCTTATCGCTCCTTGCGGACGGGTCTGATGCTCTCGAAGGCCGTGAGCCAGCCGAAGGTCACCCTCGTCACAAGCTCGATTCGCGGAGAAGGCAAGACCGTTACTGCGATAAACACCTCAATAATGTTGGCCTACCAGGGGGCGAACGTTCTCCTGATCGACGCCGACCTCCGCCGCGGCCAATGCCATCGAGTGCTCGATATGAAACCCTCTCCTGGCCTGACCGAGGCGCTGCTCGACTCTGAGCAGCTCCGCGTCGACGGCCTCGCTCGACCGTCGCGGGTCAAAGGTTTGTCGGTACTGCCCAAAGGCGTTCACGTGCCGTCGAATTCGACCGAGCTGATTGGTTCACCGCGCATGAGAGAATTGCTGCGTCAGCTCTCGAGCCAGTTTGATTTTCTCGTTCTGGACTCGCCCCCGCTGATTCCGGTCAGTGATGCTATGATTTTGTCGACTATGGTTGACGGCGTAATTCTGGTCGTCGATAGTTCGCGAACGCCGAAAAAACTGATCAAGGCAGCGCGCACGCGTTTGGAGTACGCGCACGCGAAAATGTTCGGTTTCGTCCTCAATCGAATGCACCCCAAGAGCTACCACTATCACTACTACTACTCGGACTATCACGCGGCCGAAGCTTAGTACCCGACTAGCTTTGCAACTTTGATTTCGAAGCAGCGCGGACGAAAGCTGAGTAGAGGCCTGAACAGTCAATGCGAATCTTATACCTAAGTCAGTCCTCTCAGTTGGGCGGGGCGGAGCGTAGCTTGCTGGACTTTCTCGCAAGCTTGCGGCTCAACCAACCCGAATGGTCGCTCCATCTGGTTGTCCCAAATGCCGGACCGTTGGTCGCCGAAGCCGAAACCCTGAAGGTCTCGACCTCGATCGTAAAGTTGCCCGCAGCGTTGGGTCGTCTCGGCGACTCCGGAGCTGGCGGCAACTCAGGCCGTCAGGTCGGCACCGCGGAGTTGCTCGCCAGAACGGTCAGGGCGCTGTTTAGCATTCGTTCTTACCTAGGCGAATTGCGCAGCACGATCGCCAAGGTCGCCCCTGATTTGATCCATGCTAACGGCTTCAAGATGGATATCCTGGGAGTGTGGGCCAAACCGACTCAGTTGCCCGTGGTCTGGCATATTCATGACTACACCAGTTCGCGGCCCGTCATGGCGCGGCTGCTCCGCCTTCACGCGCGAAGCTGCGCCGGCGCGATTGCGAATTCCAACAGCGTTGCGGACGATCTTAGGGAGGTGTGCGGCGACGGGCTCCGCGTCAAAACGATCTACAACGCTGTCAACCTCGAGAGCTTTTCGCCGCTCGGACCAATTGCGGATCTGGACCAGGCTGCAGGCCTTGCACCGGCTCCACTCGGTACTATCAAGATCGGTTTGGTTGCGGCGATGGCACGCTGGAAGGGTCACGAGGTCTTCTTGCGCGCGATCTCCAAAATTCCGCACGAGCTTCCAATTCGCGCTTACATCATAGGCGGTCGACTCTATCAAACCGACGGCAGCGAATACGCGATCGACGAATTGCGTGACTTGGCGCTTAGGCTTGGGGTCACCGACAGGGTGGCATTCACCGGCTTCATCGCGGATTCGGCCGCGGCCATGCGTGCGCTCGACGTTGTCGTCCACGCCAGTACGCAACCGGAACCGTTTGGTCTCGTAATCGCCGAAGCGATGGCGCTTGCCAAGCCGGTCGTAGTCGCTTACGCGGGCGGGGTCAGCGAAGTGATCAACGATGGCCTTGACGCGCTAAGCCATCCGCCTGGTCAAGCCGAGATCCTGGCGAGTCAAATTGTCCAACTGGCAGTGCATCCTGAGTTGCGCGCCAAGCTGGGCAGCGCCGCCAGGGCAACCGCCGAGCGACGCTTCGATCGAATGAGACTTGGTGCCGAAGTTACGTCTGCGTACGCGGATCTTGGTGCTGTCGCTATCAGATGAAGGTCCTCCATCTTGCCGCAGGTAATCTCTATGGTGGCGTGGAACGCTTGTTGACGACGTTTGCGCGCCACCGGCAAGTTCGCTTGCAAGCCGAGTTTGGGGTTTGTTTCGAAGGTCTGTTGGCGAGCGAGCTACGCGCGCTCGGCGCCAGCGTTCACATATTAGGTGGCGTGCGCGCCAGCCGGCCGATTACAATCATTCATGCCAGGCGCAAGCTGAGACAACTACTTCGCGAACGCCGTATCGATGTGGTGCTGTGCCATGCCACCTGGCCGCTAGCCGTCTTCGGACCGGTCGTCCTATCCTCATCCGATGTCAGCCTCGTGTGCTGGATGCACGATGCCACAACCGGGCGGCATTGGATCGATAGGTGGGCCCGAAGGAGTGTACCCAGCTTGATCATCCATAACAGTCGGTATACTCGTGACCGCAGCCGACGCCTATTTCCGAACACCCGATCTGAGGTAATTTACTGTCCGGTCGAAGCCCCGCTCTCGCTCGCGAGTTCTGAAACCACCGCTCTCGTGCGCCGGGAGCTCAAAACCCCTTTAGACGCCACGGTAGTCATTCAGGTCGGCCGCATGGAAAGTTGGAAGGGACACCTGCTCCACCTGGAGGCTTTGCAGAATCTTGCCCACCTTCCGAACTGGATCTGTTGGATGGTCGGCGGACCGCAGCGACCGTTCGAAGAAGTGTATTTCGAACGGCTGAGGCAGTTCGCCGCAAAAAAAGGGATTGCGGATCGTGTCCGCTTTGCGGGCTTTCGCACCGACGTTCCACGGTTGCTGGCCGCAGCCGACATATTTTGTCAACCGAATAGTGGGCCCGAGCCCTTCGGCGTGGTCTTCGCCGAGGCGTTGTTGGCGGGCTTGCCGGTGGTCACGACGGCGATCGGCGGAGCGCTGGAGATCGTCGACTCCTCATGCGGGATTCTTTTTGCGAAGGACGATGTGGAAGGCCTGACCACGGCCCTTAGGCAACTGTTCGACGACTGCGAGTTGAGAACCCGATTAGGAAGGGCCGCACCACAACGCGCAGGGGCGGTGTGCGACCCTCAAAACCAGAATGCGCGGTTGGCCGAGTTACTCGGCGAAGTGGTCGAACAAAGCAAATGCGCGACCCGGCCGCGATCTGCAGGAGGACTAGATCTCAGTCTTGACCGACGTTGACCGCCTAAGCCGTGGCCAGTCGACGCGGCGATCTGATGACCAGCAATGGGATTTAGCATTCAAATAGAACCCGAATTCACCACCCATGCGCCGCGCGCGCGGAGTCGAGTTCGTGCCGTCCAAAGCGTCGAATGGTTCACAGGCTTTCAGATCCTTTGCCAATTGGCTCTGCTGGTTCCGCAACTCGGCGCGCTGCGCTTCATGTTCCGAATCGCGGCCTTCGGCGCCAGCATCTACATGCTGATCGTCCACCCCTCCCGGGCCAGGCAGCGTCACCCGTGCGCCGTCGCGGCCCTGGCAATTCTTTTCCTACTGACTATCTCCTTGTTCAACCCGACGACCAACAGCTGGGAAGCGGGTATTGCACAGATTGCTCTCTACGCCGCAATCTTGGGGCCGCTTTTCTGGGTGCCGGCACTGTCGGTCGATACCGACGCGATGCATCGAGTTCTCCTCATTCTGTGGGGATTTTACGCATTGAGCTCTGTGTTCGGCGTGCTGCAGGTACTCTTCCCCGGGCACTTCCAGCCGGCGCTCGCGCCCCAGTTCGCGGGCGGTGGCTATGACTACCTGAAGAGCCTCATGATTCGGACCAACAACGGCGAAAACGTATTTCGCCCCATGGGGCTTACCGACACACCGGGCGGTGCCGCGCTCGGAGGCTTTTACGCGCTGCTGCTCAGCATGGGTTTGTTGGTGACTGAGTCTCGCACCAAGCACCGTTTGCTGTTTGCCGGCACCATGGCGGCTGGCCTCGCAGCGATTGGCTTGTCCGAGGTGCGGTCGGTGCTGGTTATGGCCGCGCTTAGTTCCACAATTTTTCTGGGTCTGCTGTTCGCGCTTAAGATGAAGCTCGCGCAACGACCACGACGCTTCGCAAGGCATCGGCGCCAGATCAAGCTGGCCTTCCTTGTAGCAGTGGTGGCGGCCGTAATCGTGATCGGATCGGTGCTGGCGTTGTCGATCGCGCGCAAGAGCGTGAGCGACCGATTCGCGACCCTATTCGAGGGCCAGAGTACCAGTGATGTCTACTACGCGAGCCGCGGCCACTTTCTGACCTATACCCTAGACATCTACCTTCCAAAGTATCCCCTCGGCGCGGGCTTGGGTCGTTGGGGAATGACATATCAGTACTTTGGCGACCATCTGAACCTCGCGAGCCCCCCTGAATGGGTCGAGATCCAGTGGACCGGGTGGTTGTTAGACGGTGGCATACCGCTCGTTCTCGCTTACCTGGTGGCGCTCTGCATAGCGCTCAAGGTCGCGCTCAAGATCACGTTCGATCCTGGCAATGCGCAGTTAAGCGTGTTCGGCGCGTTGATGGTCGCATACGATATCAGCGCGCTAGCCGACACCTTCGACTACGCCTTCTTCATCTCACAACGCGGACTCGAATTCTGGTTGCTGAACGCCATTTTGTTTGCGGCCGCGCGCACCGAGGCTCGGCGAAGAGCTGGGGGAAATTCTGGATGAAGCCCTTTCTTCTCATCAGCGGCGACTTTGTGAAAACCGGCGGGATGGATCGCGCAAATCACGCTCTCGCGACTTATCTCGCGAACTCCAAGATCGAGACTCACATAGTTGCTCACCGGGTCGACTCCGAGCTCCTAGAAATGGACAATTTAGTCTTTCACCGGGTAGCAAAGCCGTTGGACTCTTACATGGCCGGCGAACCGCTGCTCGACCGAGCTGGACGCTGGTGGGCAAACCGGCTGCGCGACCGCGATGTCAGGGTCGTCGTCAACGGCGGCAATTGCCAATGGGGAGATGTAAACTGGGTACACTACCTGCACGCGGCATATGCTGACTGCGGCGGCGCAACGATGCTGTTGCGTCAGAAGAATAAGCTGCATCGGCAACTCTCAAAGCAAAAAGAGCGCAAAGTGATCTGCGCGGCTCGGACGATCGTCGCCAATTCGCAGCGCACCAAGGCGGACTTGGTCCAAAACCTCAACATCGATGAAAAGCGGATCCGGCCCATCTACTACGGTGTCGATCCAAACCTCTTCCGGCCGGTTGGAGCCGAGGAGCGAGGTAAGATCCGTCGTGAACTCAACTGGTCCTGTGATCGAACGATCGTGCTGTTCATCGGAGGGTTGGGCGATGAGCGCAAGGGTTTCGACACCCTGTTCCGAGCTTGGACCAGACTCGGCCATGGACAGGGTGCAAATTGCGAGTTAATGGTAGTCGGAGTCGGCGCCGAAATTCCGCTATGGAAAAAGCGTGCCCAAAGCGCCGGGATCGAGTCAATCATTCACTTTCTGGGCCGTCGCGATGACGTGGCGCAGCTTCTGTCTGCCGCTGACGCGCTGGTGGCGCCTAGTCGATACGAGGCCTACGGGCTGGCGGTGCACGAAGCGCTTTGTTGCGGTCTGCCGGCGTTGGTCACCAAGACCGCTGGCGTAGCCGAGCGCTACCCGCCGAGTCTGCAGCCGTTGCTGTTGGATGATCCTGACGACGACGCCGAGCTCGCCAATCGGATCAGACTTTGGCGCTCAAGTTCCGACTACTACCGCTCCCAGGTCCGGCAGCTCGGGGACCAACTGCGTCAATACACCTGGCGGGATATGGCCGCCGATTTCGTGAACTGTTTGACCAACTGAAGAACATGCGTCCGTTGCAGATCGCCCTCGTCATGCTTGAACCACCGCTACCATTCGGTAGCGCCGCGGCGCGAATCTACTATTCGCTCATCCAAGGCCTCATCGAACGGGGTCATATGATCAAGGCCTTCGCCACCTGCAGCCGGCCCGAGGAAGTCGCCCAGGCAGCCGAGTTGTTTCGGAAGTCGCCGTGCGATCTGCGCTGCTACCCACACCCATCCCGCGCGGGTATCCGCAGCAAGCTGAATGGACTTGGGCAGCCCTTCTCCTACATGCTCGGGGACTGCGTGCGCGACGATATCGAGCGCCACCTCGAATCCGGTTGCGACATTCTTCATCTCGAGCAACTGCTGGCTGGCTGGTTGGCACTCGATCATGTCGAACACACTCTGATCAGCGTTCACTATCTGTCTCAAATCGATCTGAGCGCGCGTCGCCAAAACCTAAAGGACCGAGTTGAGTATGCCTTGCTTCGGCGTACCGAGTATCGTCTCTTGCGCGCGTTCAAGTATTTCCGGTCGTTGTCCGAGCGACTGGCCAAAGCGATTGTGAAGATCAACCCGGCTGCTGACGTGACGACCGTGCCGATTGGACTGGACCTGACACTTTATCCGTTCCTCGCCGACGATCGCCGCTCTAAGGAGCCTACGGTGAGCCTCATTGGTTCGATGGGCTGGTATCCTTCACGATCCGGCGCCGAGCGCTTACTAACCAGGCTCTATCCAGAGATTCGCCGGCGTGTTCCGAATGCGCGTTTCCAGATCGTGGGTTGGTCGGCGCGCGCCGTGCTCAAAGACTATCTCGACCTGCCCAATGTCGACGTCTTCGAAGACGTCCCCGACGTGAAGCCCTATTTCGACCGCGCGAGCGTACTGCTCTATGCCCCCGAGCGGGGCAGCGGAGTGAAGGTCAAGGTGCTCGAGGCTATGGCCTACGGAATTCCGGTAGTGACGACTACTGAGGGAGTAGAAGGGATTCCGGCTGCCGACGGGGTTCACGCCGCTTTGGCCGATGACGACCAGGGCCTGATCGATCGAACCGTCGAACTGCTGCTGGATCCCGAGGAGCAAAACCGTCGTCGCCGCGCGGCGCGCGAGTTGCTCGAAGCCGCCTTCAATCCCACGCCGGCCGCACAACGACTGGAAGAAATCTATGCCCGGATCATGAAAGGTTCGGCCGAATTCAACCACCCAGCTAAGGAGACTTATGTCTAAATCCGCCCGAGCTCGTAGGCTGTCAATCGATGGCCGGTGCGCGGTCAGCTGCCAAGGCGGCGCGAGATTGGTCAGCACGCCCGCCGCCGGTCCGAGCCTTCACCCCAGCACTGCCGACCGGGGGTAATGCGCATGCCAGCCTTGTCAGCGTTACGGAACTGGGTCGGCCGCCAACCGCTTTATCTCGATGCGAGGTGGACTTGGCGCGAAGGTCTAAGACCGGCCTGGAGGCGCGTCCGGATTCAACGTCAGATTCTCAAAACGCCTCCCGTGCGTACGGCCCGCCGCGGCCCCGTCGAGGTGCGAGTGCTCACCTGGTGGCGCGACTGGGTCAACATCGTATGGGCGCTTAAGAGCTTTTATCACTTCGCGGGAGTCGACTATCCGCTGTATATTCATGACGGTGGCCTAAAGCCGGCAAACCTTGACGCGCTGCGACAACACTTTCCCGATTGTCATCTAGTCCTCGAGCAGGAGTCGAACGCCCGGGTCTCTGAGCTGCTCAGTGCGCGCGGGCTCGAACGCTGCCAGAGCTATCGTCTGCGCAACATCGCGACTCGTAAACTACTGGACTATTTCTTGCTGTCCGACGCAGACTGCATCATCTCGGTCGATTCCGACATCGTTTTCTTCCGCAGACCCGCTGAACTTTGTGTGCCTGCCGACCAGCTGCGAAAGAATTATTACAATCGGGACGAGAACTATTGGTATTCGCTCACCCCTCAGGAGTGCGAATCCGAGCTCGGGGTCGTGCCGCAGCCTTACGTCAACTCCGGGCTGTTCTTAGTCCGGCGCGACTCGATCGACTTCGAGTCCATCGAGCGTTGGTTGAAAAATCCGAAACTTTTCGCCGATGCCTGGGTCAGTGAACAAACCCTGCACGCGCTATGCTCCACCGCTTACGGCGTCGGACTGTTACCCGACTCCTATCTGGTGAGCACACGGCCGGGGTTGGAGAAAAACCTTGTCTGTAAGCACTACCCGGGCTTCTTCCGGCCGCTCCTTTACGAGGAGGGAATGGCGCACCTGATCAGGACGGGCTTTCTGAAGGCGCTGTGCGCTGGCTCGCGCGACGGACGCGCGGTGACATAGCCAAATGAGTCGGAGAACCCAAAGATCGATCTGGACGTTCCTGAGTCAGGAATTTTTTACCATTGTCACGCTGCTGGTGGCGATGGTCTCGACGCCGCTGATTTTGCACTGGCTCGGCGACGAGCGATTCGGAACGTTTGAGACCGTTGCCGAGTGGGCCGGATACCTGGCGCTTTTGGAGTTCGGAATTGGTGAGGCAATTCAGGCGCTGCTCGCGCGTGCGTGCAGCAACGGCGATGAGGGCGCAGTGCGCCAGGTCCTGTTCGCTGCGCTGCGCCTTTACTGGCGCGTGGCACTACTGATGATAGCGGTAGGCGCCGCGGGCACGGCCGTGATCGCCCATCTGATACCGGTTGGCGCCCACTACGTGAAGGATCTTAGGGTTGCGTGGTTGATCGGAGTGCTTGGCTCGGTACTACTGCCGTTTTCGGCGCTTCGCATTCTCGCTCAGGTCGAGCAGCGCGGCTATTGGGTAAACACTCTGCTGCTGGTGCAGTGGGCGCTCGTGACCGGTCTCTCAATTGTCCTGGCGTGGCTTGGCTGGGGCATCACCGGTCAAGCCCTCGCGTTGCTGCTCGGCACGGTAGTCTTCAACCTGGGCCTTGCGATCGCCGAAAAGGCGCGACTGCCCGGCCTGCTCAAGGGCGCTATTCGGGCGGCTTCTGACAAGACGACGCAAGCCGCGATCTCGGAACTGCGCTGGCCGGGGTTGGTGTTCAATCTCTGCGGCAGATTCAGCTACCTCACCGACAACATCATAATTGCCTACGTAATGTCACCGGCCGTGGTGGTGCCGTTCTTCATCACGCAAAGGCTTACCAGCATGGCGACGCGGGAACTGCAGGCCGTCGGCGGAGCGAGTTGGGCCGCCCTGACTGAACTGCACAACCAGGGAAAGAATCAACAGTTCAACGCCCGACTGATCGAGTTGACCCACCTAGTCGCAATCTTAGCGGTTGGCGGTCTCGTACCAGTCGTGGCCTACAATCACTTTTTCGTCGAGCGCTGGGTCGGAGCTTCGCGCTATGGGGGCGACGCGCTTACCACAATTGCAGCGGTCAACGCGTTGCTGCTCGCGACCTTCTCGCTGTGGACCTGGGTGGTGAACAGCACCGGACAGGTGCGTTCCATCTTACCCATTACTTCATCACAAACTATCCTTAATTTTTCCGCGAGCATCTTATTTACCTATAAATTTGGAATAATCGGCCCAGTGTTGGGCTCGCTGGTCGCGTTTTGCGCCGTCAGTATCTGGTGGCTTCCTCTATTGCTTGCACAACTGTTTAATACCAAACCTGGGGAGTTGATTCTCGCCCTCGTTCAACCGGTACTACTCGGAGTGCCCTACGGAATATCTGTCTACGCCTTCGCCGCGCGCTTTGGTGCCGCGGAGTGGCTTACCATGGGGTGGCAAATGGCGGCCGCGGCGGGAGGCTACTGGTTAGTGGCGGCTTTGATTTTGCTGACAAAATCACAGCGGGCCGAGTGGGTTGCGCGTATTCGCCTCACCTTGACGGGCGCCGTGGTGTAGGGAGTTGCCGAGGTACTGCGCTTGAAACAACAACCATCTGGGGACCGGTGGCGACCGTGAATTGGTTCATAATCACGGGCGAGTACCCACCGCAACCGGGCGGTGTATCGGACTACACGGCGCTGGTCGCAAACGGACTGGCGCAAGCCGGCGATCAAGTCGAAGTTTGCGCTCCAAAAGCTTGCGCATCGCGCGCGAACGGCGGAGCGATCCGGGTTCACGAGTTGCCCGGAGGCTTCGGTTTGGCTAGCCTGCGCGAACTCAATGCAGGGCTTGCCGAAGGTGGACTAGAGCGCCAAATCCTGGTTCAATACGTTCCTCACGCCTTCGGCCGTCGCGGGCTCAATCTACCTTTTTGTTTCTGGCTGTACTCGCTAAGGAGCAGAGCGATCTCGCTAGTATTCCACGAGGTTGCATATCCATTCGCACTCAATCAGCCCGCGGCCCACAACGCTCTGGCGGTGGTAAATCGACTGATGGCACTGCTCGTGGCGCGAGCCGCCAGCCGAATTTTCATCACCACCCAGGCGTGGGCGGATCCCGTCAAGCGGATGGCGCGCCGTGCGACCCCGGTCAGGTGGATACCGGTGCCGAGCACGATACCGGTCGAGCCAATCGATGCCTGTCAACGCGCCGCAATCAGAGCGCGCTACAATCCTCGCGGATCGGGAGTGGTCGGCCATTTCGGCACGTATGGCCGCCTGATTCGCGACTCGCTCGCCGAGTGCATCGGCCACCTTGCAGAAAATGAAGGCCGGTGCGGTGTCTTGCTATTGGGTCGTAACAGTCAGGAGTTTCTTAGCGAGTTGCTCTCGGTCAGACCGGAGTGGTCCGAGCGCGTACACGCCTTGGGTGAGCTAAGTCCGCAGGCGCTCTCGCGCCATGTGGCAGCCTGCGACGTTATGCTCCAGCCCTATCCGGACGGCATTACGAGCCGACGAACCAGCGTCATGTTAGCACTGGCGCATGGAATACCGGTGGTTACGAATGCCGGTCATCTTACGGAGCGTTTTTGGTTCGGCGGCGACGCCGTCAGCTTTGCCTTCAACAATCAACCGCTAACTCTAGCGGGTTCAGTAGCAGAATTGCTTGGCAATGAGGCAAAACGGAGACGGGTCGGCCGGTCAGGACAAGCACTGTACTCACAAAAGTTTGACGTTAGGCATACTATTTCGGCTCTTAGGAGTCCAACATGAACGGTCATGGGGCTCCTACCATTCAACGGCAGCGCTACGGGACCTTGAAGGCGAAGATTCGTCACGGGTTCCCCGTGGTTACCAAGCTCATGCGAGTCCTCACTATGGGACCAGGTGAACAGAACTTTATCGGAGCAAAGTTCATCCGAACTTGCTTCCTACTCGCCCCGGCAAGCTCGCAGCGAGCCTTAGCGCTTCGGATCGCTGCCATCAGCCCTCACTACTTCTCACGCCAGTGGTCCTATCCCATCGAGATGCGCAGAGCCAGCGTACTTGAGGCCGAGCACGAGAGGCTGGTCTCGTCGCGCCGTTTGATAGGTGACAGACTGTTGCGACCTCGCTTGAAGCCGAATATGACGGTTCTCGATTTCGGTTGTGGACCAGGTTACCTGACCGGACAGGTCGCACCGCAGGTAAAATTAATCTATGGGGTCGACATCTCCGAAGGCGCGCTGCTCTGCGCCCGCGAGTTAAATGGTGGACCGAACATCAACTATCTGCGAGTTGAGCAACCACCGACGTCGATCCAGGCCGGCGCGGTCGACTTCATCTATACCTTTGCTGTCGTCCAGCACATGAGCGTCGACCAGATCGCCTGCTGGTTTAAAGAATTTCACCGCATATTGAATCCCGAGTCTGGAACCGTACTGTGCCAGACCCACCTTTCCGACGACCGTACCTCAGAAGACATTTTGCGTTCGGCCAGCAACCCCGAGGGCTCGTCGCGCTTTTTGCTGCGCTTTCAGTTTCGGAGCAGTGAAGAAATGGCCCGACTCGCCACTGTTGCAGGTTTTCGAACCACACAATTCCTGCCGGTCGCCCACGCCTTCGACTCCAAAAATGATGACGACATCGCGCATGGTCAGATTTTGATCCTGCGACCTTGACCAGTCAGATGAGACACAAGGCGTAAACAGAGATGACAACGAGGATCGGTCAGATGAAACTCGCCAACAAGCTGGAGATTTGCTGATGAACAGCGTTGTCGGCGAGACTCGCGATCGCCTAGGGCTATCCGAAAATCTTGCGCCCAGCCTCGATTTCGGGCTCGCACAAGGGAGGCCACGAGGCCCCCATGACACCGTTATGCGGGTCGCGATCATCTGCGACCTGCTCGAAGAGCAGTGGCCGAGCATGGACCTAGTCGCGGAAATGCTGTTCGTAAATCTAAAGCGCAACTCAAGCGAGGAAATCGCCGCGACTGTGTTGCGGCCCAAGTTTGACGCCAGGTTCGCGGTTCTGCCGGGGATCGGCCAACTCGGGCTCGCCCGCAAGACTGATCGAATGCTGAATCGGTTCTGGTACTATCCAAAGGTGATAGCCCACTCGAGCGGAAATTTCGACCTGTTCCACATTATCGATCACAGCTACGCTCACCTTGCGCATTGGCTTCCTTCCAGTTCAATTGTAGTTACTTGTCACGACGTCGATCCGTTTCGTTGCCTGTTCAAACCTGCGGCCGAAAACCGCTCGGCGATTTTCCGCAAGATGAGTCGGCATATACTGTCCGGGCTACGCAAAGCCGCGCGCGTTGTCTGCGTGAGCGAAGCGACCAAAGCCGACCTGCTCGAACACCGCCTGGTCGCGGCCGAACGCTTGATCGTCATACATAACGGGGTTGATCCGATCTTCAGTGCCGAGCCCAACGCACAGGCGGAGAGCGAACTGGTGGCTCTGCTCGGTCCCAAACCTGGGGATGCTGGTCCGGAATTGCTGCACGTCGGCAGCACTATAGAGCGCAAGCGCGTCGATGTGCTGATCTTAGTATTTGCGGCGTTGCTTGAAAAATTTCCGGCGGCGCGCTTAATCCAAGTGGGTGGTGCTCTTACTGACAGCCAGGCAGAGCTAGCCAGGCGGCTCGGCGTCGGCGAGGGGATCAAGGTCTTGCCGCCTATCGAACGGTCAATCTTGTCGGCCATGTACCGGCGCGCCGCCCTGGTTTTGTTGCCTTCTGACCGCGAGGGATTCGGTCTGCCCGTAGTCGAGTCGTTGGCGTGCGGCACGCCGGTCGTCGCAAGCGATCTGCCGGCGTTCAAGGAGGTGGGCGGGAAAGCGGTGGTCTACTGCCCGCCGGGCAACGTCCAGCAGTGGGTCCGTCAGGTCGCTGCACTGCTCCTGGAGCGCCACAATCAGCACGAGCACTGGGTGGCTAGGCAGCTGAGCGGCCGGCAACGCGCGGCCGTATTCAGCTGGAGCGAGAACGCGCGCAAAACCGCTGAAGTGTACGCGAGCCTGCGTCAAGCGAGCCCACCTCGCCGCGCCATCTGACTGTGTCGCGGGCGTTCGATCCCAACTCGAGAACTCAAGCTGTTTCCTTTTGTTTGAGTCACACACTTAACATGCAAGGATCGATAAACCGGGATCGAAAGATTAGCCGATCTTCTTCTGATCTGGCCGTTGGTCAGGTTGGCGTTCTACCACGATTGGAATTTTTCTGAATCTTGGCCTTAAGCGCGCCACTTACGATTCCTTCTAACCACTTGAATCTTACTCATCATGTCGCACATTCTGTTGGGCCATGCCTTAGCTTACATAAGGGAATAACAACCGAGTCGTTGGTAATCGAACCGATGGTACTGTCCAGAGGTATTCACCGTCGGTCCGCGACCGAAACTTTGGCTCCTTGGGAAGGCTGCCATTGTCTATCGGCTCAACATTGAATCGCCAATCGTAACTTGGCCTTATCCCTTTAGGTATCCCACTGGCAAGTTAGTGGTGTCGGGGTTTTGATTCACTTTTGCCTGCTCCGTCGGTGCAGCGTTTCCTATCAGAGTTTTTCCGAACCGCCCTTCACTGTTTGAGGGCGGCTGAAAAACTGTCAGGTTTTGGCGAATCTCGCTGCTGTCCATGTCCAGCACTACCCGTCTAGCTGAGCCGATGGCTTCCGCCCTGGCGATCAACTCCCGGTTGAGCGAGGACAGCTTCAGGCTCAAGGGCAGCAAGCGCCACATCAGTGAGGATCAATCGCCGCGAGAACCCGGATAAGGCTGCTCCCGAGCGCTGCTCGGCTACACTTTGGGATTCGCTGCAGTAGCGAGGGGAGATCCCCCTCGCGCTCCCACTGCCAGGAACGAAACCACCATTCCCACCGCCCCTTAAACTGCCGCATTTTCGTCCCGGCAACTGATGTACTTTCTGTCCGGTCTTGACATCTTCTGTATCAACAATGGAAGGTAATCGTTGGAGTTTGGCAAAGTGCGGCATGAAGCGTGGGCTGCTGAGCACATCACTAACGCACTGCGGCGCCAGTCTCTATTAGTTGTATCTGTGGTTGTCCTGTTGCTGGCAGGTGCCTTGTCAATAGCAGTTGGAACGGCTCTTGGACTGGCGAACTTTACAGACGTGGCTTATCCGGACAGCGCCAATCTGCTTAGAATTGGGGAATTCGTCCGTTCGGGCCACATCTATCCTGATATTGATCGTCCCCCATATCAAGTTACTGTTTATGGGCCATTGACTTATGTCCTGCTTGCAATTCCTTATAGGTTGGCACAAGCCGCTGGCATCGCTCCTCAGGTGGTGGTGCGACTCGGTATAGTGGGCGCGCTGTGCCTTTGCGTATTGCTCATATTCCTGATCAGCAGACGACTATACAGCTCGTGCCCGATCGCGTGGCTTTGCGCCCTGTTCGCCGTTTCTGCGCTTCCCATAGCTGAGTGGACAACTCAGATTCGGGGCGATTTCCTAGCGCTTGGATTCTCGCTTTTGAGTGTGTATTTGTTCCTCCTCGCGAATGGGCGCCCGCGGACGATCGGTGCCGCAGTCTGCGCGGGGATTGCACTTCTCGTTAAGCAGACCTTCTGGGCAGCGCCGATCGCTATCGTTAGCTGGCTTATCTACAGGCGGCGATACGAGGAGGTTCTCTTCTGGGCTATCGGCTTTGCGTGTATCGTTGTCGGTGGCTATGCAATTGCGTGGTGGCGTGAGCCTCTAATGCTGAAACACATAGCCGCTGTCCGGCACCCCATTTTTGAATATCGACAGGCTTCATTCATTCTTTGGAATGCCCTGTCTCAACCAGTGGTGCCTTTCGCTGCTATAGGTGGCCTTTTGGTTCTATGGAAAAGCGTTCCTGAAAGGCTTCTCTTTTTCATTTACTGCGTTGTCGCTTGGCTCGTAGCGATTCTCACTATTCCTCAAGTGGGAGGCAACATAAACTACTTCTGGGAACCATTATTGGCCTCGGCAGTGCTGGCCGGCCCCGTACTGCACGACCTTCAACGCAAGGCGAATCGCACACCGATAGTCGTCACGGCAATACTCTTTGTACTACTCCTGCGGGCGTTTTTTCCGATACTGCTGCGCGACCTCGGTTATCTGAAGCAATGCTATACGAAGGTGAGCGACTATCAAGAGCGCAAGACGAAGTGGGAGTGTTTCGTGTCCGCCGTATCCGGGCGAAGGTTGCTGTCGACTATTCCCGCCGTGACCGTTCACAGCATAACCCCGGAGATTCCTGACCCATTTGTGAATTCCACGCTCGAGCTCCGAGACCAGTGGAACTCCGGCCCGGTCGTAGCTCAAATGGACGCGGGTGTATTCGACCTGATTGTCATCGACAAAGGAGGAGCCGACAAGGTTGATTACTACCGTGGTGTTCGGTATTGGAGCGACGGGATGTGGGGAGCTCTGAAGAGAAAGTACAGGCTCGCATGTGTATTCGAGGATATGGAAGTTTGGTTGCCCCGTCGAGGCTCTGGCGAGATCCCCGCTAGCCTTTCGGCTATTGGCTGTCTACCGGTAGCAAGACAGGTCGACAGCGGTTCTGCGGTTGGAAGTCAGGCCCAGTAGCTGTAGAAGCTTGCAAACATAAACTGTCCCGCTCGAAAGTAGCGGTGTTTCCCTTATATTAGCTGAACGTTGGTGCTGACATCCGTGGGAAAGACATGTCCGAGCAGCTTGCCAAGTGCGACCGCCACAGCGATGGCCGTTGCGCGTTGCGCCAAGTCATCGCAACCGGCGATTGCGCAGGACGGCGATGGCGACTTAAACAGGAGCACACTGTTTTTCACGGCTGAGGATCGTTTCTCTGTTGGACCGAGGGGGTCGCGAGAGCGGCTCTGCGAGACTTCGCCTCTGGTCGTAGAGACACCCATTTTGCCCTCACCCCATTCCATGTTCATTAGGGCTGTCTGGAGTTACCCCGGTTGAGTGGACGGCGGAGGGCTTGCGGTTGACTCCTCTGAGTAGTGGCTCCTTTCGTAGTTGATCGGCGACAGATAGTCGAGGGCGGAGTGACGGCGATGGGGGTTGT
>Ga0074046_10000383_pt1 | contig 40275 bp, 34 predicted proteins | sample BogForMeECP23OM3_FD_94441 | JGI IMG/M metagenome (GOLD analysis project Ga0074046, IMG submission 94441) | Bog forest soil microbial communities from Calvert Island, British Columbia, Canada - Bog Forest MetaG ECP23OM3 | ecosystem: Environmental > Terrestrial > Soil > Wetlands ... | reverse complement strand
GCCCTCGGAGCCGTGTCGCTCAGCAGGTCGACGATGCCCGAAGGAGCGCTGTTCTGGGCAGCGATCGGGATTGCAGCAACGTTCGTGCTCAACTTGAGTGTGAGCTTTTATCTAGCGCTGAAGCTGGCGCTGAAAGCCCACGGAGCGAATCTCGGTGGAAATATCACCATCGTCAAGACAATCCTGGCAGCGTTTTTGCACTCCCCACGCGATTTCTTTTTACCTCCGCTCGACAATCCGAACGCCCCGGTTGCCGCCAGCCAGGAAACTCATTGACGGCTCTGTTCGCCATTCCCAGCAGCAGAACGGAATCACGAACAGTTGAACGGTGGCACGCAATCCGGTCCGCCTATGGCCAGATTTACGATGGGCAAACGCTCGTGCTGGCGCGAACCTTCAGCTGGGGCTTCACTACGAGCTGTTTCGGATAATCAGTCTTGTTGCCGGAAGAAATTCTCTTCAGCAAGGTTTCCGCGCCGATGACCCCCATCTCACGCAGCGGCTGGTGGACTGTGGTGAGGCTAGGATTTTGATAAGCGGCACTCTGAATGTCGTCGAATCCGATGACAGAAACGTCTTGCGGAACCCGGCGCCCGGATTCTCGAAGAGCGTGAATGGCCCCGATAGCGGAGATGTCGTTGAAGGCAAACAACGCGGTGAACGGAACGTTGCGGGCAAGAATCTCGCGGGTGACTTCATAACCCACTTCGGGAGATGTGGAGTCGCTCTTCATCTGGTGTTGCAGGCGGGAATCCATGGAAACACCCAGGTGTTTCGCGACGGAATGCAAAGTTTGCCAACGAATCTCCGTGTCCGAACTGAAATCCTGCCCTTTGATGAATGCAATATTTTTGTGCCCTAGTTCCTGGAGATGCTGTAGCGCGAGCGTCGCAGCCAATTCGTGGTCTAGGACGACATTGGTCACACCCGGAACCTCCTGGTGGCCAGAGATTGCCACGATAGGAAGAGTGCAGGTTTCACTACAGGAAGTGTCCACCGCAATGATCCCTTCCACAGCGCGCTGCTGAAGAATCAGCGGATACTCTTCGATCAGATCGGCGCGATGCCGGTGGCTGACGACCAAGTAAAAATATCCTTCCTCAAGCAGGAAGTCCTCAATACCCGACATCACAAGCGCCGCGTACCCTTCACTGATTTCGGGCACGATGACGCCAATGGTGAAGCTTCGTTTCTGGCGGAGAGAACGAGCCATCAGGTTTGGCCGGTAATTGAGCTCGCGTGCGGCCTGTCGGACGCGTTCCTGCGTGGCCGGCGGAATGGACTTCGCCCCCGGAGATCGGTTGATCACCAAGGAAACAGTGGCGGAAGAAACGCCCAAATACTCAGCCAGTTTCTTTAAGCTGACAGAACTGGAGCCGGCTTCCCGAATTTCTTGCGAACGCTTTTTACCAGAGTCGGACATCGAGGGTGGGTGAATTCTGTCACAGGCAAGGAGCAGGAGCAAGCAAGAGAAAAGAGCGAAACTCACGGGAAGGGGCTGTATACTAAATCGATTTATCCCAGCATACTTGAGGTCTGCCGCGGGTTTCTACCAGGATCGCGGTCCGAATTTGGAGAAGCAATTGTATCCCCAGTCCCACACAGTTTCCCCACTCCCTAGGCAGGCGGGCGGGCATGGAGCCTCGAAATGAAATTCCGCTCTCTGCTCTACTTTCTCTTGCTGTGCGGCACCTTTGCCGCTTCACCCGCCCGCGGACAATCGCCGGTTTCTAGGGAACAAGCTCCCTTTCGCGGATTGCCTGTGCGAAACGATTTGGCCACACTCTCAATTGAGCAGAGAGTTGAAGATCTGCTGAAAACCATGACTTTGGAAGAAAAAGTCGGGCAGTTGGTGCAGTATTCGATCGGAACGCCGACAGGACCGGGAACCGGACGCGGAGGCTACGACGAGATGGTCGCCAGCGGGCAGGTTGGATCGCTATTCAACCTCGAAAACGGTCAAGCGGTGAACCACTATCAACACATCGCCGTAGAAAAATCCCGACTGCACATACCGTTGCTGGTCGGGCTGGATGTGATTCACGGCTACCGAACAATTTTCCCGGTGCCACTCGCCATGGCCTCCACCTGGGATCCGCCGATTGTGGAACGCGCCGCACGCTTGGCGGCAGAGGAGGCAACGGCAGAGGGAGTGCGCTGGACATTTTCACCGATGGTGGATATTGCACGCGATGCGCGATGGGGACGGATGATTGAGGGAGCAGGGGAAGATCCTTTTCTCGGCAGTGAAATCGCACGCGCGTATGTTCGTGGATATCAGAGCAAGAGGCTCGGTGCGCCGGATAGCCTGGCATCCTGCGCCAAGCATTATGTCGGGTACGGCGCGGCCGAGGGCGGTAGGGATTACAATACCGCGGAAATTTCCGAGCACACGTTGCGGGAAATCTATTTGCCGCCATTCTATGCCGCGCTCGACGAAGATGGCGCATCCGTAATGAGTGCGTTTCATCCGCTGAATGGAGTGCCGGCGAGCGCGAACCCCTTTATCCTAAAACAGGTTTTGCGGGATGAATGGCAGTTCCAGGGAATAGTGGTGAGCGATTGGACGTCAGTGGGGGAACTCGAGGCTCACGGAATCGCCAATGATGGCGCCACGGCAGCGCGCAAGTCGTTTACCGCGGGCGTTGACATGGATATGGAGAGCAATCTCTACCACAACTATCTGGCTGACCAAGTGAAAAACGGAAAAGTGAGTGAGGCACAGCTAGATGAAGGAGTACGGCATGTGCTGCGGGTAAAACTTGCCCTTGGGCTTTTCGATGAGCCGTATACCAATGAAACGCGCAAGCATGTTGGTCCGCTAGACAAGGAAAGTCTGGACGTTGCGCGAGTTGCCGCTGAGCGCTCGCTCGTGCTTTTGAAAAATGGAAATGGGGTTCAATCGCTATTGCCACTAAAAAAAGGACAGACCGTGGCGCTCATTGGGCCGCTAGCAGACGATGCGGTAAATATGCTGGGATCCTGGGCCGGCCGTGGGCAACCCGAGGATGTGGTTACGCTGAAAACGTCTCTGACGCGCTCCCTCGGCGCTTCGAAAGTAAAGTATGCACAAGGCGGTGGGATCCGTTCTGCGAGCGACAAAGAGATTGCAGAGGCAGTTGCAGCGGCGAAGAGGGCGAGCGTAGCGATTCTTGCCCTGGGCGAAGACGCCCGTGAGATGACCGCAGAAGCCGGGTCGCGCGCGCATTTGGATTTGCCCGGACGTCAGGAAGAATTGCTAGAAAAAGTGGTTGCGACAGGAACCCCGGTTGTTCTGGTGCTGTTCAGCGGAAGGCCTTTGACGCTGCCCTGGGCGTTTGAGCACGTGCCTGCCGTACTGGCTGCGTGGTTCCCCGGGGTGCAAGCGGGCCCCGCGCTCTATCGAATCTTGTATGGTGAGGCCAGCCCCAGCGGCAGACTAGTAGTGAGCTGGCCACGCTCCGTGGGACAACTCCCGCTTTATTACAATGCGCTCAGTACCGGGCGCCCAGCAGGTGAAGTGGATTTGAGCCACCCTCCGAAAAATGGTGAGGAGAAATATGTATCCAGATACATTGACGAACGCAATTCTCCGCAATTTCCCTTTGGCTATGGACTTTCCTATACGACGTTTGCATACGCGGCTCCAGAAGTAAGCACTCGGAAGATCAGTGCCCAGACACTCAATGATAACTTGCGAAAAAGAAACCCCGACGAGCGGCAGGACGTGATCGTGTCCCTGAACGTCACCAATACCGGGAATGTTTCCGCGGACGAAACGGTGCAGCTCTACATTGGGTTGCGAGGCACGAGCGTCGCCGAACCGGTCAAGGCGTTAAAGGCCTTTCAACGTGTCGGGCTGGCACCCGGCGAAACGAAAAAGGTTGTTTTTGAGCTCGCACCGGAAGCATTCGCAATTTGGGGCCAGGACAATCGATGGGCAGTCGAGCCGTCCGAGGCGACAATTTGGGTCGGCCCCAACTCCGCAGTGCAAGGCGGGGTACGCCTGGAAATCGGCGATTGAACCGACAGAGGGCACAGCCGGTTTGCGGGTCGGACGGAGGGGGAGTGCGCCAGGCGACACAATTGATTGCGAAATTGAGAATACTGCCAATTTTTGACGCGTCAAGAGTCGTTTTGCACCAAGTGAGAAAACTACCCCGAGAGGATGGTCTAGCTAAGCCAATGCAGGATAAAGACTTGTTGCTCACTGAAAGGGTTTGGTCGGGCGAGTTTTCCGTGAGAATGCAGATACGAACGGACTCAAAGTTGCATCCAACTAGGTCGATGGTAGAATCTGTGCCTTGGTACGAGTCGAGAGGAGGATTGCCACGGAAAACGCATGTCTAACTAAGCCCTCTCGGCGCGACATTCTGAGGTGGGCCGGAATGGGGATGGCCGCCGCACCGTTCGCATCGAGGCTGGCTTTGGGAGCTCCTCTAGGGGGCTCGAGGAGCGCCTATGAAGGCACGGACGAAGAGTTATTTGATGACATTCAGAGGGCCGCATTTCGATTCTTCTGGAATGAGACCGACCCGCGCACGGGTCAGGTGAAAGATCGCGCGTTTCTGAATGGGAATGATTCGCGGACGATGTCGAGTATTGCCGCAACCGGCTTTGGGCTGACTTCCCTCTGTATCGCCGATTCCCGTGGATTTGCCCGGTCGCAGGATATACGCAATCGCGTTCGAACCACATTGCAGTACGTCGCGAATGATCTAGAAACTGAGCACGGTTTTTACTACCACTTTGTGGACATGAGCACCGGCAAGCGCTGGAGAAAGTGCGAATTGTCGTCGGTCGATACAGCCCTGCTCTTGTGCGGAGTTTTGACCGCACGGCAATATTTCGAAGACGCAGAAATTCAGGATCTGGCTACAAACATCTATAACCGCGTTGACTGGCCGTGGATGCTCAACAAGGGCTACGCGTTTTCGATGGGCTGGACGCCAGAGAATGGGTTCCTGAAAGCCCGATGGGATCATTACGGCGAAATGATGATGATCTATCTGCTGGGAATCGGTTCGCCGACACTTCCCGTTTCGCCGGAAACGTGGAAAGCCTTTAGCCGCCCAAAGGTGACCTACGACGGGATTACGTTTATCGCTGGCCGGGATCCCCTTTTCACGCACCAGTATTCGCACGCGTGGTTTGACTTCCGAAACAAGGAAGATGCCTACACCAATTATTTTCAAAATTCGATCCTAGCAACCAGGGCGCACAAGCAGTTCTGCTTGTCGCTACAATCCAAATTGGGACATTGCTGTGAGGATTTGTGGGGTATTTCGGCCTCCGACACACCCAGGGGCTATACCGCGCCACCCATCTTGGGGCCCGTGGATGGCAGCATCGTGCCCTGCGCGACCGGGGGGTCAGTTCCCTTCTTGTATGAGGATTGCGTGCAGGTGCTTCGAACGATTCGCGCCAGGTACTCGCAAAAGGGCTGGGGATTGTACGGATTCGTCGATGCGTTCAATCCGTCCGCTGGATGGTATGACACAGACGTTCTGGGGATCGACCTGGGCATAACCATGCTCATGATTGAGAATTACCGGACCGCGCTGCCGTGGAACACATTCATGCTGAATCAGGAAGCCCAAGCGGGAATGTTGCGAGCAGGATTCCAATACGTTTAGAAGTTTCCGCCGCTTACGATTCCAAGATAAGCAATGCTACCCTCGCCCGCGGGCATATCTTCGGACCAAATAGCAAAGAAAAACTGCCAACGAGTGGGGTGAATCAGCTCTCGTTGGCAGCGTTTCCTTTTACAAACGGAAGCACGGGGGTTAAACGCGCATCCGGCAAACTGTCTGGCGATATCGCACCACATCCTTAAGTAAATCGGTTAAGCACAATATTCGGGGGCAGTATAGACACAAGAAATTTGAATGTCAATCATGAGTTTTACGTAGCCGGCCAACTGCACTCGAAGCTAGCCAAACGGACTCTCACGGACCAAAAATTAACGTTTGACGGAAGCGGTTGGACGGATTTTCTCAGTTGAGACTATGCCTTGGCCTTCTTGAAGGGCATAGAAATGGTCGGCATCCAGGTTCACAATGGTCTCTATTTTTCCGGAAGGCCAACGAACTTCGAGGCTGTCGATTTTGCTGGCCTTGCCAAGGCCGAAATGGGCGCGTTGGTCGCTTTGCGAAAGATAGCTGCCGCCGCTGTGAATTTCCTCGGTTTGGGTTACCCCGCCTGCCGTTAATTTAAGTCGAGCGCCGATGGCCATGCGATTGCTTTTCGTGCCAGCCAGTTCGAAGCTTATCCAGTGCTGGCCAGGAATCCCGGGATTTCGCAAAATCTGCGGAGCCCCCACAAGATTTTCAACGACGAGGTCCATATTGCCATCGTTGAAGAGGTCGCCCGCGGCAAGACCTCGCGAGACTTGCGGGAGCAGAATGGCAGGGCCGCTTTGGTCACTGGCGTCGCAGAAGGTGCCATTGCCCTGGTTGTATTGAACTAGTTTTGGTTCTTGATAGCGAGCAGCGGAAGGCAACGAATCCACTTGCGGATAAACGTGACCGGTTGCGGTGACGAGATCGAGCCAACCGTCATTATCGAGATCAACGAAAACGATTCCCCACTTCACATAGGGGACAGAGGGCAAGCCAATACCCGCAGCGTAGGAGACATCCTGAAAATCCCAGTTGCCGTCGTTACGATAGAGCGGGGTGTTGTCCATAGAGAAATTCGTAACGGCTAGCGAAGGGCGACCCGTGTGGAGATAATCGCCAACGGCGACGCCCATAGCTGCTTGCTCGTGGCCGTCTTCACCGAGCGCAGTGCCAGACTCGAGACCAATATCGGTGAATTTGCCGTTGCCATCGTTGCGATACAGAAAGCCTGCAGTCGAATCGTTGGCCACATAAATGTCCGGGCGACCGGCGTTGTTGAAGTCCGCCCAGATTGTGGTGAGGCCGTAGTAGCCGCCGGGATCGTCAACCCCAGCTTTCTTGGACACGTCAGTGAATGTACCGTTGCCGTTGTTGTGAAACAGCGAGTCGCCCGAACCCTTCAGGCCACGAGGGCCGCATTGCACATCGAGGCCCATGTATTTGCACGTCGCAGTGCTGCCAAAGACGGGAAGGCGGTGGAGGTCAAGATCGACATAGTTGGTGACCATGAGATCCACAAAGCCGTCGCCATCGTAATCGCCGAAGGCTGCACCGGTCGACCAGCGTCCATCAGTGACGCCGGCTTTCTTGCCGATGTCGGTGAAAGTACCGTCACCGTTGTTGTGATAGAGAACGTTTCCCCCGTAGCAGGTTAAATAGATATCTGGCCAACCGTCGTTGTCGAAGTCGGCTACGGCACCGCCCATAACGTAACACGGGAAACCGACGCCGGCTTTGTCGGTCACATCCGTGAATGTGCCGTCATGATTGTTGTGGTAAAGAGCGCTGCGCGCTTTCCCTCCATTCAGAGCGGATTCGGCGGTGGGAGCATTGGTGAAATAAATATCGAGCCAACCATCGCGATCGTAGTCGAGAAGCAAGACGCCTCCGCTCATGGATTCAATGATGTACCGGCTCTCGGGAGAAGAGGAATGCGAGAAAGTAATGAGACTCTTTTGAGTGATGTCTTCGAGTTGCGGAATGGGACGGTCTTTACAGCGGATGGATTTAGCGGTGGGCGGCGGAGCAGTGCCTTGAGCAATTCCCTGCCCGGCTGAATTCCCGCCGGTGGTGAGAACGAAGAAGGTGATCAGAGAGAAAAGAGTGAGTAGGCGCGGAAAGACTGCCGTGCAATTCATCGCCAAGGCCTTTTACGCATACTGCAAAGATAGCAGAAGGGACGCCGGAGTCGCCAAGGGCGGAGGGAATGCCGTGAAAAAACGAGCGTAGCAGGATTTAGTGTAAGGAGCGCTCCATAATTCTGTACAATGGGAGCAACTAAGGAAATGAAGCGTTGGCGAGGCGCTGCGTTTCGCGACGTACATCGCCGCTTAAGTTGAGGAACCGCCGCTCGGATGAATCCTAAAAAAAAGCCCTCCATACAAAAACAAGGTGCAGTTACATTGAAGGCAGTAGCCAACTCTCTGGGGCTTACTGCAGGGACCGTATCCGTCGTACTTAATAATTCCAAGAGCGCGAGTTCAATTCCCGAACACACACGAAATCGAATCCTCGAAGCAGCGCGCAAACTTAAATATCGGCCAAATTTTGTGGCCCGTTCGTTGCGTGTAAAGCGCACGTTCACGGTCGGCGTAATCACGGAAGAGTTTGGTGATGCCTACGGCGGCGGGGTACTGAGCGGCATAGAAACCTATCTTCGCGAGAACAATTACTTTTTGCTTGCCGTGGCGCATCGCCACGACCTGAGGTTGCAACAGAGCTATGCGGAACTGCTCACATCCCGAGGCGTCGAGGGCTTGATTACCATCGATACTTCGGTCGACGATCCCCCACTGGTTCCCACAATTGCGGTGGCCGGGCACAAAAGAGTCGAAAACGTCACCAATATCATTCTGGATCATCGTACGGCAGCGGAACTTGCGCTGAAACACCTCAAGGAGTTGGGGCATCGACGGATTGCCTTCTTGCGCGGCCAGGAAAAGAGCTCGGACTCAGCCACACGCTGGGAAGCGTTGCGCGAAGTCGCAATCGAATTGGGAATCGATCTTATTCCAGAACTGGTTTTGCAGATTGAAGGAACCGATTCGACACCGGATCTTGGATATCCGTACGGAAAAAGATTGATGGAGACAAATATCCCGTTTACGGCCCTAATGGCGTACAACGATATCTCTGCGATCGGCGCAATGAAGGCATTCAAAGACGCACATTTACGAGTGCCGCAAGACGTTTCGATCGTGGGATTCGACGATATTTCAATCGCATCTTTTTCCATTCCACCGCTCACAACGATTCGCCAGCCGCTAAAGGAGATGGGACGAATCGCCGCGAAAACCGTGGTTGGTTTAATTGAACAACAGGAAGATTACGTCGAAGAGATCGCCGTCGAGCCCGAATTAATTGCACGCGGATCGACGGCGCCCCCAAGACAGCAGTAAAGGCTTGCAGCGGGTAGTATGTCTGTTAGGAACTAAAAGAACAGAACGAACAGTTCAACTTGAAACAGTATTCGAAGCACAACTGTGCAGATTTTTCGCCGGCGCACAGTGATAAAATGAAGTTTCAAGAACTACAGGCTATCCTCTTCCGCTCCGATCAGGTTACCTAAGAGGGACAAGAATCATGCCGCGAAAAATAGAAGTCACCGAGTTGATTTTGCGAGACGCGCACCAGAGTCTGCTGGCAACGCGCATGGCAATGGAAGACATGGTACCGGCGTGTGAGGATATTGATAAAGCGGGATTCTGGAGCGTGGAGTGCTGGGGCGGGGCGACGTTTGATGCTTGCATCAGGTACCTGAACGAAGATCCGTGGGAGCGATTGCGGACATTTCGGCAATTGATGCCAAACTCGCGGCTGCAGATGCTGTTGCGCGGGCAGAACCTGTTGGGATACCGGCATTATGAAGACACAGTGGTCGACCGCTTCGTCGCGAAAGCGGCGGAGAACGGGATGGATGTGTTCCGCGTGTTCGATGCGCTGAACGATGTGCGAAATGTGAAGCGTGCGATTGCGGCGGTGAAAAAAGTTGGGAAGCACGCGCAAGGGACGATCTGCTATACAGTGAGTCCCCTGCACACGGTCGAGGGTTATGTGGACATGGCGAAGCAGTTGATGGATCTTGATTGCGATTCGCTCTGCATCAAAGACATGGCAGCGCTGCTGAAGCCGAAGCCTGCGTACGACATTGTGAAAGCGATTAAAGAAACGCTGGGCGAGCAAGTGCGAATTCATGTGCATGTACACGCCACCACCGGCGTGACACTGGTATCGCTGATGAAGGCGATTGAAGCGGGAGCCGATGCGGTCGATACTGCGATCAGTTCGTTGAGCCTCGGGCCAGGACATAATCCGACAGAAAGTTTAGTGGAGATGCTGGAAGGAACAGAATACACGACGGAATTGGATAAGAGCCGGTTGCTGAGAATTAAGGAGCACTTCGAGAAAGTGCGGCCAAAATATACGGAATTTCTTTCCAATATAACCGGCGTGGACACGGAGATTTTCAACAGCCAGATTCCCGGTGGAATGATTTCGAATATGGAAAGCCAACTAAAGCAGCAAGGAGCGGCAGATCGAGTGAAAGAAGTTCTGGAGGAAGTGCCTCGAGTTCGCAAGGACGCGGGCTATCCGCCGCTGGTGACGCCTTCGAGCCAGATCGTCGGTACGCAGGCTGTGTTCAACGTACTGATGGGCCGCTATAAGGTGATTACCGCAGAATTTGCGGATCTGATGCTCGGATATTACGGAAAGACGCTTGGCGAGCGGGACATTACCGTGCTGGCGCAGTGCGAGAAGCAGACGAAGAAATCGCCGATTATGATGCGGCCTGCGGATTTGCTGAAGCCGGAGTGGGAGGCTTTGCGGGCGGCTGCTGTAAATCTGGATGGATGCGATGGGTCGGATGAAGATGTGCTGACTTGCGCGATGTTCCCGAAGGTAGCACCAACGTTTTTTGCGGAACGGGCGCAGGGGCCAAAAAGCGTAGCGAAGGATCCGGCAATTGCAGCCGCAAGCACGGTTGCCGCCGGAGCTTCCGGCGCGCCGGGAAGTGGTCCGGTACGCGAAACGATTAAATACGAAGTGAAGCTCGATGGAAAAACTCATCAGGTAACTGTTTCACCTGCGTAGGGGGCAGTACGATGAAGAGCATGGAGCAACGCGTTGTAGAATTGCGGCGCCGCCGTAGCGAGGTGGAAGCGGGAGGTGGTGCGGAAAGAATCGAAAAGCAAAGAAAATCAGGGAAGCTCACCGCAAGAGATCGTATTTCTGAGTTGTGTGACCCCAATTCATTCCAAGAATCAGGTCTATTTGCCGAACATCGCTCCGTTCTGTTTGGAATGGAGGGCAAGACCTTCCCTGCCGATGGCGTGATCACCGGCGCAGGAACAGTGCTGGGGCGGCGCGTTCACCTGGCAAGCCAGGATTTCACGGTGGCTGGCGGTTCCGCAGGCGAAGTGCATTCCGAAAAAGTGGCCGAATCGATGGAGCAGGCTATCAAGACCGGCACTCCCTTTGTGTTTATGAACGACTCGGGCGGCGCGCGCGTGCAGGAAGGTATCGATTCCCTTTCCGGGTACGGCAAGGTATTTTTCCAAAACGTGAGTTTAAGTGGAGTTGTTCCGCAGATTTCGTTGATCTGCGGGCCGTGTGCGGGCGGCGCTGCGTACTCACCGGCGCTGACGGATTTCATTATTCAGACGCGGAAAGCACAGATGTTTATTACCGGACCGAACGTGATCAAGCAAGTGACCGGCGAAGATGTCACAGCCGAGCAGTTGGGTGGAGCGGATACGCATATGGGGCGGTCAGGCGTAATTCACTTCATTGCAGAGGACGATAAGCATGCCTTGTTGATATGCAAAAAACTGTTGAGCTTCTTGCCGTCAAACAATGCGGAGGATCCACCAGAACTGCCGAGTGATGGAAATGTTGACGAGAATCCTACGCTGAACAAGATTGTGCCGGTGGATTCGAAACAGGCCTATGACGTTCGTGAAGTGATCGGGAACATTATTGATTCGCAGGATTTTCTGGAAGTGCAATCGGGATATGCACCGAATATCGTGGTGGGATTCGCCAGGTTGATTGGACGAACGATCGGGATCATTGCGAACCAACCTTCCGCCATGTCTGGAGTTCTCGATATCAATGCCTCTGATAAAGCGGCCAGCTTCGTGCGATTTTGCAATGCGTTCAATATTCCGCTTGTGACGTTTGTAGATGTACCGGGATTTTTGCCAGGTGTGGACCAGGAATATGGCGGGATTATTCGGCACGGGGCGAAAATGTTGTTCGCGTATTCGGCAGCGACAGTTCCGAAGCTGACGATTATTCTGCGCAAGGCGTTTGGCGGCGCGTATCTGGCGATGTGCGGGCGAGACTTGGGAGCGGACCGCGTGTACGCGTGGCCGACGGCGGAAGTGGCGGTGATGGGAGCCGAAGGCGCGGCTGAAATCGTCTTCAAGAAAGAGATAGCCACCGCGAAGGATACGGCGGCGAAACGAAAAGAAATGATCGAGCAATACCGGGAAGCGTTCGCCAACCCATACGTGGCGGCGGGTCGGAGGTTAGTTGATGACATCATTGAACCATCATCGACTCGACGGGTGCTGGCGCAGGCTTTGGAATTTCTGCACACGAAGCGCGAACTGCGGCCGCCGAAGAAGCATGGATTGATTCCGCTGTGAGGCACCGAGAATGAGCATGGCGAAACAAACGAAGGCGGATTTGGAAGCGGAAGTACAGGGGCTACGCCTGCGGGTCGAAAGACTGGAGGCGATGCTAGCTGCTTCTCCCTCGAAACTCCCTGAGAATTCTGCTGCTGCCGTCGGTGCGACTAAACCAAGAGTGGATGAAGGCATCACGCCGGAGATTGTGTCGGCGATTACAGCGGCAGTGGCAGCATTTTTGGGTAAGCGAGCGACGATCCATCAGATCCGGCTGACCGGAACGACGGCGTGGGCGATGCAGGGACGCGCAACGGTCCAGGCCTCGCACGGAATTAGCAGATGGTCTCGATAGGCTCAGGGTGATTCATGAAACTCAAGGTGACGGTGGACGGAAAAGTGTATGAGGTGGAAGTAGAAGTTGCGCCAGAGCCCACGCCAGTGCTGCCGACATTCATAGTGCAGAGCGCTGCAGCGGCGGTGCCCGCAGGCAGCGGTGCCGGCGGATCTTGCATCTCCGGTGGCGCAGAAGAAGACTTGGACGAGGCCAAAGTTTGCCGCAGCCCCATTTCCGGGATTGTGGTGAAATCAAACGTGCGATTGGGACAGACGATTGAGCCGGGAGATTTGCTGTTTGTGCTGGAAGCAATGAAGATGGAGACGGAGGTGACGGCGCCCGTTGCTGGAAAAGTTGCACAAGTAAAAGTAAATAAGGGCGACAGCGTGAAAAGCGGGCAGGTGGTGCTGGTATGGGCATAGAAGCAGAAGCGATCCATGTGAAGGACGTGCCGGAATTTTTGTTTGTTGATCATATAGCCGTATCGGTGAAACAGGGAGATTTGGAAAAGCAGGTGGCGGTTTACAAGGCGATGGGATTTACGGAGGTTCATCGCGAAGATGTGCTGGGAACAGATCAGGTGCGGGAAGTGTTGCTGCGGATCGGCGATGGGCCGAACTTGATTCAGTTGCTCGAACCGCTTTCGGCGGATTCTCCCGTGAGCAAGCAGATTGCGAAAAACGGCGGACGCGGAGGATTCGCGCACATGGCCTTACGCGTAGCAGATATCCAGAAGGCGTTCGACGCGCTGAAGCAAAAGGGATTTCAGATTATTGATGCGGCGCCGCGAGCGGGATCGCGTAATACAACGGTATTTTTTGTGCATCCGAAGACGACCGAAGCTGCGGCGCTGGGTTATTTGATTGAGGTTGTGCAGGAGGGTTGAAAATGTGGGAAGAGTTCCCGCCAATCTCGACGGAGGAGTGGGAAGCCGCGATTCGCGCAGATTTGAAGGGTGCGGATTATGCCAAGAAGTTCGACTGGCAAACGGAAGAAGGGATTGCGGTAAGGCCGTATTACAGGCGCGAAGATTTGCCGGGAAGTACCGGACAAGCGCGGTTTATGGGAAGGTGGAAAGTAGGGAGGGCGGCGGAAATTCCAGCCGATGCTGTGCGCGGGGATTTCTTGCATGAACAGGGCGCGAATTCGGTCCAGGAAATCGGGTACTCTCTGGCGGAATCGGCGGGCAAACGTAACACGTTTGTGCTCGCGGTGGGCAGCAATTACTTCATGGAAATTGCGAAGCTGCGCGCGGCTCGGCAATTGTGGGCACGGATGTCGGACTTGCCGATGGTCATCTGGTCGCGAACTTCGTATGCAAATAAGAGTTTGTATGATCCTTCGGCGAATTTGATGCGATGCACGACGGAGGCAATGAGCGCGATTTTTGGTGGATGCGATTACCTCATCGTGGAAGCCGCACGGTTCGCGCAACATCTGGCAGAAAGTTTGCCGAGAATACTGGCAGAAGAGGCGCATTTCAATCAGGTGTCAGATCCCGCAGGGGGATCGTATTACGTGGAGTCGCTGACGGCCGCGATTGCGGCGGAAGCGTGGAAGGTCTACGAGGAAGGTCTAGCCAATCGGGATACAGCGATTGCGGCGTCGCGCACGGCCAAAGAGAAAGCGGTGGCTCTGCGAAAGCGCACTCTGGTTGGCGTGAATAACTATCCAGATTTGACCGAGACGATTCCCCAAGGCTCGAAGCTACCTCATGATTCAGCGCCACGGCTGTCTCAACCGTTTGAAGCAATAAGGCAACGGGTGGAAAAGTCGGGAAAGCGGCCCGTTGTCTTGCTGCTACAGCGCGGCGATTTGAAGATGCGAATGGCGCGGGCGAACTTTGCACTGAACTTTTTTGGGTGCGCGGGTTTTGAGATACGGAGTTCCGACAAAATCGAGGCTGCGGATTTGATTGTGCTGTGCAGCTCGGATGCGGAATATCTGGCGTTGGCGAAGGAAGTTGTGCCGCAGACCAAGGCGCCGGTGCTTGTGGCGGGAAATCCAAAAGAACAGATCGAACTGTTGCGCGCCGCGGGCGTGAAGGACTTCGTCTACGTCGGAGTAAATGCGGTGGAAGTGCTCTCGCGATGGCAGGAGGCACTGGTATGAACCGCGCGGATTGGAAGACGCAGGAAGGAATCAAGGTGAAACCGCTGTACACGGCGGCGGATCTGGCAGCAATTGAGCACCTAGATTATGCAGCAGGACTACCTCCCTTTTTGCGCGGGCCGTACAGCTCGATGTACGCGATGCAGCCGTGGACGATTCGGCAGTACGCGGGATTTTCGACGGCGGAGGATTCGAACGCGTTTTACCGACAGAACTTGGCGGCGGGGCAAAAAGGATTGAGCGTGGCGTTTGATCTGGCAACGCACCGCGGGTACGACTCCGATCATCCGCGGGTAAAAGGCGATGTCGGTAAAGCCGGCGTGGCGATTGACAGCGTTGAGGACATGAAGATTCTGTTCGACCGGATTCCGCTGGATCAGATGTCCGTCTCGATGACGATGAACGGGGCGGTGCTGCCGATCATGGCGTTTTATATTGTGGCGGCCGAAGAACAAGGCGTTGCGACGCAAAAACTGACAGGGACGATTCAGAACGACATCTTGAAAGAGTTCATGGTGCGGAACACGTACATTTATCCGCCGAAGCCTTCGATGCGAATCGTCGGAGATATTTTTCGCTACAGTGCGGCGAAGATGCCGAAGTTCAATTGCATCTCGATTTCCGGATATCACATGCAGGAAGCGGGTGCAACGGCGGATATCGAGTTAGCGTACACCTTAGCCGATGGACTGGAATATTTGCGGACGGGATTGCACGCGGGGCTCGATATCGACGAATTTGCGCCGCGGCTGAGTTTTTTCTGGGCGATTGGCATGAACCATTTTATGGAGATCGCCAAGATGCGGGCCGCGCGGCTTCTATGGGCCAAACTGGTAAAACAGTTCAACCCGAAAAATCCCAAATCGATGGCGCTGCGGGCACATTCGCAGACTTCGGGGTGGAGCTTAAGCGCGCAGGACGTTTATAACAACGTGATTCGCACAACGGTGGAAGCGATGGCTGCGGCGATGGGCGGAACGCAATCGTTGCACACAAATGCGCTCGACGAGGCCCTGGCGTTGCCGACAGATTATTCGGCACGAATTGCGCGAAACACTCAAATTTATTTGCAGCAAGAAACAGGAATTTGCCACGTGGTCGACCCGTGGGGCGGAAGCTACTATGTGGAATCACTGACGGCAGAATTGGCGGCAAAAGCGTGGACGTTGATCGAGGAAGTTGAAAAGCTTGGCGGAATGACGCGCGCAATTGAGACAGGCTTGCCAAAGATGCGGATTGAAGAAGCGGCGGCGCGGCGCCAGGCGCATATTGATTCCGGCAGCGAGACGATTGTTGGCGTCAATAAATATGCGGTGGACGATGAGAAGCCGCTGGAAGTCCGAATCGTAGATAACGCGGCGGTGCGAGAAAATCAGTTGGCGCGATTAAAGGAGATGCGGGGGAAGCGGAACTCGGCGGAAGTGGAGACGGCGCTCTGCTCGTTGACGAAATGCGCGGAAAGCGGCGAAGGAAACTTGCTGGAACTGGCCGTCGACGCGGCACGCAAACGCGCTACACTAGGCGAGATCTCCTATGCGCTGGAGAAGGTTTTTGCAAGGTACAAAGCGGTGAACCATACCATTTCCGGAGTGTATTCGTCGGAGAGTCGGCAGGATCCGGAATTTCTAAAGGCTCGCTTGCTCACGGAACAATTCGAAAAAAGCGAGGGGCGGCGTCCGCGGATTCTGGTAGCCAAGATGGGACAAGACGGGCACGATCGCGGCGCGAAGGTGATTGCGACGGCCTTTGCTGACTTGGGATTCGACGTAGACCTGGGACCCCTTTTTCAGACGCCGGAAGAAGTGGCGCGGATGGCAGTCGAAAATGACGTGCACATTCTTGGCGTGTCAACACTGGCGGGCGGGCACATGACGCTGGTGCCGGAACTGATTCAGGAATTGAAGAGGCTGGGACGCGAGGACATCCTCGTTGTCGTGGGCGGCGTGGTTCCTCCGCAAGATTTTGCGGCGCTGCGAGAAGCGGGCGCAGCAGGAATCTTCGGACCGGGAACACGCATACCACTTTCTGCACAAGAAATACTGCACCGATTGCTGGAGTAGCCGTTGCGGACGCGCCGACTGGCCGCTGAACAATATATTTCGGGAGTCCTCCAGGGCGACCTGGCCACCTTGGCGAGGACAATCACGGTGGTCGAGAGCGACCTACCCTCCGATGGTGAACTCGCTCTAGAAATTCTGGATTCCCTGCTTCCCCATACAGGCAAATCGCGACGCATAGGAATTACTGGCGTGCCCGGCGTCGGTAAGAGCACCTTCATCGACAAAATTGGATTGCACATCATTCGCGATCGCGGCGAGAAACTGGCCGTGCTCAGTGTAGACCCTTCAAGCCCTATTACAGGCGGGAGTATTTTGGGCGACAAGACGCGAATGGAGCGACTGGCCGCGGAGCCCCACGCGTTCATTCGACCGTCGCCATCCAGAGGATCATGGGGCGGAGTGGCAGGAAGAACGCGGGAGACGATACTGGTGTGCGAGGCTGCGGGTTTTAACAACATCTTGGTGGAAACAGTGGGAGTTGGTCAATCAGAAATTGCGGTGCGAACGATGACAGATTTCCTGCTGCTGCTCTTGCTTCCCGGAGCCGGCGACCAACTGCAAGGAATCAAGCGTGGGATTTTAGAGTTGGTCGATGCGATTGCGATCAATAAAGCGGATGGAGAGCAACTGACTCGCGCACAGTTGGCGAAGGAGGATTACCAGAGCGCGTTGCATCTGTTTGCTCCCGGCGCGGGTGGATGGAATCCGCCAGTGATGCTCTCGAGCGCAGATACGGGTGCGGGGGTCAAAGAGATTTGGGAATGCATTTTGCGGCACGAGCAATTTCAGAGTGAAAACGGGTTGCGGGCGGAGATACGGAAGGAGCAGTCGTTGTCGGCCATGCGGCAGATGATTTCTGCGGAACTTGAGACGGCGTTCCGGCGGGATCCAGCGGTTGCAGGGAAGTTGCGACAGGTGGAGGCGCAGGTAAGGGAGGGGAGGATGACCTCGTTTGCGGGAGCGAAGGTATTGTTGGGGGAGTTTTGGCGCGGTGTGGCAGAGAAAGAAAGATAAGATTTAGCAAAGGTGTCGGAAGACATGCGGCGAAAAGGAAGGTAAACCCAAGCACAGTCAAGCTGGGCTGTGCCGTGGAAAACCAAAGATAGGCACGAAGGAGCATCATGCGAATGTTGATTGGGGTTTTGTTGCTGGCGGCGCTCGCGGCAACCGGAGCGAATGGGCAGAGTGCCAAGCTTTCAACGAAATGGGAAGAATTGACGGCGGCGGATTTTCGAGATGCGATTGCCAGAGCACAGGGAACGTGCTTGCTGCCATTTGGAATTTTGGAAAAGCATGGACCACATTTGCCTCTGGGAACGGATTTATTGAATGTGCGTTACGTTTCCGAGCATGCCGCGCAGCAAGAGTATGTGGTTATTTTTCCGCAATATTTTGCTGGGCAGATATTTGAGGCGCGGCACGAACCGGGAACGATTGCCTATAGCGCGGAAATTCAAATGAAACTATTGCAGGAAACGACGGATGAAATGGCGCGCAATGGCTGCAAAAAAGTGATTATTGTGAACGGGCATGGCGGCAACGAGGATCTGCTTCCCTACTTTGCGCAAACGCAGCTGGCCAAGCCGCATGATTACGTTGTGTATGTCCAGTGGGGGCACGAGGCCACGAAAAAAGTAGGCGGCGAAAAAAGTGGCCCGGACTGGCATGCTGGCGAAACCGAGACTTCCAACATGATCGTGACGAATCCGGGCCTGGTACACATCGATCGTGCAGGCGAAGAATCGGGAGCGGATCAGCGACGAGTGAAATTGCCGGAAAGCGTGTACACGGGAATCTGGTGGTATGCGCGTTTTCCGAATCATTATTCGGGCAATGGCGCTACCGCAACGAAGGAACAAGGGCTGGAAGACATTACCAGTTGGATCAACACGCTGGTGCACGCCATTAACGCCGTTAAGGCCGATGACGAAAGTTTGAAGTTACAGAAAGAGTTTTATGAAAAAAGCGAGCACCCGCTCGATACGGCGCATTGAGGTTCGAGGCGATAGGCGGGAAAGCAGGGCTCAATCACATTCAATTCTACGACGAAAAGAGACTAGCGGTTACGGCGGAGAGCATCGATCAAGTTGGCAAGAATCTGATTGTTGGGGGGTTCGAGATCGAAAAATTCAATTCCCATACCGACTCGCGGTTTGACGATGCGAACCACGATGAAGGCTTCCAAAACTTCATTTTTGCGAATAAGTCTCATACGGGCGCGAGCGTTGAGGGGTAGCTGTTTACTGGTACACACAAAGCATCCACCCAAAGAGAGGTCGGACGTTACCCCCTCAACTTGCTTCCCGGTTTCCATTTCAATGAGTTCGACGTCCGCAGCAAACGGGTAGCGGATGGTGTAGCGGCGGTCCCGGACTCCGACAAGTCGGGGAGCAAGTATGCCATTGCGATTGGACATGGAGATGACCTTACTCAAGCGATCCTCAGCGATGAGACAACACTCATGATTTACCCCTGGCGCGAGGTATTTGCTCGTCTAAGTGTGTCCGAACGGAGGGCTTTTGCAAATCGTCGCGAGGGCCCCAGGAGCCAAAAAGTAACTGTGAATTCAGCCAGTGGATCCGCTTGATTCAACTCAAGATGCTATTAGTGGGAAGGACAAGCGACGGTACCCGGACGACTATTTCGCTAAATCGACGTGTTACCCTGTGCCGTAGCTATCTTCAAGCGACACCTATGCGCACGGAGCGAATGCGTCAAAGCGACCGAGTCAGCCTGGAAGTCCAGGTCGAGGCGTCGTGGCTAGATAGCGGCGGCGGGCAGATTCGTTTGCCAGCGCACACCCTGTTGATCAGCCGGAATGGTGGAGTGATCCGCTTGGCGGAGAAAATATTTCCCGGGCAAGAAATCGTACTTCATCGCAAGCTCGAAGGCGACCAAACGAAAAGTGCGCGAGCCCGCATCATGGCGGAAATTGACCGGGAGCCTGACGGGTTTATCTACGCGGTAGCGATTCTGGATCAACGGGTTGATTTCTGGGAGATCGAATTCCCTTCTCCGCACAAGGCGGAAGAGGCTTTGGCAAGGATGTTGATGGAGTGCAGTTTCTGCCAGCGGCGCGAAGTGGTCTATCTCAATGAAATGGAGTTGAAATCGTTCGAAGTGCGGCGCTGCGTGGCACGGCTGTGCAAGCATTGCGATTCCCCGTCCATTTGGATCGAGGCTCATTCGGAACCGAAGATTGAGGAAACGCTACCATCACGATCTGCAGTGGAAGAACGTGTACTGCCGCGAAGAAACCGCACGCGGGTGAAGGCGCGGGTGTTGGCTTGTATCCGCAGACGCGGATTTCAGGAAGAAGTTGCGGTTTGCGAAGACTTGTCTAAGGGCGGAATTAGCTTTCGCAGTCGAAATAAGTATCCAGAAGGAACGCGGTTAGAGGTTGCAGTGCCGTATACACCGGGAGCCGGAGCCATTTTCGTGCCAATACGCATTGTGTTCTCGCAGCCGATCGCGGCGGCGGGACTGTTTCGGCACGGGGCCGCGTATGTGCGGCCGCCGGAGTAGCAGGCCTAGCCCCAAAAATCCTGAATCAAATTGCTCCCCGAGCTAACCCCGGCATCTAAATTATGGATTCGGTCGGGGCGCCAGGATGGCTTGCCAGTTGATGATGGCGTTCCAGAGCATCCGTTGATCGCCGCGGTTAAAGTCGCGATGCAGGATTTAGCTCTTCAAGGACAAGACAGGCATGAGGGCCCGGTGCCCTCTGACCAAATTAGTCGAGGGCGGCGACGGTGTCGCGTTCGCGTCGGCGGCGATGCAGGTAATGCATCGCAATATTTAAGTAGATTTGGCCACAGGGAGTCTCAATACAAATGACCATCGCTTCGGTCTCGACATTTCCGGAGAGGCCCTGTTCGCTCACATGAATTTCTGGTGGGAACACTTTGAAGCGAAAACCCGCATCATTCAACAATGTGACAGAATTGCCGATAACCATGTTTGCGAGTTCGCAGACAGTCTCTCGGACAACTTGTTCGCTCGCGGCCACGGGTGAGCCGGCCAGCGCGCTGGCGACACTGATTGCGACCTCCGGAGCAAGATCGAGAATGACACGCCCTTCGATATCACCCTTGATCGCAATCAGCGCGGCGATGCCTTTGCGGCGATAGGTATCCTCTTCCATCGTGAGGTCGAGGATCTTTGTCGGTGCTTGCAGAGATTCAGCGAAAACAGCATCCGCGGCATTTATAAACGGTTGGATCAGTTCCATTCTCATCGGTGACTCTCTTCCGCGAGCGCCACCGGCCCGCTTGGTGCATTCGGGTCATCACCCAAAACGTAACGTAGAATCTCATACAAGACTTCCGGTTTCACCGGTTTCTGGACGAAATGCTTTGCGCCCTTTTGCAGAGCAGCCAGAATATTTTCCTGATAGCCAACGGAAGACACCATGACAATGCGGGCGTTGGAATGTTGCCGAACGATGCGTTCGACGGCTTCAATGCCCTCCATTTGCGGCATGGTGATGTCCATCAGCACGATGTCGGCTTTGGTGCGGTTGTACTCCGCAATGGCGGTGAGGCCATCGCCCGCCTCGCCAGCAACCTCGCCGCCGAAAAGCTCAATCATCTTGATGAGATTTTTGCGAGCGAAGACGGAGTCGTCCACGACCAAGTAGCGGACGGGTTGATTGTCGCTCCGAAGTAAAGGTGCAAACTGTTGCATAAACTTCTCCTTTGGCCCCGCACGTCGTCAGACGCGTGGAGTCGAAACTGGTGTCCTATCGTTCTTTTCCGCGCGATCACTTTTCTCGAGCTTTTCCTGCGCATCGGTTTTTTCTGTATTGCCGCGATCAGAAGCGAATTGAGTAATCAGAAACTGGCTGAGCCCATCAAGTGGAATAATTTTTGAGGCGTAGCCCTTATTGATCGCGGCACGGGGCATGCCTGGGACCACGCAGGTATCTTCGCTTTGCGCGATGGTTACGCCGCCAGCTGAGCGAATCGCGCCCAAACCTTCCGCGCCGTCTTCACCCATGCCAGTCATGAGCACGCCGACGGCGGTCAAACCAAACTCTTGGGCGACGGAATGAAACAGAACGTCCACCGAGGGGCGATGGCCATTGATCGGAAGACCATCGGAAAGAATCACCATTTCACCCCGCGGCATGCGCCGGACCATCATGTGTCGATTGCCGGGACAGATCAACACGCGGCCGGCGATCAGGAGATCGCCGGACTTCGCCTCCTGCACATCGACAGCGCAACATTCATCAAGGCGACGCGCAAACATTTCCGTGAAACCTTCGGGCATGTGCTGTACGACCACGAATGTGGCCGGAAACTCTACGGGAATTTGTGAGAGCAGATATTGCAAGGCATTGGGACCACCGGTAGAGATACCAATTGCGATTACGCGATTGGGTTGAACGGCCGGCCGACCGCGTTTTTTGTGAAGTGGAGGAAGTTCGATCTCTGCCCGCGGAATTGCTTTTGTTCCCCCCGCCCGTTTGGCTACCTTGATTTTTTCGATGAGCTGGACTGCAACCGTTTCGAGATGACCAGTAGCGGCATCCTTTGGCTTCGGAACGAAATCGATTGCGCCAAGTGCCAGGGCTTTGAACGTGGAGTAGGCGCCTTCCTTCGAATGGGTGCTGAAAACAATTACGGGGAGCGGCGCGCTACGCATGATCATGCGCAGTGTCTCAATTCCATCCATGCGCGGCATTTCTAAATCGAGGGTGACGACGTCGGGACGCAACTCGGCAATTTTGCGCAGAGCAAACGCGCCGTCCATTGCCGTACCCACGACCTCAACATCGGGATCGCGTTCGAGAATCAATGGAATCAACTTCCGCATGAGCGCAGAGTCGTCCACCACCAGCACTCGGACCCGTTCTCTCATGCGATGGCTCCAAGTGGAATGGCACGAGACAATCTCGAAAGAATTGCCGGAACGCTCAGAATCAAAACGACCGTGCCGTCGCCGAGGATCGAAGCACCACTGACGAGGTCGCTCGAGACGATTTCCCCTGGTAGAGCTTTTATGACCAATTCTTCTTCTCCAACCATGGTGTCGACCAGCAGGCCAAACCGTTTTTCAGCAATTCCAATCACAATTACAAAGCTTTTTTTCTTTAAAAGACTGCTCGGCTCGACAGAATGGATCCCTTTGATGGAGTTCAACCGGACGAGTGTCAAGATCTGGTCCCGTAGACGGAGGACTTCCCGCTGGTCGACACGCTGAATCTCTTGATCAGAGATGCGCGTGATTTCCACGACCGCGGAAAGCGGTACGGCAAATAATCGCCCGCCCACTCGAAACAAAAGAGTCTGAATGCTGGCAAGGGTCAAGGGGACGCGTAGAAGCATGGTCGTTCCCTTTTTTTTCGAGCTGGAAACGTGGACTGTACCCTTCAGCCGATCGAGAACGGTCCGGACCACGTCCATGCCAACGCCGCGGCCGGAGATTTCGGTGATTTCACTTGCGGTGCTGAAGCCGGATTCGAAGATGAGATTCAAAACGTCTGGCTCAGTTAAGCGGTCGGCATCTTCTTTTTTGATCAGCCCACTGCGAACGGCCTGGGCCCGGATGAGATCGAGGTCAATCCCGCGACCATCGTCACGGACTTCAATGACAACTTGGGTTCCTTGATGATACGCGTTCAGGTAAACAGTGCCGCGTGCGGGCTTGCCCGCGTTCAGGCGCTCCTCGGCAGGTTCGATGCCGTGGTCGACTGCGTTGCGGACGAGGTGAGTCAGTGGCTCTGCAAGAGCATCCAAAATGCTTTTGTCGAGGTCGGTATGTTCGCCTGCAACCTCGAGCGCGATATCTTTGCCGCAAAGTTTTGCGACATCTCGAACCACTCGTGGGAAGCGTCGGAACAACTGTTCGACTGGAACCATACGAATCTTCAAGACGCATTTGTGCAATTCATCGAGAATGCGCGATTGGAAAGCCAGTGTTTCAGCCAACTTTGCGCGAACCGGATCGCGTGCGTGGTCTACATCAAATTCGGCAAGGGTCCGGTTGAGCATGGATTTGCCGATGATGAGTTCGCCGACGAGGTTCATCACGGCATCGATGCGAGAGGAATCGACGCGCAGTGAACTCTCGGCAAGTGCCGCGACAGCGGAAGAACCAGACTGACCCTTGGCTTCAATTGCCGCAGAGTCTGACCTGGTAGCGTGTTCCACAGCTTGTGCTTCCAGAATATCTCCCAAAAGCTGATGTTCGGCGCCTTCATCCTGAGCGGCATTCTCGATTCGGACATCGGAGACGATCGAGGGGATACGGCAGCGATGCGAAACGTGGTCCATGGGATGAGTACTGGCAACGGCTGCTTCGACAATGTCGACTTGGGAGGCAGCGAGGTTGTCCTCTGGGCGGAGGGCGATGACCGTGCCACAAGCGTGAAGTACATTGCGAACGAGTTGAAATGCCGCAGCTCGCATGGCGCTGTCCGGGTCGATGCGCAATGCAATGTTGTAAACGCTACTCCCGTTCAGCCGGGCTTCAGAGATCATCAGCCGTTCGTACTCGCTCCATTGAAACTCCGCAGGGACCATGCCCATTTGCCGATTGGGCTTTACACATTTTTCTGCAGGGGACTCGAGAAGCCCGTGAATCAGAAGCCGTAAGGCTGCCGGCGCTGGGGGTTCGATTTGCCGCTGGTAGCAGCTCAACATATTTTCAAAGGTGTCGACGGAAGAAAGGATAGCTTCAGCGAGTTGTACACCCTGCGACTGGCTAATCTGCAGGGTCAAGACATCCTCAAGTTCATGAGCAATTTCACTCAATTTGCTAAAGCCACATGCGGCGGAGTCACCTTTTAGAGTGTGAATTGCACGGCGCAGGCTACGCAAAAGCTCCTCATCGGCGGGATGCTTCTCGAGTCTTAAGCCAGAATCATTGATGGTCTGCAGAAGTTCCGACGCACTCTCAAAAAAGAGCGCGCGAAGCTCCGAATTCCGTTCATCGGGCAGGAAACTCAAGAATTATCCTCGATTCGCTTATAGGCAGTGCCGTTATTTTCGTGAACCATCTTGAATTTCTGGGTCAATCCGAAAAGGCTCTCGGCGTGGCCGACGAATAAGTAGCCACCCGGATTCAAGCAATGCCAGAACTTTTCGATCAAACGCTTTTGTTCTGCTTCATCGAAATAGATCATGACGTTGCGGCAAAGGATGATGTCGTTGCGGCGGGGCAAAAACTCGGTCTTGAGATTATGGAAGTCGAATTGGACCAAATCCTTGAGCTGTTTCTTTACCGCGTACCTATCGCTGGACTTTTCGAAATAGCGCAGACGAGTGGTGTAATCCACTGGTTCCATCTGAATTTCTGTATAAAGACCTTCCTGACCAGTGCGCAAGCTTGCGTAGCTGATGTCGGAGGCGACAATTTCCAGCTTCCAAGGAGGCGGAATCATCGGCTTCGGCGAAGGCATCTCGAACGGCAATGGATTCCGCAGGTAGTAGTACGCCAACGCATCGCAAATCAGAATGGCCACGGAATATGGTTCCTGGCCTGCAGAACAACCCGCGCTCCAAACCCGCAAATTCCAGTCGCGCCGTTCTTGTTTACGGTGAAGAATTTCTTCCAAAACATTCTTTTGCAGGAGATCGAGTTGCGGACGATTGCGAAAAAAACTGGTTTCGTTAACAGTTAAATTTTCAAGCAGAAGGGCGAGTTCGGCTCTTCCCTCGCGACTGGTCAAAAGGCGGTAATAGCTGTAAAAGGACTCGATTTGACACGCCTTCAGTCTCCGCTGCAGGCGGTCTTTCAGGAAGTGCGAGCGGCGTTCATCGAAATACATGCCGCATTCCTGATAGACGAGGGTCTGGAGGAGTTTTAGTTCTGCTTCAGTAAGCTGAACCTGCGCAGTGATCGTTCCCATAATGTAGGTGCGTCGAGCCTTTCGAACGGTAACATTTCCAAGATTTTTGGAAATCTATGTCGGAATTGCGACCGGCTCCGCGGCCTCCTCGAGCTTCTTGAATTCCGGTTGACGCAGAAGACGCGGAATATCCAAGATGATGACCAGCCGGCCTTTTAACTTTCCGACTCCGGTGACGTAGCTGGACTCACCCTCCGCGAAAACGGTACCCGGTGCTTCGATTTCCGAGGGTGGAATTTTCAAAACCTCCGAAGCGGAGCTAACGATCAGGCCCAGAAGTTTATTCCCCAATTCCACAACCAGAATTCGATTTCGCTTATCGCTTTTGACATCTTTGTCGCCAAACCGCTTACGCAGATCCATAACCGGAATAATCTTCCCGCGAAGATTGATCACCCCTTCGATGGCTTCAGGTGCATTGGGCACCGAAGTAATTTCCGGGACGCGGACAATTTCCCGCACGGAAGCGATACGCACCCCGTACGTTTCATTGCCGATCCGAAATCCGACTACTTGATGGTCTTTCTCCATGGTTCGCACTGTTTCTTAGGACTGGCTCACTTCGGCGTATTCGAATTCATTTGCACCAGACTGTGAAGAGCGACGATGGCTAGGGATTGCGTCGCGACGATGGCGAACTTGCCCGGCGCGATCGATGACAAACTGGTCCATATTGTCCAGAAGATTTCTGGAAAGCTTCAACATTTGCTCGGCGGCAGCCGAAAGCTCCGTTGAACTGGAAGCCGATTGCTGAACGAGTTCACGCATCTTGTCCATGGCGCGGACAACGGCTTGCGCACCGGAAGCCTGCTCTTCAACCGCGGAACTGATCTCCTGGGTAATTTCGGTGAGGCGATTGGTCGCCTTGGCAATCTGCGAAGAACCCACAGACTGCTCGTTGGTGGCTGCGCCGATTTCCTGAGAAAACTTGTAGACCTCCGTAACCACATCGGAGATTTTGTGGAGTGCCGTGCCCAGGTCATTTCCAAAGCCCAAACCTTCTTCCACGATCCGCGTACTCTGTTCCATGTTTTCGACCGCCTGGCGAGCCTCGCGCTGAATGCTCTGAATCAGGTCCGCGATTTCTTTCGTTGATTGTGTGGACTTTTCCGCTAGTTTCCGAACTTCGTCGGCGACGACGGCAAATCCGAGTCCATGTTCGCCGGCGCGGGCGGCTTCGATCGCAGCGTTCAACGCCAGAAGATTGGTTTGTTCGGCAAGGTCATCGATGACTTCAATGATTTTTCCGATGTCATCGGCGCGGTGACCAAGAATATTGATGATTTCCGCGGAAGACTGGATGGAACGGTTAGTGCGATTCAAGCCATCGGTGGTCTTCTCCATGGTGGCAATGCCAGTGACCACCTCTTCTCTCGAACGGTTCGCGATATCCAGAAGAACTTTGGCGGTATCTGCAACACGCTGGATCGAAGTGACCATCTGATCGATGGAAGCCGAGGTTTCTGCAACGCTGCTAGCCTGCACCTGCGTGTTCTTCACGACGTTTTGAACGTTTACGCTCATCTCATGCATCGTGCTGGTCACTTCCTCAATGGCGGAAGAAGCTTGCACGCTGACCTTGGCCGATTCATCGGCAGCGCCGGCGACTTGGTTGGACCCGGCGGATACTTGCGAAGCGCCGTCGCGGGTGGAGCGAACAATCTGTTGGAGTCCATGCGACATGCGCGCGAACGCGTTGCCGAGCGTGTCGCGCTTGGATCGCGGAGCGACTTCGATGGTCAAATCGCCTTCGGCAACCGCCATGGAAACGGTGGCCATTTCCTTCAGATACGCGACCATGTTGTTGAAAGTGGTGGCCAGCGCGCCGATTTCGTCGTTGCGATGGATATCAATGTTCTGGTCCAGGTCCCCGGCATCGCCAATCTCGCGGGCCACAGCAATCAAATGCTGGAGAGGTTCGGTGATGGATTTTGCCGTGCGCACTGCGGTGATGCCGATGAATATCATGGCGCAAAGTGTTCCCACGAGGATAAAGATCAAACTGACGGTGCTGGCGCGGCGGGCCGCATCCTGAGAATCGCTGAGGGCTTTACTCATGTCCGTATTGGCCTGATCGAGAACTGTGGAAGACTTGGTGAGCCAGGAAGACGGATCTTTCTGAAGATAGAAAATCTGTAGATCAGAAACGGTGGCATCGCCAGAATCAACTTGGTGCCGCTTGGCAAGCAGAGGTTTCGCAAAATTATCTGCCCAATTGGCTTCGGTGCTCTCGACCTGAATCAGAGCAGTGCGTAGAAAGTCGTTGTTTGTCTGCGACTGGGCACGCTTGACCAAATCACTCAGTTCGGAGAATCCGCGGTTAACTTTTTCTTCGTCGCGTGGATCGCCGCTCAGTAGAAAATTATTCAGGTTCAAGCGGTTGATCATGATCTGATAACGCGCCGCTTCTGCGGTGCGCACACTCTCAAGTGTGGATGCGGCTTCAGCACTGGCCGACCGCGCTTTCCAAATGGTGGCGAGGTCAACCATCAAGAGAATGGCGAGAATCGCCAGGATCGCCCCGAAACTTCGATATAGTCGATTTCCGATCGTCATTGCGTCACTTCCTCCACTCCACCAACCGCGCTTCGAGGCCGTGCTTCGCTCACCGGCAGCGCAAATCAAACGAATCTACTATTGACCGAAATTGAATTCGATCAGTTGCGAGGTTTCTTCAGGCGCAGCGTCAAATCGCCATTCCTTAACCGCTTCCAAGCACGGCTGAACCAGGACGGGAGAGCCGCCAACAGCGCGAACACTTTTAACGTGACCGTCCGGAGCGATCACGGCTTCCACCTTGACCTTCCCGGTAATATTCATCTTGCGAGCCAGATCCGGGTAAACGGGAGTGACTTTCGTTTTCGCCTTGCGCCTGCCTTCTTCGGCTTGCTGAGCACTGGCTAAAGATCCCGCCAAAACAAATATTGCTGCTCCCGTAACCATTTTCTTTCTCCATCGAACACATGTCCGCACTTCGGACCTCCTGGGCGAGGGAAAGTCCCCCACCAAGGAAAAGGCAAGTGCAGTGCCAAGTTCAGGGGGTTTCTGGAGAAAGTCCAAAGAACCTCGGCGGCGGCCGCAAGCCCCTCAGAGGAATGGGGATATGCTTTCGCAAAGAACGGCGCCGGTCTTTTATTTCATGCGCCAACGTCTCAGGTACCCGCCGAAACTACGAAATGGATCTCACGCTGAGACAATTCGCTTCAAACAGGGTTAGCCCCAGGTAACGCATCCGCCGCAGCCCAAGGATGAGTGATTGACTCAGATTGAGATTGCTCAGTAGCTTTGAAGTGTGCAGTCTTAACTTGAGACAGAGAGACCTTACCCCGTATGCGTGGACGAAAGACTACAACTTCTCGCCGCAGCTCCGCGGTCCGTGGCCGGACCCATTCCGGCCAGGTTGCATCTGATTACGCACAGGAATTAATGAACCTGGCGGTTGCCGCGGCAAATTCACGGGAATTGCCAGCGTTTCTTGCTGGATTTGCCTCACGCGCGGCCGAAATGCTGGACGCCCAATGGGTCGGGGTCGGCGAGATTATTGGCAGCCGAGTTGAACTGTATTCGCCGGTGCAGGAATTCCCGGCTAGCCCGGCGGTATGGGACTGGTTGCTGCTAAATATTCCCTGCAAGCGAGATAGCCTCGAGGTAGTCACGGTTCCGGCAGGCGCCGGCCACTGCGCGTTCTTTCCGATTTATGCCAGCGACGGCGAATTGATGGGCACGCTCTGCCTGCTGCGGGCTGAACCGAAGTTTTCGGCCGCGCAGGAGCGCCTCTTGACAGCTCTGGCCAGCCATGCGGCGCTTTCCATGGAGAAGGTGCGGCGCTTTTCGCAGCTGGAGCGCTCGAAGAAGCAATGGGTCGAAGATATTGATGCGATCAGCGACTATATCGTGGTGCACGACCAAAGCTGGAAAGTTGTGCGCACCAACAGGACATTGGCGACGCATCTCGGCAGGCCACCCGCGGCACTGGTCGGCGAGCCCATGGCCAACCTCCGGAATATCGCAGAAACGGGTAGCGCGCTACCCTGCCCTTTTTGCAAGAACACCAAGCAAGCACGAGAAGAATATATCGCCACGGCGGAAGGGCGCACATTTTTGGTTTCCACTTCACGAACGCCGGGAGCGGTCGAAGAAGAAACACGCACGATTCACGTACTGAAGGACATTACCGATCGCCGGGAAGCAGAGCGCCGCTACCGGGAATTATTCGACAGCATTCAAGAAGGATTGTTTTTTGCCACGCCGGATGGACAATTCTTGGATGTGAATGATGCCATGGTTCGTATGCTAGGTTACGATTCGCGCGAAGAGTTGTTGCGCGCGGACGTTAGCCCGCACCTTTATCCCACCGTTGCGGCTAAGGATCGGTTTGTGCGCGCGATTGCCGAGCGAGGTGCGCTGCGCAATTACGAAGAGACCCTCCGCCGAAAAGACGGCAGCCTGCTGCACACCATGCAGAACATTAGCGCGGTGCGAGATGCCCAGGGAAGAGTGGTGCAAACACGGGGATTGATGCTCGATGTGACAGAACAAAAAATGTTTCAGTCGCAGCTGCAGCGAGAGCGCGACTTTAACCAGAAAATTCTGAATACCACGCAGAGCATGATTCTGGTGTTGGATACGGCGGGATTGATCAGCTACGTGAATAAGCGGTGCTACGAAGCGGGATATAAGGAAGAAGAGCTCATCGGTCACCGGCTCGAGAATTGGATCGACTTCTCGCATCGGATTGACTTCGAAGCCGCTTTGCAGACCACGGCACTTGGCCACCAGGTAGAAAATTTGGAATTGCGCGTCGCCCGAAGCGATGGATCGATGGGACATTTTTCGATCAGCCTCAGCCCTATGCGCGATGAGTCGAAGCAGGTAAACAGCGTTGTCGTGGTAATGACGGACATCACCGACGCAGCTTTGCTGCAGGCAAAACTCGCCCATTCCGAAAAGATGGCAACAATTGGGCAATTGGTTTCTGGCGTGGCGCATGAAGTGAACAACCCGCTGGCGGCTATCTTAGGATTTACCGATTTGTTGCTGGAAAACCCGGAGGTGCCAGAAGCCGCGCGAGAAGATCTGCGGATTATTCTGCAGGAAACTCAGCGCACGAAAGAGATTGTCCAGGATCTTTTGAGTTTCGCGCGCCAGCGTCCGGCACAGCGCGAAGCGGTCCAAATCAACGCCATTCTCCGACAGACAATCAAGCTCCGGAGTTACGATTTTTCGAGCCACGGGGTGGAGGTGGTGGAGGAATTTGACGAGAGTATTGCTCCAACACTGGGCGACGGACAACAGCTGCAACAAGTCTTTCTCAATATATTGAACAACGCGTACGATGCCATACAAGAGTCCGGAAATCACGGACAGATTCGCATACGGACACGCCGGACACAGGATTCGGTGGAGGTGGCCTTTATCGATAATGGCATTGGCCTTACCGAGCCGGAACGGATCTTTGATCCATTTTTCACGACCAAGCAGGTAGGAAAAGGCACTGGCCTCGGGCTGAGCATTTGTTACGGCATTGTGCGGGCCCACGGCGGAGAAATTCTTTGTTGGAACAACGCCCAAGATTCTGGAAGCACGTTCGTCGTGCGATTGCCGCAAACCTCCGAATCAGCATTGGCAGCTGCTGCAGCGAAAGAGGCATCGCGATGAGCGTTCGAACGGAAACGAAAGTCTTGGCGCCTATTCTGCTCATTGAAGATGAGGATTCTGTGCGCGCGTTTGTGCGCTCGGCGCTCGAGCGTCGTGGATATTCTGTCGTGCAGGCATCATCGGGCACGCAAGGGGTAGAGCAACTGGCCTCGGCACACTATGCCGGGGTGATTTCCGACATTCGCATGCCCGGCAAGGTCAACGGCGCGGATATTCATCAATGGATACAAAAGAATCGACCAGAATTAGCGGAGAGAATCATTTTGATCAGTGGCGATACAGCGAATAGCGAAACGCAGTCATTGCTTCGTGGTAGTTCCACACCTTGCATTGAAAAACCGTTTCGTGTTCAACACTTGATTTCTATCGTGGAGAAGACATTCGGAAAACCATGAGCGACGACCTAAAAACCAAACTTCTGGTAGTGGACGATGAGCAGAGCATCCGTAAGCTGTGCATGACCATCGGAAACTCGTTGGGCTTTTTATGCCATGAAGCCGAGAGCGCAGAGATTGCTGCCACGCGACTAGAAACCGATCCGCCTGACCTGGTACTGACGGACTTAAAGCTCCCCAATCAGTCTGGTGTGGAATTGCTGAAACAGATTCGCACTGTTTTGCCTCGGGCCGAAATTGCCATCATGACCGGACACGGTTCGATTGAGTCTGCAGTCGATGCGATGAAACTCGGCGCATACGACTACATCGAAAAACCCTTTCGAGTCGAGAAGTTGCGGCTCTTGCTGCAACGCATGGCCGAAAAGGTGCGCTTGGTAAATGAAAACGCCTTCTTGCGCGAACGAGTCAACACTGAGGAAAACGTGGATGGGATTATCGGCAGCTCCTCGGCGATGCAAGATGTTCTGCGAATGATTTCGCGGTTGAAAGACACCCGGACACCCGTCCTGATTTCAGGGGAAAGCGGCACGGGAAAAGAACTGGTTGCACGCGCCATTCACTTCCGTGGAGCCATGGCCCAGACCCCGTTTGTGGCGGTGGATTGCGGTTCGTTGGTCCCCACACTGATGGAAAGCGAACTTTTTGGTTATGAGAAAGGCGCATTTACCGGTGCCACAAAATCTAAATCCGGATTGTTCGCCTCTGCAAACGGCGGAAGCATATTCCTCGATGAAATCGGGGAAATTCCGCTGGAGATGCAGGCAAAACTCCTTCGCGTGTTGCAGGAGAAAGAGGTGCGGCCGGTTGGTAGCAACGATCGGGTCAGCATCGACGTTCGCGTGATTGCGGCAACCAATCGAGATTTGGAAGCTGCCTATCGCGACGGAACGTTTCGAAAGGACCTCTATTTCCGATTGAACGTGGTTACCGTTCATTTGCCCCCGCTGCGGGACAGGCGTTCGGATATTCCTGTCCTCGTCCATTATTTTTTGAATCGCTACGCACCCGGCGCGCATGTACATGTAACCCCTGCGGCGATGAAGAGCCTGCTGCAATACGACTGGCCAGGCAATGTGCGTGAACTAGAGAATTGTGTCGCCCGCGCATTGACGCTCGGCGATCAAGAGGTCATCGATGTAAAGGACTTGCCACCTGCCATTCGAGCGGAACAAAGCCTCACCCAGAGCCTGGCAGTGGAGGAGGCGAGCTCCCTTTCCACCACGGCGTTGGCGGAGATGGAAAAAATGACTATTTTGCGCGTTTTCGAGCAAGCACACGGAGACAAAGCACTGGCTGGAAAAATGTTGGGAATCAGCCGTGCCACGCTCTACAGAAAATTAAAGCGATACAATATTCCACCCCGCGGCAGCACGGAACAGATTGAAAAAGAGGCGGAAATCCATTCGGTAGAACAATGAGCCGTCTCACGCGGTAGCGGCCGGGGATCAAAGTTTCAAATTGCAAGTGAGACACAATCGTTTCAGTGTGAGACTCAGGTCACTAATTAGGCCCGAAGGAAGTTTTTAAGCTCTTTTGTTTCTGTTACATTCCTGAAAATCAGACAAACTCAGATTTTGGTTCTCGGCGTGCATCCTTCCCCGTGGGGCGGTATGTCCCGTATTGCGCTGGGCGTGTCTTTTCATAAGCGTGAGGGAACCTTAGGAATGTCGCTGATCGCCGATGAACGCGAATGCGCAAAACAATTGGCAAAGTTTTTTCCGGACTTGCCTGCAACTCGCTTCCTGGTCCGAGTGCAATCTGCTAGGCCCGGTCGAGAGAAACTGCAGGAATCGACGGTAGTCGAATTTGGCATGGGGCAATTCGCAATCTTCACGACATCGCTACCGCTGGAGTTTGATGAACGCATCCGATTGGTTCAGCACAGTGGGGGGAAGCCGGTGGAAGCGGAAGTGATTGCTTTGCAATATCACGAAGGAATGAAAGCAGTGGCCGTGCGGTTTGTGGAAGGCACCTGGGACTGGATAATGCAGCCGTGAACAAAATGATAACAACATTAAATTTGCAAGCACCTCAGAAGCCAGATAACTCGCGAAATGCGCAATGGGAAGAAAACCGCTCGGTTTTTCCCATTTACATCGCGCTGGCCAAGCACCTTCAAATTGAAATTCCGTTTCCGCAAAACAAGCGCGTTTTGCCGGAGAAGGCGGAACTTGAACTGTTCACTCAGGTTGATACCTGGCTAAATGCCATGGATCAACAAGTGATGGTGCATCAATTGCGCCACCTTCTTCAGATGACTACGCTGAACGCCAGCGAAAGCGGCTTGCGCGGGCTGATCATGCGACATCTGAAGAAATCCGGCAAGACTCTCGCGGATCGAGACAAGATTGATTTCCTATTGGTTCAATACTTCGCGCTCTGCGCCCCGGCTAAAATCTTTCACAAGCAAATCGAACTGGTGGACGTGGCGCAGGTCATGAAACCTGTTTTTGGTGAGGTGAGCACAGCGCCGTTGCCGTGGTGTGAGCCGCTTGAAAAAATGATTCATTCTCTGCGAACCTTCAAGAGCCTGCGCGATATTCTGAAAACCAATTTTATCGAACAAGGGCGGCGGGTAAAAGAAACCGCAGGCAATATGTTCTACGATCCGAGTGCCATGTTGGCTTTTGTGCAATTCAATTTCCTCTTGCGCCGGACACTTATCGAGTTGATGCACGCAGATTTGATCTACATCCGATCCGGGATCAATCATCTGGAAACTGCTGGTGCCAAGACCATCGATTGTCAATCCTTTGGATTGACAGCGTCTGAACCGGTTGCGAAGGTTCGCCAATATGCCGACGAATGGAAGCAGCCATTCCAGAAGGAATACACCGAACGGTCCGTGAATCAGGCTTTCGACAAGCTTCTGGCTCTGCGCGCGGACATCGAGCGCGCCGTTGAAAAGGTCTTGGGGAAGCCACTTGAGCCAGCTCCTGCGTCCACTTCAGGGGCAAAACTCGAGCCCCATTCGCCAGCAAAGGCTGCAGAGGTCAAAACGTCTCCGGCGGCAATAATGAATGAATCTGCAGAACCAGAGCTGGACTTCGAATCCTGTATGGAACAGATTTGGGAGCAGCTTATCTCCGCACCGCCCTCTCGAGGACGTTCCATGACCACTGTAAAGGTGGGAGGCGCGCGAGTGCTGATGTCTTCCTGGGAAGTGACTGCGTTTGTCAGTGAAGATGGTTCCGCGGCGGAAGATCTACGACGCGCCGTGGTTGCGCGCGCAATGGTCACCGCAGCCACGGAAAAAGCGAAGACTTCACCCACGACGGCCAATCTCGAGCGCGTACTCCCTATTGCCCGGGTCGAAGTTTCGCGCTTGCAGGAACGCGTGGAACTAGCCAAGCAAGCCAAGGACACAGAAGCTGCCGTGAATCTGGGCATCAGCACGAAGAGATTGCTGTCCGCTTTAGACGAAGCCGAGAAGCTTTGATTCGCTGCCAAAGAAGCTCATCAAGCGCACGGGATTCGGGAGCCCATTTTGCGAAACACGAGTGTCTTAATTTTGACCGACGATTCCGAGTTTGCCCGGCTGCTCAGCGCTTGTTGGCAGACAGAACGTCAATTGCCTGGCCTCTCTGTGCTCACCAGCGATTTATGGAAAGGCGGCGAGAATGTTGCCCCAGACCTGATCGTAATCGGCCCACTAAAAGAAGATAAATTCGCGAGCGTGATGCGTTCGATCGGCTCGAACACGGCAGTTATTTTTTGCGCTACTTCCGAACACAAGGATTTTGGGCTGCTCCGCAAACGCTACCCCAGGTTACTGCACCTACCCCTGCGTGAGGACTGGACCCAGATGATTCTCTTGCTTGCCGGTGAATCGCTAAAGCGTACGGAAGCACTCAAAATTGCGAAGCAAGCGGAACGCAACGCCTCGCTGAGCGCCAATCAGGCGACGCTCGGCCGCTACATGATGGATATGAAACGCAATATGAACAACGCGCTGACTTCGCTGCTAGGTAACGCTGAATTGTTGTTGCTGGAACCTGGACAACTTTCCGGGCAATCCTTGGCGCAGATAAAGACGATTCACACTATGGCCCTGCGCATCAACGAAATCGTCCAAAGATTCTCATCGCTCGCCAGTGAAATGCGGGACGCTGAGACGCCTTCTCAGAGTGAGACCGAGGAATCCATCTCGCCGCATTTTACCCCCCGATAGGGCCAGACACCTCCACGATAACTCCCCTGCTTTCAAATACTTAATAGGATTCGACAACAGTTGAGAAAGAGCCGCAAAGCTGGCTGTCAACGTGCATTTTTCTACTGTGGAGAAGTACGCGGAGCAACTGCACGTGCCCAAAATAGTGCTGATCGTCGATGATTCACCCGCTCAGGTGAAGCTGATTCAAGGGCTTCTCGAGCCCGAAGGTTATTGCCCAGTGGGCTTGAGTGACCCAAAACGCGTGGAGGAGATGATCACCTCAGAGCGGCCGAGTGTGATTTTGCTCGATGTAGTGATGCCCGAGCGAAACGGGTTTCAGGTATGCCGGGAATTGAAAAGCAGCAACGACTTCAATTCTATCCCGGTCATCCTGGTCACCTCCAAAGACACAGCAAGCGATCGTTACTGGGGAGAGCAGCAGGGTGCCGACGGTTACGTAACAAAACCCTTCACACGGGAAGAATTATTGCGCGCGGTGCGACGGTTTGCGTAAGAGGCCAGAGGAAACGGAATGAACGAAGACTTTCATCTTGTACCGATGCCCGCCGACGCGGAGATGGTCGATCTGCTGGAGGCCCTTGGGCCAATCGCCGAGCGCCCGCCGGAATCGCAATATTGCGTTTTTCGCAGCGGTCGGGAACGGTTTTGCTTGCCGGTGTTAGACGTGGAGGAGGTAGTGGAATGGCCGCTGATTACACCCTTGCCATTGTCGCCAGCCTATGTCCTGGGAATTTTCAATCTGCGTGGCGCCATCGTTCCGCTGATTGATATCGCGTTGACGGAAGGCCGTAGGACGGGATTGTTGCCAAAGCACGTGGTGGTCGCTTCGCTTCGCCCGGATGGTCATCATGAGGAAATACGGGTTGCGATCGCAGCGGACGAAGTCGTCGGAACCTACTCCGTGAACGAAGAAGAAGATTTGTTGGAGCAAGCGCCGGAAAACGTGCCGCATTGCATTGGGATGTTGCGCCACGAAGACCGGTTGGCGCTGGTTATTGATCTTCGCCGGCTGTTGGAAGTGTACCCCGGTCCGAGTATTTAAAAGTTTTCGAGAGAGCTTGGGAGGTAGGAATGAAATCGCGACTGAGCACTAACATCTGGACGCTGGCCATCCTGAACGCCGTCGTATTCTTTGTGGTACTGGGATTGGCATTCAGCGCAGGACGCCAGGCAAACGGCGCATCTATTTTCGATGTCGGGGCTATGCCCAGCGGAGCGAGCGGAAACTTGATCTTCGCGCTGGTACTGGCCGTGGCCACCAGCATGTTCCTGGCGTGGAGATTAGGAAACGCCATACTCTCCCCAGTGAATGAGCTCGCCGCGTTCTCCGAACGGCTGGCGGCGGGTGATTCGAAAGCGCGCGCCGATGTCAGCTCAAACGACGAGTTTGGGCATATCGCAGAAAACCTGAATCGCGCCGTTGCCCGCGTCTCGAAGGCCGCCAACAACCAGGAAGCCACCGAATCACTGCAGCGCAGCATCACAGATCTGCTTGCCGTCATCAACCAGGTCGCCCGCGGAGATCTGACCCTGCGCGGCAAGGTCACCAACGACGCCCTCGGCAACGTTTCCGACTCGATCAACTACATGCTCGAGAATTTCACTAAGGTGCTAGAACGCGTTCGTAAAGCCGCTATGGAAGTCACCGCCTGCTCGAACAATATCCTCGTGGCTGCCGATCAGATGCAGGCCGGCGCGACGCAACAGGACCAGGAAATTACCAATACGTCGAGCGCGGTGGAGGAGCTTACCGTCTCGATGAAACAAGTGTCCAACAACGCGGAAGCCAGCGCAGAAGCGGCTCGCCGTGCACTCGATGCCGCTGAACAGGGTAATCGCGCCGTGCGCGACACGCTCGATGGCATGCAGCGAATTCGTTCTTCCGTGCAGGCGACCGCGAAGAAGATCAAGTCTCTCGGAGACCGTTCGCTGGAAATCTCCGAAATCATCAACGTGATCAACGACATCACCGAACAGACCAACCTGCTGGCACTAAACGCCGCAATTGAAGCAGCGCGCGCCGGTGAGGCAGGCCGTGGCTTCGCGGTGGTCGCCGACGAAGTTCGTAAATTGGCGGAGCACTCACGCAGCGCAACGAAAGATATCGCGGCACTGATTAAGGCGATTCAGGCCGAGACCAACGAAGCCGTGGTGGTCATGGAGGAAGGCACCAAGGAAGTGGAATCCGGAGCAACCCTCGCTGATCAGGCGGGACGCGCGCTCGACGCAATTTCGAGCGTGGTTCGCCAGTCGGCGGAACTTGTGCAAGAGATTTCACTCGCTTCCAAACAGCAGGTTCGCGGTACAGAAGGGGTCGCGCACGCCATGCAGATCATTTCCAACATTACGCGCCAGACCTCTCAGGGTACACGCGGCACGGTGGCCACGGTAAGCCAACTGGTCAAACTCTCTGACCAGCTAAACGAAGCGCTTGCTCAATTCCGGGCAAACTCAAAGGCCAACAGTAGCTCGGCCATGGGAGATTCGCAGCATCCCGTCCCAGCGGGCGCTTTGCGGTAAGGCAAATAGTGTTTCGGCGTTTCGGTGAGATCGAACGATCGAGGCAAGAGCGGGACGGTTATGAGCGATCGCCACGGGGCGGGACACAGTTTGACCGAACACGAACTGAGCGAGATCCGCATGCTGATCGAAGAGCGGACAGGCATACGTTTCGACGAGTCGCGCGAGAGATTTTTCTCCACGCGAGTCCGTGAACATCTGCACGCAAACGGTTTTCACCACGGCAGCGAGTTGGTCAGGGCGATCCGCAAGAGCAATGTGGAATATGAGGCACTGCTTGAACGGTTGCTAACCCAGGAAACATCGTTCTTCCGCTATCCCGCGGTGTTCGATGCGTTTGAGAAAAGAGTTTTGCCGGAACTGCACGCCAAGAACTTCTGGAAGAGCCCGCGGACGCTTCGGGTGTGGAGCGCTGGGTGTTCCACCGGCGAGGAGCCCTACTCCATCGCGATCACCATACTCGACACCCTTTCTTTGGCGGATGCGTGGAACGTGGAAATCCTGGCGACCGATGTGGGCCGTCACGCGCTCAAACCTGCATCACGCGCAGGGTATTCTGGCCGCAGTATTTCCAGTGTGAAAGCTTCGCAGCTTGCCGCACATTTCACAGTGGCAAAAGATGGGCATCACGTGAAGCCTCGCGTCCGCAAGTTGGTTAGTTTCGCACAGATGAACTTGGCGTCACCCGTTTATTTGGGTCGCATGGACTTGATTTTCTGCATGAATGTTCTTATTTACTTTTCGGAAGCACGGTGTGCCGCACTCGTACAGCGGTTTTATGAAGCGCTGGAGCCCGGTGGATATCTTTTTCTCGGGCATTCTGAGTCCATTTCGAAGATGACGGTGAAATTTCAGGCCATCGTTTTGGGTGATTGCATCTTGTATCGCAAGCCATTGGCGGATGAAATGCAAAAGCACGAATTGGTGGCGGAGGGACGCGGGTGAGCGGTCCGGACCAAGAAGCCGTCGAGCTTTTCCTCCAGGAAGCATCCGAGCACCTGCAGTATCTGCGGGAATACGTCAGCGTGCTTCAAGACGCTTCGCCACGTCACGAAGATGTGGAGCGCCTGTACATCGCGGCACACACGCTAAAGGGCACTTCTGCCAGTTATGGCTTTCCGCGCTTTTCTGAAGTTGCCGGCAAGCTTGCGCACATTTTCCAATATGCGCTGAATGCTCCGCTCGGCGACGATCTACACGGCCCGCTAACCGAGTTCCTTTCCGACGGCATCTCCCTGCTCGAAACCAGCTTGCTCGAGATTAGTGACACCGGTCAGGAAAATATCGAGGACGCAACCGCGTTTAAGGAACGCTATCGTTTTGCGTTTCCCGTCGAACCACCGCCACTCAATTTGGCGCCGCTCGAACCTCGTGTGGAAGAGCCGCAAGAGGCACAGGATAACTCACCATTTGAGCCGTCGGAGGCCATTCACACGGGGTTGACCGGTTCCTATTTCGATGCCCTGCCTGCCGACGACGAAGTCCCGGGCGAGATTATCGAGTTTTTCCAGCCCGAGGCAGAAGAGCATTTGCAAATCGTCAGCGACTGTCTGCTTTCGCTCGAAGGCAATAACAACCCTGAAGATATCAATCGGTTGTTTAGGGCGATCCACACGGTAAAGGGCTCGGCGGCCCAGGTTGGACTGCGGCGGCTGGGCGCGATCGCACATCGCGTGGAAGACTTGATCGGACGCCTGCGTGATCAAGAAATTCAGCCTTCCCCGGCGGTCGTGGATCTATGCCTTGCGTCAGTCGACGTGCTGAAGAAGACCTTGCATCGCGAGTGGAAAGACGAATCGGAAATGCGCGCGGGGGTCGATTCCCTTCTGGGCCGTATTGCGACCTTCGCGCCCGAAGAGTCCGAGGAAGGGCCCGGGCAGCCTGCGCCGACAGAGCAAAACGAGCTCGCAAGCGAAGAGGCGGCAGTGGC
>Ga0074046_10000382_pt1 | contig 40281 bp, 34 predicted proteins | sample BogForMeECP23OM3_FD_94441 | JGI IMG/M metagenome (GOLD analysis project Ga0074046, IMG submission 94441) | Bog forest soil microbial communities from Calvert Island, British Columbia, Canada - Bog Forest MetaG ECP23OM3 | ecosystem: Environmental > Terrestrial > Soil > Wetlands ... | reverse complement strand
TGAAAATAGACCTCTCCTGCCACCCCCACCATCGCGCAAGAAACTCAGTCGAAATCAAACGTTCGCTTGTGGACATCTACGATATTTCCGAAACTGCTGAGCCCGAGCGAGGTAGCTACACTCGGCGAGGGCAATGCGTTATGCTTTTAAACCCATGCATGATCTGAATTATTTTCGGGACCACCTCGATGAATTCGCCGATATGGCGCGGAAACGGAATACGAAGCTCGATATCGAAGGATTTCTGAAGCTCGACAAAGAACGGCGCGAGTTGATTACCGCCAACGAACAGCGCAAAGCACAGCGGAACAGGGCCAGCGATGAAATTGCGCGGCTGAAGAAGGACAAACAGACCGCCAATGGATTGATCGCGGAAATGAAATTGGTTTCCGACGAGATAAAAACTTCCGATGAACGGATTACCAACCTGGATGCCCGCATAAGCGAAATTCTTCTGACCATACCGAATCTTCCGCATTCTAGCGTTCCATTTGGCGACAGCGCGGAAGGCAATGTAGAAGTACGGCGCTGGGGAAGTGCGCCAAAATTTGACTTTGAGCCCAAGCCGCATTGGGAAGTAGGTGAACGCGCGGGAATTTTAGATTTGGAAGCGGCGGCCCGCATTACCGGCGCCCGATTCGCGGTTTACAAGGGCTACGGCGCGAGGCTCGAGCGTGCACTGGCGAATTTCTTTCTCGATGTGCACACGAGCGAGCACGGCTACACCGAAATTCTTCCGCCGTTTTTGGTCAATACGGCTTCGCTCATGGGAGCCGGGCAGTTGCCGAAATTTGCCGCGGATCTATTTAAGTTGGAAGGCACGGATTTTTGGCTGACGCCCACTTCCGAAGTAGAACTGCATAATCTTTATCGCGACAAAACGTTAGCGGAAGAGGAGTTGCCGATTCCCCTGACGGCTTGGACTGCTTGCTTTCGCTCCGAGGCTGGGGCTGCGGGAAAGGATACGCGCGGAATTTTACGCCAACACCAATTCCAAAAGGTAGAGCTCTTTAAATTCACCCATCCCGATCAGAGCTACCAAGAGCACGAAGCTCTGGTCGGTAATGCCGAGAGAATTTTGCAAAAATTGGGATTGCATTACCGCACGATGCTGCTGTGCACCGCCGACATGGGATTCGCTTCCGCAAAAACCTATGATCTTGAAGTGTGGCTGCCTTCCAGTCGAGAGTTCCGCGAAATCTCGTCTTGCTCGAATTGCGAGTCGTTCCAGGCGCGCCGCGCGGGGATTCGCTTTAAGCCGAAGGGTGGTGGGCGGAGTGAATTCGTGCACACTCTAAACGGATCGGGATTGGCGGTCGGGCGGACTTGGATTGCCGTGGTTGAGAACTACCAACAGGCCGACGGATCGATTCTGCTCCCGGAAGTGCTCCGCCCTTATATGGGCATAGAGCGCATTCCGGCCCGCTAGATCGTTGGCCACGGGCAGCCCAGCAAATCGCCCTAATCCATTAATAACAAAAGGCTTGCCCCTTACCTTGCAGCAGGACGGATGGCCCCGCCGGTACGCTTTAGGATTCGCAACCTATTGAATTCACACATTTTCGTTTGACGCCCCCCCGTTCCCTGCTTACACTCCCCTCAGGATACATTTCTGGACACTTACTGCTCGGTCCGGAGTTTGGCATAGGGTATGGCCTTTCTAGCACGCATGGTTCGCTATTTGTTTTGGGTGCTGATCGCTTCTTGGACCCTGCGGCTGCTAAGCCGCGTTGTTGGCAGCATGGCCACGACCGGTCGAGCGACCGAACCCGATGTGCTCGAACCGAACGAATCTGGGGGGCGCACGTTGGTTCGCGATCCCGTCTGTGGAATGCACGTAGCGGAAAGGATTGCAATCCCGCTGCGAGTTGACAACGAGTTGCTCCATTTCTGCTCGATGGAGTGCCGGGAGAAATATGTGAAGAGCACCCAAAAGTTAGCCGCGAACGCGTCGTAGTACCAACAGTTTCAAGGTGCGGCAGCACGGGGCTCTCTAGCAGCAAGGACTCGAAAAGAGCACAACGGAAAGGACCGATCCAGATGGCCACGGTCGCAAAACCTCCAATTGTAAGTCGCCCGAGCGGGGTACCCTCGATGGTGCCGCGCGTAGCACCGCGCGAAGAGCTCAATCCTTTTCGAATCGCGCAGATACAATTTGATATGGCCGCAGAAGTCTTGAAGCTCGATCAGGGGCTGCGGCAAGTATTGCGCACGCCGAAGCGAATTCTGGAAGTGTCTTTGCCAACAAAAATGGACAACGGCCAGATCAAGGTGCTGACGGGATATCGGGTGCAGCACAACGTAGCCCGCGGGCCCGGCAAGGGTGGCATTCGGTTTCACCCGAATGTAACCCTGGACGAAGTGAAGGCGCTGGCGGCCTGGATGACCTGGAAGACGGCTGTGGTGAACGTGCCGTTCGGAGGCGCCAAGGGCGGGGTGATTTGCGATCCGAAGCGGATGTCGAAAAGCGAACTAGAGCGCATGACGCGCCGGTACGCCAGCGAGATTCTTCCATTGATTGGACCGGATCAGGACATTCCCGCGCCGGACGTTTACACGGATTCGCAGACCATGGCCTGGATCATGGACACCTATTCCATGATGAAGGGGCATACCATCCCAGGCGTGGTGACGGGGAAGCCGATTTCGATCGGTGGATCGCTCGGCCGTGGGGAAGCAACGGCGCAGGGGCTGGTCTATGTGGTGGAAGAAGCGTGTAAGGTGAAGAAAATTTCGCTGCGCGGCGCGACTGTCGCGATTCAAGGATTTGGCAATGCCGGAGCGATTGCGGCACGGCTACTCTCAGAGAAGAAGGCCAAGATCATTGCGCTCAGCGATACCCGCGGCGGGGTGACAAACGCGCGCGGCATCGATCCGATCAAAGCGATTCGCTATAAGGAACGCTCGGGGACGGTCGTCGGAATGCCTGGAGCTTCGCGATTGTCAAACGATGATTTGCTGACGATGAAGTGCGACATCCTGGTACCAGCGGCCCTTGAGAATGTCATTACCCTGCAGAACGCCGAATCGGTAAAGGCCCGGATCGTGGCGGAAGCGGCAAACGGGCCGACGACTCCTCATGCCGATGAAATTCTGGCCCGCCGAGGGGTTACCGTTTTGCCGGACATCCTAGCAAACGCCGGCGGAGTGACCGTGAGCTACTTTGAATGGGTGCAAAACCAGGAAGGCTTGCTCTGGGATTCGAACGAAGTGAATGTGCGCTTACAGAAAATCATGCAGCGGGCATTCCAGGAAATGCTGGAGATGATGCGCAAGCACCACGTGCCGCCTCGGGCCGCGGCGATGGCGCTTGCGGTTGGACGAGTTGCGGAAGCCACGCTGGTTCGCGGCTTGTTTCCTTGATTCTGTACGATCAGTTCCTCAAACCAATCGCTAAGAACTCATAAAGTTTAAAGCCCAGGGCTCGCGCAAAAATACCTATTGCGCGACGCAAACCAAGACGCGTACATTCGCAGATGCCGGGCGTTTTTTGGAGTGAAGGGATTCAGCTTCACTCCGCGAAGCGTGACCGGCAATTTTCTTCTGAATAGATTGAGGCACGGACGACAATGAGCAATCATCATCTGACCAGTGTGGCGACGCCACCGATCCTGCTGACGATCGCAGGCTTCGATCCCAGTTGTGGGGCCGGAGTCGCAGCGGATTTGAAGACGTTTGCCGCCCACGGATGTTACGGAATTGCGGCGATCACTTCGCTTACGGTGCAGAACACACAAAAAGTGGAGGCGGTGCACAACACGCCGAGCGCCGAGTTGCGGGAACAACTGGAAGTACTGGTTGCGGACTGTGAGATCGCCGCGGTAAAGGTGGGGATGCTCGGAAATCGCGGAAATGCTGTGGTGGTTGCAGAATTTCTGGACGCGCACAAGTTCGCGCACATTGTGCATGACCCGGTGATGAAGTCGTCGAGCGGTTCTGAATTACTGGACACCGGCGGAATCAATTACATCGTTGCGGAATTGTTGAAGAAGTCGAGCATCATCACGCCGAACGTGCCGGAGGCTGAAATTTTGACGGGGATTACGATCAAAGATGTGGCGGATATGGAAGCAGCGGCACGAAAACTTGTAGAAATGGGTGCGCAAGCCGCGATTGTCAAAGGTGGGCACATGGAAAAAGCCATCGATGTGTTATTCGATGGCGCGGAAATACAGCAACTGAGCGGCGATCGGGTGAAACTGGAAAGTACTCACGGAACGGGTTGCACGTTTGCCTCAGCGATTGCGGCACAATTGGCCGCGGGAAGATCACTGATTGAAGCGATTACGCTCGCCAAAGCGTACGTCGTCAAGGCCATGGAGAAAGCGTATGCCATTGGGAAAGGCCGGGTCCCACTCGATCATTTTTATAGAATGAAGATCGAACAATTAACCCGCGGAACGCACGAGGTTCCTCAACATGGATTGCATCCAGCAGCGGAACCGACGCATTGAGAGTGATCTATAAAAAATCTCAGCTCTGGTAAGCGAATTTCCCGCCAACGATCGTCGCCACCGGACCACCCTGAAAGGAACGGCCATCGAAGGGGGAGTTCCGGGATCTGCTGGCGGTTTCCTTTACGTTGTAGGTCCAAGGACGATCGGTCGAGAGAATGGTAAGGTCGGCGAGTTCGCCCGTAGCGAGTTTGCGTTCTTTGCCCAACACGCGCGCCGGGCCCGTGGTGAACAGTTCCACCATGCGCATCAAGGAAATTTTACGAGTGTGAACTAACTGCTCCAGGGTGAGGCCAAGGGCGGTCTCAAATCCCAGAATGCCAAACGGAGCCTTATCGAACTCCACATCCTTTACTGCCGGTTCGTGAGGAGCATGATCGGTGGCGATGGCGTCGACAGTGCCGTCTCGAAGTCCGCGCCAGATTTCCTCGCGATCTTCGCGTGCCGCCAGGGGCGGATTCATCTTGAAGCGCGAATCGTAAGTGACGTCTTCATCGATCAAGGTGAAGTGATGCGGAGTCACTTCGCAGGTAACCTCGAGGCCATTCGCTTTCGCGTAGCGAACTTGATCGAGCGAAGCCTTGGCACTGATATGGGCAATATGTAGACGGCCACCAGTTAATTCCGCGACTTGTACGTCCCGTGCTACGCAGACAGATTCCGCCGCGGCTGGCATACCTGGAAGTCCCAATCGAGTGGAAGCGAGGCCCTCGCGCATTGCAGCACCGGCGGCAAGGGAAACATCTTCCGCGTGCTCGATCACCGGCAAATTCAGTGAGCGACAGTAATCCATAATCTGACGGGCTAGTTTTGCCGTAGCGATGGGTTTACCGTCATCAGAAACGGCGACGATGCCGGCTTCCTGCATGGCGGCGATGTCGGCGATGGCCTCGCCCTTGCTTCCGACGCTGGCCGCGCCGATCGGCCAAACGCGCACGTGGCCGTAAGCCTTGGCGCGGTCCACAATGAAACGCGTGATGGCAGCGTTATCGTTGACTGGCTTGGTGTTGGGCATGCAACAAACGACGGTGAATCCACCGCGCGCTGCAGCAAGTGTTCCCGTCTCGATGGTCTCGGAATTTTCCTGTCCGGGTTCGCGCAGGTGCGCGTGCATGTCGATAAAGCCCGGAGCGACAATCAGACCCGCGGCGTCAAAGACCGCTGCCTCCGTCCCGCGCGTGATTGTTCCAGCGGGAGCAATTTCGGCAACGCGCTCCCCATCGATCAGTACGTCAAGAATGGCGTCAGTTTTGGATGCGGGATCAAGCACGCGCCCGTTTTTAATCAGAAGCATTTGCAGATTCCTTGGCAGCGGACTGTGGTTTTCCTTCAAGCGCAGGATGCGGACCACCGGTCGCGCCGATCATCAGAAGATAAAGAATGGCCATGCGCACGGAAACGCCGTTGGTGACTTGCTCAAGCACCGCCGATTGCGGGCCGTCGGCTACCTCCGGAGTGATCTCGGTGCCGCGATTGATGGGCCCGGGATGCAAAATGAGCGCATCTTTTTTGGCCAGGCGCATGCGCTCCTGGTTTAGCTGGTACAGCAGGATGTAATCGCTTTTCGAAAGAGAAGGCTCGTCGAAGCGTTCGGTTTGCACGCGAAGAACGATGATGACGTCGGCGTCTTCCAGAGCTTCTTCGACGCGATACACGCAGCGGATAGGTGTGCCGGGCGGTCCGATTTTTTCAAGTTCGCGCGGAACCCACATCGCGGGCCCGCACAAAGTAAATTTGCAGCCAAATTTTCCGAGCAAGTGGATGTTGGAGCGGGCAACACGGGAGTGGGCAATGTCCCCGAGGATGGTGACGTTCAGATTGGCGAGGGAACCTATGCGATCGCGAATGGTTAGCGCGTCTAGCAGGCCCTGCGAGGGATGCTCATGCGTGCCGTCGCCGGCATTCACTACAGGAATTTCCAGATGACGTGCAATAAAATCGGCTGCGCCTGAGGAAGAGTGACGCATCACGAAGCAGTCCGGCTTCATGGCGTTCAGATTATTGGCGGTGTCCAGAAGGGTTTCACCCTTTTTGAGGCTAGAAGCTTCGGCTTGAAGATTCATCGTATCCGCCCCGAGTCGCGACGCAGCGGTACCGAAACTAAGACGGGTGCGCGTGGAATTTTCGAAAAACGCCAGCACCACCGTTTTCCCCCGAAGCGTAGCGAGTTTCTTCAAGGGATGCTTCTGAATCTCTTGAAATGGCTTTGCTTGATCGAGAATAAAGGTGAGTTCATCCCGAGAGAGCGGTTCTAGCGCTAATAAGTCGCGAAAACGGTAGGTCACATTTGCACTCGAGCGCCCAAACGCAGCTTAAAGAGATTCGGCCGCGGTTCGTAAACTATATTCTACGCGGCCGAGTGGCTGTACGCAAAAAAGACGGCCAGTCCTGCTAAGAGTCGACTCGATCGACCAGAACGACCCGCTCTTCGTTGTCGATTTCTTTCAACCGGACTTCGACAATTTCCGTTTCGCTGGTCTGTACATTTCGGCCGACGAACTGCGCTTCAATGGGCATCTCCCGATGGCCGCGGTCAATCAACACGCACAGTGAAACCCGCTTCGGCCTGCCCAGATCAAAAAGGCCGTTCATGGCCGCACGAATCGTGCGGCCGGTATAGAGGACGTCATCGACCAGCACCAGGTCCATTCGATCCACAGAAAAAGAGATCTGTGAAGATTGCAGCACGGCTTGCGGGGCAACTTTGGAAAGATCGTCACGATAAAGGGTGATATCGAGCGTGCCTACGGGAACTTCGACGCCATCGATTCCGCGCATGGCATGCGCGATGCGCTCGGCCAGGGGAACCCCGCGGCGGCGAACTCCGATCAGCGCCAGATTGCGCGTGCCCCCGCTACTCTCCACAATCTGGTGTGCGAGCCGCTGGAGTGTGCGGTCAATCTCGGCCGCGGACATCAGTTGCGATTTTTCTACAATGTGCATGCGCGTAATGCTAGCACAAGTCGAAACGATTGATCACACGCTGGCCGCGCCACTCGGTAGCGCCGTGCTAGACTTTCTCCGTTAGGAAACAGCGCTTCTTTTATTCCTGCGGCAAGGAAACTCCCATGATTCATTTTCGTAGAAGTTTGATCGCAATGGTTACAATGCTGCTGGTTCTAAGCGTTTCGAGCGCGCAGCATGGAGGAAGACCCACACCCCTCAAGACCAGTCGTCCGGTTTCCGCGAAGCCGAAATTGATTGTCATGATTGTTGTCGACCAGATGCGTGCCGATTACGTCGATAAGTTCCACGGCCAGTGGAACGGCGGACTGAAGCGTTTGGTCGAGCAAGGGGCATGGTTCCGCGAAGCAGCGTACCCGTATGCCGCGACGGAAACCTGCGTTGGACTCGCGACCATCTCAACGGGCTCCTACCCTTCTGACCATGGCATAGTGGGCAACGGATGGTGGGATCGCGATACACAGAAGATGGTCACTTGCACGAGCGACCCCAATCTGCGGAACACGGCTTACGCCGGAGGAACAGCCAAGGGCGGAGATTCCGCGTGGCGCATGCAAATGCCTTCCTTTGCGGAGGAATTGAAATTTCAAACTGGTGCCGCCACACGGATACTCACCTTCTCCTTGAAAGCGCGAGCTGCCATCACTCTGGCCGGACACAAGGCTGACGCAGCGACCTGGTTCGACTCGTCCACCGGTAGCTGGGTGAGTTCGCCAGCCTACGGCCTTATGCCATTTGTAGACGAGTTCGCTAGAAAACACCCAATCGCTGACGACTTGGGAAAAACCTGGTCGCTATCGCTTCCGCAATCCGCCTATTTATACGATGACAAAGCGGTAGGTGCTGCCGACGTGGATGGATGGACGGCAGGCTTTCCCCATGTTTTACGTGGAAAGAACGGCGACACTGCTCCCGATGAAACTTTTTACGCACAATGGTCCATGAGCCCTTTTGCCGATGTGTATCTAACCAAACTGGCAATAGCGGCGGTGGACTGGCTGGAACCGGGAAAGAGCGGAGCGACGGATTATTTAGGGGTGAGTTATTCGACGCTCGATTATGCTGGTCATACCTTCGGACCTCGCAGCCATGAAATCCAGGACATTCTCATTCGGCTGGACCACGACTTGGGAGAACTGTTCGCTGAGCTGGACAAGAAAGTAGGGAAAGGAAACTACGTTGTGGCGCTCACGGGCGATCACGGCGTTGCACCCATCCCAGTCGACATGCAATCAACGGGCGTCAATACAGGCGTAGTGAGTTTGCCCGAAGTGCAAGAGCGCATTGAAAAGGCTATGGAGCCATTCAACTACGGGAAGCCGGTGGTTGCCCGGATGGCTGGAAATGACATTTATTTTGCGCCGGGGATTTACAGCCAGTTGCAGCAAAATCCTGCCGCGATGCAAGCGGTCCGGGACGCAGTACTCAGCGTAACCGGTGTCGCTGCCCTTTTCCGTGTGGAAGAGGTAGCCAAAGAGAATGTCACGCTATCGAAGATGCGCTCAGCCTTTGCCTTGAGCTATTTTGCAGGTAGGAGCGGCGATCTGTTCGTTTTGCAGAAGCCCTACTGGCTACTAACCTCGATGACGGAAGGAACCGGGCGCCATACCGGAACGGGGCATGGCAGTCCCTACAACTACGACCAGCACGTGCCCATCTTCTTTATGGGATTTGGCATTCAACCGGGTGAATATTTTGCGCCGGTAACTCCTGCCGACATTGCCCCCACGTTTGCCGCTATGACTGGAGTAACCTTGGCGACCCGCGACGGGCATGTTCTAGCCGAAGCCCTGAAAAAGCGAGAGCAGGCGAACTAGGCCGCCCGGGCCAAGGGCAAACGGGCGGACTTTTCAACAGAGAGAAGCGATCGAAACCGCTTACCGCCCGAGAGGCTCCGTGCTATCCTCTCGCCCCGTGAGCTCCCCTGCCTACGTAGACCTCACTGTCGAGGTTGGCGCCGTGCGCCTCCCGAATCCCATACTCGCTGCGAGTGGAACCTTTGGCTACGGCTTGGAGTTTGCTCATCTTGTCGACTTCCGGCGCCTAGGTGGCTTCGTCACCAAAGGCATCTCCAGCGAGCCCATCGAAGGGGCTCCATCGCCACGGGTGTGCGAGACACCTTCGGGAATGCTGAATGCGGTGGGCTTACAGAACGTGGGGGTAGAAGCCTTCGCCTCCACTACGTTGCCACTGTTGCATAAATACAACACCAATGTCATCGTCAATGTTTTTGGGTATTGTCTTGAGGAGTATGTCAGGGTAATCGAGAGATTAGAGGGCGCGGAGGGGATTGCCGCCTACGAACTAAACATTTCCTGCCCTAACGTCAAGCGGGGTGGCATGCAGTTCGGTAGCAACCCTGCTCTGGTCGAAGAGGTCGTCGCGGCAGCGAAAAGCGTCGCACGAAAGCGTCCGTTGTGGGTGAAGTTGATGCCTCTTGTTACAGACATTGGACTTATCGCCAAATCAGCCGAAGCAGCTGGTGCGGACGCGCTCACCGTCGCGAACACCTACCCGGCAATGTCTGTCGATTTTCGCACTGGCAAATCAAGATTGGGGAACCCGACCGGTGGATTATCGGGTCCGGCGATCCGTCCCATCACGGTCAAACTGGTCTGGGAAGCCAAGAAAGCTGTGAGAATACCGATCATAGCCCTCGGTGGGATCGAACGAGCTGCCGACATTCTGGAATATCTCGCTGTTGGCGCCTCGGCGGTACAGGTCGGAACGGCCAGCTTTACTGACCCTGCGATCAGTGAGCAATTAGCGCGCGATTTGGCAAAGGCCGTAAGTGAGGCTAACGTCTTAACTATCAGTGATTTAAAGGAGAAAGTTGCGGTAAATTTTGGTTGACATAACGCGGTCATTTCGCTACACTTTTTACATGGTTCGTAGCAGAAAGAACACACTATGAGACGACCACTCTTTCTCGCTTGGGCAGCGATTCGCTGGATTCTTCTGATGTTTCTCATCGCGCCAGTGATGGAGGCCCCCTTGGTGGCGCATCTGAGTGAGCAGGTGAGGCCCATCAAGACCTGGGTTGGCAACGCCAGTTGGTACGGGCCGGAATTCGACGGTAAGAAGACCGCGAGCGGTGAGAGGTTTGACGCGGAAAGCCTTACTGCCGCTCACCCGAACCTCCCCTTCAATTCCTGGGTCAAGATCGTCAACACGCGAAATGGCAAGTTTGAGTTTGTTCGTATTAATGACCGCGGTCCGTATCAAGAAGGACGCGAAATTGATGTATCCTACCGGGTAGCCCGGAAGATTGGCCTCGTCCACTCTGGTGTGAGCCAGGTGCGGCTGGAACTCTTGTTACTGCCGCCCAAGCCGAACCAGGTAGAGCAAAGCCAGAACTAAAGCTTCAGGGCGAGCCCTGAACAGTGACCTTCGACGCCCATCCACGAAGCAGCTTAATTGTAGCCCTGGATTTCGATTCCCTTGCTAGCGCTCTGAAATTTGCCAAGAATATTGCCGATCTTGTCGGCTTATTCAAAATCGGCAACCAGCTGTTCACCGCTGCGGGTCCTGAAGCCGTTCGCCAGGTGGCACAACTCGGCCCAGGGATCTTTCTCGACCTGAAGTATCACGACATTCCGAATACCGTGGCCGGAGCGGTACTTGCAGCGGCGGCGTTGCCGGGCGTCGAACTGGTGAACGTTCATGCCCTAGGCGGAGCCGCGATGATGCAAGCGGCAGTGCAGGCGATCAGTGCGGGAGTGCCGATGGGCGAAGACCGTCCTCGTCTGCTGGCAGTTACGGTGCTGACGAGCATGGACCACAAATCAATGCGTGAGGTGGGGATCGGAGGCCTCCCGCAGTCACGCGTGTTGCAGCTTGCCAAGCTGGCCAAGAAAAGTGGTGTAGACGGCGTCGTTGCCTCGGTCCGGGAAGCGAAAGCCATCCGCAAGGCCTGTGGGCGGGAGTTCCTGATTGTGACGCCCGGGGTGCGGTCAAAGGACCAAGGCAGTGTCGAGGAGAAGGATGATCAGGCACGGACGGCCACACCGCAAGAAGCGATTCGAGCAGGCGCAGATTTCCTGGTGGTAGGACGGCCGGTCTTGGCAGCGGCGGATCCGCGGGCGGCAGCGGCACAAATAGTAGAGGAGATGGCCAGCGCCAAGTAGCAGCGGATTTTGTTCTCCCGCGCAATCGTCGTAGCATCAAATGATTTCCGAGCTACGCAAATCGTTTTCCATGATTTCCGGGACGAGAATTCTTGAGCGCTCCTCTAAAAAGCGTAATTGTTGGAACGGCGGGGCACATCGACCACGGAAAGTCTTCGCTCGTTCAAGCGCTGACCGGGACCGATCCGGACCGGCTCGAAGAAGAAAAACGCCGTGGCATTACGATTGATTTAGGTTTTGCGTTCCTCGAAGAAAGTGGCGTGCGCTTGGGGTTTGTTGACGTTCCAGGGCATGAGCGTTTCGTTAAAAACATGTTGGCAGGCGCGTCCGGGGTGGATGTGTTGCTATTGGTTGTTGCCTCGGACGAAGCCATAAAGCCGCAAACCCGCGAGCACTTTGATATTTGCCGATTGCTGGGTGTCCGGCGTGGCGTAATTGCATTAACGAAAATCGATCGTGTCGATGCCGATACGCAGGAATTCTCGCGGCTGCAGATTGAGGAATTTGTAAAGAGATCGTTTCTTGAGGGAGCGCCGATTGTGGCGGTGAGTGCCAAGACTGGCGCAGGGCTCAGTCGGTTAAAGAGTGCGCTACTCGAGGCAGCGCGGGAAACGGCGCCAAAAGATCCACGCCACTATTTTCGTCTGCCGATCGACCGTTCGTTTTCCGTGAAAGGATTCGGAACGGTGGTCACAGGGACGCTTGTGGCCGGGCAAATTACGACGGACCAAGATGTGGAGTTGCTGCCAGGAGCGAGAAAATTGCGAGTTCGCGGGCTAGAGACCGGTGGCCAGACTGTGGCCTATGCCGAGGCAGGTCAACGGACCGCCGTGAATCTCGCGGGGATCGAACATACCGGCATTGGGCGGGGGATGACGCTGGTAACCCCGGGAAAATTCCGGGCGTCCCGCAGAATCGACGCGCGGCTCGAACTGCTCCCAGGCGCCCGACCCTTGAAGCATCGTGCCCAGATTCATTTTCATTCCGGGACCTCTGAAACGACCGGCGAAGTTCTGCTCTATGAAAAGACGGAGCTTCTGCCGGGAGAATGCGGGTGGGCGCAGATTCGTTTACAAAAAGAAGTAGTGCTGGTGCGGGGAGATCGATTTATTGTACGCCAATCGTCGCCGCTCGTTACCATCGGCGGCGGCGCGGTCCTAGACCCACTGGCGCGAAGGCCTTTGAGGAAAGACGTGGGCCGCGCGGCATTTTTGCAAGTGCTCGAGCACGGTTCCCGGGCGGAGATCGTGCGTGCGATAACGGAGCGAAATGTTTTGGGTGTCGGACTGGATGATATTGTGCGCCAAACGGGGTGGCTCGAGGATGAAATTCGGAATGCCGCAGAAACTCTTGCCGCCTCTAGCCAGGTAAGGATCGTTTCAAGCGAACCCTTGCTGCTGTTTTCCGAGAAATTGTTTGGCGGCATTTGCGAAAAGCTCGAGACACGCGTGAAACAATTTCACGCCGACAACCCGCTCGTACCGGGAATAGCGCGCGAAGAGTTGAAGGCAGTACTCGGCAAGCGTCTGAGGACGGAAACATTTGCGGCGGCTCTCCTAGAACTGGTTGCAAAGAAAAAACTAGAGGTGCAGGGTGAGCTTGTGAAGAGACCCGGCCGAGAGGTTACACTCACGGCCGAGGAGGCAATGGCCAAAGAGAAGATTGGCGAAGCTTTCCGGGTGGCGGGCTTGAAGGTGCCCTCGGCGAAAGAAGTTCTATCGCAATTGTCGATGGAGAGCCGGCACGCGGAAAAGCTTCTGCAGATATTGTTGCGGGAAAAAATGCTGATTCGCCTCTCTCCGGAATTGATTTTTCACCAGGAAGCGTTGCGTAAACTTGCCGGGTTGTTGCAAAGCTATAAAAAATCCCAAGGCGAGCGAATGAGCGTAGTTTCCTTTAAAGAGCTCACCGGGGTCACCAGGAAATATGCGATTCCCCTGTTGGAATATCTCGACAGACAACGACTGACGCGGCGAGCGGGCGACGAGCGTGTTATCCTGTAGGACATCAAATGGCATGACTTTGCCGTGTAGCGTAGGCTACCGAAGTTGTTCGGCACAGGCCGGCGAAGAATTGCTTGGAGGCAGTGCATGGGTGAATTTAGCATTTTTCATTGGCTGGTCGTTTTGGCCATTGTGCTTATTTTATTTGGCGGTCGCAAGATTCCCGAAGTGATGAAGGGTCTCGGAGAGGGTATCCGAAATTTCAAAGACGGCATGGCCGGCTCGCAAACCCCGGGTCCGTCTACCTCTCTATCCGTTGCGGCTCCAATCGGGCTCACGGCCAAGCCTGCTAACGGTCAAGTTTCGCTCCATTGGAATTCAAGCGGCGCCGCTTCCTATCACGTCAAACGTTCCGGAACGAGCGGTGGTCCCTACGCGCGAATCGCCTCGACCTCGGACACCTTCTATACCGATGGGGGTTTAGCTGCGGGAACAACGTTTTATTATGTGGTCTCCTCGACAAGCGCTTCTGGGGAAAGCGAGAACTCCTTGGAAGTGAGCGCAACCATCGCTTGATTTCTAGGGCGCTGCTCGATAAATTATCGAAGTAGTAATCGCAATCTGATACTGTACGGATTCTCAACCAGTGTTTCCGCTCGACCCTGTTTTCGCCTTCCCTACCTCCAGGTTTCCGCCGCCCTTTCCGTCACCGCCAGCACCCCCTGTAAGTCCTTTGTTTCAAGTTCTTAGGAGAAACGAAGAGAGTCGCAGCAGCCCTCTGATGTTGCGAAGTTGCCAATGGCTCCAACAAAAACAGGACCTTGGTTCAGTAGTTTCCGAGCAACTTTTTCCTCAGACTTGGGTATAAGAGGGTAACCCGGGAAACAGAAAGCAAAAAAAATCGAGGAGAAGGAAAATGACGATCAAGTTCTCAAAGTGGAATCTTGTTCCCGCAATGGTCTTCTTGTTCAGCACAGTAGCGTTGGCACAAACTCCGACGAGTACTCCCGGCACGACTCCCAGCACGCCGGCAGCGGATCCGTCGATTGCCCAGCGCAAGGAAAACCAGCAGGACCGCATCGCTCAGGGAATCAAGAGCGGGCAGTTGACGGCTGGTGAGACTTCAAATCTCGAAACCAAGGAAGCTGCCATCAATGGCGAGACTCGTGCGGATCGCGCGGCCAACGGCGGCAAGCTGACCCAAGCGGAAAAACAACAGGTCAACCAGCAACAGAACCAATTGTCAAAGCAGATCTACAACGATAAGCACAACGCCAGCACCGCCCAGTATGGCAACAACCAAGTTGGCCAGCGCCGCGAGAACCAACAGGACCGCATCGCTCAGGGTGTCAAGAGCGGACAGTTGACCGCCGGTGAAACTGCCAAGCTCGAAAATCAGCAAAAAGGAATCAACCAGCAGGTAGCGGCAGATCGCTCGGCAAACGGTGGCAAGCTGACGCCTGGTGAAAAGCAACAGGTGAACAAAGAGCAGAACAATGCCTCGAAGAATATTTACAACAAGAAGCACAACGGCAAAACGCAACCGGGAGCAAAGAAGTAATCAACAGCCACAGACGATGAAACGAATTGAAGAAGCGCCCCAGAGGTCAGGGCGCTTTTTCTTTTTGCAGCTTCGTGAACTTGTTCAGGAAAGTCCCTGTTCAGACCAGCCGAGCTCTTCAAGCGAGGTCAGCAAGTGCGAAAGGGGAAGACCGACTACATTGAAATAGCAGCCTTCAATGCGTGGAATGTAGCGGCCGGCACGGCCCTGAATGCCGTAAGCGCCAGCCTTATCGCTGGTCTCTTCGCTGGTGAGGTAGCGAGAGATCTCATCGTCGGAAATGGGGGCAAAGTGCACGAGGGTGGTTTCTACAAATTGGCGGCGCTCCGCATCGGGCAGACGAACGAGTGAAACGCCAGTTAGGACAGAATGCGTGCGGCCCGAAAGTTGCTCCAACATACGGCGGGCCTCGTCTCTAGAACGAGGTTTGCCGAGAATGTGGCCATCTAGAGCGACGACGGTATCGGCGGCGATGACAATCGCCGGGCCCACGGCCCGAGCGGCAACCAGGTCGGCTTTGGCATTTGCCAGACGCTGAACTAATTGAGAGGGATTTTCATGCGGATAGGGAGTTTCATCGACAGCTGAGGAAAGCACCGAAAACGAAATGCCAGCATCGCGAAGAATTTCTGCGCGACGCGGGGAGGCGGAGGCCAGAATGATTTTCATGAGTAGCCCGGCCAGAATACTACAGACAGTGTGAAGAAACAGCTGTGCTTTGGTCGAGAGACGGAAGGGAATGTCGCGGTTCGGGAGTGATCGAAGGCCGAAGGAAAGCCTGGGTGGCTGGCTTCCGTATGTTTACGATTCGCGATTCTTTCAGGTCCCGTTGTTAGACGAGCCCACAGGAGCAGCCGACCGAAGCCAGATTGCTACAACTGGCGGGAGCGCCGGAAAGAGGTGAAGGCGAAGGCGACAAAAAGCAAACCCACGAGTACGGGGAGAACGATAAGCCAACGAGCGGCGTCGCGGCTCCAGGCACGAATGGCGGAGTTAAACCACGCTAAGGCGAGAACGGCAAAGCTGGCGCCCATCATTTCATGGAACAGCTGCCTCAGCACACGCCACAGGCGGCGGAAACCACCCGGCTCGCCCGCGCGAGGTCCGCTTCCTCCCGTGGCAACTCTAGACATAGAAACAGTTTAGCGCAGATTGTAGCGAAGGAAGGACTGCCGGATTCGAGGGGACGCAACTACCCGGCCGGCCGTACAGGTGCTAGGACTATGAATGAATTGAGTACAACGTGAAAACAGGTTCTTGTATCGAATTTAGTGTCCGCCTACAATCAGGTTTAGAAGTACTGGGGAGCTATCCTTGCAACTCGACGATCACCTCAAAAACCTTCTGCGTGAACTTGGACATGCGATCAATGACACGGTTTCCGAGTCGGACCGAATTACCGGTGCGATAGCGGGAGTGCGCGCGCACGGGTATGACATTGTGCTGAAGCTGGATGCCACGATCGGTCTAGCCAAACGCGATGGGTCGGGCGAAGATGAGCCTCGGTTGAGCACCCAGGATCGGCGGTTCCTGGAATCTTTGCGGATTCAAGTGGACCAGGAATCACTGGAACAAGATACGGAAAAAAAGCTGTTGCCGCGTTTGAGCATGACGCCACAGGACGTGCGATTTCTAAAATCACTGCGGATTGCGACGGAAGACCTCGAATGAGCAAGAAGATTCAATGGGCGGGGTTGCTCGCGGCGGGGTTGCTCGGATGGTGCACCTTCGGTGTGACACAGGCCGCGGCCCAAGATCCAATCCTTACGCCGATCCTTGTCAATACCGCTGCGCCCATTGTCGTGGGTGCCGTCGAAGCGTTGGTGAAACCAAAGCAGCCTAACGGGACGGTGAAGTATGAAGGGTATGTAATGCATGCCAACAGCGCTCAAGTCACTGTGCGTTCAAAATACAGTGAGACGTCCTTGCAAACGTTTCCGCTCGCTGGCGGCGCTGCCAGCAAGATGCAAACGTACATTGATCAGGGCGGTTTCAAATACGGGGACAAGATTACCATTTATTACAACTCACGTTTCCAGGCGGTAAAATTCAAAGGTAAGCCTTCGCAGTCCCCCTAACGCAGAGGCGTTATGATTCGCCTTCCCGCTGTCGCTGGGCAATTCTATCCGGGCAATGCTCGAGAACTCGCGGCCCTGATTCATCGATTCCTCAAAGAAAATGGAGAACAGGAGACCAGCAAGGTGCGGGCATGTTTGGTGCCGCACGCTGGCTATATTTATTCGGGACACGTGGCGGCTGCGGTCTTTTCCCGAATCGAAATTCCCCGGAAAATTTTGATTTTAGGGGTGCGGCATCAACCGCACGGCGAACCACTGGCCATCATGTCGCACGGACAATGGAGGACTCCATTCGGTGATGTAACGATCGATCGAGATCTGGGGTTGCGACTACGCGGGGCGTGTCCGGAGTTGCAAGAGGATGAGGTGGCCCACAGCCGGGAGCATTCGATAGAAGTGGAAATGCCCTTCCTGCAGGTGTTGCAGCCGCATTTCACGTTCGTGCCGATCCTGTTTGGAACGACCTCAGTAGATGAATTGGTGAGGATTGGAGAAGGGATCGCTCGAGTGGTGGAAAAGTTCGAAGAACAAGTGTTGCTGGTGACTTCCTCGGATATGAATCATTACGAGGATGAAGCGACGACCCGCCGAAAAGATCAACGAGCCATTGAAAGCATGGTGCGGCTGGACCCAGTAGGCTTATACGACGTTTGCAAGCGAGAACGAATCTCGATGTGCGGACTGGGTCCGGCAATAGTGACATTGAGTGCGATGAAAAAAATGGGATTGCAAAGTGGCGAGCTAGTGAAGTACGGAACTTCGGGAGAGATTTCCGGAGACTATGATTCCGTTGTGGGATATGCGGGAATGATCTTCCACTAAAACTGCAGCTTCCACTTAAGGAAAACGGCCCAATGGTAAAATTAGTGCGGTCGTCCTCCGCCGCCGGATGGATGGGACGAGCCGGAAGAGCCGGAAGAGCGGGAAGAGCCGCTGCCAAAACTGCTGCCGCCGCTACCCGATTGCGAGGCGGCCCAACTGCTGCCGCTGCGTGGTGGTGCGGGCGCAGCGGGAGGGCGCGGAGGAGCAGAGGTACTCGTCCGAGAAGAACGGAGACTTGCTGAGCCAACATGGGTAGCATTGGTTGTAGGACTGGCGATCGAATCTTTTTCAGCAGACTTTTCTTCGCTTGCTCGGAGCGCAGATGAGGATTCCGTCTGTTTTGCTTCATTGGCGTTTACAAAGCGATGTTCGTTCGGATCGTAAACAATCGAAGAGCGGCGGAGGAAAGAAGTTTCGCGGGCGACTAGACTGGCCGGCACAATTGTGCGGGAGACGCGAGCCGGTGCAGGAACGACGGTCGGGTGCGCCGAGAGGGCCGTGGCACCGGGAGCTTTGAGCACGGACAGCTTTTCGCCGCTGGCAACAGGCACGGGTTTACCGATTGTTCCATTTTCTAGCGGATAGAGGCCCTGCGCGAGATTCAGTGGGGCCTTGCCAGGTTTATCTCCCACATTGAGTGGCACGATGCCGACGGTATTGCCGGACTTGACGAAAACAGCGGTCACCGGACGATACGGCTGTGGTCGTCCGTAAAACGTGCTGCCAGGATTCCAGAGCCATCCGTAGGGGGCCGAGTAAATCCAACCTCCGTAGTGGTAAGGCAGCCATCCCCACGGAGCCGAACCGATGAAAGACCAACCGATGCTGGCATCGTAAATCCAGTTGCCATCGTTAAATGGGTTCCAAGCCCAGCCCAAGCCAAACGGGCGCCAATAATTGTAGCCACCCACATTCATCCATGATCCGTAGGTGTATAAATCGGAATACCCAGACACATAAGAGGCGTTGCCGTAGGTGGTGGAAGCCTGCGAATTGACCAGCTGTTCGTTTTGGACGCGACTGGATACCCAACGGTCAAAATCGTCGCCAAGCAGGGCCTCGGTGACCATTTGATTGGTGGGATCGCTAGCCTGTACGGAAAGGGAGTGGCCTTTGTCTAACGGAGTGGCGTTTTCGTTCTGGAGAACGATTACCCGGCCGGATTGAACGGTCACGGTGCTGCCATTATCAAAATTTTCCAGTCGAAACGTCGCCCGACCAGATACTTCCACAGAAAAATCGCCGCCGGTAACACTGAAGTAGTCGCCATTTTGCGAGCGATCGTAGAAAGAAGCAGAACCCTGGCGCAAGATCAGGCGGGTGACGCGGGCGCCGTCACGCAGCGAGAGATCGTAGAATTCCAAGATTGTATTTGCGTTGAGAAAAGCCATTGCGCCATTTTCAAATTCAACTTCGGCCCGACCGCTTCCGGTCGAAAGAACATTGCCCTGACGAATCGGCAGATTGAGCGGTGCAGACTCCCAGATTGCTTGGGTGTCGGTAATCGGATCATTGTGAAACTCGCGGGTGTAGCGGACATCGCCTTGGACGAGGCTTAAGCGAACGATACGGGCATGACTGGAATCGGCCCAGGCTGGTGAAGCGAGTAGAGCGGCAACGATAAATAGAATAGAGCGGAAAAGCAGGAAAGTACGCTTCATAGCACCACCTTCAACCGTCGGGGCATCCTCAGGTTTAGACGATACCGCAAATCAGAGGGTTGCGTTGGGTAGAAATGGGTTGGCCGAAATCGAATCCATGCGGCTTGTTCCGGAAGTTCCTCCTTGCGAGCCGAGGAACGGGGCGAAAAGGGCCAACCGGCGATCGGCCGGGAGCAAAATCCCGTCGCTAAACTGATGATAATTAGATGTTTAATGATTTCGTAACACTCTAAAGTCCTGGGAAGTACGGGGCGCGTCAGAAGCCAGCTGCGGCGGCCTGTTTTTGGGCAAAGGCGGGCCGGGCGAGAAGTAGTGGTATGATTTTTCGATTATGGCCAAAATCGCAACGCGTGTTTCACAGCTAACCGGCGAAGGAGCACTGGCCGTCTACACCCGCGCGAAAGAACTCGAGCGGCAAGGCCGTTCGATTATTCACCTGGAATTGGGCGAACCGGACTTTCATCCGGCGGCACCGGTCGTCGATGCCCTGCGCGCCGCCGCAGCCAATGGACATGATCGCTATGTCTCCACACGCGGAATCCCGTTGCTTCGAGAAGCCATCGCCGAGTATTTGAAGCGAACCCGAAAGTTGGACGTGCGACCGGAACTGGTTCTGGTGGCGCCGGGATGCAAAATGGCCTTGGCGCTCGCGATGATGGCGCTCATTGAACCGGGGGATGAAGTGCTCTATCCCGATCCGGGCTTTCCGATCTATCCCTCGTTTACCAGAGGGTTGGGAGCGACTGCGGTGCCCTACGCGCTCGTTGAGGGGAATGAGTTTCAGCCGAATGTGGCGGAGATGGCTCTAAAGATCACCCGCAAAACGAAGGCGTTGATTTTTAATTCACCGAACAATCCAACCGGAACTGTATTTTCAGAAGGCGTGTTACATCAGATTGCAGAACTCGCGCGAAAGCATGATTTGTGGGTGATTGCCGACGAAATTTACGCGCGGATATTGTTTAGCGGTGAGTACAAATCGATCTGGTCACTGCCGGGGATGGCCGAACGCACTGTCCTCATCGACGGATTTTCCAAAACTTTCGCGATGACGGGCTGGCGGCTGGGATACGCGGTAGCGCAAAAACACGTGATCGATGCGCTCGATCTATTGGTGCTGAACACCTTCACCTGCGCTGCGGAATTCACCCAGATTGCCGCCATTGAAGCGTTAGCGGACATTACCAGTGCTGTTCCGGCAATGGTCGAGGAGTACCGCAAGCGCAGGGACCTGTTTGTAGCGAAGTTGAATAAAATTCCCGGATTCCGGTGCCAGTTGCCAGATGGCGCTTTCTACGCCTGGGTAAACGTTGAGGAGACTGGGCGCTCGGCCGAAGAAGTGCAGAAACAGCTACTGGAGGAAGTGGGAGTCGCGGGTATTGCCGGGGCCGCCTTTGGAGCCGAAGGCAAGAATTTTCTGCGATTTTCACTCGTAAGTGCGCCGCACTTGCTTGAAGAGGCTCTCGACCGCATAGAGCGAATTGCCCAGAATTGGCGCCTCGCGGCGGCGCGTTAAGAGGCCAACGCCGTCCGTTTCCCCGCTTACCGCTCGGGCCGTAAAGCCAGTGACATTCGGCTGGGGATATCAGGCCCGTTAAAGTGAGGTCATTTGTTGCTCGACGTTCTGCTTCGCGATGCCGAGCGTTGCCCCGCCACAACTAGGGGCACAGTAAGACGGCGACCACAGGGCATTTTTCCGCAAGTCGCAAGAGGTGCTGGGGGTAGCAAAAAACATCACCGTCAGCGAGTCCTGCGGCGAGTGATACGTCAGCGTTCAAACCGAACGTGAAGTCGCACCGCCGCAGCACCCAGCAACATCAGCAGTTGGCTTGCACTGGGCTGTCGTCAATTGATGTCAAGGAGATCGCGAACCATGAGCGAGACTTTTAAATATACGGCGTGGAATAAGGTAGAACGTGAGTTTCTGAACGAAAAGATTGACCGCGAAATGATTACGGGGGACAAGTTGATGCTGGCGCGGGTGTACATCAAAAAGGGTGGTCACGTACCGAAACATCAGCATCACAACGAGCAGGTCACCTACATCCTCGAGGGCTCGCTGAAGTTTGCGATCGATGGCCGAGAGTTAATCGTGAAAACGGGCGAAGTGCTTTGCATTCCTTCCAACATGCCGCACGAAGCCTGGGCCCTCGAAGATACGCTCGATCTAGACGTGTTCACGCCGCCGCGCGAGGATTGGCTCGACAAAACGGATGACTACCTGCGGCGCTAGACATTAGTAGGGATTGTGCGCAGCGCTTGAAGATTTGAGGACGCCATCGTGTACTGAGAGAGTGTACCGCTCGCCCTGGCCTTGCCAGGATTTGAGCTGGAAGGTTTCGTTCGGCGCAACCCGATGGACACGAATTCCCTCAAAGGTCAGCGGCAGCTTGTGCGCGCAGACCTCTGGTTTCTTGTCTGCTAGCAGAAAATAGGCTGGACCTTGGCCGACAACATAGGCGGTACCGTCCGGCTCGATAAGCACCGCCGCATTTTCTTCGACAGCAATCGCGCGAACCTGTTTGGTCCATCCGTCCTCTAGAATGCGGGCCATGAATACGAACAAACGTCCCAGGCGATCACGTTTCACAAAATGAGTGTCGGTGATGACATCCGCCAGGAGCGGAAGGCTGAGGAACTCGCGGGTGAGAGTCACTTTATTTCCGTATGGATCGGCTAAGGCTTCCGGTGAATGAATGGTGTCAATTAGCGAAGAGAAAGAAAAGTCCCCGAGGATCGCCAGGCCTGCACTAGAGCTACCGATCGGCCTTCCGAGAGTGATATGGCGATTGATGGCTTCCTCGACAGGGGTATCTTGCCAGAAGCGCACATACTCGGATTGATCTCCCCCCGCAATGAAAATACTTTCGGCTTGATCGATGATTCGGACAATCTCGGGATCGCCAGAATCTTCGCGACTAGAAAAGGAAAGCGTCGCTGCGGAATTCAGGGGGCAGATGGCTTTGATCTTGGCTTTCTCATTGTTTAAGTAAGTGTCATCGTCACTAGCGCTCAGGACCAGAAAATCTCCACCATTGGCGCGCTCACACAAGAATCTGAATGCAGCATCGAGTTTTGCGCCGCCGCCCGTCAGCGCCACGCCACCGAATGGTTTGACGGAGCTGTCGGCCTCCTTGCCGCTCGGGCCGTAAAGCCTCAGACATTAGGCCGGGGACATCAGGCCCGTTAGAGTGGGGTCATTTGTTGACCGACGTATTGTTTAATGATGCCGAGCGGTGCCCCACCACAACTGGCGGCAAAGTAAGACGGCGACCACAGGGCATTTTTCCAATAGCGTTTCTCAATATCAGGTCGTTCGATTCTGAGCAACCGGCTGGAAACACCTTTGAGGCTGTTGACCATGCTCGACACCGAGTGCTTCGGCGGATAGTTGATCAGCAAATGTACGTGTTGGGCTTCGCCGTTCATTTCGACCAGTTGCGCCTCGAAGTCCGTACAAACCTTCTCGAATATGGCCTCGAGCCGCTCGATGGCGTCTCTGTCCAATATCTTTCGTCTATACTTCGTGACGAAGACCAAATGGACATGCAATGCGAACACGCAATGCCTGCCGCGTCGGATATCATTTGACAGTAGCATGGACCAAGAGCATAAAGGGAGTAATGCTATGACGGCAAGCGTTCAAATTCGCGTTGATGCCCAACGGCGCACAAATCCGCAACCTGCGACAGTTCGCAGGGTCGTGCCGTTTCGTCTACAACAAGGCATTGGCTCTCAACACCGAACGCTACCAGAAAAAGGAGAAGCGTTTGGGTTACCCCAAATTGTGCGCCCTGCTCCCAAACTGGAAGACGGAGCACCAGTTTCTGTCTGATCTGATGTCCCAGCGCAAGCGTTGCAGCAAGGGTTGAAGAACCTCGAACGAGCGTATACGAACTTCTTTCAAAAGCGAACTGACTTCCCGAAGTTCAAGAAGAAAGGTCAGCGTGAAAGCTTCCGCATCCCGCAAGGCTTCGAGGTCGACAACCAAAACGGGCGAGTCAAAGTCCCGAAGATGGGCTGGATGCGCTACCGCAAGTCGCAAGAAGTGCTGGGCGTACCGAAAAACATCACCATTAGCGAGTCCTGCGGCAAGTGGTACATCAGCGTTCAAACCGAACGTGAAGTCGCAGCACCGCAACACAAAGCAACATCAACAGTTGGCTTGGACTGGGGCGTCGTCAATTTCATCAACCTGTCGAGCGGTGAAGTGGTAGGCCAGTGCCAGCCACTTAAAAAGTTCTTGCCAAAACTGGCGAAACGGCAACGCCGCATGGCTAGGAAGAAAAAGTTCAGCAAAAACTGGAGAAAGGCGAAAGCCCGAATCACCCAGTTGCACGCGAAGGTCGCCAACATTAGAAAGGATTTCGTGCACAAGGTCTCGAGCGACATCAGCAAAAACCACGTCGTTGTCGTAGTCGAAGACCTCGAAGTTAAGAACATGAGCAAGTCAGCAGCAAAGAATGTGGCGCAAAAGTCTAAGCTGAATCGTTCCATCTTGGACGCCAGCCCGTTTGAGTTGCGCCGCCAACTGGAATACAAAACGCAGTGGCAAGGCGGTCTGGTGGTGCCTGTAGCGCCGCAGAACACCAGCCGCAAGTGTCCGGAATGTGGGCACGTATCGCGAGAGAACCGCAAGTCGCAAGCAAAGTTCTTATGTGTCGAATGCGGGTTCAGAGCCAATGCGGATTTCGTCAGTGCTGTAAATATCAGAGAGGCGGGACTCGCCTTGCTAGCCTGTTCGTCGTCTTCGGGTGAGGTAAGCCCGTCGTGCCAGGAACCCACCGAAGGTATCGCCGCTTAGGCGGGGAACCAGTAGGAATCCCCCGCAGAAATGCGGGGGGAGGATGTCAACCAAACGCTCATATTTCCACTTCCACTTGGCTAAAGCTGCAGCAGGAAAGAATCCTAAAAGTATAAATACCAGGGCGAGAGAGAGCTGCAGTTTTCTGTGAATCGAAACGTTGGCCATCTCGAAGTATACGAGCATACGGCACGGCAAATTAAACCCAATCGAAGAGCAGGTTTTGGGACGGAGAAAGGCGAGCCGAACGAGTGGCGCGCCTTTTTTGGCAATAACTTCCTCTTGTTTTACCAAATTTTGCAGGCATCGTCGCGGACCATGGGATCGCCCTTCTTGCAGCCGAAGGCTTTGGCGAACGCTTCCATGTTCGAGAGGGGGCCGTTGGCTCGAAACTGTGGCAAAGGGTGTGGATTGGTGTTGGTCTGAAGCCGGGCGAATTCTGCGCGCATATTTGTGCCCCAGACTTGCGCCCATCCGAGGAAGAAGCGCTGCTCGGGGGTGAAGCCGTCTATGTCTTTCGGGCGGTTACCCTCGATAGATTTTTCGTAAGCGGCATAGGCGATGGCCAGTCCGCCGAGATCGCCAATGCTTTCCCCGAGAACGAGTTTGCCGTTCTGGTGTAAGCCGGGCTCGACTTCGTAACTGTCAAACTGCTTGATCACACAGCCCGTATGCTCCTCAAAGTTCTTACGATCCTCGGCGGTCCACCAGTCGTGCAGATTCCCCTGACCATCGAATTTGGCCCCTTCGTCGTCAAATCCGTGGCTAATTTCATGGCCAATCACAGCCCCCATGCCGCCATAGTTCACGGCATCGTCGGCTTTGGGATCGTAAAACGGAGGCTGAAGAATTCCAGCCGGAAACACAATCTCGTTAAAGGTTGGGTTGTAGTAGGCATTCACGGTGGGAGGGGTCATGCCCCACTCGAGACGGTCGACTGGCTTGCCAATTTTGGCGAGTTGCCGAGCCTCTTCGAACGCGCGTCCGCGCTGGACGTTTTCGTTGTAGGAAGTTCGAGTTACGACAAGTTTCGAATAATCGCGCCATTTATCGGGGTAACCAATTTTCACAGTGAACGCTTCGAGCTTAGCGATCGCCTGCTTTTTGGTTTCCGGGCCCATCCAGGCAAGGGTGGGGATATCGGCGCCGAGAGCGGCGACGAGATTGTTGACCATCTCTTTTGCGCGCGCTTTTGCTTCGGGAGGGAAATATTTTTCGACGTACACTTCGCCGAGTGCTTCACCTAGATTGGCATTGGTCGATTGCACGCAGCGCTTCCAGCGAGGCTGCAGTTCCTTGGTGCCGGATAGGGTCTTGCCGTAGAAATTAAAATTCTCTTGAACGAAGTTGTCGGAAAGTGTTTGTGCGTTGGAATGCAGGAGGTGCCACTTGAGGTAGATTTTCCAAGTGTCGATTGAAGTGGCGGTCAACTGATGATTCATTTCCTTAAAAAAGTCCGGCTGGCCAATGTTGACAAACGAGATGGGCGGCGCGCCTACCGCCTGAAAATAATGTTCCCAGGACCAGTCTGGGGTTAGGGTCTTCAATTGGGCGAGGGTCATCTTGTTGTAGTTTTTTTCCGGATCGCGAAGTTCCACATTCGTGCGGGAAGCCTTTGCGAGTGAGGTTTCAAGATCCATTACCATCTTGGCTTCGACAGTAGCCCGCTCGGGGGCATCGCCCATAAGTTCGAACATTTTGGCCACATGTTGGAGGTAATCGACGCGCAACTGCTTTGAGCGATCGTCCTCGCGCGTATAGTAATCGCGATCGGGCATGCCGAGACCTCCCTGATCGGCTTCGGCAAGGTAGTGCGTGCTGTCTTTGAAATCCGTGGAAGCGCTAAAGGCAAACGCCGGGCTGATATTCTGTCGGTGAAGGCGAGCAATTTCCGCGTCCAGTCCTCCTCGATCTTTGATCGCGTCGATAATTGTCAGTTCGGGAGTGAGAGGTGTCAGGCCGGCAGCCTCGATGGCGGTGGTGTCCATACAACTTGCGTAAAAATCACCAATCTTGCGCTCGTTTGTCCCGAGAGTGGCCTGGGAACTCGCGGCGGTATCCAGGATTGTGCGCATCGCCGCGAGGTTGTGATCGCGAAGTTCGGTGAAAGTGCCCCAACTGGGGTACTCGGCTGGAATAGGATTTGCCTTCATCCAGCCCCCCATCGCGAATTTGTAGAAATCTTGGCAGGGCTTACAGGAAGGATCGAGATTGCTCAGGGAAAAGCCCCAAGGTGCATCAGCGTTTGCCGCAAGTCCAGCCGAGAGGATCAAAACAAGGGAAAGGGCCAAGAGCACAGCGGCGCTTAAGGCCAGCAGATTGCGACGACGATTCATCCTTCACCTCAGTTTACTCGAGCCAAGGAACAAAGTGGCGCAGGAAGTCAGTGTAGCAAAACAGCGTCGGCGACGCAGGCGTCGCCGCGCTTCAGGGAATTGAAGAAAGTTAGTTAGGAGCCCTGGCAGCAAGGGTGTCGAGGGGGGGCGCGAAACTCAGTTGGCCGGCGCGTTAGCAGGAGGCAGATAGGCCTTAGCGTACTTGGCCGTGTCCACTTTTTTCCAATCGCCACGCAAGATGCCTTCGCGGATCTGCGCAGGTGTTTTGCCCTTGCGCGTTTGCTCGTAGGAATAAAACGCTTCCTTGATGCAGATATCGCAACCCGAACCATGGCGGCTAACGAAGCAGTCGAGCAGACTTCCGTGGCCCTGGCTGCGGTCGCAATGGCAGTAGCACGGCTGTTGATAGAGAACCTTTTTTACCCGGCCGGCGACCAAGTAGGCATTGAATATTTCTATATTGTCGGAGTAAATCGAGGCTTCCATCGTTTCTGGCAGGGTGCCGGTAGGCGGTTCGGCGTGAAAGGCGGGGGTGGGTTCGGCGGTATTTTGCTCGTGCATCCCAGGCATATCTTGCGAAGCTGAGGAAGCAAATTGCGGAATCCCCAGAAGTGCCGAAGCGCTGGCCAGCAGAGTTAGAGCGAACCATAGTTTGCCCAGAATCTTCATAAGAGCCTCTCCCACACGATTATCTTCCTACTCTACGGGGGTTCCCATCGAATTTCCACCCAGTTGCCCGATCCAGCATGACGCTAGCTCAAGGCAGATGTACGACAGCGATGCGAACGGGTTGCAGCTTGGTGGTGTCGAGAATGTGCTGGCCATTGAGGTTGTCGATTTGTGAGTTCAGGATGAAATAGAAATCGTCTCCACGAATGGCGCCGGTCGTGGGGCTTTTCAGGAAATTTTGGACTACTGTTGTTTTGACGACGCGAACCCCGTCCGGGGATAAGCGGAAAACCGCGACCCGGGGAGTACCGATGCCATTCTGAACGGCAATCAAGCTGCCTTTGTGCCAGTACAGGCCATCGATTCCCGCCAAGGTATTGTGCGCAGTTGGGTCGAGTTCGAGAGTCGCGCCCGATTTCAAATCGATACGCAGAACACCCAATTGATCGGCTAAGTAGAGAGTTTCGTCGTCATCAGTTATGGCGATGCCGTTTGGAGCCAGCAGTTGCCGTGACGTTGTTAAAGGCGTGAAAGCCCCGGATATCGAATCGAAGCGATAAACCGTATTCGCCAGAGTATCGGTTAAATAGATAACGCCGCTGCGCAGGACCACCAAATCGTTAAAATTGTGTTTCACTCGTTCGCCGGGTGAATAGCGCGCCAGGAGCGTCCCCGCGCGGTCAAAGTGCAGCAGTTCAGAGGTGCCGGCAAGGTTGTTTGCAGAATTGCTCCAAACGGAGTCATCCGTTGGATCCAGGCGAATTCCCTGGACCGGCAAAAGTTTGTAACGGCCTGTCGGAACAAAGTCCAAAGTCTTGCCTTCCCGGGAAAGCTTAATGATTTTGCGATGGTAGATGCTGCCCAAGTAAAACGAATCGTCTTTGGTATCGTAGGCCAGGCCTTCCGGGAAGAGGTCCTTTTCTGTTGACGCCATGGCGAGCTTCGAGAGAGTTACTGCTGGAAAATCCTTGTGAACCTGTTCGACCAATTTTTGAAACTCGGGAGAAGTCTTTAGAGCGGCGAAAGCGCTGTCGCCGGAAGGGTCGAAACCTTCTTTAAGGGCGAGGCATTCTTTGAGATTCGCCATAGCCGGAAAGGTTTCTCCCAAAAGGGCATGAGAAGCAGCCAGAAAATAAAGAATTGCTCCGCGGTCGGGAGTTTTGCCGAGGAGGTTTTCCGCGAGAGTCATTTGTTCGCGAATTTCTGTGGCGTCATCGCGTTCGAGTGGGGAACCGCGAAGTTGTTCTTGGTCTTGCGCGCTAGCGGTCGGGGGGAAAAAGAGGGAGCAGAGAAAAAGAAATGAAAACAGATTCCTCGCCCCGCTCGGGATCCTGATCAAATCCACTTTTCCTCTAGTCTACGGAATTAGCTTCCGAAGCAACGCAGGCGGAGAACTGTTACAGAACGCCCGGCACGTTTAACGAACAACAACCGGAGCGATTGTGGTCCCCTGGCCAGCCGAGGCGCGCACGCTGAGGTGTCTTTCCCGGAGATGACGCTGGACGCGACGTCCCCAGGAGCGAACAAACGTGTAATTCAGAACGCCGCCGATTGCCGAACTCGCGAGTGGCACGATGCGGGCGATCCACTTTTCGGCACTTTCCTCGCCAATTTTTACAGCCAAGCGGCTGGCGACGCGAGGAGCCAACTTCTCCATCATTTGCTTTTCGGCCATATCCTTGCCGAAATCCACTCCAGCCGCCGAAGCCGCCGCAATCCACATTTCGATGCGTTGGTTTTGGCCGTGCTCCTCGAAGCCGTAGAGTAAACAAAGCCGCTGGATTAAACGCAAAGTGATGATGGTAAGAAATCCTGCATCCGGTAAGACGGTAATCATCCCGCCCAGACCGAAGCCGGCCCCTTGGGCCATGGCCAGCCGCTGGGCATCGTGAATTAACCGCTCCGCAATCGCATCCAATTTTTCAATGGGCACGTCGCGCATTCGCCCGAAGTGCGGAACCCACAAGCCATGCTTTTCAGAGAGATATTTGCGAAACCCATCGGCATCGATTTCAACGGAGCGGAGACCGCGTAACATGCCAAAACGCAGGAATCGACCGACGGTACGACCAGCGAGCGATTTGGGTGACCTAGCCATGTCGTTAAGCATCCTATGCCGGTTAGAGCCGGTCAAGCCAAGTTCCGTTGTATGAGGTTTTCTTATGGCCTGTAGGTACGGTTGTTAAACTTGGATCTCGGGTGGAGCAACGGATTTTCCACGATTCGGATCTTATGCTTGTGCATTTCGAAACTCGGCGAGCGATCTTGCTCTGTCTTCTGGCCACGAGCTTGTTTCTCGCGCGCCTCCCCGGAGCGGCTACCAAGTTAGAGTCGCAACCTGCCGTGCACCCGACCATTACCCGCGATATCGCTCCTATCCTTTACTGGGATTGCGCTTCCTGCCACCATGCGAGCGACCCCGGGGCACACGCGGCAAGCGGCCAGTTTGCTCTGGTCAGTTATGAGGAAGTCAAGCAGCGCGCGGGCGAGATTCTATCCGTGACTGCCAGCCGGCGGATGCCGCCGTGGCTTCCCGAAGTCGGCCTTAGAAGATCGCGAAACCGCCGCACCCCTTGAACAGGGAGATCTTCCCGAAGGGCCTGTAGTTACTCTCGCGAGGCAAATAACCGATGGTCCTACTTGACGTGGCGATGGTTTTCGGTAAACTGCATTTTTCCTTATGGCAGCTCTTGCTCCAATTTTGACGGCCGAAACGGCTACCGACCTGGAATTCCCCCAGCGGGAAGCAGCCTTTTTTTACGGGTTGTTTCTGCGGGGGTATTCGGCGGAGCAGCTTCGCCGGGATATCGAGGTACCTCCCGCGGTGCTCGCCAAATGGCACCGCGAGGCGGAGCGCGAACCACAGTTACGCGATATATTTGCACGAATGCTCGATTACCGACGGCATGTGCTGGCGATCTTTGATACGCTCGTAGGTTCTGATGGCCAAATCAGGCGGTTGCAGTAAACTCTCCCGAAAAAATCAGGCAACGCCAACCCCAGCCTAAACGTCTAAGTGCACATATAGTGCGAAGTGTCTTTAAAATGAGTAACATTCAGCATTTGACGTGCGATTCCACGTGGCATTAGAATGCATCTGTGGTAGAGGTGTCTGTATGCCCAGTATTTTGAGGACAGTAACTGCAAATTTGGCGATGGTCTCGCTCTTGACGCTGCCTCTTCCGGCCCAGCAGGGGGCCGGTCAAACCCCTGATCCAACCGCTCCGCCGCCGATCAACGGCAAAATGACCAAGGAAGAGAAGCAAAAAGCCAAAAAGACGCTCAAAGAACTGGACAGTCCCTACAAGACCTGGTTGAACGAAGATGTGGTGTACATCATTTCACCCGAGGAGCGTAGCGCATTTCTGAAGTTGTCCACCAATGAAGAGCGCGAGCAGTTCATTGAGCAATTCTGGTTGCGGCGCAGCAGCAATCCTGATCTCCCAGACAATGACTTTAAGGAAGAGCACTACCGGCGCATTGCCTATGCCAACGAACATTTTGCTTCGGGTATACCCGGCTGGAGGACCGATCGCGGTAAAATTTATATCATTTGGGGCAAACCTGACGAAATTGAATCGCATCCGACCGGCGGAACCTGGGATCGGCCGATGGATCAGGGAGGCGGTTCGACGACAACCTATCCTTGGGAGACCTGGCGGTACCGCTATTTGGAAGGTGTAGGCGAAAACATCATCATGGAATTTGTCGATCCATCCAGTTCTGGCGAATACCACCTAACCATGGATCCTTCGGAAAAAGATGCGCTGACCTATGTGCCCGGTGCAGGCCTAACCTTGATGGAATCGATGGGCATGGCGAGCAAGACGCAGCGTTTCAGCAACACCGACGGTACGCACATGGCGCCAAGTATGGGCGGCCAACCGGCATCGCTTAACGAATTTACGCGGCTCGAACAGTACGCCAAGGTGCAACAACCACCCCAAGTAAAATTTAAGGATTTAGAAGCGATCGTCACGACCAGAATGGTGCGCGATCAGGTGAAGTTTACCTACCAGACTGATTTTCTAAAAGTCACCAGTGATACGGTTCTGGTCCCGATCACCATACAGATCCCGAATCATCAACTGACGTTCAAAGAGAAGGATGGAGTTCGTTCGGCTTCGATAAACATCTTCGGCCGTGTGAGCACGCTGACGGGTCGGATCGTACAGACGTTTGAAGATTCCGTAGCGCGCGATTTCCCCGACTCGCTCTATCTACAAGCCGCCAAGTTGTCTTCGATTTATCAGAAGGCATTGCCACTGCGTCCGGGACTGTATCGCCTGGATATAGTCATCAAGGACGTGGAGAGCGGAAACGTTGGCGTGGTGAACACCCGGCTTGCCGTCCCGCGGTATGACGACGAGAAACTGGAGGCCAGTTCGCTGATCCTTGCCGATCAGATTGAGCACGTTCCGGCGAAGCAGATTGGATTGGGCCAGTTCGTTCTAGGTTCGTCGAAGGTGCGCCCGCGACTGAACGGAGATTTTGCCTCCACCGACAAACTGGGGATTTATTTACAGGTGTACGGTCTTAAGCCGGATGAGAAGACCCACAAGAACAATGCCGAGTTTGTCTACACGGTGAAAAAAGGCGACACCCAGGTAATGCAGTTTAAAGAGTCATCTACGGAGATGAATCAGACCGGCGATCAGGTGACCCTCGAGCGCTTATTGCCACTAGCAACGCTCACGCCGGGGAAGTATACTCTACAGGTTAGTGCGACCGACGAGCTCGCGAATCAGACAATTTCGCGTTCGGCTGAATTCTCGATCAAGCCGCCAGCGGAGCCCAAGACCGCGGCGGTCGTAGCGCCAGCTCCAGGGAGGTAGTAAGACGTGAAGTGTAGCCCGCTTCTGTGCGTGGGCCTCTTTTTTGCTAGCGTCGTAAGTGTGTTCTTTGGCGCCGGTCCTGCCTCTGCCCAAGCGAACAGCAAGCCTTCTGCGGGAAACATTTCTGGACAAGTACGGGATGCTGCGGGCACGCCACAGCTCGGGGCTACTGTCGAGGTTCTGTCGGAAACTGCTGGGCTAAACATTACCGAACATTTCCTGACAAACACGCAAGGAGTTTTCCAAGGCGATAAACTGGCCCCTGGTCTCTATACCGTGCGGGTGACACTGGCCGGCTTCCTTCCCTCGCTTGAAAAGCATGTGCGCATTTCCGCAAACCTCACCACCATGGTGAGAATCGAACTTGAATCGATGTTTGCTTCACTTGAGCAAATGCGGCGTTCACCCGCGACGGCAAGCGTCGAAGCCGATGATTGGAAATGGGCGCTGCGCTCCGCCTCCGGATTACGCCCCGTGTTGCAGTGGAATGATGACGATTCAAGTATCTATTCCGCAATCGTAATGGAAAATGCAGCAGCACGGCCGAAGGGGCGGCTGGAGTTGATGGACGGCGCCCGTCATCCAGGGTCGGTGGCGAATATCGGACAAGCTCCAGCGACTGCATTCGCCTACGACCAACACATTGACAAGTTTAATCACATTGTTTTTGCCGGGGCGGTCAGCTACGACGAGGATTCACCATCCGGTGGAATCGCGGCGATCTGGCTGCCGAATGGCTCAATCGGGAGCGGGCCTACGAGCACGATTGTGCTGAGAGAAGCGCGGATAGGCGAGAATGGTCCGACGTTTCGCGCGGGGCGCTTGGAGCAGGGCGGGACGATTACCTTTGGTGATCGCGTGCTGCTGCGTGTTGGCGGCGAATACGTGGTCATGGGACTTCAGGAGTTGGCCTGGAGCGTTCGACCCAGGATGAATTTGGAAACAAAGATTTCGCCAAACTGGTACCTGGATTTAACCTATGCAACCGTTCCAAACGCATCGGTAGTCGGCGCCGCTCTAGCGGCTGACCTCGAAAGTCCTCAAACACCGAACGTCTTAGAGACGGCCCTTAGCCAGCTCGATGCCTTTCCGACACTTTTGTGGAGAAATGGCCGGCCGGTACTTGAAAATGCGCAACACGCCGAAGTTGCGGTGGAGCGCAAGTTAGGAAGTCGCGGTACGTTGCAGGTAGCCGGGTTTCACGACAATGATCGCCATATCGCGGTCTACGGGCGCGGACCAGACCAGCTCTCCTCCGATTATTTTCAAGATTTTTCTTCCAAGGGATTTGCATACGATGGCGGTGCTTCAAGCGCTTGGGGGGCCCGGGTTGCCTTGAGAGAGCGAATCACCGAAGATTTGGAACTGACGACTATCTACGCGTTCTCCGGGGCTTTGATTCCGGCAAACGACCTGGATGGAGCGCTGCGAAATGCATTGCGTAGCGCGCCGCGGGAATCGCTCGCGGCGAAAGTGACTGCAACCATACCCCGGTCCAATACGCGAGTGAGTGCCGGATACAAATGGGTCAATGGAGCGGCCCTCTCGCGTGTCGACGGTTATGGGGAGGCGATCTACCAGTTGAGTCCGTATTTCAATGTGGCCATTCGCCAACCCTTGCCGAAGACTGTGCTGGGCCGCTGGGAAGCCACTGCGGAATGCGACAACATTCTCGGTCAAGGCTATTACACCATGAACACTGGTGATGGCCCGATGGTGATAACCCCCGCCGCACGAAGCTTCTGGGGCGGTCTGAGTTTGCAGTTCTAGTCGAACAAGAAGAACATCTGTAAAAGTGTATCCCGCCTACCAGAAAACGGAAATTACTGTCATACTCTTTTAAAATAATATATAAGCTGCTTATTTGTATAAGCTTAGGGCTTAATGAGGGAAACGTAGAATGGAAGAACAGTTGCTCGCGATTAAGGGGATGGTTCGGCTGATCTGAGATGAAGGAGAACCTGAGAGTCAGAGTAGGAGCTGTGGTCTTGGCGCTGGCGACGCTAGCGGCCGTGATCTTCGCTTGGCTGAACTTCGTTCAACGTTCTCGGTACGACCAGGTAGACGATGGAGTTGCCTGGTCCGATGGACCGAAAGGCATAGAAGCCTGGAAGGTAGCTCCTGACTCGCCGGCGGCAGTGGCGGGGATCCGGCCAGGCGACATACTGTTGTCGATTAACGACGCCGCGGTGCCCAGTGCCGCGCATGTGGCGCGCCGCCTGTATCGGGCTGGTCTTTGGACCCAGCTTCGCTACAAACTTTCAAGGAACGACGAAGAGTTTGAAACCCGGCTGATTACCACCCCGGCGCAAAAGCCATTACGAGTTGAAAACTATCTCCGGGTCGTAGGTCTGCTCTATCTCTTTATTGGCATGTTCATTTTCATTCGGCGGTGGAATGCGCCGCGTGCCGTGCATTTTTACGTATTTTGTTTGGTCTCGTTCGTTCTGTATTCGTTTCAATACAGCGGCAAGCTCGATACGTTTGATCTCGAAGTATATTGGGCGAGCATTGCCGCGCGATTGCTCGCTCCGGCACTGTTACTGCACTTTGCCTTGGTGTTCCCGGATCGCAACGAAGGCCACAGCAAGTCCGTTCTGAAGTTTGCAGGCGTTTATACCCCTCCGTTGGCGTTGCTCTTCTTGCATATTTTTGCGGCGACCAACGCGTTTGGTTTTGTACCGACTACGCGCTCTCGCGTGGCTCTCGATCAAGTCGAGCTTGGCTATCTAGGGGCATACTTCCTGGCTGCTGGTCTGGTTTTCTACCTTAGCTATCGCCGATCGCATTCCGGAGTTTTGCGCCAGCAATTGAAATGGCTGACTGGCGGCACGCTTGCAGGCACCCTCCCCTTTGCGCTCCTCTACGTCATTCCGTACATTTTTGACGCCGCCAGTGCTCCGTGGATGCAATTCAGTTCGCTTAGTCTCGTGCTGATTCCCTTGTGCTTCGGGTACGCGATTATTCGCTATCGCTTGATGGACGTCGACATTATTTTCAAACGCGGTTTAGCCTACACGGCGGCGACAGCAGCGGTCGCAGCGATCTATTTTGCTCTGGTGGCACTGATCGCGGAAATTTTCCACGCACAGACGACCGGCCCAGTCGCTGGGATCATCGCTATCGTCATTGCCGCTTTCCTGTTTGAACCTTTCCGCGAAGGAATTCAGGCGCGGCTCGACAGATTTTTTTATCGCGATCGTTTGGACTACCGGCGCACCCTCATAGAATTTGGCCGCACGTTAACCAATGAAGTGCGACTGGACCCCATGCTGGGATCGGTGATGGACCGGGTATCGCAAACGTTGCTCGTCGATCGCCTGGCCATTTTTGTCGAAGACCAACAAAATCCGGGCGAGATGCGCCTGGCGCGTTCGATGGGAGTGCGTCTGGCGGAACCTCAAGATTTAAGCTTTATTGCTCCGACACGGCCAGAATTTGCGACCGGCCCGATTTTCTTTGAATCGCCCAAGGCCGCACGAGATGTTAGCGAATCCGTTCGCCGCACCCTCGAACAACTCGACCTCAACTATTTCATACCCTGCCGCATTCGCGAGCATGCCGTGGCGGTATTGGGACTCGGAAAAACCGTAGATGGAGATTTTCTTTCTAGCGATGACGTTGAATTGGTGCAGACGATCGCGGGTTATGTGGCGATAGCGCTCGATAACTCCCAGCTATACTCCTCGCTTGAGGAGAAAGCCGTGCAGGTCGCGCGGTTGAAGGATTTCAGCGAAAACATCGTGGAGTCTTTGAACGTCGGAGTTCTAGCGATCGATCTTTTAGGCACGGTGGAAGCATGGAATTCCAGGATGGAGCAATTAATCGGGGTCGGCAGGAGCGCTGCGGTCGGCCAGCCGCTCGGTGAGATTCTTCCCCCAGGGCTGATGCAGGAGATCATTGCCCGCGGTGACGAAGAACAGATTAGCGGAATCTACAAACATCGCCTGGTGCACCTGGGGCGCTCGGTAGTACTAAACGTTTCAATCACGCCGCTGGTTGGCAAGGCCGGCGAACGCATCGGACGGCTGTTGCTTTTTGATGATGTAACGCAGCGCGAACGGCTGGAAGAGCAGATGTCGCAGACCGAGAAGTTAACATCCCTGGGACTTCTGGCAGCGGGGGTGGCCCACGAAGTGAACACACCGCTGGCGGTGATTTCCAATTACATTCAAATGCTTGCCAAGCAGATGCCTGAAGATGACCCGCGCCACACCATCATCGAAAAAATTGTGAAGCAAACATTTCGTGCCAGCGAGATCGTCAACAATTTGCTGAATTTTTCACGGACCGGGCCCGGGGACCTTGCGGACGTGGATTTAAATCGTGTCGTGGAGGAGACGCTTTCCTTGGTTGCGCACCCGCTAAAGACCTCGCGCATCCAGGTTGTAAAACAGCTTACCGAAGGAATTCCTCCGGTCCGCGGTTCGGCAAACAAGCTGCAGCAGGTCTTCTTGAATCTTTTCCTCAATGCGCGGGACGCTATGCCTTCTGGCGGCATGTTAGAAGTGCGGACTGCAGGTCATAACGGGGGTGTGGAGATCGAAGTGCTCGATACCGGGAACGGAATTTCGAAGGAGCACATCCATAAGATATTTGATCCGTTTTTCACGACGAAAAGCAGCGGCCGCGGTACGGGGCTAGGCTTATCGGTGACCTACGGGATCATCAAAGAGCACGCAGGAAAAATCGACGTCCGCTCCACGCCGGGGCGCGGCACTTCCTTCCATGTAGAATTCCCGGCGGTTAGGAAAGCAGTACATGTCCAGTAAGGGTTCCATCCTAGTTGTCGATGACGAATGCGAAATTCGTGAAGGGCTTGAGTTGCTGCTGAAGACCGAGGGTTATCAGGTATCGAGCGCGGATACCGGGCAGTCCGGTCTGACGCAACTGGGGGAGCGTCCCTTTGATTTGTTGTTACTCGACGTTAGCCTTCCGGACCGGAACGGGATCGAGATGCTCAAGGATATCCGCCGCCAGGATCCGGATCTGCCGGTGGTGTTAATCACCGCCTATGGTTCGATCGAAATGGCCCGGGCTGCGTTTAAGAGCGGGGTGATGGACTACATCACCAAGCCGTGGTCAAACGATGAGTTGCTGGCGCAAGTGGCCCAGGCCGTCGATGCGCGAAGATTGCGCGAGGAAAACCTTCAACTAAAAAGAGCGTTGAAGCAGCGCTTCAGTTTCCCGAACATCATTGGGAAAAGCGACAAAATGTTGACGCTGTTCGACTTGATCACGCAAGTAGCACCTTCCCGTTCGACAGTTTTGCTCAGTGGCGAGAGCGGTACGGGAAAAGAACTGGTGGCCAAGGCCATTCATTCTGCTTCCCCGCGTGCGGATAAGGCATTTGTTCCGGTGAATACGGGATCGATTCCCGTGGACCTTCTCGAATCGCAACTGTTTGGGCACGTGAAAGGAGCGTTTACGAGCGCGGTTGCCTCAAAGAAGGGTCTTTTCGAAGTTGCCGATCAGGGGACGATTTTCTTCGATGAAATCGCCACGATCAGTCCGGAAACACAGGCAAAGTTACTTCGAGTGATCCAGGAACGCGAATTCATGCGTCTGGGAGGAACGGAACAAATCAAGGTCGACGTCCGAATCGTTGCCGCCTCCAACATTGACTTGCTTTCACTCGTCAAGGAAGGGCGGTTCCGCGAAGACTTGTATCATCGCTTGAACGTGATTCACTTGCATCTGCCTCCACTGCGGGAGCGGCGCCTCGACATTCCCATGTTGCTGCTGCATTTTATGGACTATTTTTCAAAGGAAAACGGCAAGCCGCTGCGCGAGTTTACACCCGGAGCGATGAAGCTTTTAATGGACTACGACTGGCCGGGGAATGTCCGTGAACTGGAGAATGTGGTGGAACGCGCCGTGGTGCTTTCCACCCAGGAGCGCGTAGACGTCGATCTTCTGCCGGATACTCTGCGCAGCAAGGAAATTGTGCGGGGGGTGCGTTTGCAGCTTTCTGAATTTCTTCCCCCCTTACCCGGAGAACCGGGTTCACGCACGGCTGCCGATGCCACGCAACCGTCGCTCTTTCAGATCATTGATGAAGTGGAGCGGCGAATCATAACGGACATGCTGGAGCGTTCGGGTTGGAATCAAACGGAAGCTGCCGAGCGATTCTTGATTCCCCTTTCCACCCTGAATCAGAAGATCAAACGCCTGGGAATCGATGTCCGGCGAAGAGGACGCGGCGAAGAAGTGAATGGTGGTGGTGTCGGGAAATAGAAGCGCCTTTTCGGAATTGCCATTTTATCCAATTTGGTCTTGCATCCCAGATTCTAGATAGGCACAGTTACCGAAGATGATTCTTCGCGTTTCGGATTCCTTCTCACGCGCAATACTAGTTGTCGCGGCTCTGCTCGTCGGGTTGTGGCTCTCTTTCTATGGGACCCGTACCGCCCTTGCCCGCTACGGCTCTGACGGGGATACCGCGAAGCGACGAGAATTTGCCGTGCGTTTGGAACCAGGAAACCCCGAATACTGGTATGGACTCGGCCGATATCAGCAATACAACTGGGAGCAACCCGATTCCGCGTTGGCGCGTGCGGACTATCGAAAAGCGATCGCCCTAAACCCACTGGACACGCAAGCTTGGCTGGACCTCGGGACCGCTTACGAGTTGGACGGGGAGGTTTCTGAGGCACGGGAAGCCTATCTCGAGGCAAAGAAAAGCTACCCCACCTCCGCCGAAGTGTTCTGGCGCTATGGCAACTTTCTCTTGCGACAAGGCGAGCGGCCCCAGGCCTACGCGGAATTGCGGCGTGCGATCGAAGCAGATCCCCGGCGCGCAGCAGTAGCCTTTTCGCGGGCCTACCGCGCCAATCCGAATCTCGACGAGATTCTGGCGCAACTTCTGCCTCGACAACAAAGCGTTTATCTCGACGTCCTTCATCAGGCGACCCAAGAGGAACAACTTGCCGTGGCGAAGACGATCTGGACCCAACTACTCGCGCTCCATCCCCACTTGGCGATCCAAGACGCCGATGGGTTTGTTACCGCGCTGCTCGAGGCGGGCGAATACGGGGAAGCCCGCCGGGTGTGGGATCAACAGGTGGCCACCATGGATTTGCCACCACTGCTACAGCCCCAAGGCACGATCGTTTGGGACCCCAGTTTTGAATCGGGCGTCAACAGCTCTACCTTCAGCTGGATTTTCCAGCCGCTCGCGCAGGGAGTCCGCATCAGCCTCGACAAGGGGGAGAAGCATTCCGGGAGCCAATCCCTACGGATCTCGTTTGACGGAAAACACAATCCCAATCTGGAGGCCGCTTGCACGCTTGCGGTCGTCGAGCCAAACACCACATATCATTTCTCAGGTTGGATAAAGACGAAGGATCTCACGACCGAGCAGGGCATCGGATTCCGACTTCGCCCGGTCGAAGACAACAAAATTCCGGTCCTCAATACGCGCGAAGTTCATGGAACCAACCCATGGACTTTTGTTGACGAGACCTGGACAGCAGGCCCGAACACACATCGCGTGCAGGTGAGCGTTACCCGGGATGCTAGCGATAATCCGCAAGTACGTATCTCCGGAAATGCCTGGGTCGATGATGTGAACCTTGTGCCACAGCCCGCAGAGCACGGGAAACTATGAGATTTTTCCGGGTCGGTGTTTGCGGCTTGCTGGCATTCGCGGTATTGGCTTTTGGTGCGGTGGAAGAGTGGTCACAAGCGGTGCTTGAGACCGGTGCCGCAGTTCTACTGGCGGTGTGGGCTGTTCGGCAATATCGAATCAAAGCAGACCAGCTTTCCATTCCTCCCGAATTCCTGCCGCTATGTGCATTCGCCCTTGTGGTCATTATACAACTGGTGTTTCATCTCACGGCTTCTAGCTACTACACTCGGGTCGAACTGCAACTTCTGATCGCCTATCTGATCGTCCTGTTTCTGATGTCGCAGGCGTTTTCCCGGAGGGGGCATTGGCGGGCTTTTGTGTGGTTTTTGATGACGTTCGGATTTTTCGTCTCGGTCTTTGGAATTCTTCAGTACCTGACATTCAACGGGAAACTCTA
>Ga0074046_10000381_pt1 | contig 40294 bp, 33 predicted proteins | sample BogForMeECP23OM3_FD_94441 | JGI IMG/M metagenome (GOLD analysis project Ga0074046, IMG submission 94441) | Bog forest soil microbial communities from Calvert Island, British Columbia, Canada - Bog Forest MetaG ECP23OM3 | ecosystem: Environmental > Terrestrial > Soil > Wetlands ... | reverse complement strand
CTGTTCGCAATAACTTGTAGCTGTCTTGAGAAGAGTGGGTTGGTAGCTAACTCCCAGTCAAACAGATGAGAATACATCGCACTGATTGTATCTGCCCGAAGGCTATTGAAACGAGCATCTACTTCAGCCTTGATAGTGGCTGTGACCTTGGCGTCGGACTGTTCTGGCAACTGGCTGTATACAAAGTAGTCAGCAAAAGTCATGGTCTTGCCAGGAGCATTGAGTATCAGCCTACGCTTCTGTAGTCCTGGATAGGTATCCTTTTGGTATAGGGTTAGTCCTCCTGCGACTTCATTAAAGGCTGCTTGGACATTCTCAACAGCATTCGAACTATTCCCCTGTTCTTCCAAATCCATTGTGCCTAACAGATAAGTCTGTTCATCAGGGCGGAGTCCTGCTGTGGCAATATCAGACATGTCCGTCAGGATATCCAAGCCAGGGGTCGCTGTATTTACGATCGCCTTACCAGACTGTGTGATGCTTATGATCTCATTTAGTAGATAGGCTTCATCCAGAGCCTGCCAGGCGTTACCAAACTGCTGTGCTACAGGAACTGCTTGCTGTGAAGCAGAATCCATTGTATTGATCTGCCCTGTAGTCAGGATGTTCTTCAGTGGGGCATTGTATGCTGATGGCAATCCATTGATACGATAAGGAGAAGACTCTTCAAAGATGTTCTCATATTGCGAGGAAGTGATAGCCACCTGAACCAAATCCGAAGCCTCTGGAACTGTCTCGGTGTTCAATCCACGCAGCATAGTGCCGTGGATCCCCAGCATGTTGAGAATCTGGTTTTGAACGAAGATGGCTTGCATTCTGTGAATGCTGGACACTGCACGAGTCATCGTACGGAGGTTATGGAACTGATCCTCCAACTGACTGGACATGGCTGCCAGTGCCTGAATGCCTCCGTGAAACGGTTCGTTCAAAGGATTGCTCTGGGTTCCTGGTTCGTCTCCAACCGAGTTCATGCTGATCGAAATCATCGTGTCAGCAGGTCCTACGTGCTGGTAGGTTGGGTATTGCATAGCAGCCAATGGGATCATCGGTAAGTTATTTACCATTACAACGGAGACCTGGTTTGGGAACAGGTCGAAGTCCCCCTCCACTCTTGAGTCGGCGCTGGCAAGAGTGATAGTGTGGTCGAAGAAAAAAAACACCCCCTGCTCAGTGTAGTAATCCAAATCCCAACCATCTCCGCTCTTTGGTAGAGATTGAGCAGCCTGTAATACCAGTTTCTGATAAGTAGCATCTGGAATGCTTAGAATACTGGTGGTTAGAGGTGATGCTGGTGGAAGCCCATCAGTTGATTTCGTTGGAGTTGCTGGCAGTTGATTAGAGTATCCAGCATTGGACATGATTGTCTGAACATACAGTGGGGTATTCTCACCATTCGGAATGCCTGCTGGAGGTAAGCCATCTGGAGTTTTGATCTTTCGTGGATTGATTCTGCCATGGCTTTGGGTCGTACCATCACGATAGGCGTAGATATAGGCTGGCCCAGCGTTATAAGCACCAAGGGCATGCGGATAGTTACCGAAATTCTTCAACTGCTGGGCTAAGTATTGGCATCCCTTTTCCGCGTTCGTTTGCGGATCCAAAAGTTGTTGTCTGGTGAGTTGGGCTGTGGAGGGGAGTAGTTGGAGCAAGCCCACCGCGCCCGTACGACTAATAGCATTAGGGTTACCATTGCTTTCATAAATACACTGCGCAGTGACAATCTTAGGATCAAGACCATTCTTCGTTGCCGCAGCGTTGAGAATACTCTGGATGTCATTGGACACCTTCGTCGTCTTGGATGACACCTTCTTTGGGACGCTCGGCGGTGGGACAGTTGGTGTGTAGGCTGCTGTGGCAGGCGAGGTTGCTGGTAATGAGGAAGAGGCTTGGTTGAACGGAGACCAAGTGTACTCTCTCCACTTGAATACGGTCACTCCTTCTTCTTGAGTATTCCATGCTGGCATTGGGGGAGAACTGTGAGAACCTGGATGGTTATCCATGTTCCTACTGATGTATTTAGCAATGTAGAACTGGAACTTGGTTGAGTCGGTGGAGTTAGAAGAGTCTCCATTGGCGTCTTGGTATCCAAAGTCCTTTGAGAACGGAGCGTAGTTGAACAACGACATCGTCAAGACGACATCGAGAACATTGTTTGAGTCTGGGTTTGTGTCTATTCTCAACTGACGAAGAGCGAAAGCCATTCTTTGCGTCTGTGTAGTTAGTTGAGTATTGGTGAAGTGTTGGCGTAGGAAGTCGTTCTCAACTTCGACAAACGGTGCGGCTTTGAAAATAGCCCAGATGTTGCGTAGATCTACCCACTGGCTGTAGTCATAGGTTCCGTCAGACTGCTCGAATCGAACGGCTTTCCAGTGAACAGTAACATCCCAACGTGCCTGTCCGCTCTTGATGAACATAGGCGAAATGCCACGGATAGTAGCCAACTGGTCATCATTCACGATCCTATTGGTGGAGATGTCCGTCGGTGGAATCTGAAGGACAACATAGCCAATGCGGAAATAGCCAGGCTGCGTCGTATCGGTTGTTGAGTATAGTGGTGTTAGAGGCTTAGCCATGTATTTCTCTGATCTGCTCTCTCGTCCTTAGACTGCGAAGTTTGGTGCGATCTCGGTAGTTGATGGTTACATTTGTATCGCCGCTGCCAGGGATCATTGCCACCTGTCGAGCGGTGTCGGCGGCTCTGGAGTGATCAAAGGCGTGCATCTGAACGGTCAGGTCAGATGTATTCCTCATCGGAGCCACCATTGCTTTACGAACTCCAGGACTACCTTCCATTACCCTTCTCGGAGGATTGCTGGACATTTCTCCTGGTGTTGGTTCTCCTGGTATAGCTCCAGGCACACCTATCATTTCCTCAGGGCGGTATCTGTTGCTACTGGTTCTGCTGAAAGTAGCAATAGGACGTCTTTTGTTTGGAGTAAGAGCCACGCCCAAAGCAGCCAATGCTCCAAGACCGACAGCCATACTGGCACCGTGCTCGGCAAAAAACTTACCAGCCCTACCAGTGGCTGTGCCAGCAACTGCTCTTCCCTTTTCAGCCAGGAACTCTGAAATAGAGCCCAGTCGGGAAGCAGATTCGTCTGCCATTCTACCACCATGGTGTGCTCCAAGAACTCCCTCAACATCTGACATTATGCGAGGCAGATTCTTAGCAGCGAACTGTTCACCAAATGGTCTTCCCTGATCTATAGTAGCAGTAAGAGCCTGCTTAGCCAAACGCCCTTTCTCTGTGCGTGTGGCAGCCCATTGAGTCATGTCGGAGATCGCCTTTTCACCAGTCAGGTATTGATACTCTTTCTTGGTGACCCAGTCTTCTCCATGGAGTGTCTTGCCCAACCCCATGAATGTATCCATGAGTTGATTGGCGGAAGCGGTCGAGTTTTCGTTAGCAATAGAAGACTTCAACTGGTTCAGTTTCTGTAAAGCCGTCTCCAAACTGAAAGTAGCATGCGCCTTACGAGCACTGATAGGCGCCTGTCTGATCATGCTGAAAGTCAAAGCATTCAAACGAGCCGAGGCTTGATAATCATTAGCGAAGAACTTACTTCTGGCGAGGTGTTCAGTAACCTCAGTCAGTTCGTTGGAGTAGCCTCCAATAGAGGCGCCAGCGGTTCTGTTTATAGCAACCCGAGCACGATCGGCAACCCCCTTGGCGAACTTCTCAGTTCTACCGTATAGAGACTTCGGAGTATATCCCTGATTGAGATTAGCCACCTCAGAAGTTCCGAGAACTTCTTCCATCGAGGATATAATCTGTGCTTGCTTTCCTCCCTGGATAGCATCAAGTGCTTCCTGAGCCGCCGCGCGCTCTTCATCATTTGCCCAGCCATGGATTACCAGTTTGTTATTCTCCATCCGTGTGCTGACATCGAAGAACAGAGCATTGACGTTATCTTTATCGACGTCTCCGAACATCAAACGAGAGACGCGTTCGGAAGTAGCAATCTCACGAGTTCCAGCCAATGACTTATCCATTCTGTACTTCAAGAATGGTAGGAAGTTGGTAGGCTGGCGGTGTAGCAAACCAACAACATCTTCGCCCCTTTGTAGGGCTTCGCGAACTCTCTGGCTGCGGATACTTGCCACAACCTCAGGGCTCAGACGGGCTAAGAAAGGATCTCCCTGCTCAGCCGCAACTCCTAATACTCCAGAAACGCCCATAGGATCAAAGGCATGAGGACGCAAAGCACTCTGCTTACCAGTAAGGAATGCTTCCGAATACTGATCCAGCAACTTCCCTTTCATCGCTTCTAGTTTAGCAGGATCTTTCTCTGCCGCCATCTCATGTAAAGTATGTTGCCACTGGTGGGTCTGATACTCACCTGGGGCAAACTGAGGACTCTCGGCTCCATAAGCAGCAGTGCCTGGCACAGGCACAACTTGACCATTAGCCAGAGTCATCTGGAAGTTTTCTCTATACTGGGCTATGCTTGGGTCAAAGATAGATCCAGCCCTACCCGCGGCGGATTGTATGCTGGCTTTTTGTAGGAACGCTTCACTGGCAGGAATGACATTTCCTGAATACTTCCCAGCGAATAGAGACTTGCCAAACTCCAAAGCCTGTCTCGGATCTCCACCAGATACTGTCTGTAAGCGAGACTGTATAGCCTTCAGGCTGGCGTTCTGTCCTCCTATACGCAGATAGGTTCCGACATCGTGAGTTATCGTTGCGAAGCGTGGGGTATTCACCAGAGAGTGATCCCAAGCATAGGTGGTCAGACTCAGGTGGTTCTTCATCATCCAGTCGCCCAAGTTTGTGCTACCTGATTGGATGAAGGCATTGAAGATAGGATCCTTTGACTGCCCAGCCGTACGGAGCGCGGCGCCCGCCTGAGCAAAGAAGTCCTCGTTGATCTGAGCCAGGGTTAGTATTCTCTCAGCCGCCAACTTATCACTCTCGATTTGATTCTTGGCAGCATCGATTACCAACTGTCCATAGTTGAAGGTGATACCCTGCTCACCCATCCGAGCCAGGTATCCTTTGGAGATTTCATTCTCACCGAAGCGATTGAGGATGTCTTCTGCCAATCCCATGTAGGTATGAGCAGGATCCATCTTGTCCATAGCATACTCGGCAGGAGCCAGAACATTGACATCCGAAGAGATATAATCCTTACTACCAATGCGGCGATAGTGTTGATTCAAGATGTCACGCATCGCTGCGAAGTGTTCGGTAACCCTACCCATTCCTTTGACGCCGGCGGTATCTGTCTTGGCTCCTTGTAGACCAAGAGCATGACGGATGCTAACAGCAAACCCTGTATCAGTCTCGGCGATCTCAGAGACCACACCAGACCCAATAGGCAGAACACGGTTCTTCTCATTGAACCCAAGAACCATGTCTTCGGTAACTGACTGCCCTTCTCTTACACCTACATCTTGCATGTGGTAGGTGCGTGAGCCTTCTACCTGGAACATGCCAGCATGCTCTGGATCACGGAAAGTTACTGTCTCACCCATGGCTCCGAAGTTGCGTAGAGCCTCGTGTAGTTCAGATCCATAAGTCTTGTATAGATCTGGGAACATAGCCTCTGCTGCCGCGGGAGACATCTCGCTTAGGGCTGCGCGATCCTGTGGAGAAATCATGGCGAAAGTCTCCCTGATTCCAGGAAGAGTATCAGCACCAGTCAGAGATTCCCAGGCTGTGCTGCTCCATTTCTGTCTGGCAGAATCAGGAATCTGAACTCCAGGCTTCGGAGCGATCTGCCATTCCTTAGTGATCGAGCGCCAGATTGGATCCTGCTTCTCAGCACTCGGGGCTCCCCAAGGAGAGAGGTTAGCCGCTCTACGAAGAGCATAGCGGCGCTCATAGACACCAGCCTCACTTGCCATTGGCATGAATCTGGCACTGTTGATATCTGAACGAATCAAAGCCACTCTTTGTTTAGGAGTGAGTTCGTCGTAAGTAACCATCTTGTGCTTCTCGTTCTCGAATAGTGGCAAAGTAGTTCCCTTTGCCACCATACCTCTGGTCTGCCGAGCCTGGGCGGTATAGAACCCAGTTCCTTCATCACCGAAGGATCTTAGTTCAGCGACACGACGAGCATCCAGAGGATCGCCAGCCTGCCAATAGGCATGTGCTGCTACTTCACCAGACAGACTTGGAGCCCCTGGATACGCCGACTCAATAGGAATGTTCGGATTCTCCAGCATCATCTTACCAATCCAGGTTGGTAGATCGAACACATTTTGATCGGCGCCGATTACAAAGTCACCCACTCCAACAGCCGTTCCACCAGGCATTACAACTGTGCCAGTGGCAGCATCAACCATTGGGATAACCAGGTTCTTTAGATGCTCTCCTTCTCTACGCTCAACCGAGATGCTTAGGATCCTACCAGTCTTGCCTGACACTACATCCTTGGATAGTTCTAATTCGATCCCACGGATTCTTCCAGCCCTCTTGGCTGCCTCAAACATCTTGTAGGCTTCAGGCGCCTGCTCCTCAAACGCCGCTCTAGAAGGATCGTTCCATCCGAGATCCCAATCAAGAGGAACTCTTGTGGTGGCTCCAGTTCTTGGAACACCTCCCCAACTCTTCAGAGTGCCTTCATAATCAAGCCTGTTCAGTTCACGTAGTCGGTTGCGTAGGGTCTTCACGAACTCAGGGCGGCTGGAGTATTCATTGAACATTGCTACCATCTGATCCTGGTTTAGGATCTTGGCTTCTTCTCCCAATGCTCCTTGTGCCCATTCAGTAGGTGTCAGAGACGAGCGACGTGCCACGTGAAGAGCATTAGTCAATAACTCTCCCTTTTGTAGTCGCTCGATCTCCGCAACACGGAGCTGGGCTCCGAGTTCTCCTGCCGCACTTTTAGCCAATAGATCGGTAGTCTTTACAAAACGGCGATTGAACAGTTTGGTCAGCACTCGCTGCTCTTTGAGGAAGTCCCTGTGCCCACGACGTTCAGCCACCAGATAAGCCGAGGTCATTTGGTCGACAGCACTGGGTCCTTTTCCAGGGTTCTGGAATAGGCTCTTTAGATTAGCCATGACTGGTTGCTCATGGCGCTGCCACTTCTCCATCTTTAGGATATCCGCTGCCTCTGTGGCTGTTCTGGCGCTCTGAATGGCAAAGTCCCTCACCCCACCAAATAGTTTAGGAACAGCCGCTCCAGTAGCAAAGATGATTGGGGTGGTGATTAGGGCTGTACGAAAGTATCCCCTGTCCTCATTCTTGGCAAAGAGTGGGGTAAAAATGGAGGCAGCTGTAGTGAACGGATTCCGTACTACGAACTGCGCCATAGATGAGAAGGGGATTTTAGGCATAGGAGAAAAGGGAGGTGGGAAAAGAGTGATAGGAGGATGACCGCGGCAACGGTCGATCACGCTTGAAGGAATCCCACCTCCTGACGTAACTCTAGAATACTACCTTAGGGAGAGGTTACCAAAGGGTCTATCCCTGTGAAGGATTGAACTTTTTCTATCATTTCTTTTCGGAAGCCGAGACCGAATCCAGCGGAACCCTGTTGCTGTTTTTCATCATTCACTATCTCGTAGGAAATAATTCCCACCACTCTACCATCAGATCCAAAAATGGCGGAACCACTGTCACCTGGGATAACATGGAAGGTATACCAAAACAACTGACTGGATTGATTCACATCAGATGTATCATTTTCTTGAGCGTTTAAATCCAACTTCCCAACTAATCGTCGTCCTGGATACGAGTCTCCACCATAACCATAAAGGAAGACCTTCTCGTTTGGTTTAGGAGGTTTGACATCAACTAGGTCTTCTTCTGGTATGTAATGCTTGAAAGCAGGACCATCGAGAAATAAAATCACGTGGTCTCGGTTGTCTACTACACCCGCCAAAATGTGATAGTGGGTGAACAGTAGATCTATACGGAGTTCGTGAGAAATGCCAGTATACCTATCATCACAGTGCTCGGCTGTTAGGATAGCATGCGGGCCTATAGCACTCGCAGTACACTCGTTCCCTTCCCTTCCATCAGGCTCAATGAATACAATCCTATGTTCATAGAGTTGTTGCTGAGTGGTGGGTTGATGTTGTGGTGGTCTCAAGGTGAAAAGCAGCAATGAGACTCCAAGAAGAATCAATAGCAGCGATCGGACAAGTGGCTTCATCGTATCCTCACGGGTCGCCCAGTCCAGAGCACTACGACCCAGTCACCGTCCCTCGCGGGGCCCTCTGTTCGGTGTTATGCGTTACATGCCTTATCGGTACAATACCAAGCCATCATTTGATCGATGGTGGTCAGATCGGTTACTATCCCTTCCGAATCCAAACGCTCCACTATCTCGCAAGTATCAATGTCGATCTTCTTCAACGCGGTAGCGAACTGAACATCCCCTTCAGGATCTACGGTCATCATCATGTCCCGAGTCAGGGAAATCCAGGTGAGCATAAACCCACCGTTGCTTACCACACTAACAGTGGGCCATGGCATGTGGCCGAATTCTAGAGTTTCCAGAATCTTCTTCAGTTTTCGGATGGCTCTGGGTGCGGGCTTTTTAGTTTCCTGACCACCCCATCCGTCGGGAATCTTCTTGAACTTCTCGACGATGTTTATAGTACGAATACAACTACTCGTCGAGGGCTTTTCTAAAGTCTTTCCAACCATCATGGCCAGCCTCCGCAATCAGTGCCGCAGGTACTTTATAGAAACAAAGGTGTTTATCTAATATCCCAACCTCTATCAAATCACCCAACTCTACCTGCGCGGTTAGCAAAAAGTTTGAGATAGGAGTAACGATTAGTTTCTCGAGTGTGCGCTTCAAATACCTCGCACCATACTTCTGACTGGTGCCTTCCTTTAGGAGGAAGTTATTTACTTCATCAGAACAAGTAAATGCGAACTTAGCCATAGTCGGAGCCGACAAGATTCGTTTCTGAATGTGACCTTCTTCAATCCTCAGAATCTCTCGCATTGCTTCTTCGGTAAGATACTGAAAGGTTATTACCTGATCTAGTCGGTTCATGAACTCAGGGCTGAATCTTCTGGCTGCGGCTGATTCAGAGATCTTCTGTAGCCTGCCACCAGAAACGTTGATATCTGGGGAAAATCCAATACCACCCTCAAGAGCAAACATCACTTCTCTGGCTCCCAGGTTGGACGTCATAAAGATAATGGTATGAGTAAAATCGATCACCTTACCAGTCGTATCGGTCATCCGACCTTTATCTAGAATACCAAGGAGCAGTTCCCAGAAGTTCTCGTGGGCTTTCTCTATTTCATCGAAGAGAAGGATTGATAACTGGACTTTGTCGTTGTGAGTCTTATCTAGTTTCTCCTGGGTTATCTGACCTCCACCTTCTTTATGACCAATATAACCAGGAGGGGCACCAAGAATCTTAGCGGTCTCGTGAGATTGCTGGAACTCTGCGCAATCAACACGAATGAATGACTTCGGGTCTCCGAACATAATGTCAGCGACGGCTTCGCATAGGTGAGTCTTCCCAGTTCCAGTTGGACCTAGAAGTAGAATGTTGCCGACAGGTCTCTCCACATCATTCAATCCAGCCATAAAGTTCTGGATTGTTTCAGTGGTTTTGACTACCGCCTCTTCTTGTCCTACCACGCGGTGCCGTAGTTGATTCTCGAACTCAACAGAATCACTACACCTAATCGACGTATCAAGTTGGACTTTCTCTGGGGCGTGGGACATTTCCACCTACTGATAGCGTTCAGGGTTCCGTCTCATGTCTTTCATGAGAGCATCTTTCTGGTCTAAATCTACATCTACCCGAACGTTTCCTCGGCTTCTACTAGCCTGGTTAGAGGTTAACATGACCTGCGGGTTCTTATCATGTGCCGCAACAATCATGTCTTCGACGGACTTGCGAATGTCCTCTACTGATCTGCGATCTTGCCCAGTCAGTTCTCTAACAGCCCCATCAATATAAGGCTTGCGCCACAATAGAGCGGCTCGATCATCAAAGAGACCGAAGTCGTGTGAATCGTAGCCTTCTTGCTGGACAATCTTTAGTTTTACATCTTCATAGTCTATGGCTGGATTATACAAAGGCGACTCAGCAGCCTCAGGTAAGTTCAGCCCACGACTTGCGAAGAACTCTGCTATTTCCTTGGATCTTTGGTAATCACCATAGTTCAGCCGAGTTTTAGCCCCGGCATACTCTGCCATGGACTCCTCAGTGTATAGCCGACCACCCTCACCAATCTCAGGGACTTCGGCTCCAGACGCGCGGGCGATTGTAGCCTGCTGAGCCACCCACTGGGCGCTCAGGGCTTTACCCATCTCTTTCGGCACCGAAGAGAGTATCTTGCTGCGCTCTTTCGGATCCGATTCCCGCAGGAAACGCTGGAAGTAAGCCGCGTCCCGACCAGAGAAAGTAGAGGCTATAAAGGTAGGCTCTCCAAAAAGGTTCGAACCTACTGCTGTCCTACTAGCCTGACTAGTATACCTTCCATGTAAAGTTGGCTCCGCGGTTGCTAACTTCATATCTCTAATGTATTCTAGCATATCCGCCATGGTATTCAAGTCCCATTTCTTCTGTGTAATCTCGGGAATACCAAGGTCTCCAACCACACGGCGGAAGGCTCCACGGGCATACGGCATGAGGAAGTCCTCAAGCGGATGCTGCCAACGACGTAGCCTAGCGCCTTCAACTTCCTGCTGCTGATACTGAGCCAGAGGAGTTCTTTCATGCCACAACTTGGTGTGGTAAGGAGACGGGATATAGCGAAGAGGGTTCCATCTAGCCTCATCACCTGTAAATGCTAGGTTCTCAGCCGCGGCGCCAGCAAATCTGGCGAGCGGTCCAAACATAGCCTGCTGCTCTGCCCCTCCCAAGTCCTTGCGATATTGAGCAAGTCCTTCGGTCATTAGAGCCTTGTTTATGTTGGTTCCACCTACATCAAATACTGCTGCGATGCGCTCCTGGTTAGCAAGAGAGCCCGCGGGAATGGTAATGCCCACCTCAGTTCCTGACGTCAAGGTATTGTGGAAGAAGTCGACAAGTCTTCGTTGACGATTCTCGACTTCACTGGCCACCTGCGCCGAAGACCAGTCGTTGTGCTCACCGAGAACCAATGCCGATTGATCTGCGGCTGTATATCCAACCGAACTCAGCCTGAACACACGTCCAGGGAACTCAGATAGTTCGATACCAGCACCACTGACATTGCTAATGGTTCCTGTTGCCTTAGTTATTGCTTTCGAGAAGCGGCGATCGTCCGTACGAACTACGGACTCTTTCATCTTCTTGACGCGCTCTATAATCTTCTCGTACTCAATGCGCATCTCCGTATCGTCTCGGGATTGCGCGCGTACATGTGCCTCCATGCGGCGATACTCAACGGAGTATGGCGCCACATCGGCAAGGATCTCCATCTTGGTTAGTGCGGGATATTCCTCAGGAGCCAGACCAGCAACTTCTGGGTGGAGAGCCTCATAACCAGCCCCAGGCAGACGAGCGAAGCCCTCAGGGATCTTGGCGAATGGATCACCTGTCCTGAAGTTGAGGAAGTAGTCCTCACCAGGTAGCCATGCTGGCATAGTGTTAGGGATGTCATTGACTTCTGTACGCTTCGGTTCAGGCTGAATGAAACGACGTAGAGGTTCTGAATAGCCCAATGTGTTGGACAGTTCAGGGTTTGGAGCCAGACCAGCACCAAGTTCCTTCTCGTAATACCTACGAGAGATATTCTCCATCATCCTGGATCCCTGGAAGAAAACTTCCTTTCCAGCGTTGGGATTAGGATACGCATTGCCGAACAGAGTACGGGCGATAAATCCAGGAAGACCGATCAGTTCGCTGAATTGTAGGGCTTCTCGTTTGCCTATGTCTTTGAGACCGAACTCTGGTTTTGGCGTAGAGGCGGGTAGTGCTTCAGGTCCCTTTGGCTGAAGCCGGCTGGAACCTATGTTGTAATCTGTAGATTCCCACTCTGGATGCATGAGCACCTCTGGCTTCACGATCTTACCGATCGTGCCAGCCAGGAGAGGTCCTACCAGAGGTATGTTGCTGAAAGCAGGGGAGGTTATTGGATATGGTCTGTCTTCGTAGTGCTGTCTCTCCAAGTAGTAAGGATCGCGCAAATAGCGGAATGGGTGAAGTAGTGGGTGATGTGCCCAATACTCTTTCTCGGATCCGTAGAGAGATATCTTTTCGGCGCGGGACTTGTGGAGAACTGTCCAGTGTGGACGGTACTCCTTGATACGGTTGCCTTCCCACGGAGTTGTTCCAAGATCCCACCAACGCCCAGATCTAATAGGAACTGGCTCGACACCGGAGAAGATGTCTTGTAACTCACCAGAGGATTTCCTGGTTCCCAACATTCCCGGGATGAATGGCAGCATCGCCGCGAAGCCAGCCACCAACCCAATAGCCATTGGGCTCTTCTTATTGAAATATCTTAGGAAGGTTTCTGTCGGCGGCAGTCCGTGAGAAAAGACTGTGGCAGACTTGGTTCTGGCGGCATAATCTGCAAACTGTCCAGTCAGTACCTTGGCATAGTGGAATGCTGCTCCACCAGTCAAACCTAACAGAGGCAGAGCAATAGGAGCATATTGAGCGCCTGGAACTAACTGTTCCTGCTTCTCAGCGATGGCATGAAGACCCGTCAGTTCGCTCAGTTTGGCGTGGGCGATCCTGGTCTGCTGATACAGATCAATGAAAGTATCGCTGACAACGTGGTGGGTTAGATAATCAGCAAAGCCAAGACCGATGGCGCCGGCGTAGAGAGGGAGTGCTCTCTTGGTCAGCAGCTCGTTGATGATGCCACGATTCTCCCCTCCCATGAATGGTACGTGGAAGAGTTTGTTGTATGTGCCTTTCCAAAGACCGAGTCGGATATCTGCCAACAGGCTTTGAGCACGTTCCGCCATCAAGAAACTTAGGCGTTCCGTAGTCCTATAAGCATTCTGAAGTGGCTTACCAGCAATGCGAATAGCACCAGGCTGGAACCCTTCGGTAAGCCCAGCGGCTTTGATTACGTCTTCATAGATTGCTTCTGGGTGTTGTGCTTTGCCTAGGTTGCGGAATAACTGACGAGCCCATTTGACCGGATGCTTGGTTGGACTCTGCCATGGCTTGAACTTACGAACTATAGAACTAGGTCTAGTCCAATCGAATGGAACGGATTCTAGTTTGGCTCCGAGGCGCTGTGAAGAGCCGGCGATCTTACCGGTGATTGGCTCACCGATCGTAGCATGCTGCTTGAAGAACCTCGCCTGAATGTGCTCGGCGCCTTCCAACTCCATGAAGGCAGAACCAGCACCGGTTCTACGGAAACGAAGAGGAGCTGCCTCGGTAACTCTAGTGCGTAGGTCAAGATTCGTCCCCAGCATGCGCTGGAGATGCTCTCCCATAGGAGAGAGACCGGCACCTGAGATCAGATCCGCGGCTGTAAGTTCTAGTTTTTCTGGGAGATAGGAGGAGTAAAGCTCACTCAGACCGAACGTTCTGAAGATGAAGTTCGGAGAGAGTTCTTCCATCCTTGTGAAGAGACTGTAGGCTCTCTTCGCAAAGTTTGGAAAGTTACGCATCGCATAGCGATGTCCAGCGACGAAACCAGCCCCAGCTGCTGTTAGTTCAGCGGTGCGCAGCAATGGATGTGGAGTATCCTGCTGATCGAACGAGATGAGGGGCTTATTGCGAAACAAGGGTTAGATCCTTACTCCTTGACGCGCGCTTCTCGAGTCCGATCCATAGCAGCCTGTTGAGCCGTGGTCAAGGGTCTGTGTATTTTCTTTGGGAGTGGGTTGCCTTTGGCATCTTTCTGAACCTTTGGATCAACCAAATCAAAGGTTCTACCGGTGGCTAGTTCAGTCTGCGCCAGCCGTAGAAAGAAGGTATTAGGATCCCAGGACTCTACCTCCTCTATCGTGTAGTTCAGAGTACTGGCTATGATTCCTTTTGCCGCCACAAGGTAGTTGCTGGTAACTATCTTACGAGCCATACCAACAGCAGGAATGAGATCCTCATAACGCCCACTGAAGGGGTTATTCAGCATCTGCTGTTTACAGATGTAAGATGGTATGCCTGCGGGGACGAGATCAGGGTCTGGCCCTTTGATGTAAACAAGACGATAGATATCTAGGGCAATATCCATCGGCTCCTGAAACGTGGATTCTTCATACCGAGTTTGAAACTTCTTGTATTCAGCCCACGTTAGATTACGCCAAACGACCTGATACCCATCCCTCCAGATTGCTTGATAGGTAGACATTACACACCACGCAGATTTCTGGAAATCTTGGTAATCATTTCGAGGAAATCTTGATAAGAGAGGCTCCCTTTGGCATTATTACATTTCCAACAGCAAGGTAAGCAGTTATCCAACAGATAACCTTTGGTATTATCTTTCCTATCTATTCCATTGTATTTGTATACAGAAGGTTCATGCCTCTCTTCTTTTTCAGGTGCCGAACCACAATAGTGGCAAACAGCAGAAGTGAACGCAAGAAAATGACGGAGCGACAACTCGAATGCTAATCCCCTCTTCTTTGCTCCTTGCTTGTATCTGGCAAAAAGTCTATTAGCAGCCGCTCGACCAAAAGGCAGAATCCTTCTTTTAGCGGAGTCCATTTGGACACATCCGCAACCGAAAGTCGTCCCACCTTTGAGATTGGAAGTTCCAGTTATAGTAGAGTTCCCACAATCACAAAGACAGTTCCATCTTGCCACCCCAGGTCGTAAGTCTGGAGCCCGCCCCAATACACGGAGTTTATTGAACCTCTGACCCGTTAGGTCTACGAATCGACCTCTCGACATGTCTTCTCCTAAAAGTATTCTCTGGTGAAGCGATCTACCATAGGACCACTATCGATCTGTGAGTCCTTGGCTTTCTTCTTTCTTTTACCAGCCAATCGCATTGCGATAGCGATGGCTTGGTTCTGTGGCTTGCCAGCATGGACTTCCGTGCTGATGTTCTTGCTGATGGCTTTCTTACTCTTACCCTTTACGAATGGCATGGTTATTTTCCTTGGGCTCCGCCAGATCCTCTATTCGTGCCCTTTCTCGGTCTACTTGCTGATGGTCTGCCAGGGTCGTTGTTGCCGCCTGATACAGCCTCTGACTTCCTCAAAGCAGAAGTCACAGTCTTGTCAGGCTTGCCTGGCTTCATTACTTTACGGTCTTCCATTATCTGAGCCTCCTACAAATGAATCCATAACTATCCAAAATCGGAGTGCCAGATGGATCCAAGATGCTTTCATTTGAAATCAAGTGAACATCTTCCAGGCGGCGGATTATAGTCCTGCCCGCCCCAGTGAACTGTAATACAATGTCGAATGGAATCCCCTGATATACAGCATTAGGATAGTCCCCTCCAGCTAGTCCCAAAACGTTGTCCAGTTGATTACGAAGTTGCGCATTTATACCAGCAGAGGCAGCGTCCACTGCCGACGAACCCAGCGACGCAGCCAGATTTTGGATTTCCTTCTTGGCGTTGGCAATCATCGTCGGTGTCCATGAAGGATCTGGATTTTGAAGAGCGTTAGTTAGAGTCAGTAATCTATTGGCATTCTGTTGGGCTTGTTGGTTTGTGGAGTCTACGTCTGTGGCTACCGTGTTGATGTATTCCTGAAGTACGGTGTACAGATAACCCTCACTGACGAAGTTGATGGTTAGTTGTCCTTGTACCAACGACTTGCCTTGAGCGATAGAATCGTAGAAACGCGACGCGTATCCATAGATCGGGATCTTGTTATCCTGAAGGGCGAACTGACAACCATTCAACTCGTCTATGAACATTGTCCCGATATACATTCTGGCTTGGGTCAGTGTGAAGTAAGTTCCTTGTAGTGTGTTGGGGGCGATAAACTCTGGTGGTTTTTCTTGAGTTATCGTCGGCAGCATAGTGCTGGTGTCTGGATCTGTCTGATCTGAAGTCGCTTCTTGATTTGCTGTGCCTTCGTCGGCAGAGTTCACCAAGTTCACCGTGCCATTTAGTACCTCACCTTGAGTTGGATCACTACCTACATTGAACGATGTGGAAATAGCATCATAACCAGGAGCGGTGCCTGATACATTTTGAGTCCCTGGAGTTAGTTGAACTTGGACGCCACCAGTCGTATAAGGGACTGTGACTGGACTGCCATTGTTATCAAAGGTGACATCGTACCCATCAAACGGTTGTCCATTCTCGGAATCTGGGCTAACGTTGAATGTGAAGGTTACTGTTGCGGGGGTGGTACCAGACACCAAACTGATTGTAACCGAGTTGGCAGCAGCAGCCGTCAGACTCTGGGAATAAGGCAACATACCAGTTGCTTTTACGGAAATAGAGTATGTATTCCCAACAACGAAGAAATTTGGTAACTGAATACGACCATTGGAATCAGACACCATGTTGCTATTCACGCCATTCACAAACAATTGTGCTCCTGCTACCGGCGTGGAACCTGTAGCATTGAGAACCGTGAACTGTATGTTAGCGTAAGCCATAGGTTATGAGAAGGTCGCGTTCTGTTGGGTTGGTGATTGCTGTTGCATAGCGTCTGTAGGCACTCTCTCACGACGTGTCGTTTGATCGTACTGATTCTGTGCCTGAAATAGATTGTCCAAGGTCAGCGGCGTCAAAGGAGTGAAGTCCAACGCCATAAAGGCAATAGTCTGCTCCACCAACATGTCCTGTATTGAGTATACCACGCCGTCGTTCACGAACTTCACACCATACAGCTTACGCTGGCTGGCATAACCCAACTCATTGGTAAATACCATCGTGATGTTGAATGGAGGAAGTTGATCAACTTTGGTGAATACCGAGTCTTTTGAGCCGTCGGTTAGATTCAGGGATTGTAGGAAACTGTAGAATACATCCAGAGTGAACTGCGTACAGATTAGGGTACCTGCGATGGTACGAGTACCAAGAGCGAAGCCTTTTGGGTTTATGAATCCGCCCGCCCTAACCGGTGCTATGTCTCTGTGGATAGAGACAGTTATAGTAGTGGCTTCCAGAAGTTGCTTGGCATATCTCCTACCATCAGAAGCTTGCTCGGAAGACTCAATCATGATCAGGATGTCCGAGCCTGTATAGGTCTCGGTTCCTGAACCCAATAGATCCTGCTGTCCACTGCTCAAATCAGGAACTAATGATGGAGCCATCCTACCGCGTAGAGTGTTAGGATCGAAATCCATCGAATACCCATCGCCAATGCTGGTAAACCCAGTCTGGGTAGGAACTACTGTAATGCCTTGGGTGTTTTTCAAAGAACCAATGCTCTGTAAATCCGATACTTGTTGTGGGGTGAGATTTAGACTGCTCGGTAAGCCAGGTAGAGTTGGATCTTCGCTGGGGTTGGGAGTGTCGGTCTGATTTAGGGCAATAGGAGCCCCACCAGTTACCATAGGAGCGAAGTCCGACTGGGCTGGGAATAGTCCACCTGTAGTGAGGGTAAGATCTGACATAGAAATAGAATGGCCCCTAGTAGCATTATAAGCTAATAGGGGCCAAGTTCCGAGGAACGTATCCAGACTCCATTGCGGAGCCTTTTAGCCCCTCTCGAGGTTAGGAGTTGCTTTGACCAGAGCTGACGCTATCTCCACCAACACCAGTGAACGGTGAGGAAACAGCAACCCACGGCTCAACGAAGCGAGCAACGAAGGTAGCCTGCATTTCAGTTACAGCATCATCTATGCTGACTCCTGAACCTTCGTTCAGGATTTCAACACCGTAGATCTTCATGGCCGTGGCCGCACCCATTTCGTTCGTACCCGCGAGGGTAATGTCGAATGGTAGGATCTGGTCAGAATACCAAGGAGCAGCAAGTATTTTCAGAGAACTTACCGCGGAGACAGGAATGTTGTCCAGTTGATCGATAGTGGCCGAAACGTCTGGCCCAGTCGTACGTACCAACTGGCTATTGAAGATCGCCGTCTGATCGAGGAAGGAGTTGGTGTCGGGCTGGAAGTCTGGCAGTACGTCGTCGACGTTGGCAACGAAGCGCGCCATAGCCTTACGGAACACGTTCAGTAGGGCGTGACGATCGAAGTTGATCCAAATCAAACTGCCTGCACAACCACGCTTGTTACGGCTGAATGCCCGGACATCAGCGGAGCCCATGGTATAAATAGGCGCCTTCTCACGAGTGACGGAATAGGATACGGCTTGGAGTTCAGCGAACTGAAACTGTCCAATGACCGCACGAATATCCGATCCAGAAAATGAGTTATAGGACTGTGTAACCTCGGATTCGAGGACGCCGCCCAACTGTGTAGTAAAACCGCCCATAGTATTTCTCCTGATTGATTGTGCCGGGCTCTGATAGAGTCTCTAAAGATTTGGTGCTAGGCGGGTTCCTTGGCAGAAACCCGCTTCGCGATTTGCCTTAGACCGGGCGGACTAAGTGCGGCTGGTAAGCTTAGCTGCGGCTGATTGCCACTGAGGCATCCAGCTGAATGAGCTCATCAGCAGGGTTGAAAGTTACGTCGATGTTGGCGTGACCGATACGCTGTTGCGCCGGCGTGGTTGTAACGGTAAAGCTGAACCGTGAGATGTATCCACGCTTCTGAAGCGTCATCAGCTTGTTGGTCAGAGCAGTCTGCATAGACTGTACCTGTAGACCATCGATCGAGCTGGCACCTATGAACGGATCCGCCGTCGTACGGATCGTGTCTACGACAAGACCCTTGATACGCTGACGGAGTAGGTTCTTATAGTCACTTGCGTTGGTAGCAGCCGTCTGCCCGTGAGTGAACACTGGCAGGTTGCCGTCGCCTTTGAAGCGGAGGAAGTTGACTCCGATATCAGTGGCAGCGTCAAGCTGGACGCTGTTTGGCTTCCAGAGCTGCGTTGCCTTGACAGGCTTGTTGGTAAGGTTCACCTTTTCGTCAAGGGTTGCACAGTAACCAGCCGCGTAGTTGGCGAGGTTGGTACCGTAACCATTCTTGTATCCGTTCGCTACAATACCTACGTCAGCGAATGGGTGTGTATAAGCACCCACGTCGACCAAGTTACCGTTCTTGTCGACCACAGGTACTCCATCATAGAATCCGTTATCCGTCTGGAACATACCAGCCTGACGACCAGTTCCATAGTCAGCGCATAGTGAGTTCAGACGAGCAGCGCTACATCCAGATAGATACGGGATGCCGAGGACTCCAGCACCATCGGTGATGACCTTGATGTCGGCATCGCCAACCTGATCAACGATCGTCGGATCGTATTTCGGTAGGAATCCAACCCAAGTACGAAGATCAACCAGCTTGAAACTTGCTGGCTGAGAAGTTCCGATGAACACCAGGCAAGTTCCGGCTTGTCCAACGAGTTCCTGTTTCTGAGCGAACGTTGCGAGTTCATGACCGAAGTTTACTTCGCCATAATCGGCAGCGAGACGATCAAGATTGGTAGACCAAGTCGCAGGAGCCGCAGAATTTCCTGAAGAATCATAAGACTCGCTGGCCCAGTGATAAACACTGTTGCCGAAAGCGTCTGTCACTACCGACAGCCAATCCAAGGAGTTCAGATTGGTTGCTGGGTTGTTCATATACGTCGAGGTATTGCCGTTGACGTAGTAGGCTACGTTCGGGTTATCGAACACAGCATCAGGAGCTACTATCTCGTCCACCGGGTAGATGTCGAGTAGAGCAGCAGCCTGAGCCAACGCAATGTACAGCTGGCGCTGGGTCATGCCGATGCCAGTGAAGCCCTGATAGAAGTTGCTGGTGATGGCAGCGAAGGCACCATGTACATCACGGTGCCAGTAACTGTAAAGGGTCGTTGGAGTGATGGCAGCATCAATCGTGACTGCGGCCTGCGTGATCGTTACTGCGGTCGCCAGGGATGGAGAACCGGTTCCAAGAGCCACACCGCCGCCAATCGTATTGGCAACAGCAGCAGCCTGCTCGAGACCGTTCGGACCCGTGATAGTGATGTCACCAGTATCTACGTTCTCATCGAGAACCGAGTTATATTCGAATACCAACTGGGTTGCATTCCACACATACAGGCGTGCGGTTGCTGGGTCATACCAGATGCTATAGGTAGAACCCACAGCCCCGTTGACCGTACCGAAGGTGATGGTGAATCCAGGATAGGTTACGCTCCCAGCAGTCGTGGTTCCAACATTATAAAGAACCGCAGCATCGGTTCCGATACGGAACAGGATGATGTTGTCCGATCCACCGATTGCTACTTCCTCAAGACCACGAATCAAGCTGCCGGTGAACCCGAAGATCTGGGCAGCGGTAGCACGATCAGTAACAGGGTATGGTTCGTTAGCTGGACCTTGCGCAGCAGTACCTAGTACCAAAACGGCCTTGGAAGTAGGCACCCTACGGGCGACCAAACCGCCGTCGATTGTGGTTACCTGTACTCCAGGTAGATAATTGTAAGCGAAAGCAGCCATGTGTACTCTCCCTAAGGCTTATTGGGATGACTTTATTTCGATCGAGTCGGTCTGCTTGTCTATCCCGTAATTTATGTCAACATCCGTGAGACGTTTCTGTTCGATACCAAAGAGCATCTCAAGTCTGAACTCATATGTCAGTCGGCGCCGATAGAGTTCCTGTCCGTATGATTGAACGACATCGTCATCCGCTCTTTTTACGAAGCGGAAATGCTGAACGCCGCGCGACATGAAGAACTTGTACAAAAATGCGTACTTGACCATGAAGCCGTGAAACCATGCGGCTACCAGATCAGCGTTTCTGCTACTCTTCGACCACACCGAAAACTCGGCGTTGACCAGTTCCCACCATCCATTGATCTGGAGGTTATATCCAGCCAACTTCGGGTGTGGCTTAACTTCACGTTGTACTGGGCTCCTTGGTTTCGAGCCGTCATTCATGGTAGGTGCCATCTCTGACGACGCTACCTTAAATGTGATTACGTCAAACTTGTCATCCGGCTTAGCCAAGCGTTCCTTAGGGAACTCATGGACCATCGTCGGACTGGTGTTGTCTGGTGGTCCCTCGGTCTTTATGTAAAGAGCGAGTGCCTGTTCGACAGCATCAAAAAAGCCAGGTATGTCTACCGCCGGCTGCGTTGAACGCAACGGAGGTGGCTCCCGCGGGATTAGTTTTTCATGGTTCATAAACCCTCCCGCTGTGCCTGGTTAGTATAGGCATCTTAAGGCTAACCGATTATCTCTTTCTCGGCTGTCAGCTCAAAGAACTCAATCCTCCCGAAGTCGCCAAAGAGAGGTACGACGTTCATTATCTTCCACTTATAAACCCTGACAGGTGGAAAGTGTTCGCTTCCATCATCATTTACCTTCAAAGCATAGAGTTTATCGGGCGCCGGATTGGTTGGCAGTGTGTAGCGTTCGTAGTTCGGGAATACATCGAACTCGCAATAGATGGTAGCCCTGTTAGGGTCGGTATAGCCCATCTGGGCTTGTGGGTACTGTCCATTAGCCAGGAACCCGGGCTTATAGACAGGTGCCACACCCTGAGCCATCCACATAGTGTATTGGGCTTCAGTCCAGTAGTAACCCTCTCCACCGCAATAGCGGCAGTTTGGAGTCCTGGAGCCTCCTGAAGTCTCATCCCAGCAGACACACTTCGTATCTGTCATCTGGCGAAGGATAAACGGACGACCCTGAGCCAGAAGATCAACTCGACCAAACAGGATAGCATGAATTTCTTCCCGCAGGTCTATGTTGGTGATGTCTCCAAAGAGATCTCCAACGCTGATTCCACTGTCTTTGTAGAAGTCGGTCATCTAGTTTATGGGCTGTTCTGTGGGTACGGGTAAACCGTAACCAGCGGGTAGGCGCCCTGGTAGATACCAGAACGCAGGTTGATAATCGGTGGTGAGTAAAACGGAGAGCTGAAGAATTTTACAGGCTTACCACGTCCTCCAGTGGGTGAGCCGAAGTCTTGTGAAGAAGCGTTGGCACCCATACCTGTTGACATCCAGGTACGAGCAGGAGTGCGTTCCGTCCAATCAAACACCCCCTTCGCGGCAAACTGTGCTTTAGCATAGCCGCCAGGTACGACGTTTCCACCAGACGCAATCGTAGGCTTATAGAGCGCCAGTGTTTCCTCTAACGAGGTTATCTTGCCGGCGATACCTTCCTTCTCATTACCGCGTTGACGAGTAATAGAAAGGTTCGCCAAAACGTGCGAAGACGGCAGACCATAGAGACCCATGATGTTCTCGATTAGTTTCTTGGCTGCTAATGCTTGAACATATTGGTTCCTGGAGCCGACGAATCTGAAGATGTTAGGGCTGCTGGAGAATGAGACGTTCGCACCTGGAGGATATAGCAGATCTGCTTCCTTACTACAATTGTAGGTCATGGATGCGATCGTCAAGTCGGAGAGCTTACGTAGATACAGACCACCCTGTAGACGCACCTGATCCACCGATGCGTAGTAAGGAACCAGCGCGCTGACTACATCATATGTGGCTGGATTTGCTAGATACGCACCGCTTACTAGTGTCAATCCTGATGGAAGGACAATGTGGAAAACGATGTTTTGTATGGCCATCTAAACTCCGAGATAGGCTTTGATTACCTTGGTCGTTCCGTAGTTATTGCGAATGATCACATGATACGTTCCAGAGATTACGTAGATGGGAGAGGTGATCCAGTTCCCAGCCACGTCTAGCTCTGTTATTCCAAGAGCGTAGGTATTATCTATACGCCCTACATCCCAATCCGAAGATTGGAAAACCATCAGTAGGTACTGGCTCAAATCAACAGCCGGCGGTCCCGAAGAGAAAGGAATCGGCAGGGTTGGTACTAATGCCCCTGTACCACCAGTATCCTGGGTGAGATTTACTAACTGTGCCATTATCCCACCTTGGGTTCATCAGGAACTACAGAATCTAACTCCGTCACAGGACAATCTGCGACTTGATCACATTCAAAAGTTGGAGCATCAGTGGTAACAGAAGCAGAAACATATCTCCTTCTTGTTTGATCCAAAATGTGTTCTTGTCTGACTTCAATAGCCCTCAGACTTAACAAAATGCTTCCTTGAGTTCGTTCGTCGTCTCTCGTGTGCTCACGAAAGTCCTCGCTCATCCTCTCCATAGAAGTAATCATCTTCTCTTGGGTACCTAGCATTTCCCTATGGTATCCAGCAAGTTCGGTGATGGCTTTAGAGGATTGTTCAGAGGCGACTTGGATGTGAGACATGTGATTATCAAGCAAGGTATTAGCCCAGTTCCCAACGCTCTTCTTCATTGAGAAATAGGCTTTGAGTATGAAGCCACCCATAGTTAACATAGGTAGCCAGAATTTTAGTATTGCGTACATCTCCAGACCAGTCATTTCTGCCTCGGGTGGTAGTTTAGAGCCACTCGGGGCTCTTACCTCTACCTAGTATACCTTGTGGTTTCTATTGTTTAGTACGCGAGGTAGTGGAAACACTATCAGTTAGCTGATACTGTGCCAGTATTCCTCCACCAACTCTACTCATCGTATAAAGCGGTGGCGATTGGGTCTTGTCTACGGATTGATTGCCCAACACAGCGTCGTGAATATCCACAACGTCGGTCAGATAAGAAGCCAGTAGAGTCATACCTGCTGGGTCGGCTGGTAGATTGTCGGTCTTGGCTTTGATAGCCAATACCGTGACAGAGGTATCTGGATTGATAGCAGCCAGATCAACCTGGTGAGCAACGGTAGCATCTTTAGCGGAGGTGGCATCCTTGGCTACTGTAGAATCAAGAGCAACAGTTCCTATGACATAGGTATCGCCGACTTTGACTTTCTCAATGAACTTACCGCTGAAGATGTTGCCATCCGTGGCATAGGAAACAATGGCTGCGTATTCTCCTGAAGTTGCCAGTCCAATAGCCCAGGTATAAACCCACAGTTGATTCGAAGCATCCAGCGCGGTCATAGATGCTGGACTGATCAGCATTGCGGTGAAGTCAGAAAGACGAACGATTTGGATTACAGGAGGGGTGGTTACATTAGGCGCCGTGCCGATCGTGCCAATTCCAGTTGAACTGACCGAAGTAACGGCACTGGTATTGGTCACACTGAACGTACCACCTACATCTATGCCAACACTATCCACTGCTTTGGACATCGCGGCGATAGTAAATGAACCGTTATTGCCAGTGTGAGTAGAACCAATTATGACTACTTTATTGCCCAGGGTTGGGTAAGGCCCGCTGACCAAGTCGAACGTATACACCGCATAGGGATTAATGCTTGGATTATACGACACCGACAAGATTTCCAATACCGTTGTCGTCTCACGAGTAAGAGACAAAGTAAAGGAGTAGGAATCATTTTGATAAAGCATAGGTGGGCCTCGGAAGGGAAGATAGGGCGGTTACCGAAGCCGCCCGTCTCCATTCGAATGGTTACTTGGTTGCTGGAGCAGCAGGCTGCGTGCCACCGACCGACTTGATGATAGCGTCGATGGTGCTGGCCGCTGCTTTGATGTCATTCACCGTCTGCGTATCCAGCTGGACGTTTAGACCAGTGGTACCCGACAGTGCCGTCGCATCAGAACCTACTGCTTGTAGGGCCGCGGCCGTCGAGCCGAGGACGTTGAAGGCCAGGTCAGCAACTTTGCTGCCTACTGGACCAGCAAGTGCTCCAACCAGAGCCTCAACTTCTGGGGCTACTGCCTGGGACTTGTTTGCTACCGTGATAACATCCTTGATACCAATCGCAACATACTTGAAGCCTGATGCGAAATAGTGTCCAAGGTTCTTGAAGGTTAGACTAAACGCCATGGTGTTCTCCTCTTTGTTTTTGATGCTGTACGAGTATCCACTCCCAAACAGCCTTGTTATGGTCTACCGTAACGGGATGGTTAGCATCCTCATTCCCAGTTTGACCGGGTTGATTATGTACTTGTCGTACCAGGGTTGAGGTGGTGGATACACAAACTTGTGGATCTCCGTCTGTACATCCGCTGATACTCCATCGATGTGTGCCATCGTGCCACTCAAGCTGTCCGCTGCTGGCTGTAGTTTCTGTGTTACTAAGTCCAGATCTGCTAAGGTTGATTGTGTTTGTTTCAACACCGGCTGAAGATCCGCTATTGTCTTCTGCGTTTCCTCCACTGTGTGTTGTGCTGCTAACATCGTGTCCTGGGTCTGCTGTAATACCGGCTGACCCTGGGCTACCAACTGCTGGACTGACTGTAACGTCGCCAGATTCGTTTGCTGGGACTTCTTGAGAGTGTCCCTCGCTATGTTGAGTGTCCCGCCGGCTATCTCTATTGTCCGACGAAGGTCTGTTACTGTCGCATCCACATTGTCCAGCGTCTTGTTCAGACGAGGTATCTCTGTCTGGACTTGTGTCTGTACCAACTGTAAAGTTGTAACCGCTTGGGTCGAGACCTTCTTCGTATCCGATCTTAACTGAAGAAAGAAGATACCTAGCGATGTCACGCAAAACACTACTGCCACTGCTACCAGCAGTTTGAGAACTTGACCGAGACTCTGGGTCCACATTAATAGATCCTCCTACTCCCTCTCCACGTTTGGGCCAGGTACCTGTGTCGGGACTTGCGCATTCGGTGGTACTGGTGCTGTCTCTGTATTCGAAGAACGGAACACAGCAAAAGCACCTGTGATTAGCGAGTTCCCAGCCATAGTCTGACCGTGAATCAGTAGCGAGATACCAGTGATGATCAGGATTACTGACCATACGTTAGAGCGAACGTTATTCAATGCGCTTACTGGCGCCTGAAAGAAATTATCGTACCAGTTCATAATATCACCTTATAGGGTCTGCACCAATGTGTATTGCTGCGAGTCTCCCGTACCTCCAACGAATGCCTCTCTACGAGGCGGATTGTTTCTATCTACCTGGATATGAACCGTGGCATCTTCACCGATAGTGTTATGTTCCAGGATAACCTTATCAAAAGGAAGCTTGCTCTCGAGTCTCAACCAGTCAAATACCTGTCGATAGGTTGGTAATGTATCACCACCTACGTCGAAATCAGCAGCCGCCTGTCCACCAGCGAATAAATGGAAAGACGCTACCTTTCCACCAACCGCGGCATTATGCGCCGGGTTGCGATATCCGTCATGGATGTTCAAAGGGCGTCCAAAGTGCTGGCGGATTGGTTCCAAAAGATTGATACACAGGAAGATGGCGTTGTCCAGAATGCGCTGCTCGGCACCCACAACTCCCAACTCTGTATCGGTAAAGTGAGGTGATAGTTGCATCTATTCTCCTAAGAAGGCCAACCTGTTATGACCAGTTTTAGCATGCGATTTGGCTTACCGCCATAAGTAGCCCAGGTTCCAGTAACAGATAGACCCGACGGTATTACTACATCCAAATCCCCAAGTATCGCCTCAACGGTGGACACCACCAAGATATCAGGCGTAGGATCGTATGGAGTCAGACTAACCGAGTCAGGGAAAATCAAGTCTATTTCCTGCTGTGGATCTCCACCTATGCGCGCGTCATCATTCGGAGGATTAGGGCTTCCTAATCTCGGAATGACAATAATCTTGCTGGGGTCAATCTGTGGCGTACGTCCAGGGACTGGCGCTGAGGGTGGTGGAATAACCAGGTTCAGTTCACCGGTGGTGAATGTCCAGGTATAACTCCCTACCATTGCTACGTCATAAAGATCTTTTACCGCGGCACTGGTCAAAGCACCACCACTACCTAAGATCAGAACGGTATACTTAACGTTCGGGCGTAGAGGTCGAGATGGAGTGAAAGTCAACTGTGTCTGAAGCCCGCCGCCTAAAGTATCATCAAAAGTGAATGTCCCAGTAATGTATTCCCTGCCAGTTATTGCCCTTGGATCTTCCGCGATTATCTGGTCAGGAGTAGCAATCATCGTCTGACCTGGTCCAGTTAGAGAGAATGTCTCATCCGAAACTGTAGTGTGATCCATTAGAGAACTGAACAGCACAATGATCTGAGTTCCCAGAACAACGTCTGTTTCAGCGACTGTAGGAGTTACACTTACTATTGTAGGAACTGACATCGTTATACCTTATTTGGGCCTGGAGTTACTTTCGGCAGGTCACCGAAAACTTTATGGTTGGCATTCTCTACCTTCTCTTCAAGGTTGTGGAGAACCAATGCTACGTCGGCTCCTTGAACTCGGCCGGCAGTGTCCAACGGGTCAGCGAACTTGTATTCTTGGGGAACTATGATTCCAGTCTTCTTGATCTGCGCGTCGCAGGCAGCGATCGCTTCTGGGGTCTCGGCCGCCTTGATAGCCAGTCCGCCATTTCGATCGGTAGTGATGTACACTTTCTTTCCTGTATTCTCCATCTTTGCTACACCGTGACCAATACCACGAACCATCAACCCACCTTTATTGTCAGTGATATCAATCAAGACTCCAGCCTGGACGGCTTCGATAACCTTATTGACCTGGGTATCTTCACTAACAAAAGATACAGGATTGACACGGTTTACGGCAAACCCGCCGCAACGAAAATAGTTCTGTTTCTCTGCCAGGAACAATTTACGCCCATACCAGTAGCGCCATTCTTTTGGACGATCCATCATTGACATAGTTATCTCCAGCCTTCATTATACACCCTTCTTGGGTCTCTTCTTGGGCTGTGGAGGAGGCTGAACGGGTTGATGTAATCTTGAGTACATAAAAGAAAAGAGGCGGGCGGCTGTTGCCGCACCGCCCCTTTAGGCTTATTGCCAGAACTCTTATACAGAGTTTGGATCAACTGGTGAAGTACCGAATACAGCCACGTCTTCCAGGTTCTGGAACGTGCTGGTTTCCTCGTTGAGGTTGAACACAGTACGTGCTGGCAGAGTGAACTCGTTCGGACGGATCTTCACGTTTAGAGCCGTACCAATCGCCTGGCCTTCATTGACGATTCCAAGACCATAGGTCTCTTCGATCGACATTTCCTGAATACCGTAGCGGTTGTCTTCAAAGCTCTTCACATGTGGATCTTCGTCGACGATCAGTGCGCCCAGGTTCTTGCTGTTGAACATGATGATGTTCGTGGTACGAGCAACTGGGTCGAACTGCATGAACGGAGATACCAGGATCTTGAACGGCAGACCGAGGTAGTTCGGTAGAACTGGCCCTGAAGTCTGACGCTGTGGCATACCCTCTGGCGTGCTAATCTGTCCACCGGCTAGTTGCCCCTGGTTATACTGCCCCGTCTGTCCTTGACCGTAGCCAAGTCCACCGAAGTTGTAGAACAGGTTGCTTAGAACCGCGGCGTTACCAGTCCAGTTGGCGAAGAACGAACCGCCGCCTGCCTGGATAGCGAATTCACGAAGCAGAGGATCCTTTACCCACATCAACCAGGCCATTGGGTGAACCAGCATGGTGTCTGGCACGAAGCCACCCAATAGGATCTGGGCGTACATGTCGAACACATCGTCTACCGTCATGGATCCGTTTAGCTGACCCTTGAGGTTACGACCAGTGGTCACACCCTTGATCGGCTGAGTAGTCGATGTTGGGAGACGAGATGATGGATCGTTGTTGAAAACAACGGCGCCAAGGCTCGTGATGTGATTGAAAATGTACTCTTCCTTGTGACGGGCAAGAGCGTTGCCGGCGAGACGTAGCCACGTATTGATCCACGGATAGCTCGACTCTTCGACATAGCGCTTGGCAATCTTCAGCATCAAACCGTGACGAGTCACGTGTGTGCCGAACGTTGCCGCTCCGCCCACGTCGATGTTGAAGATCGGCAATGCCATACCGTCTCCGGACTCTTCAGCACGGAGCGGTGGGATGGCTGGGAATACAGTCATCATGCCTGGAACGTAGTCGATCCTCGTTAGAAGGGAGGTACCGATCAGGAGAGGCTCAATACCTTCCTGAATAATCTGGGTCATGACACGCGGAATCATGAACGCAGCGTTCTGAATGTCAAGGGCATCCTTGACAGTAATCTGACGCTTTGATTCCGGATCCCACCCATTGGTGCGGAAGATGCTGTCGAAGCGACGGAACTGTGCTACCTGCTCGTCAGTCATCGTTAGGGGTGCTTTGTTAGCCATGGTATTAAAACCCTCCTAAGGGTTGGTTCCAGCGAAACGAACTCATACATCCCTGATTAGTATAGGGATGTTTAGGTTCTGACCGCTATTTCTACTTCAATCTCTTGTCCGCAGCGTTCGCATTTGAAGGCGCCTGCTACCTGTCCAAGGGAATTCTTTTTCACAAGCAACTTATTGCACAGTTGGTCTGGCTGTTTCAGCCGTGGGCCCTGGCAACGTAGGCCGTTCGGAACTATGATGGCCTTGCCTCGTTTGATATGTGTTAAAAAGTTCATGACTTTTGACCAAAACTACAGGGCTCCCCGATGGAAGCGAGAGCCCTATCTTTTTAGAGGTGAGAACCGACCTTCACGAGCACGTAGGTGCTGTACTCTGCGCGAAGCGTCTTACCCTGGTCATAGGCTTTCTTGAAGACACCGTCGGTACCCAGGTTCAGGGCGTAGTCGATACCACCCGTCTGGCTGCCGCCCATCATAATGCTGGATGGGTTCGGATCCTTAATCGGTCCTACCAGGCGGGACGGATCCCACAAGGTACGTACACGGTTCGCGTAGTCGCGGATCGGATACATGTTCTGAATGCCTACAACACGACCGCAGATGTCTGCGACGTTCAAACCATCCCAAGGGGAATAGTGTCCAGCGTCATCGCCTGAAGCATAAGAAGCGTGCGTGGCAAAGTCGCCGTCAGCAACACATGAGCCCTGGACTAACTGTCCGAATAGAGGAGTTCCTGTGAAGTGTACGAATGAGCGACCGTAGTTGCTCTGTACATAACCCGATACCACGTCGGTGGTTGCGTCAGTCGTTAGAGTGTTCGGCAGAGCACCGATCCACGGCAGACGGATTACCATTGCCGTCTGGATGGCGGTACCCATTTCGTGCATGTAGTTGTGAACCTTGAACTTGATCGGGATGACACCGTTCAACTGGTAACCACCCGCTGGGGTCGAAGACGTGAAGTTTACGCCGCCCAGGTACTGGAAGACGTTACGGATCGTGAGTCCGAGTGGGTGAACCTTGTTTACGATCGGCGCAGTGGCAGAACCAGCAGCCGAACCAAACAACGTGCAAGCCTTTGCGGAAGCACAATCACCAGCCCCACCCGCACCACTAGCAGAGGTGGTGTAAGAAGTACCGTCGGAGAAGTATAGAACAACTCCATCCGTCGCATCAGATGGGCAAGCCAGAACTGCTACTTCACCAGCCGCGGCAACTAGGCTGCCGGTGATGGCGTTGTAGGCAAAGCCCACATCAGAAGCGCTGTAGCGAACAGCACACCAACCTGAAATCTTGGTGCTGTTTGTGCTATTGTAGGATGCGATTCCAGCGATCGTATACTGAGTACCGCAGAATAGACCTGCCGGCACGAAGCCACCAGAGGTATCCTGACCGACAAGTTGCTGGGAACTCAAAACAACGTTCGCCAGAACTGGGTGACCCTGGTCTTGACGCGCGGTTGGCAGGTACGGTGCTGGGTATGGAACCGGTAGCCACGGACGCAATACTTCGGTTGCCTCAGCATCCGGCGTGGTGTGGCCGATACGGTCGCGACCGAATAGATTGCCAGTGTACTGGTTGTTGATATCGAAAGCCATGATTTATCTCCTGTTACTTCTTCGAACTTGCAGTCTTAGCGCTTTCATACGCTGAGTCAGCTAGGTAGATTGCTCTTTCCTTTACTGACATTGGAGCCAGTCTGTCGGAGAGGGCCTTTCTTTCGGCCTGCTGCTTCTTGAGCTTCTCTTCTGGAGTCTCAGCCGGTACTACATCGGCTACGACTGCTGGATCCACCTGCGCGTTATCGGCAACCGACTTACCTGGCTCGTTGGCCTTCTCCGCCGGCTTGGCTGCTGCGGGTTCTACCCACTTCAGCTCTGTCATAATGTCGGCAACTGCGTCCTTCAAAGACGTCACGTGCCGCTTGCTCAACTCTTCGATCTTTTCGTTCAACTTCGTTTGATCTAAATCCTTGTAGTCTACGTGACCAGTCAAGGACTTGTAAATCACAATCTGGGTAGCCAGGGAGTGCTTCATACCCTTTAGCATTTCTGCCGAAGTTGCCTTTGCGGTTACTGTGGCTTCATTTGCTTTCGTCACCGCATCGGTGAGGGTATTTACTGCCTCTTCCTTGTCGGCCAAGTCCTTCGAAGAAATAACGACTGAATCCTTCGCTTCCTTCAAATGCTGCTTAGCCCACTCGAGACCAGAGGATGCCGACCAATGTTCGCCGACCTGATAGTGTAGGTGACGAATACGTCCTTTCAAATCATCATCGGAGCCTTTGTAGTGCTTATCGATTCCGGCGTAATGATTCAGGACTTCGGCGGCACAGTTGCCCATGGCTGCTGCGTCAACAAAACTCTTGATAACAGCGTCCTGTCCCTGAATAGTATCTGGTTTCTCGGACGGTTGAATCACCGCATCTGCTTTCTTTCCACCACATCCAAGACTGGCAGCCTTACGGGACACGCAAGACAGGATAGAAGCCTTCTTACCTTCACCCTTATAACGTCCGATTAGACGACGGGCAGCCACTACGTGAGCGCAGTCGGGAACTGGGAATGAGCGGGCTGGACCACAGAAAGTGCCAGTTGCCAAGCCCTTACGCTTCTCGGTGCTTAGTTTGGCGTCCTTGATAAGGTCGGCAGTAAGTTCGCCGTCTTTTACAGCGGCGTCCATCTCAAGGCACATCTCGGTGTATAGACCCTCTTCATCTTCGAAGTAGGATTTCTCTTCATCGGTTAGTTGAACTGTAGACCAGTCGGTATCTTCCCCGCAAGTATTACATGCTGGGTCAGCGGCCGGCTTGGCTGCGATAGCCGCGGCAACTTCTGCGTCGGTTTCGGTTGGTACTTCAGCATCCACACCAGTCCAGTTGTTCTTCTTGATCTTGGCATTGAGGGTGGACATCAAAGAACGCTTCTTGGTCTTGTCGGAGTCTTCTGTTGGCTTCCACTCCTGAAGATTTTGCTTGAGTTCAAGGGCTCGCTGTGCGACGAGTTTCTCGTCCTTCAGTTCGACTTCGAACGCGGTCTGCGATTCGGTCTTGGTTAGATCGTATACTGTCGCCACTGTGTCCTCCACTATTTGAACATCGTAATCCATTACAGCATCGGACATCGACATTCCCGCAGCGGCAATAAAGGCCTGCTGCTTATCATGAGTAAGGCCCATGAAGAACTTGCGATTGAGCGAGTCCTTAAGAGCATCTTTTGCGATCTTGCCAGCGAATGGATCAGCGGGAAAGTTCACGAACGAGAGTTCTTCATACTTCATGTTACCAGTAATTCCAAATGCTCTCTTACCTGTCTCTTCATCAATGGAACCTAATTTATGTTCACACTTGTCATCCGAAGCCCAATCTTGATGGCAGATGCTACAAATAAAAGAATCGGTCTGAAAGCCAACCGACACCGTCAGATACTCATCACGGAGCACCTTCTCGATGGCGAAGGGGTTGGTTACATTCAGCCCTAACTCAAGATAGCCCAATCCAGAGTAATCTGAAATGGGCATGAGGTTCTCTACGATCCAATCGATCGACTTGAATAGGTCTACTTTCTTGTCATAGAAAACGGAATCTTTTATTGTCGGGAAATCAGCCGCCCACTTATAGGATTCGTCTACGTACCGTGCGGCACGCACACGTCCGAGAACGTCCCCCGTCTTATTATGCTCGAACAGAACCGGCTTTGGATAACCCTTACCCGCCTGTGGAATCCACTGGTGGGCAGCATCCATCATACGGTCTGGGCGATAGAATCGATGGTTGGAATTCACTACACCTGCGTGAGTAGCCGCCACCTTCACCAACAGGCTCTTGCCTGTCGGTGAGGTGGAATCTTTACACTCAAACAAGTTTCGTTTGTTCTCCATGACTTCTTTGGGCTTGAAAGTCCAGAAGTCACGCATCCTAAGGTGGGGCATTAGTTCTCCGATTAAGCAGTTGCTGCCATTTCAACGGCGCATACCACGTAGGCAGCTGGGAAAGCAATGTTGCTCTGACCCGCGACGATGGCTCCCTGGATGTCGCCAGTAGTTCCAACTACGCTGGTTGAATCAATTACTTCTGAATCACCACCAGAGGTCGGAGGAGTGATGGAAGCGGTTGCTACGCTGCCTGAAGCTGTCGCTTCTACTGCGCAGATACCGATAGCCTTATCGCCGCCGCTACTTCCAGAAACCTGGTTGCGTAGGGTTCCTTTGCTATTAGCCACCGACCAGTTGAATGACTCGGCGGTGCTGAAGCCGAAGGATACTACGGTTGAGGCACCAGTCGTACTGAATGCATAGATTGGAGTGCTTACGCCACCACCGAGAGTCGTTGGTTGCGTGGTTGAACCCTGCTTAGCACCAGCGAACGTTCCATTGGTGTAGGCTTCAAGCAACACGGCGAAACGAGCACCGTTGGTTAGGGTGACCGTTACGGAAGTCGGGCTGCCGGATGTGTAAACATATCCCCACGCCTCTCCGTCAACATATGAGTGGTTAGAGGTCTCTTCCGCAGTCACGCCAGGGAAACCGGCAGAAACCGTCGTGGAATATGCCTCACCTGAAGCCAACTGGGAGTAAACATTGTTGGCGCTATCGACCACACTCAGGACAGCAACTTCCTCAGAGTGAACGGCGATGTGAGCAACAACGGCTCCAGTGAAAGAGCTGAGAGAGAACGCAATCTTTGCCGAGCTAACGCTCGAGTCCATATTGAGTGCGTTGGTGTTCTTTAGAAATGATACGGCCATGGTTTTCTCCTGTTACTTTGTTGAGTTCTTCGGTGCCTGAATGTTCTTCAGCTGGTTCGGCGGTTCCGGAAGGTAAGTCTTTTTAGTCGTGTTGAGCACTAGGCTCGGATTTTTCAATGCCTGATCAAGTGGGACTTGAACGCCCCTCTTACCGTAATGGGTGATCGGCAAATCGTTACTATTCGGGTTGCTCATCTGGTTCTTCTCCATCCCAAGCGCCTATCAATACGGCAAGCACTTCAGAGTCGGTAACTTGCGCCACCATACCCTTAAGCAGGGATAGTCCCTGTCGCACCTGGTTAGTATAGTCATTTGTTGGGTCATCTGGGTCTTCAGGGTGAGTTGTTTCGAAGCCGGCTAGCACCCTGTCTACTACCTGGCTTGACCTGTCCGGCCACGTCGCGGAAGAGTTGTCTTGTTGCCACTCTACCATCAAGGCGTCGGATAGTAAGTTCTGGAACTCTTCACGGGAAGACTTGGCTCTGGTAGGGCCCGCATTCACCTTATGCTGATTGGACGGAGTCGACCTTGTACGGGCGGCCTTATAAGAAGGAGTAGCCTTCTTGGCAGCCCCCGTCGGATTGGCACCCTGGACAGCCGCCAACTTAGCCTTGGCATGGGTCAACTTAGTGCTGGCTTCTGCCTTGGCTACGTGGGCTTGCATTTTCTTGTGTTCCAACCCATGCTGAGCCTGGATCTCGGTGACCTTATGACCAGTCATCTTTTCCTGGTGCTGGGCTTGCATTGGCAGAAGTTCTTTCTGTGCCTTGACTTCGGCATTCGCCTTTGCTTCAGCCGTCACAATCACCAGGTCACGAACATGCTCATGGTAATGAGTCAGGTTCTTGTCCTTCTTATTCATCGGCGGCTTCTTCAATCTCTTACGCATTTCGGGCTCAGTCAAGCAATGACCGTTGTAAAGATTTAGAGTGTGATTCTGTTCCTTGATCATATTATCAAGGTCGATCTCGTGGAATATCAGTTTGGTAGTGGCTACCGCTTTCTGGATACCAACTGAATAGTTGGCTTCCATGAACCATTCCTTGAAGAAGAACATCCTCATGATATCGCCGAACGATTCCATATCGGACTTGACGGTATCCTTCAAGTTCTGTGAAATGTTGTCCGCGGTGGCGCGCGTAGCATCGGCGCCTTCGCCCATATCAATACCCGACACACCCAGACCAGTAAAGACACGAGACTTCAGATGCGCTATGTGATCTTTAGTCTGTAGTGAACGACCTTCGGCACCAACGACGTCTACTTCTACACGGGCATCAGATACGAAGATACCTTCTTTCGGCATCGTTTCGATCTGATACCGAATGGTATCGATTTCAGATTCGCCATTAGGACCATACCAGCACGGTGCCTTCTCATTACCAATCTTCACGTGGAAGAATGGGAACAAGTGGTTGACGAACAACAACTCGATATTCTCTTCCATGCGACGAAGAGCCCAGATGTCATCACGTACACCTACTGTACGAGGAGTGCCGTAGACGTGACCTGGCTTTACATCCCACTTCAAATGGATGATTTCTTCCAGAGTATAATCTGCCCAAGGAGCACCAGTGTCGAAGAACCTACGCCAGTGCTTGATTTCGCCCTTTTCAAAATAAGGCAGAATCGTGTGAGCAGGGATTAGTTGATAGAACGCGACAGGGGTTTTGTTGTTCTTCTCACTCTTTACACCGGCGGAGAGTTTCTCGTCACGCACCTTGCGCAAGAAGCAGTTCGAGCACAGCAACAGGTTGAATAGGATCTTCTTGAAGAATGAGTTGGTTGACTCATTGGTGATGTACTCGAGGGTATTCAAGCGCTTGTAGATATAGTCGATGTTCTTTTGACCCTGATCCATGTCCTGATCCAGGTCAGTTCCAATCTCGTAGCCGTTTCTGAACATCAAGTCCAAACGGCGTCCGGTCGCGCGCTTTAAATACACCTCTGTGTCGTAGATGACGAAAGGCTCCAACATGTCGTATTCGGGACGCAGGATCCCGTTATACATGTTATAGGTGCCAACATAGTCAGCGTTCGACTTTACCTTGGACTTGGCGGCTTTAGGATCCAGAACCTTAGCAGCATCCTTGGCATCATTTCCTCGCAGTAAGCGCTGCCATGGGGGAAGAACTTCATGTGGTATAGAACGATCGCGGAGACCATCCAAAACTGGCTGTTGGACGCCGAATCTATCCGACTTGGCTTTCAAAGATGATAGTTTGACTTTCGAGCGAGGGTCTCCATAACTCATAACACGCTCTTCAAGACGAAGAGCCTGGAGTTCTATCGGAGTTAGTTCCTTGGTCGGACTTGTTTTCTTCGACATTCGATGTCCTTATGACTGGATCGCACCTGCGGTCGATTTCACCCCACCCACAGCCAAAACCCGCTGAACTGGGGCTGTAACTGGTGGCAAAGATGGGGGATTGACAATAATCTGGTTCCCTGTGGTCGTAAATGTGGTATTTGAGCCCGTCTGTAGGCTGGTTAGTATCCTACTTGCGGCTTCCTGTTGTGCCTGGGGAGAGGAGTTTGCTGTCAGGGTTCCCTTCTGTAACTCACTGACAACGCCCGATGCCAAGCCAGAAATGGTATCCAAAGACTGAGTATTTGACATCAGAGATTGGGTATCATTGGCATTATTCAGGCGGCGCTCGGTAAGTTGCTTGAAACTCGTACTCAATAAAGCCAGCCCACCAGTCATACTGGTCTGTGCCCAGTTGATGGTTTCCGCCGTCTGCTTCAAGCCTTCTGAAACAGTGCCTAAATCAGGAGTGGAGAGAGGAGCACTGGTTACAGCCTTATTGGCTGGATTGGACACAGCCGAAGAGTTGGCTTTGGACATTCCTGCCAGTGCTCCCGAGGAGACGGTTCCTGCTGATTCCTGTTGAGCCGCGGCGCTTGTCAGTAGGTTTGTTAGTGAGGCAGTAGCAGAACCAGTCAATGGTTTTTGGGTCAAAGATACTAACTGATCTACATCCACCATCATGCTGGAAGTATCCGACGCCAGTCTTGCGAAGGTGTAGTTGACAGGATCTCCGATCGCCGTAGCCATGGCTGGGGTAGTAGCCAAAGCAGACAAGGAGGATAGTAAAGAAGAGATCCTAACCATAGTGGATAGTGGTTGGGCGAAGAACAGGGACATTATGGCGCCGGCAGCCTGGGCGGCTGGTGAAGGGGACGCCATAGATTGATAAGCAGTGGTATAGACTTGGGCAAATCTATTCAAGGCGTCGGTACAATAAGCAGCCAGATCTGGATTTACGTCCAGAGTAGAGGCTGGTATGATTGTAGCCGCTGGTAGGGTGGTCGGCGCCAGCGGCTGGGTTGAGTAATAGGCTGGGTAGGTAGAGATTGCCTGTGCCATCGATTGGAATACAATCGAGTCTCCCTTTAGGCTAGCCAATTGAAGTGGCAGGTAGTTATTGAAGGACGGCGAGTTGACCAATCCATTATTGACTGCGCTAACGGCTTGCATCAGGTCAGCCACCTGCATTGGGTTAGGCTGGATAGTAGAATTGTTCCCCACAGCCATTTCTTCCTGGAGCGCGCCAAAATGGGCGTCCAGAATGTGATCATACATGGCTATGGTTATAGAGGAGGGAGGGCTATCCGTGCCGTAGATTCCAGCCAATGCTCGAGCAGTGACAGGATCTACGGCAGGATTGATTTCGATTGCGGTATTACCAGTGAGCGACACTATTGCGTCTTGAAGATACTGTGACATTGCTGTCAGATCACTCAATAGGGCAATGATACCTCCGGCTCTACTATTCACCCCAGAAGTAGGACCGCCAACACCCACATTAGGCGTTGAAGACACTACGACTGTTGATGCCGGTGGTGGTGTTGGCACCGTCTCTGGTGGTGTATAAGTAAAACCGAAAGGCTTGAAACTCACAAGTTATACCTAGTTGGCTCGACCGATTTGTTCTCCGGCTGGCACGGATGCTTGGACTTCAGGTGTTGGAGCCTCTGCCTTTGGCACCAGACGAAGATTGTCCAGATCGAACGTGAAAGTGTTCGGATCAATCTTGTGAGCCGTGGCGATATTGGTCAAAAGATTGTTCAATACTGGGCCCATCTGTTCCAGTTGCTTTTGGGCATTGTGGATGTTCACCTGGAGGGTGAGGATTTGGCGCTGGATTAGAAGAACCTGCTTCTGCTCTTCTGCGGTTAGTTCTGGGACTGCTTTTTGTTCGTCGCTCATTGGAGATCTCCTTTTACTACAAGTTTATTGTATCACATTAGAACAGATATTACCTGCCCTGAAATATTCACACTATCACTTACCAATTTACTTGAGCCGCAACCCAAGAAACTCCCATCAGCGGATTGTGGGTGGCTGACACCCAGCAACTATCAATACAAATCGCCAGAGCCGTACCAGCCGCAGGCACATGGGCAGAATTCGTTGCCACAAGCACTCCGTCGATGTAGAACAAAACTGTGCCAGCAGTATCGTTAAATTGAATGCCAAACTGATGCTGGCTCGTGTCGGGCGTGATGCCAGAGCTTGCAATGGTTGTCCCGCTGCCGTTGCAAGTCAAGCACTGCCAGTGTGTATCACTGGCAATCGTGGAGAACCTGAACGCGGCGAAGATGGTCGATGGTGCGGTATCGCTGACTGCTATGTTCGACCCGCCAGTAACGTTGAACAAGCCAATCCAGCAGCGGATGTCGGTATCCCGATAAATCGCCACTCCTGACGACAGGTTGATATTCTTTCCTGTCCAGTAATATGACGTTCCATAGATGCCGCCGTAAGTTGCAGTTGAAGAACCGTAATATTCGCTTACCGCCCCATGTGCTGAAGTTGGTCCTATCGTGTCGTAAGTGCCAGTGGAAGAAAGGTAATCACCTACCGCCGCTTGAATGGTAGCAGTTGCTCCACCACTATTTCCTGGAGCGGCATACATGGTCTTATATTGACTTTGAGCAAAGATAGGTGTAGAACCAGGAGCAGAGCCCCCAAGATCACTGTATTGTAGTTGAGCACTAACGAATGAAGTTCCATTAGCACGCAATACATAGCCAGCAGAAGTAGCAGTGTCACTCAAATCAGCCGCCGCCGGCTGAGCGTCAGTAAAAGCCCCAGTCGTGGAGGTATATGAAGTAAGGAAGTGATGTGTTGAGCCGGCGTCCGTAACAGGCAATACCGTGCCACTTGACAGATAAGCCAAAGCAGGAATATCAGCCGCAATCAAGGCACGGAAGGTCGCTACCGAGGCGGGCCCAGAAGTTGGTCCTGCCAGCACTTGACCAATGGCTGGTGTGTCAGAAAGATCAGCAACAACTGGCTGCGTTTGTCCAAATGCTCCTGTCGTAGCACTGTATGAGGTGAAGAAACTGTGAGCAGTTCTGGAGGTAGTTACTGCTAATACAGTGCTGCTTGATAGATAAGATAATGCTGGAATATCAGCAGCAACTAATGCTCTCAAACCTGATACTCCTGACATTCCATCTGGTGTGGCAAGAACTAAGTTAGCGGCACCAGATGGAGCTGGACCTGCTGGACCAGTGGGACCAGTAGATCCTGTTGAGCCAGTCGAACCAGTAGGACCTATAGGTCCTGTTGGTCCTGTAGAACCAGTCGGTCCAGTCGCACCATTTGTACCATTGGTTCCAGCTGGACCAGTCAGACCTTGTATTCCTTGAATACCCTGTATACCTTGTGGACCGGCAGTAGCCGCTACATTTACCCACTTGGTTCCATTCCAAGACAATACCTGACCTGGAGTAGCACTTGTGATCAGGACATCCAAAAGTCCCTCAAGAGTAGTACTTCCTCCCCCTCCACCAGCACCCCATTCAAACGTATTCAACGATTGATTATAAACCAGAGTGTTATTGACATCGGTTGGAGTCCCAGTAACCTCTATACCATTGATTTGAGTATTACTATCATAGGTACTGCCATCACTGACTGACTGTTGAGTAGGGGGGTTCTGGGTGGTGTTGCTGGTCTGCGTGGAAGAGTTTTGATAAACCGAAACTTTAGCCGCGACCGCCGCTGGTGATGTCAAATCCGCCGGCGTCAATGAAAAGACTTGAGCGAAACCAGAAATGGAAAGGAAGTCTTGACCCACACTTCCAAGCCCAGGAACCGTAGTCAGCAACTGGGCAATCATTGGATTGTTAGGAACAATAGACTTGATTAGAGACCAGGCAGCCTTCAGAATGTAGTTAGATGAAGAATACAGATTCATCTGGTAATCAAAATCATTCAGTCCGTGGAAATCTTTCTTCAGATGACTAAGTTGACCAGCGTGTGCTAACTTCTGGAGAGCAGGGAACTGCTGTAACTTCTGCATTCCACTCACCCCGATGGGTAAGTTGAACTTCTGAAGATACTGATCAGCCAGATTGTTCTGTACATCTCCGTTAGCCATGATTATCTACCACGATTCCCACGAGATCTTGGATTACCCTTGAACATGCTTGTTCTGGAAGGCACTCCAGTAGGACTATTCGTCCCAGTTCTATTAACAGGAACGATGATGCCGCTGGCTGATCCATGCCGCTTCATAATGTAAGCCAGCCTGTACTCTTCGTTCTTGCTCTGATCTATTTGTCTGCTGGGAACCCCAGCACGCTCTCTTTTTTGATCAGTCACACTGATAGGTTTATCGGTGATAGCAGTCCCATAAGAAGGAACTCCCCATCCAGGAACATAACCAAAGGATGCCATCCTGCGATAACTTTCCTTGGT
>Ga0074046_10000380_pt1 | contig 40307 bp, 39 predicted proteins | sample BogForMeECP23OM3_FD_94441 | JGI IMG/M metagenome (GOLD analysis project Ga0074046, IMG submission 94441) | Bog forest soil microbial communities from Calvert Island, British Columbia, Canada - Bog Forest MetaG ECP23OM3 | ecosystem: Environmental > Terrestrial > Soil > Wetlands ... | reverse complement strand
GTTTGCCCAGGCGCAGCGGCAAAGGAAGAAAGTAGAAGCCCTGTTCGCGGAACTCAAGAATCAGATCGGACTGCGCCGTCTACGCCTGCGCAGGCTGAAGTTCGTGCGGGAGCAGTTCTTCCTGGCAGCCGCGGCGCAGAACATCAAGCGACTGGTCCGGTTCCTCAGCCCACCGACAGCACCACAGGCTCTCACGACCTAGAAAAGAAGAGAACCAACTCAGTAGCACTCCCCCAGCCTGCACAAGATCAGTCCAAGCACTGAGTTTTTCAACACCCACGCCTGGTTTCGTCAACTATTCCCTTACGGCACCATTTTGTGCGGTAAGACGCAACGTGGATTGTGCTGCTGCGCTGCCGTAGAATGCGGGCAGGAACCTTTGAACTAATGAGTGCAAAGCACTGGATTCTCCTTGCAGTCATCGCCCTTTCACTGACCTTTGCGACGAAATTCGTAACCAGCTACGTAAAAACGAAGATGGGCTGGTCTGATGATCCGGTGGAGGAGCTTGGCAAGGCTGAGTCTTCTACTAACGCTGATTCAGTGAAACGGGAAATCATAAACCCACGGACTTTGTGATTCGCCTCGCTTGTCACGACCTACTGATTTGTCGCTTTGTGCTGCGTTACGATCTATTCTGTCGATTCAATGTTTCCGCAGGATATTTGATTGTTTCCGTAGACCGAGCCGGAGATGATTCCTGTTGTCGGATTCGCGGTTAAGGTGAACTGCTGCTGCACGATAGACTTGGGGGTACCCTATCACTTCGGCGATATTTCCTCCACAATTCCATAGTTGGAAAGTTAGGAACGCTGTGGTGATCGGCTGCCCTGAGCCGTTGAGCATTTCCCACGAGAACGTCTCTGGTCCGTCCGGCAGTAGTGTCGCGACCGGAGTTGGCTGGGAGTCATTTAAGACCGTGAGGCTGTTCGGACACTGATCTGCTATCTCCAGTGGGTTTCCATTCAGCCCGAGACCTTGATACGGTGAAACGCTGACCCTGTTCTCGTCACTATCCCTTGAATAACGAATTTACGGAAGAAGAACGAACAGCAAGAAAAGGAGATAGAACGGAATGAAACACATCGGATCCCTGCCCCTTATGCTTGCCGGTGGATTCTTGCTGGCGCAAGCACAGACCCCCACCCCCACAACTTTACCCGTCTATCAGGTTGTCAAGTCCGGAGCCTCAGAGACGGAGGCCACGGCCCTGGCTAAGCAGCTTCACATCCCCACAGAGGCCCTCGTGAACGCACGCGGGAAGGTCTCGTTCATCGATCCGCAAAAGTATCTGGCGATTCCAAAGGCTCCCGTATCCGATCCCGAAACGATTCGTCGTCTGCGGGATGCGACGAAGAACAAGAATCCCGCATCGGATATTCGCCTGACGGCGATCGATGAGCATGCCCTGAGCGAGTTGCGCGTGCTCGACGAAAAAATAGCCATCGAGACCACTACCAGGGCGCTGGAGGCTTCGGCGCTCCAGCTTCAAGCGGCCACGCCGGTGGCTGGGCACAGCACCCTGACCCTGTACTCTCGCGGTAGCGACGGGAAGTGGCTTGCGAAGGTCCGGCCACTCGACACGACGGTGAACTACAAGTTCACTGTGGAGGGCGGGTATCCGCTGATAGGTCCCGGCGCGCAGGCGCAGATCACCTACGACGGTGCTGGCCACGTGAGCCAACTGCTTTACTCGGCACGCCGGTTGAAGGCAGGAGAGGCGGTAAAGATTCTCTCCGAGGCCGAGGCCAGGGAACGGATTGCGCGCAAGCTGCCGGCCGACGCCCGCATCACCACGCGCCTGGTCTATTTGTCGCCGCCACTGGAGAGCTGGCTTGGCCGCGCGGAGGGCAGGCAGCCGACGGCCATCCTTCCCTGGTACGCCTTCTACAGTACGTCGCGGACGGCCAATGTAAGCAACCGTTCTGGAGAAATTCGATCGAGAGTCAGCTACATTCCTGCCACCGACGACGAGAGGTACGTGCCTGCAGTGACGCTATCGGCCTCGGCGGATGGTTCCACGATCCGAGCCCATGCGGTGGTAAGAGGCGGTACGCCTCCTTACACCTACATCTGGGGTGGGTCGGACGCGGAAGTATCGCGAAGCACAGGCGATTCCATTCAGTACACGGCTCAGGCCCGCGCCACCGAATCGCTGTTGAGCGACCGGAATTTCCGGCTCCGCACGACCGAGAGGGTCAGCGTGACCGTGATCGATGCCAATGGAGTGGCGATTCACGGCCAGCAAATCGTACCCGTTCGCCCTCATCCAAACCTGAACTCGCACGGCCCTATCTCGAGCCCCAGCTATGGAGCTGAAAGCCCGGCTGATCCGGGAGAGTGGACGGCGTGTCGGGTAGGCTGGCAGAACGGCATGGGCACCTCAGGTGCGGGCGGCGGGACCCAGAGCTTCGCCTGGCTGGGCGACGATGCTTGGCCCGGAGACTTCATCGAACCCAACCCGGCGGGAACGCTGGTCGCAACTCCGTGGGTGAACGGCGATGCCGATTACAGGAATTGGGGCATCAACACGGCGGACCTGGTCATCGATATCGCCGACGGCAATGCGGACATGAAGACCGCGATGCAGCCGGGCGCTCCGCTTTCAGAGTATGCAACCGCAAATTTGTATTCCACTGCGCTGAGTGACGACGTGGGCATCAATCTCAACGGCTATGGCAGTCCGGCTTGGTACACAGTGAACTACGCTGCGGCCTGGGGGCCGACGGGGCCGAACGATACCCTCGACTGGCTGCTTCTGGATGATTGCGACATGCTGGACCCCGACGATGGTTACGGGTTGAACGTGGCGCAACGCTGGGGCGTGGCCTTCAACGGGCTGCATGTGCTGGCGGGCTTCTCTTCACTCGACTACGGCGACGGTCCGTTCGAGAACACCGTTGCCAACAACATACTGGGAGTGGGCGGATCTCCGCAGACGATCGTGCAGGCCTGGTTCAATGCCGCTCAATCTACCGGGGCCGGTACACCCGCGGCAATCGGGCCGGCATTATCGGTCGGCGGAGGCCTTTTCTGGATGGCCGACATCGACGATTACTACTGGGGAAAGGGAAGCGTGGGACCGACCCTCGTGCCCAGCAGCTTTCCCCCGGGGGATATCGGCTGGTGGTATCTGAACGGCTCGAATTCGGCAACCCTCGTCTTTCCCTGATGGCAGGACATGCTCTGGCATTTTGGTCTTGCGCCGCATGGCGCGGGGCAACTCGAAAGGCACAAAGTGCGCGAGTTGCCCCATAGTCTTTTGCTTAACCGCGCAGCTTGATTCGCCAGCATCGTTGCTTTCGGAAGCAGAAGTCACGTTCTGCAAAGTCGCGACGCACGGTAAGCGGCAGGTTGCTCTCCACTGGGCAGCAACAGAATTCTTGCTGCCGAAAACATAGCAGCTCTCCACTTCTCGCATTTAGCAATAACGACTCAGCCAGCGGCGCTTCAGGGGCAGAAGCGAATCTATTCTTGTAACGATTGCACGCTGGCCGTCACTATCCCGGTACTGAGAGCTTCGCCAGGGGCGGTGATCGCAGATCAGAAGCATCCGGAAGTATTTTGCCGCAGCCGCTTTCGTTTCCGGTTCGACCCTGCGCAGAGATCGAAAGTCCTGCAAATCTGAGAAGTATGGAGGCAGACATGCCGAGCGCAATGAAAGTAGGCGATCTTCGTCAAATGCTGGCGAAGACAAATGCGAAATGGACCATCAACGAGAATCTGAAAGACAGTGATCCCGTTCCAACTTATCCCACGGGTGGGGATCCAACCAAGGCCGTCAAAGTAACCGACGTATCCCGCATCGACGTTACACCTTACTTTAAGACCGTCACGTCCAACCCCTATTTGCTGCAACTGCGGCTGAATCAGGGGTTCCTCACACTGCAGGACCTGCCTCTCGAATTGCGACATCCCATCGATCTGCACACTTTGCCCCCGATTTTGAGGCCGGTGCAAGCCAACCTGCCGGCCAACATTCCGAAAAAGGCCCCCATTATGGCGGGTGGCGGCATCAGTTCGGCGGTGGACTGGAGGAATCGCTTTGGCTGGCCTTGGATCACTCGAATCAAAGACCAGGGACCCTGCGAGTCATGCTGGGTCTTCAGCGCGGTGGGTGTAGTTGAGGCGATGACGCGGATTGAACATACGATCTGGAGCCTGCGCTCAGAGGGCGATGTTCACGACGGAATGGGAGCAACCTGTGGCACCACCGGTTGGCCCACCGGGGCCTTTGACTGGATGAAGACGAATGGAGTTGCAGATCCCGGCTGCTGGCCGTATGAAACGCAAAATCTTCCGTATAACCCCACGGCAGATCGGGATGGCAGAACTGTAAAGTTGAGCGACTACGTCACGCTCAGCAATGTCGACGACCAGAAAGCCTGGATCGACAATGTCGGACCGCTCTCAGCCTGTTTCACCGTGTACAACGACTTTTTCGGTTACGGCTCAGGTGTGTATACCGCGAACACTTCCAGCGGAGTTGCCGGCACTCACTGCATCGTGATTGTAGGCTACGATGACACGCAGCAAGCGTGGCTGATGCGAAATTCCTGGGGCACAGGGTGGGGGATGGCAGGCTACTGCTGGTTTGGCTATGGCCAGTGCAATATCGACGCCTGGGCGAAATATGCAGTTCCGGGTGCGAATGTGAACCCGGATCCCTGGACGAAACGGCGCGCCCACAATGGCGTTCTCTACGAGAGCGGAGATGGACAATTGAACCGTAACTTCGAAGTCTGGACGCTGGCGCCGCAGAACGCCATCCGGCATTATTGGCGGGACGGCGTCAGCTTGCAATGGAACGTCGCTGAAACTCAGGGCGGCGATTGTTATGCCAGTCCTTGCGTTACGGGCACGACTTACAACCGCAACTTCGAATACGTTTACGAGACCAACCCTTACCCAACCGGTTGCAGGCTGCATCACCGCTATTTCGATCAGGCAACTCAAACCTGGGGGGATGGCGGGCTTTTCGGGCCGCAGTTGCCGTACGATGTGGAGGGTCTAGCGGGTTTTATTCAAGGTGACTACAACGCTCCGGGCAACTTCGAGGTCGTGGTTCGCGCCGGAGATGGAACTTTGCGGCACTGGTGGCGGGACAATGGACCGGGAGGTCCGATGACCTGGTCGGAGTCCGCCCAGTTCGGTTCCGGCATCGCGTTCAGCGCGGCAGCCCTGGTTCAGCGCTTCGACAGGGGCCTGGACGTGATTTGCGTCACCCCCGGCGGGACCATGCAGCGCTACTTCCGTCCCGCTGCAGGCTCGCCGTGGCAGGCTTGCGAAACCTTCGGATCGGATGTGCAAAGCCCTCCCGTTATGATTGAAGGTATGTACGGCGCCACGGATGAGACGGTGCCCGGCAACTATGAACTTTGCGTGGCCGTGAACGGCGCTATTCAGCACTGGTGGAAGGATAGTCCAGAAAATCCAGGCTCGACCTGGTCGATGAGCGCGACTTTTGGCGAAAATGTGCGGCAAGTCCTCGGCCTGATTCAGTCGAGTTTTGGGTTCGACCTGGAAGTTATTGCCTTGCTGAATGACGGCACGCTGCAGCATTTCTGGCGTTATGCTTCAGACTTAAGCTGGCATGCTGGTCCAGTTTTTGGTTCCACCGTGTCGTAGCTTTGGCCCTGAGGAGATATGGAAACAATAACTCTGAAGCCGGGAGAGAGCCATCTCATCAGTCTTCCCGGCTTGGGATCTGCGGGTTATCAGTGGATGTTCGAGTCCTCTGAGCCGCACATCGCCCTGGTGGAAGAAGTTCTGCACTCCCGGAACGCTGTGACTGTACCGATCACGGGAAGCCTGAATCAAGAATTCAGGCTAACCGCGATCGCCCCCGGTCACGCCACCATACGCTTTAGTCAACGAAGACGCTTCGAGCCGGATAAGAAGCCAAATGCCTCGTATGAGATTAGTGTAGCCGTAGGTGGCTGACTGGTGAATTTACCGGGGCTTATGGAGATGTTTTTCGCCAGTCGCTGCTCCGATAAAAACAAAGATCGGTGGCGTAGTGACCTTGCCCCGCCTGGATTTCGCGGTCGCAAATGGATCGGCGCCAGCCAGCGTATCACGACTTCCTTGAATTTCGGCTCCTTTCTCCCAAGCCTTTGGGAACGGCCGGCGGTGGAGTGACGGCAGCACGTTCCCCAACTGCATCCAGCACCAAGTGGTAAACCTGGCGGGAGCGCTGAATGGAACCTCGGGGAGCACACCCATCCTGTGGGGTGCGGCTGTAGAAGGCCCGGCGGGCCAGTTGCAAGAGCAACCTATACAGGGAATGAACCTCTGCCCTGCGAAGAAGAATGGAAAGCAAGTGGATACCTTTTAGCTCCACGTGTCTCCCAAACTTATGCTGGACCGATTATGTGCCAGAGCCGATACTCGTGGTGCCATCGTAAAACGTCACCGTGCCGGTATGGTCGAAGACCGGAAAGGGCATTCCCCTGCTTTCCGGCTTATTGAGAACAGGCCCGCAGCGGAGAGGCTGTTCAATGTTGCGGTTCCGACGTACGGATATCGAAGCGTGGTTGCAGCGTTGTGCTGACGCAGGGCGGGGGCAATAATTATGACTTCACTTCCTGTTGGCCCGCGGCGGTCAGCCAGAGACCAATGAGCCGTGCCGGCACTGAGTCCCATTCCCCTTGAAAAGAAGGACCGAGATTGTTGACGCGAATAGTCGAAGCACTAGCCTATGCTCTTAGGGAGAACTGGGAGCTTCGCACAGGCAACTTGCAGGACCGTCATTGACGACATCGCTGAATTCCAGCAGAGTCCGGATGGCGCTGCCCGCCAAGTGCCAATTGATCTTCGACCTCCAGGCAAGGACTGCCGGGCGGCGCACCAGCAGTAAGTGCTACTGTGCTGGGAGCCAAATCAATCCAGCTTGCAATCATCGTTTTCTTATCGGGCTTGAATTGTCCGTTGATCAGATAGGCCGCCGCGAGGCTACCTGCGACATACGGCTGAAAGACCGCAAGGATAATCACATATTTCTTGGCTTTAACCACGGACTCCACTACTCCGCGGACCGGCTTGCTGCGTCGAATCGTCCCGGGTACCTGGGGAATCACAAGACGCATGAATTCCAGATCTGAATGCCGCTGACTGTATTTAGTGATGGATCTAGCAACACGTTTAGGAGTTGTTATGCCCAAATCGGCGACGATGCCTCGCGACACTGCTTTCGGGTAGTAGAAATTCACGATGTCTCGGACAAAGTCCGCGCAATTGCGTGACAGGGCTCTGTACAAAGTACGATTCGGGCTGGAATTGAGCCAACCAATCAACTCGTCATCCTGATGGGCTGTGGTTTCGATTTCATAAGCAAAGCTGGTGCGATTGTAAGCCGACCCCACGAGTTGCACCCAATTCCCACGCGGCGCCTGCCCAGAGAGATCGTCAGGCACAAGATCTTCCATGTTCTTGCGCCGGTATTGATCTCTAAGAGAGGCCACAAGTTTGCTGTCAGCGTAGACGGGGATATCTTCTGGATTCGTGACGGCATAAAGATAGGGGATGAGCGGAATGGCAATCCAGTCATAACCATGAATCCCGTCGTACCGGCTGATCACTACACCGTGTTCTCCTTCGTGGCAACGCCGCAAAGAAATAGAGGATGCCGCGCAGACACGAGTTAGATAGACGGCCACGTGCCCGGCACCAGCAAACGCACCATCATAGCTGTAGGGTTCTTCGAGCAGAACGGCAGCATTCGCGCTCACCTCCCGAGGTATCCAGAGGGATGCGAGAAGCAATACGCACAATGTTGCAAGTTTCATGTCGAGTGCCTGATTGAATTCTGATCCAAGGAACCTGAAGTTGGTCACTAAGCTCGGATTTGTGCGGTAGCATCTCCACTTCACCCTGGCGACAAGTCGCTCTACGCTTCATTGCCAACGCCTCCAAGGATACCAAGTCCAGGCTTTGCGGGCTGATCAATAAAGATCAGAATTGACTAATGTTTCCTTTTGACGTTTCGGTTGAATGACAATATACACACAGGTTCGGCCTTTTTCCGTACCCGACGCCACGAAGAACCGATGTACTCCGGCCTGCTAGCCATTGGCTTCGAGCGATGCGTTTGGGGAAGCAGCACAGGGCATGGCCATTTGGCAGTTTTCCTCGAGAATAGCCTACGGGTTCACTCATTGGTAGACCTGTGCTGGATGCAACAGGCAATCCGACAAAACTCGCAAGCCTGAGCCAGAAGTCCCAACCCAGGGCATCGGGTTCGGTATTGGTCATGCGACTGAGCGTCGCCTCGCGCACGAGCCCGGCTTACACGACAGCAACCACGGATCCCACAACCAGTAATAAAAAGAGCAGTGAGAGGACGATCGCCGGGACAGCTAGGTAGCCTTGACTTTTGGCTTCGCTGCTTGTTCGAGTTGCTTCACAGCCGCCATGGTCCGTGCGGTGTAGTCTGCACGCTTTCCCGACATCGGGCGTCGGTGGCGTTTGGTGACAGAATCATGCTTTGACATTGGCTCCTCCGGTTACTGCCTAAATACCTCAAAGGTCTCCTTATGACACGCTTCTTGAAGCCCACTCTAGTCTGGGAGCCGCGCTCAAGAATGGTCAATTCTGATCAGGTACTCTCTTGACCGCAGTTTGCAATCCACGGGATAGCCAACTGTCTCCGTATGTGGCAAGCTTTGCTCATGCCAAAGAGCAAACTAACGGCACGTGAGAAATCCCGCCAAGAACGCGAACGGGCCAAATCCCTCGAAGACCGCTCCCGGCAGTTAATGAGGAAAGCGGCTCAACTCCAACAAAAGGTCCAGCTCGACGATATCCGCCAAGCCGCTGCGGAAATCGCGAAACAAGTTGGCAATGGCAAGTAGGACGGTGCTGACCGCGGAGATCGTGCGCCCAGACTTCTTTGCCGCAGCGGCATTTAGATCCCGAAATGCAAGCGAAAAACAGCAGATAACCGTGCTTTGCGTTTGTTGGGCTTCATGGTTTTTTCGTCAATGGTCTCCGCTCCGTGGGATGGGACTCCTCCTTCCTTCACAAACAAGGTCGGTTTGACCTTCGCAACCTCGCGCCTCCCAACGCTGCGATACGTCCTCGGGTCGTCTTTAATGGGCTCCAGGATATCCGCCTTCAGGATGACGCTATACCCCGAAGCATCCGCCAAAGCCCCGGTAAGGTAAGAGTTGCCGCGAAGCTTGCGGAAATCCCAGGCTGGGTGGAACGGTTCTACCCCAGCTAGAATCCCGCATCTATAGCAAAATAGATCAATGACCGCCGTGAGAATGGACAAGTGGCTCTGGGCCGCCAGATTCTTCAAGACGCGATCATTGGCCGCACGAGCCTGTGAACTCGGCAGGATTCAGTCTAATGGGCAGCCTGCCAAAGCTGCGCGCGAAGTCCGGATTGGAGACATGTTGCGCGTGACCAACGATGGCGGCGATTTTCAAATAGAAGTCCACCTTCTCAGCGAAGTGCGCGGCCCGGCTTCGGTTGCACAAACGCTCTACCGCGAGACGGAAGCCAGCCGCGACCTGCGTCTGAAAGTGGCAGCGGAGCGTAAGGCGATGAAGCAGTTCGAAGAGCCGCCCGCAGGCAGACCATCAAAACGCGATCGCCGGAAAATCATTCAGTTCCGCGGAAGAGCCTGAACGCTGGCGAACGGTACCCGAAGTGACCTGACGTGGACAGTCCTCAGAACATGACGCAGGCTTCGTTGACCCTCTCCAGTACTCGTTCCAGCAGCGCCAGTTGCCGTTGCAGTTCGCTCTTCACCGTTCCGTCCGGCTGCCGCGCGATTTCCTCCTTGAGGCTGCTCTTCTTGCCAGCCAGGAGTTCTGCTGTTTGTTCGAGCTCACCCGAGTCGAATCGCAGGTCGCGGGCCAGAACCTTGTTCAGCAGTTCGTTGTACTGCCGGGGATCTTGTTCTAACAAGATGTTCGCGAGTAGATGCAGCTCGTCTGTTTCCAGGTGGAATTGCATAGCCCCTCCCTTCAATAGAGAAGTTTTGGAACCACTACCCAAATTGAATCACGGTAACCATAGAACCGTCAGTGATCCCTCAGTAACAAAGATCACCGGAATTGAATCGCAAGGCGCGGCCAGAACCTTGTTCAGCGATTCGTTGTACTGCCCGGGCTCTTGCTCTGGGTCGTTGTCGGACCTAAGGCGGCTCGGCCCGATCGTTGCTGCAAAGATTTCACATACCTAGTGAGATTGAAGGCACGCAGTTCAACTTCAGCTTCCGGCACCGCTTTCTCACTTATTGAAAAGAACAAACCGCTCCAGGCCGGCATGCCTTTGTGGACATGTGACGCAGGCATCGCCGCATCGCCGAGGATCGTCTGGTGAACATACTTCGTCGGGAATTCTCCGTTGTTACGCTTTGCTAGAGTCGTTAGGTCAGCCGGCAAGGTCTTCAAAGCCTTGGCAGCCGGTCCGGCTCCTTTACCGTCCGTTCCGTGACACGCAGCACAGTAACTTTCATACATTTTCGCACCGGAACTGGGGTCAACATTCCTGATCGGAACTTCCTTGATCGCTACCTGTTGGGTGGAACCAGGAAAGCCCCAGGCAAGCAGAAGCAACGACCCAACCAAAATCTTGCGTATGGTCATAGGATCGATCCTCCTTATCTTTAGTCTTTCATTGGCAGCTGGCCCCTTGAGCAGAGGGAGGAGCGCCCGCAGTCAAGCGGCGCGGTTGCCTGGGAGTCGCCTCGGGGGTGTTGCGTTCCGATGGGTAGGAACAGCTCTTCGGAGAGACGAAACCTACTAATTAATACAGTATTATCTTGGCTACCATCCGCAGTGACAAGCATCACTATTCGGCGTGATTTCATTCACATCGCGCCAAAACGGCATGTCGCTGCAAAGCTGGTCATAAGCACTCAGAACCCGGTCAATGAGCGCAACCGCGATATTTCAAAGCTACGCTTTCCGCCAGATTTTCTATGTGCTAAGGTACTCTCACACGTGAGCAATCCCCTTCAAACCCCGTTTGACAGCGTCGAGAATGCCCAGCAATATGTGCGACTCCTGGTCGAGGCCATTGCCGAAGCCAGGAACGAGATCGCAGCCGACCTCGACGCAACCGTCACGGTCAAGCCGGATCGCCGCGTGGAAGCTCTGCGAGTCGTTCAATTCAAACTGGACAAGCTGGAACAACACCTGAGGACCAGCAGCCGGCTGCTCAACGACCTGCGCACCCTGCGACGGCTTCTGTTCGACGAACGGCCCGAAGCCACTGCGGCCGGTCAGGACCCTGCCGCCTGATCTCGCGATAAGATTTCGCGAGTCTGGATTTCGCGAGCAGCGATTGGCTCACGCTCGCAATTTTTCGGCAAACTTCTTTTCCAACTTCGCCAGCTTCGGCGAGATCGTGAACATACAATAAGGCTGGCGCGAATTTTCGTTGTAGTAGTTCTGATGGTAGTTTTCGGCCACGTGGAATTCCCCCGCCGGCTCGACCGCGGTCACGATCGGCTCAGGAAACACTTTCGCCGCCGTCATCTCCGCAATCACATCCTCGGCAATCCGCTGCTGCTCTTCATCGCTGTAGAAGATGACCGAGCGATACTGCTCGCCCGCATCATTCCCTTGCCGATTCAGCGTGGTCGGATCGTGCACCGCGAAGAATATGTCCAGCAGTTCGCGATAGTTGATCTGGTCAGGATCAAAGGTGATGCGCACCACTTCCACATGACCTGTGTCGCCGTTGCATACCTGGCGATAAGTGGCCTTGTCGGCGCGTCCGCCCATGTAGCCGGATTCGACGTGGCTAACGCCCGTGAGACGCTGAAAAACCGCCTCAATGCACCAGAAGCATCCGCCGCCAAAAACTGCTGTTTGTTCTTTTGCCATGACGTTTAGATGCCCGCAGGCTCAGGAAGTTCCGCTTTTGTGGTCAGCGTCTTATTGAATTTCGAGAGACACTATGTCGCCATCACCATCTCCACGTTCGCGATAGTTCAGTGCCACATTCTTATTTCTCCAGTCGCACGAGAAATCGTCAGCTCCAAGTAAGACCACGTGCTTGGTATCGCCAATATGCAATTTGAACGAATGTCCTCCTGACATCACGCTCAACAACGCCTGTGGGTCAGCGGAGCAATCCACAGTGGCGAGTTTACCCTTGATGAAATGGACTAGCGGTGGCGGCGCGGCCGAATGCACTTCGACCGTATGTGCAGTTTCTGCCTCGTGGACGCTTTCAGAACCCCGCGGTATCACGATTCTCGGGGGCCGATTGACATCTTCCGTTTGGCTTGCAATCTGCGCTGGAGACGATTTTGACCATTCCTTCAACCGTTCAGCTTGGACCAAATCCGCATTGGCGCGCCTTGCTACGTCCGGGTTGGCACTGCGGCAGAGTGCCTGTAGCACAGCGATAGCCTCGTCTGGCTTGCGATTCGTCATGTAGATATTGGCCAGATTCAGTTCATACGTCTCATTTCGCGGCGACAATTCGAGGGCTTTTTTGATCGTCGCAAGACCCTTTTGCGGCTCGCCCGAAGTAGCCTGCGCAAACGCGAGCAAGGAGTACGCGTCGGCAAACTTTGGATCGAGCGTGATGGCGGCCTCCAACTCCTTTTTCAGTTCGTCTGCGTTAGATCCAGTCACCGCGCCTCCGCCCGCCGCTTGGTTCATGAGCAAAGCATTGTAATAATGGACGCGCGGATCCTTGCTATCTACCGCGGAGGCCCGCCGGAAATACTCCCCGGCATGTTCGTAGTCCTTTCGCTGCAGATACGCAAACCCCATTCCGCGCAACCCGGTGGCATTGTTGGGATCCATTTGGAGCACTTCCTCAAACTCACCGAGAGCCTGGTCGTGGTGGTCAGGCGAATGCGCGTCAATGTCTGCCAGCACAGCGCGGGCATTCGCCAGGCTTACAGGCGTAACAATAAACTGGTCGGCCACTATGTTGGCCGGCGTCGGAATCGGATAGTATTTGAATCGTCCGCTGCTCAAGTAGTTACGCAGCACCTTATCGAACTGCTCCGGGGTCATCCCAAAAGCTTGCTCGGTCGCCTCTTCAACCGTTTTCTTTTCTTCGATGCGTAGCGCAAAATAGTCCCCCAGCTTGGGGATCAGGTGATTGTCATAAAGGTAGTGCACCGCCAGGCTGGACTCCGCATAAAACACGCTGCGATGACTTCCACTCTCGTTATAAGTCTTCGAATACTGTTGCACGCGAAACAGGTCGGCGACGTGCATCATTCCTTCCGTCTGCAGGATGCGATACGTGTCCCCGGGAATCTTGCCGACGCGGGCTTCTTTGTTATCGACCTCGATACTCGCAAAGTACTCGGCAAATCCCTCTTCGAACCAGGGATCGGCGTGTACCGACATATTCCCGTTCATCAATTGATGCGCATATTCGTGGAAGACCACGTACCAGGGATTCTCGACAGACATATCAAGCATGATGAAGCTGCGTTCGTCTCCAGGCTGGAACAAGCCCGCGTCTTCCGTAGGTTTTCCGTTAAATAACGGCGCCATCCGTCGCATCTCTTTGGAGGATCGGAAGGCAACAATTTGTAGCGGCACCGGCAGATGTACGTGTGCCTTGGTCATCAAGGCTCCGAATACGGATCGCATCTGTTCGAAGTGAAGGGCCACGTCGCGACCCCGTTTTTCGCCCGCATCGGTGATCACCGAGAAGTTCGGTGACAGAACTTCCACCCACTGCTGATTGTCGCCAGCAAAACTCGCATGCAAATAGAGAAGGAGACACCCAACCGTCAAGCAGAGTTTGACGAGTCTCACAACTAACCCCCGAATAAGCAGGAATAGTACCGCAGAAGGCGGGAGTTAGCGAATAACTATCCCATGGGGGGTGGAATGATTTTGCCTCTTATTTGCAGGCCAGGTCGCCACGGCAAAGTCGCCTAGTCAACTGCCGCACCCGCGGGTAGAATGTGTCCTCAGCCAGCAGCGCCGGAAGCGGCGGGAAGGAGAATGTATGAACCTGAATTTCAACGAGATGAAGCAAACCGTAACGGCCATGCTTACAGCCGTCGGGTTGAAAGTTCTGGGTGCCATCGCCATCTGGATTATTGGCCGATGGCTGATTGACCTTGCGCTTCGAATGATGGGGAAGGCCTTGACCAGACAGAAGGTTGATTCCACTCTCGTCCGCTACATCCACTCCGCCGTAGCGGCCTTGCTGAACATTGTGCTCGTCATCGGAATCCTCGGATTCTTCGGAGTTGAGACCACCAGCTTCGCGGCCTTGATTGCAGCGGGCGGCGTCGCCATTGGCATGGCCTGGTCGGGACTGTTATCGAATTTTGCGGGCGGCGCATTTCTTGTGGTCCTGCAGCCCTTCAAGGTTGGCGACTTCATTACCGCTGCCGGTGTGACTGGCACGGTCGAGGAAATCGGCCTGTTCGCTACCACCATCAATACCCCCGACAACGTCAGGACGATGGTCGGTAACGGAAAGGTATTCGGGGACACAATCCAGAATTTTTCCGCCAATCCCTATCGGCGTGTTGAACTGACTGCGCAATTGGCCCACGACGTCGACCCGCAGGCGGCAGTCGCGCTGCTCAAACCGGCGTTGGCCAAGGTCCCGAACGTGATGGCAGACCCGGCTCCCGATGTCGAAATCTTGACCTTCAACTTTGCGGGCCCAGTCTTAGCCGTGCGCCCTTACTGCAACAACGCACACTATTGGCAGGTGTATTTCGATACGAATCGGCTGATCCGCGATACCTTCGCGCACGCCGGTTTCCCCGTTCCCGAGCAGCATTACTCCGTGCGTGGAGTGGAAGAGGTAAAACTCGCCAAGACTGCCTAGCAGCCTTCGCAAAAAGTCGTGGTTCAGCAATCCGCGAAGAAACTCGGCGTGGCACTTGACTTTGGGTGGCGCTTGACTTTGGGTGGCGCAGCGCGCTTCAGCGCTGCGATGGTGCGTCTTGCCATCGACGGCTTTAGCCGCTGAGGTCTGACGGCTGCGAGAGGAAGACTGCCTAGACCGATACAGTAAACGAAGTCTCCGTCCGCGTAACCGGCCGATAGAGCGTGTCGCGCTCGATCGGTTCGCGCCCAGCTTCCGTGATCAAACGCACCAGGTCATGCCGCCGCAAACCCTGCGGAGTGGTAGCACCCGCATCGTGGTAAATCTTCTCCTCGACCACCGTCCCATCAATATCGTCCGCTCCGAAGCGCAGCGAGATCTGCGCAATTTTCGGAGTCATCATCTGCCAGTAAGACTTGATGTGGGCAAAGTTATCCAGAACCAGGCGGCTGACCGCAATCTGCTTGATGTCGGTCATGCCGGTGGTAGTAAAAAGATGCTGCAAAGGCGTGTTCGCCGGATGAAAAGCGAGAGGAATAAACGTCTGGAAGCCGCCAGTCTCATCCTGCAAAGCGCGCAGCTTGAGCAGGTGATCGACGCGGTCTTCGTCGTTTTCGATGTGACCGTAGAGCATGGTGGCGTTCGATTTCAACCCGATCTGGTGAGCGAGGCGCGCGGTATCGAGCCATTGGTCGCCGTCAATCTTGTGATCGCAGATAATGCGCCGCACCCGGTCGGCAAAAATTTCAGCGCCGCCGCCCGGCAATGAATCGACGCCGGCCTGCTTCATTTTTTCGAGCGTCTCGCGGATCGTCAGTTTCGCCCGTTTCGCCAGGTAAGCAACTTCCACCATGGTAAAGGCCTTCATGTGGACTTGCGGAAAGCGCTCCTTCAATCCGGAAACGAGGTCAAGAAAATATTCAAACGGCAAATCGGGATGCAGCCCGCCAACAATATGAAACTCAGTGATCGCTTCGGTGTAACCCGAAGCAGCCGTCTGAAAGGCTTCTTCGAGCGCCATAGTATAAGCGCCCGGAGCGTCTTTCTTGCGCCCAAAAGCGCACAACCGGCAAGCCGCCACGCAAACATTCGTCGGATTGATATGACGATTGACGTTGAAGTAAGCCTTGTCGCCATGCATCCGCTCCCGCACCCAGTTGGCCAGCCAGCCCACAGCCAGAATGTCGCCCGTCCCGTAAAGGACAAGTGCGTCACCCTCGTCCAGACGCACGCCCGCGAGAACTTTATCTTTGATCGGGAGCAGGCGCGGATCGTCGGTCTGGAATGGGTGCGAAGCAGGCATCGCTATTGATGATACCGCAGGATAGTGATGGAAGTCACAGCGGTGGAGCACCTGGGAGTGGGCTGTTTTAAAAATCAGCGCAACTTGCTTCCGTAGGTCAAAAGCAACGTAATGGCGAGAAATAACGTGCCGATTGCGAAAGTCACGATCTGGAAGAAAAGCAGCCACCAAGTAGCCCTGCCGATTAGCCTCACCTCTTCTAGCGAGGGTGCCAGTGGGTCCTGGCCAGCCCGCCTTGCGGTCATCCTAAAATCGAAAAGCCGGTTGAGAATAGATGTAAAGCCAGCTATAGCACATATCGAAAGAGCAACAAGAGAAATCACAGGAACATAGATCGAGCGGTAGGCGTTGGACAGAACTCGCTGTCCTTTAGCAACGCAAAACAATATCCAAGTCCGGCAATTGCGAACGTGAGAATGAGGTTCAGCGCGTACCCCATTTGGTCGAGGGTAATCTTCTGCCATCGCTGGAACTTGTCGTCATCTGCTGCCACGGTGTGAGATCATACCTAGGCGGGGACGCCTCAAGCAACTGCAGTATCCGCGCACAGATGGTGGTGCCCATGAGCAAAGGCAAGGAACGTCCGACAAAGGACGACCTCGAGCAATTGGGCGAAGCACTGCAGAAGATGACCGAACGGCAGCAACAGGAGTGGCAGCAAGCGACAGAATTCAAAGCCGGTGAATTGACGCCCGAAGAGGAGCAGTTTGTTAAGCGAGAGGGACTGAATGCGCTCAATTACATTCCGCAGAGCACCTTACAAGAGCACGCCGAGAGTCCTCGTACATCCCAGAAAGAGCGAGCCCAACCTGACCCACGGCATAAGTTGAGCGAACGTAACCGCGGCGTAGCTTACGTACTGAAAAAGGCCTTTGGGATCACGGTCTGGGTACTTGTCATAGGCTTCAGTCTCTGGTTGCTAGGAATTTTTTTCGATGCTTACCGCGCACACACCTGGGGCTTCATCGCTCTGTGGTTCATGTTGCCGATTTTTGCGTACTACATCACCCACGCTGCCGTGGAAGGAAATCCATCAGCAGCGAGGAGTTTGAACGTCTCCTTCGTAGCTGCTTCCATACTCTTGTCATTTGCGACTCTTTTCGACTACGACCAAGTGAGAGACTCAATTGGCGAACACTATGTTTCGGGATATATAGCCCTTCGTGGCGATGTTGAATACGGCGAGAATGGGCAGCCTCACAGACCGACCGATGTATACACCGATCACTGGTATTCCAAGTTTGCACTGTGGCTTCTGGAGTGGTTCTTCCTCGCCGCATGCGTCGGGCTTCCGATACTGACACACAAGGCAGTGCGGCGGGGAGCACGCAATGCGCTCGATGGTCCCTGAGGAACGGAAGGCCGGTGTTCTAGCCTTCCGATGGGCAAAGCGCAAAGCGGCCCCCACCAAACTAACGCCTCTGCAGCAAATCTCCGGCGACAAAGAAGAAGAACACCACCGAAATCACTCCATTCATGGTGAAAAACGCCGCATTCAGCTTACTCAAATCATCGTGACGAACAAGCATGTGCTCATAGAGCAAAAGCGCAGCCACAGCAAGCACTCCCGCAATCGCCAGCTTACCTAACCCAAAAGAAACGACCAGCGCAATCAGCAACCCAAGCATCACGATGTGAAATAAACGGGCGATGACAAGCGCGTTCCGAATCCCGAGATAACGCGGCAGGGAGTGCAAGCCATGGCTGCGGTCGTAGTCATGATCCTGACAGGCATAGATCACGTCGAATCCTCCCACCCAGAATGTCACCGCCGCAGTAAGCAGCAGTATCCGCGGATCGAGCGACCCACGAACCGCGATCCAAGCGGCCGCCGGAGCAATGCCGAGCGCGAAGCCGAGAAACAGATGCGACCAGCGCGTGAATCGCTTGCTATAGGAATAAAGAAGGATCACCGCCAGAGCCACCGGAGAAAGCAGCAGCGTCAAACGGTTCAACTGGGATGCGGCGAGAACAAAAATTCCGCACGAGACCAGAACGAACGCACTAACAAACGACGGCGTCAACTGTCCGACCGGAAGCGCGCGAGTAGCAGTGCGAGGATTGGCCGCATCAATCGAGGCGTCGGCCAGCCGATTGAAGGCCATGGCGGCGGACCGCGCCGAAACCATGGCCACGACAATCCATGCCAGTTGCCTCCACGCCGGCAGGCCTCCGGCGGCCAGCATGGCTCCGCAGAGCGCAAACGGGAGCGCGAAGATCGAGTGTTCCCACTTGATCATCTCCAGCGTGATCTTCAGATTGCGGAAAAAAGCCACCACGCAATTGTAAAGCAGCGACTCACCACGCGATCACGATACCAGCGGCACAAACCTGCAACCTTCGAGAATCGTGACCTCGGGCTGTCCCCTGACCTTGCGGATCAATTGCAATTCTTGGCTGGAGGGCGGGCCGATCGGCACCATCATGCGTCCGCCGTCCCCTAACTGCGCGAACAAAGCTGGCGGCATCTCGGGAGTGGCGGCAGAAACAAGAATGGCATCGAACGGCGCGTACTCCGCCCAACCCTGGCTGCCATCGCCGACTCTGATTTTCACGTTGCGATATTCCAGCCGATGAAGCGTACTTTCCGCTGAGGCCGCGAGCTGCGCGTGGCGCTCCACCGAATACACTTCGGCCGCGAGCAGCGAAAGCAACGCCGTCACGTAGCCGGAACCGGTACCGACTTCGAGGACGCGATCCGTGGCGTGAAGAGCGAGATACTCAAGCATCACGGCCACGATGTAAGGCTGAGAAATGGTCTGCCCCTCGCCAATCGGCAGCGGGTGATCTTCGTAGGCGTCCTGCCGGAAGGTCTCGAAAACAAACTCGTGCCTCGGCACGATCTGCATGGCATCGAGCACGCGCAGGTCGCGGATCCCGCGCTCTGCGAGTTGCGTGCGAACCATCTGCTCGCGCTGTCGCTGCAGAGGATCGCGTTGGAAAGGGAAACCCATCGCCGCTGTCCACGAGACTTCAGTACGGGCCTTCAGTACGGACCCTCAGTACGGACCAATGATTCCGCCAATGTCGCCGCCAATGTTGCGCGCGGCCGAAGTCTCCGGCCGCGCCTTCTTTTCTTGTGCTGCAATCATGTCAAGATACTTGTACGCCGTTCCGGTGTTAAAAAGCACGACCTTATCTTCCGCACTGAAAAAGCCGCTGGCGCGCAGCTTCTGATAGGCAACGAGCGATGCGGCTCCTTCGGGTGCGGGAAATACGCCTTCCACGCTAGCCCAGTGCCGCACGGCCGCAAGAATTTCTTCGTCTGTCGCCGCGATCGCAGTGCCGTGGCTCTTTTCCAGGATGTCAAGAATCAGATAATCGCCATAAGCTTTGGGGACGCGCAGGCCGGCGGCAAAGGTCGCGGCATCGGCCCACATTTCGCTGCTCCATACTCCTGAAGAATTCTTTCCTGCTTCCCAGGCCTTGACAATCGGCGCGCAGCCAGCCGCCTGCACGGTAACCATTTTCGGGCGCTCCCGATCGATCCAGCCCAGCTCCTCCAATTCATCGAACGCCTTCCACATGCCGATCAAGCCCACCCCACCCCCGGTCGGATAGATGATGCCCTGCGGAAGTTTCCAGTTCATCTGCTCAGCAACCTCGTAGCCCATCGTCTTCTTGCCTTCGACGCGGAAAGGTTCTTTGAGCGTCGAAACATCGAACCATCCGTCGGTATTCTTCGACGACCAGTCTTTGTTCGTGCGCTCGGCCACCATGCGGCCGCAATCGCTGATCAGGCCGTCAACCAGCGTGACGTGGGCGCCGTAATAGTCGCATTCCATGCGATTCGCCAGAGGCACATCTTTCGGCATGAAGATATGCGCCTCGATGCTCGCCGCCGCCGCGTACGCCGCCAGCGCGCCACCGGCATTTCCGGCAGATGGAGCGGCCAGCTTCTTCAGACCATAATGCTTTGCCATGGTCACCGCGGCAGACATACCGCGCGCTTTGAACGATCCGGTTGGATTCAGACCTTCGTCTTTGATGTAGACATTGGCAAACTCGCGGCTGGGAAGCATCGGCGTGAATCCCTCGCCAAGCGTCACGGGCGCAGCATCTGGGAGAACTTCGGCATAACGCCACATGCTAGCCACGCGATCAGATAAGTCTTCCCGCCGCAGCTTCCCTTTCAGACTGGCAAGATCGTAGCGGACGAAAAGCACTCCGCCATCTTTAGGGCAGACATTCTGCGGGTGGTCGGCGGAGAGATGCTCTCCGCACCGGGTGCATTCGAAGTAGGAAATTCGCATCGGTTGAAGGATAGCACCTTGGCTCTTGGCACTTGGCTGACGTCTTAAGAACCGACTCGTTTCAGCATCTCATTCGCCCGCCGGAACCAAGGCCGCTCCCGCCGCCGCAGGTAGCCCGGCATGGTGGGTTTCTTATCGAGCACCTTCTGCGCCCATTCGCGAGCCTCGGCGTTGCGACCTTCGGACGCCAGCAGTTCCGCGAAATTCAAGTAAGTCTCTGACAACGTAGAAGTGACCGTCACCTTCCGGAACAGCGCCTCGGCTTTTTCTTTTTGTCCGGTCTGCGCGTAGGCGTGGGCAAGCAAGCCGGCGGCGCGCTGGAAATCGTAGTCGGGCTCTTTGCCGACCACCCGTTCCAGGTCCGGTAATGCGGCTGCAGCGTCGCCTAACAAGATGGCGCAAACTCCGCGCCGGTAAAAGGGATCAAGCGTATCGGCGCGCGCAGCAATGGCTTTGTCGAACGCGGCGCGTGCCAACTGAAGTTGGCCGTCGTCCATGTAAAGCCCTCCGAGTTCTTCATAGTTTCCAGCTGACGGATTATCGCGAATCGCAGCTTCCAGTTCGCCAATGCGCTTGCGGCGCGGAAAGACTTTGAAAGATTGGCCCAGCAACCCAATGTCAGGAAGCGCCTCGACAGCGAGATAGATGATCGCGCCGAGCGGACCGAGAAACAGGATGATAAAAATCCAATAGGTATCCGGCCGCCGCCGGATGAAGTGGACGATCGCCAATCCCTGGAGGATGATGCCCCACGGATAGAGAAGGTAGCTCAGAAATCCCATGCCAGTTTTAAGTCCTAGCGTGAGATTACCATTTGTGGAAGATGGAGAAGGTGACCAAGACGCGGCAAGCCGCGTCTCTACAGGAGAACGTGCGAAGAATGCCGATTGAGAAGAGTGAGACGCAGGATGACGAACAGCAGATCCTGGCGCTGCATGAAGCCGGAGACCAGGCGCTGATGAGTGCCGATCTCGCCATGCTGGCGCAGATCTTTGCCGACGACTACGTGCAGTACAACGAAACAGGCGAGGCCTTCACCAAGCAGGATGTTCTGAACAATTTTCGGACGGGGGCGATTCGTTATCCGTCGATTGGTTCCACCGGGCGCAAGATTCGCGTATTCGGCGACACTGCGGTCGTGCATGGTTCGGAATCCGACGAAGTGGAAGTCAATGGAAAACGGCACGCCGTGCGCTATGTTTACCTCGATGTGTTACGGAAACGCAACGGCGAGTGGAAGTTGGTGGCGTCGCAGTTGGCGAGGCCAGTGGAATAAAACCCGCGAACCTAGCTTTCGTCCGGACGCAGACGGTTCTGCCAGTGCGACCAAAGGAACCAGACGATCCCAGCCAGCAGAAACGCGCCGATCACGGCGTCGAATTTGTGGAAGTACTTGCCGAGCGCGCGCCAGTTCTCGCCGAGTTTCATGCCGAAGTAGGCGAGCGCGAAACACCAGGGCCACGATCCGAGGAAAGTATAGATGTGGAATTTGCCGCGCGGCATGCGGGCGATTCCGGCGGGCAGAGCGATAAACGTGCGGATCACGGGCAGCAGACGCGCAATGAACACGGCCATGTCTCCCCAGCGCAGAAAGAAGCGGTCCGCCCAGTCGAGTTCACGATGGCCCATCAGGATCCAGCGTCCGTAACGCACGACCAGCGGGCGTCCGCCGTAGCAGCCGATTTCGTAGGCGACGAGCGAGCCCAGATTGCACCCGATCGCACCGGCCGTTGCCGCCCACACCAGTTTCATCGCACCCGTATAAACGAGATAGCCGGCGAAGGGCATGATCAGTTCGGACGGTAGCGGAATGCATGCCGACTCAATCGCCATGAGCAGCGTAATCCCAGCATAGCCGGTCGCCGCCACGAGGGAATTAATAAAGATAAAAAGTAGGGTGAGGATTTTCTCGGTCATGCGATCAGAGGTGCCGGGTGACGAACTGCAGATCCCTCGCTCCCCCACCCTGGTCGCTCGGGATGACAAGCCAAAGGTCCAACAACACGCGTCAGAATGCACCTTCCTGAGTAAAGCTGAAGCCGGGCAAAGTTACGCCGTTCGCCGATTTGGCAACCTTCACCTTTACGGTCGGCGAGTCGGGCGCGGTGACCTCGGCAGGGCGCAGCACCGCGTATTGCGTGAAAACTTCGCTGTACACTTTGGTTACAAGGTGATCCTGGCCGGTTGCGTCCTGGCGCCAGACTTGTCCGAGTTTGATGCTCTTCACAGCCACTAGTTTTTCCTTCAGGTCTCAGACTACTCACCCGGCTGCCAACCCGTCAATTGCAGTGGAGTTACTTTTGATCGTGTGTGGCTGCGGCGAGACGACGGCTTTGTTACCATGAACCACTGCTCAGGAGGAAACCGATGGCCCGCGGAAATATGCCGCGTCAACCCAGTCGCAGCGGACGACAGGATGGTGCCCGCCGGGCGCTGGATATGCAATCCTTGAAGGGTGCACGATCCAAGGGTGCACGATCGAAGAGTGCGCGATCAGAGAACGTCCCGGCGCGTCCCGCCGCCGGTCAAGCATCGTTTACGACTGCGAAGGCGCCGAAGGCTGCGGCTCTGAAAAAGAAACCTGCGTCTGGCGCGGCAAACCGTGTCTCTACCCGCGTCTCTACATACGATCCTCTGGCTCCCGAGCGGGTCCGTCAGATCATTGCCGGGCTTGACCAAATGTATCCCGGAGTAACCTGTGCCCTCACCCACCGCAACGCATGGGAATTGCTGGTGGCGACGATTCTTTCCGCCCAGTCTACGGACGTGCGCGTGAACATGGTCACGCCCGGTCTCTTTGAGAAATATCCGACCGTACAAGATTTCGCGGCGCTCGAGCCGGAACAGTTGCAGCCTGACATCTACTCGACCGGCTTCTTCCGCAACAAGGCAAAGTCGGTGGTGGGCGCGGCGCGGAAGATAGTCGCGGATTTTGGCGGCAACGTTCCCCAAACGATGGAGGAGTTGTTGAGCCTTCCGGGAGTAGCTCGCAAGACGGCGAACGTGGTGCTCGGAACCTGGTTCAAGAAGAACGAAGGGGTGGTCGTGGATACGCACGTCACGCGAATTTCACGGCGTCTGGAACTGACGAAGCAGGAAGACCCGAAGAAAATTGAAGAGGATCTGATGCGGATCATTCCGCGCGAGCGCTGGACGGACTTTTCGCACGAAGTGATCTGGCACGGGCGGAAACTTTGCGTGGCGCGCAGTCCGAAGTGTGCCGATTGCGGGATCGAGAAGCTATGTCACGCCGCCGATAAGACTTGGTCGACGGTTGAGATTCATCCGGGAGCGCGGCCTTGACAGCCCTGCCTGTTAACTCCGAAGGTCTGGAAGGGCAACAACTTTACTTGACGCGCAAAGGGAAAGGCTGGCAAAATCGGCCTGTCATAGAAGTTTTGTATAATTGGGACTGAAGGAAACAGGGCCGATCTAAGTTTTACTTAGTGAGATGAACGAACCGATTTCGCCTCCCCGGAAACGCGACAGCACGCCATAATCAAGGTACGCAATGAACGAATGGAAATCCTCAGGCGGTCGCATTACCCTGTTCCCCGCCTCCGTGTCGTCACCTGCGCTCTCGGCACTTGAGCTGTATAGGCAAGTCTGGGATGAAGAACCGGACGGTTTTCAGAAGCAGGCGAATCCTCTTGCGCCGTCCGTCGCCCACGGGAGTCGCAACAGCTTAAAGGTTGCTTGTCTAGCTCAACCGGGGCGGATTGATTTCAACTTGACGCCGCCCTCTTCCAAGCAAGAGGAAGCCGTATCGTTTCCCCTGATTGAAGATACAGGTCTACTTCGCGCCGAACTATTAAGGGTAATCGACATTGTCGACCGGAGCGCCGTTCTAAATTCCGTTGTCCGCGTGGCACTCGGTGTTCAATTTCTCGCTTTGAAGCCGAGTTCTGCGGAAGCCAACCGTGTGCTGACCGCACACATACCTGAGCAATATGGCGTCAAAATCACCGACGAAGAGGACTTTATTTTCCAGATCAATCGGCCATACCCAAGTCGGAGCGCTGAAGGCGTCAAGACGAATTTCATTACGAAATGGAGTGTTGACCGGCTCCAAATTCTAACTTTTGCAGTCTCGGCCGGTGGCCCAACTACTTCTGCACAGACCCCTGCCTCAGGATCTCAGACTGCGGAGTTCATTGCGGCCAGCGTGAATTTCGATATTAACAACGTTCCAGCGCAAACACCGCTTCCTAACGGGCAACCGGCTCCACTGTTGCGTGAGGCACTCATTGCAGTAGCGCGAATGCAGCAAGCCATTGGCCTGAACGTTGAAGGATTCCAAAATGCCTAACTATCCCGCTAAGGTATACAGACAAGCGATGGTCATTCTAGATTCAAGCTCTAAGCTGCCAGACACATCGGTCTCGACATATGCGCAGACGGTGCAAGTAAAGCTTAGCGCTACTGGATTCATGGATGTCATGCCTCCAGAAACTTTAATCATGACGACGTTCTCGAGCGTGCCGGTCATTTGGGAGTCGGAGTTGAGACACCAGGAATATCAGGAACTGGGCGCGGCGCTCAGCGAGATGACCAAACTAGAAGAAGGGGACGAATGGAAAATTGACCCTCCTGTTTACAATGCCGCCTGCTACGTTGCAGCTGGACTGCTGGCTCATTCGTTTCCAGCGCCGCGTATCTTCAATCACGGATCAAAGTCGGTTGTCTTTAATTGGTCATATGGAGCAGACAATATGTATCTGACTATAAGCGCCGACCACATTTCTGCCCTAATATCTTCCCCGGAACGCATCAAACGACGAGTAGAATACTCAGCAAATGAGCTTATGGATCCTTCCGCTGCTCTCTCTTCCGTTAGAGCCTTCCTTAAAAAACCCGTCCAACGATTGGTAACCGGAGCGGTGACCGATCCGACAGAGTTCGTCGGCTGAGTCCGGTATGAGATGCGGCGGTTACATCCCAGATAGCGACAGTTTGTTCCGTCAATCCGTCTACCCTGTATCGTTCAAAGGTCGCGCCTTTGCGTGGGATAAATGTTTAAACCTTTCCGACCAGAACGAAGGGTCCCTTTTAGCGTCCTTAACCTGGGAAAGGTACGTCCCTACCGAGAAACTAATTCACGGCTATGGATGCAGACTAGCCTTTCGCAGAAATGAAAGAAAACTGGCAGCGGCGAAGCTAAAAGACGCAGAGGCGAAGCTAAAAGACAAAGATCGGCAAGTTTACTGCGGCGCATACGAGCTCAAGGGAAAAGCGATTCGTGACTTGCAAGCCACGGAAGGGCTGGATGAAATTCTGTCTGCTGACGTCGTCCACCACGTAGAAGTGGAGGGAGAAATTGCCCATGCGGACTTGAGAATCTTTCTCAAGCCCGGAAGTGTGGCTAGTGTTGAGGGCACGAAGACGGCAATCGAGGACCGTCTTTGGAACAACTGTTCCGGCCCCTTGAGGCACATATGTGACTGCGACAAAGACATAGCCGAACATCCAAGCGCGAGCCTGGCAACCCCACCTGCCGGGGCATATTCCGACACCCGGTCCTACACCCTCCGCCTCTGGTGCATGGTTAGATTTCAGATTTGCGATTGGCTGTGGCGAAATAACCTTTGGCACTAATATCGCGACGTGCATCTTTAGCTGCCGGTGTAGAACAGTTCGACAACGGTGCAATCGTCGTTGAGCGGCGTGCCTCCGCAAAAATCGGCGACGGCGGCGAAGACGTCTTCCATTGAACTACTCTTCCCCGCCACGTGTTCCAGGCGTTCGCTGTCGAACATATCTCCGCGGGCGTTCTCCGCTTCGGTGACTCCATCGGTCACCAGAATCAGCCTATCTCCCGGCCTCATCTGGCAGCGGTCGCTCGAGTAGGTGGCATCGGCCAACAGGCCTACAGGCAGATTGCCGTGAGATGGCCGGAGCACTTCGTTGCCGCAGATCCACACCGGGGGCACATGTCCGCAGTTCACGTATTCGAGATCGCCGTCGCTGCGCAGGCGCGTGATGATCATGGTCGCGTATTTCTCACCGATGTGCTTGTAAGTGAAGAAGCGATTGACGGCGTCAACGATCTCCACCAGCGGCATGCCCGAAATGAGTTGCGAGTAGACCATGCCCTGGAGAATCGAAGCCAGCAGAGCGGCCGAGACTCCCTTGCCGCTAACGTCGGCGAGAACCACAGCCAAACCTTGGGGAGTATTCACGGCCTCAAAGAAATCGCCTCCGATTTCTTTGCAGGAAAGATTGCGGCCATTCACCCGCGCAAAAGGAACTTCGGGCAGAGTTACCGCCAACAGGCGCTGCTGAATGGACGCCGCGATCCCCAATTCCTGCTGGTAGCGGCGCCCGGCTTCTTCGGCCTGCACCAGGCGCGCGTTCTCGATCAACTGCGCCGCTTCCGTCGCGATCGCGCGCAGAATATCGTGGCTGACGCTGGTGATATCGCGCGAGGCAAAGCGCGAATCGACATAGAGCGCCCCCATCACTTCCCCACCGGCCGGCTGATCGGCGCGGGTGGTTTGCACCAGCGGCTTGCGCAACGGCATGCAGATTACGGTTCGCAGGTCAAAGGCCACGATGCTTTGCCGCTCCTTTACGTCGAGCATCTGACTGGTATCCGTAACCAGGTATTCAGAGTTCGTGGTCAACGCACCGTCGAGCACCGAGCGGGAAATTGTCTTGTCGTCGAGCAGCGGCTCGCTCTTCGAGTTCCGCCCCGCGGCGAGCGTCAGGCTTCCGTCGATATCGCGAAGGAAGATGTAGCCGCGTTCGGCGCGGGTGAGTTTTAGCGTGGCCTCGATCAGCGTGACCAGGATTTCATCGAGCACGCCGATGGTGTTCAGCTTGCGCGCCGCTTCCATGAACAGCGTGAGTTTCTCCAGGTCGCTCGCTTCCGGGGCGATCTGTATACCTGAGATCTGGCTCAGGAACTCACGCGCCGTGTTGGAAGTCGTGTGCAGCGGGTGGAAGATCAGGTAGGCAATATCGCGCGCGCCAAATTCCAGCCGGTCGTTGCGTTGCAGTTTGTGACGGTCCACCTTCTCGCCGTTGACGAAGGTGCCGTGCTTGCTTCCCAGGTCGACGACAAAAAACTCGCCATTTTCTGAAACGATCGAAGCATGCTCGCGAGACACGCGCGGATCGGCAATCACCAAATCGCGATCCACCTTGCGGCCCACCGTGTAAGGAGTGTGATTCAGCGACAGCGTCTGCTGATCGCTCCCCTGCACGAAGATCGCGATGGGAAAGATACTGGAAATGCCCGAATGCGACGAAGCCGACATGTACCCTTAATTCTCCTGCGGCCATCATGCCGGTAAAACACGGCAGTACCCGGCACAGGCCCCCAAGCATTCTACGACGAGCGCGGTCCTGCCGACGCAGTAATAGTCCTCTGATAATACCCCTGATAGTAGTGGACCAGAATCAGGGCCGACACCGCCAGAGGGATCTGGAGCGCTGTCCAGAGAGGAACTGCCCAGGCTCGCTCCACCGTTTCCCGCGGCAAAATGAAGGACAGCCCCGCCAACGCAAAGCCCGATATCCACGGCCAGCCGATCAAGGCAATCGTGATCATGGAAAGGACGCGGTTGGCGATATTTCGCCGCCATATCGTCCGGCGGTCCCTAAGCATGATCAGCAGCGCCGGGATCAAGAGCACCTGATTGTAGAGGCCGTAGCTGGGCACGACGAGCACCGTGATGGCCAGCACGAGACTAAGCGTCAAAGCAAAAGCTTCGGTATTCGCCGCCACGCGGCGCTCCTTCCAGCAAATGCCGATCAAGATCGCCAACGCCGAAACCTCCAGAGCCCGGCCCCAGACAGCGCCAATCATCTCGTCCATCACTGACATCTCTCCGGTGAAGTTGTGGTATTCGCGGATCGCCTGCAAGAAGCGCGGGATCCAGTGCGGGAGATACCACTCCGAGGCAGCAAACAGGATCACCATGGTCAACAGAAATGACACGGCCCAGCGGCAGCGGCGGCGCCAGTCGGCCAGGGTCCAGATCATCAACCAGAGCAACAACAGCCATACCAGTTGCGGCTTAATCGTGGCGAACGCCAGCAAGACGCCGGCGGGCATAGGATGACCCGACGCGAGGAGCGCCAAAGCGGCGATCAGCAAGGGCACCACGAAAAGCGTGATTTGCTGGAGCATGATCCCTTCGATGAAGGGCAGGCTGCCGATGGTGAATACGACCAGGCTCACATACACCCACACTGGCACCGACCAGCGCAGCACGAACGGCCAGAGCGGAACCGTGGTAAGAGTGAGGCCGAGCAGCACCCAGAAAAAGCCCTTTCGCACAGTCTCAAATGGAAGATGGATGGTTGGCGCCAGGCAGAAGGCAACGTAGGCGGGGTAGTAGAAACCCTGCTGATAATTGCGCTCTCCCGGTGCGTCCGGATCAAGCGGGCGGCCGTAGTATCCGGCTTGAATTTCGCGCGTAAATTCGGGGGTGTAAGGGTCTCGGCCATGTAGGAGCAGCTCTCTCGAGCCCAGCCAGCGCGGATAAAGGTCGGAAAGATTTCCGCGGGGCGTGCCGCGTGCCGTCGAATCGCGGACCTGGTGCGCGATCAGCACGCGGTAGAAGTAAGTCCACATGCAGAGCGCACAGAGGATCGACAACAAAAGCAACTTCCAGGGACCGAACTGGAGAAAGGACGAATCCGGGACATTATTCATGTTCATCTTCTCCTTCATCCCGGCCCGCCCGGCACTGGCGCCATCATCTTTATCGTCTCTGCTCCCACTCCTGCCCTCGCGTCGCGCAGCCGGCGCGCCCAGGCGAAACCGACAGCTAGCATCGGCAGTGTCATCAGGCATTCGGCCCTAAGTTGCAACCGTGTAAACCAGTACAGGGGCGTGAGAAGCAGCAACAGCAATCCCGACGCTTCGAGGTATCGCGTGACCCGATCTGCTGGGGCAGCGTCTGCCGCTCGGGCACGCGTCGCGAGCAGGGGGACGATCAGCAAGAGCAGATCATATTCTTGGGCGTAATAACTGGTGACGATGGCGGCAATCAGCGCCAGCCCAAACCCTTCCGCTAATAATCGATCTCCCGCTTTTCGCCAGAGGAGACCCGCGCACACAATGGCCGCGAGCGCCACCGGCGCCAACGCCCAATGAATGCCTCCGGGATAAGGTTCGCGCCCGACCGCAAAAATGAGCAGTCCACGGAGATTCATCTGGTTTTGAGGCGTAATCACTCCGACGCCCGTTGCCTGATTCAAAGCCAGCAAATCGCGCGGATACCGTAATAAACCCCTCCAGCCCACGATGCCCGCTGAAATGCCAAGAACAGCAATGGCGGACGTGGCAAAGCCCGGTATCACCCGTTTGCGACCGGCGATCCACAGCGCCATGACGAAAGGAATCACCAGTTGAAACTTGAAGAGCGCCAGGCCGAGAGTGAGGCCGGCGCCCACATCCCTGTCGGTGGCGAGCTGCCAGAAAGAAATCGCGAATAGGAAGGCCAGCAGCGCAGCATCCTGGCCCAGGAGCACATCCATAAACTCGGGGAATGTGCCGAGGGTGAGGAAGCCGACTGCCCAGAGTGGGATCGTTTGCTTCCATGATCCGCCGCGCACTGATCCGCCCAGCGATGATCCACCGCGCCACGATCCACCTTCGACCACGACGAACGGAATGGCCACGAGCAGCGCAAGTTTGAGAGCGGTCCAGAGGAACAGGGCGGTAACATAAGGCCATCTGGCGAATACGGAAAACAGCAAGGCTTCGAACGGTGGCCGAATGTAAGGCAAAGGGCCTTGGCGAATTTCTACGGAAGCAAATTCCTGCTGCACTTTCCACTGCGCCGCCGGATTGTAAAGCTCGGGGCCCAGTCCCCTGCGCACCAGCGTGCCGGCGGTGTAAAACGACGCAAAATCGCCGTAGCCTTGCCGGATCTGAGCTCGCGTATTCCATAACATGACGCCGTTGTTAACCGCCATCCAGAGGAGTGCCACGGCCAGGAACCAACCGTGCAGTCTTGATGTATCGGACGATACGTCGGACCTTGGTGTGTCAGACGTTGGTGTGTCAGACCTTGATACGTCGGGCCTTGGCATGTCAGACATGGTTCGAATGGAATGCCTATTCTATCCACATTCTGTTCGCTTCATATCCCCATCCTCAAGCGGACGTCATGCAGGAGTCGCGCGCATTCCCACCCCCCGCGACGGCGCGCCTCAGCCTGCGCGCCAAAGCAACTCCCACCGCCAGCAATGGCAGCGTCATGAGGCACTCGGCGTGAAGTTCCAATCTCGTAAACCAATATACTGGCGTAAGCAGCAGAAACAGCAATCCAGTCACTTCTAAGTATCGGGACACCCTGTCTGCTTCGGGAGCATCATCAGGCCGGGTTCGCATGGCGAGCAGCGGGACGATCAACAACAGCAGATCGTAATCACAGGCGTAATAGCTGGTCACGATCGCGACAATAGCCGCCAATCCAAAACCCTCGGCCAAAAAACCGTGCCCTGCTCTTCGCCAAATCAAACCCGTGTACACAATCGCTCCGACTGCCACGGGCGCCAGCATCCAATGGATGGGCCCGGGATAGGGCAAGCGCCCAAACACAAGCGCGAGCAGCCCGCGGAGATTCATATGATCTTCGGGTGCGATTCCAACGCCCACTGACCGGTTCAGAGCCAGCAAATAGCCTGGGTACTTTAACAGTGCCCTCCAACCAACGAGAGCAGCGGAAATGGCAACCAGCACGGAACCCGACGCAAGAAAACCGGGCAAAACCCGTTTGCGGCCCGAGATCCACAGGACAAGGAAAAAAGGGATTGCCAGCTGAAACTTGACGAGAGCCAGTCCCAGAGTGATACCCGCACCCACGTCCCGTCCCGCCTCCAGTTGCCAGAAACAAACCGCGAACAGGAAGGCCATGAGCACGGCATCCTGGCCCCTGAGCAGATCCATGAACGCAGGAAACGTGCCCCAGACGAGAATACCCGTCATCCAGAGCGGAAAGCTTTCTCTCCAGAATCTGCCGCGGACCACGCCGCGGACTTTGCCGCGGACTACGATGAACGGAATCGTCGCAAGGAGCGCAAGTTTGAGTACGGTCCAGAGGAGCAGGGCTGTGACGTAAGGCCACCTGGCGAATATCGAAAACAGTAAGGCTTGGAACGGGGGCCGAAGGTAAGGCAAAGGACCTTGGCGAATTTTTACTTCGGAGGCAAATTCCTGCTGCACTTTCCACTGCGCCGCGAGACTGTAAAGTTCGGCACTCTGCCCTCTGCGCACCAGAGTGCCGGCCGTATAAAAGGTCGCAAAATCGCCATAGCCTTGCCGGATCTGAACTCGCGTATTCCATAACACGGCGCCGTTGACAACCGCCATCCACAGGAGCGTGGCGGCCAGCAACCAACTGCGGAGTCCCGGTGTGTAAGATCTCAGTGTGTAAGATCTCGGTCTATCAGACCCTGAAGTGTCAGACATGACTCGAATGGAATGCCCATTCTATCTGGAGAATCTGAACACGACCACGATCCCGTGAAGGTTCCTCATCCAATCCGAAATTTCGGCGCCGCGGCGGCGATTGCGACCGTGAGCGGCGCGCTGTGCTGGTCGTTCCTGCGCCGCTTGCAGCTTGGGGCTGCCGATTTCGGCTGGGCGCATGACGCCACGCGTACTCTCTTGTCTGGAGGAGATCCGTACGCCAACACTGCGGCGGGGACCATTCCCTACCCGCTGCCGGCAGTTCTTCTGGCTCTCCCGTTCGCGCCGCTCCCGGCCGAAGTTGCGGGCGGGGTGTTTTTCGGAATGAGTTCCGGCCTGCTCGCTCTCGGACTCATCCGGCAACACCCGGAACGGCTGCTGATCTTCCTCGCCTTCCTTACTGGGCTGCGCTCATGACTGCGCAGTGGACGCCCCTGATCATGTGCACTGCTTTCTTCCCGCTGGCACTTGCGTTCTGTACGGCAAAGCCCCAGATCGGCGCGCCGGTCGCCCTCACTCATCTTTCTCGGACGGGATTGATGGCGAGCGCTGTCTTGTTGCTTGCCAGCTTCGTGATCCGGCCGCGTTGGCCCCTGGAGTGGATCCCGCTGCTCCACGCATACCAGCATTTCGTGCCATTTCTGGTTGTGCCCGGCCCGCTGCTGGCACTCGCACTCTGGCGATGGCGCGACCGCGATGCCCGGCTGCTTTTCCTGCTTTGCATTCTGCCGCAACGCTGGTTCTACGATTCCTTCCTCCTGTGGCTGATTCCGAAAACGCGCCGCAGCATTCTGGCCACCGTCGCCTGCAGTTGGGTGGTGGGCCTCTGGCGCTGGTATCACATGCCGACCTCTATGCACCAGGTGGGACTTTGGATCGTTCTTGGTTCTTTCCTTCCCATGCTGGCGATCGTGCTCCTGCGATCGCGCGCCGAAAAATTTCGCGACGCTGATTCTGCCGCCGACTCTATAATCGCCACCAACACCCGCGATGAAAATTCCTGAGTCCAGCCGCGTGGGCTTCTTTGGGCTCGTCCTGTTCCTTGGCTTGCTCGCGATGACGGCACGCAACGCCATAGACCCTGACCTCGGGTGGCATCTGCGCACCGGGCAATGGATCGTCGAAACCGGCCACATCCCGCACTCCGATCCTTTTTCCTTTACTCGCGCCGGGCATGCTTGGGTGTCACAGGAGTGGTTGTCGGAGGTCGTGTTTTACGAACTGTGGAAACACGGCGGCGCAGCCGCCCTCATCATATTCTCGGCCATCGTTACCACCCTCGGCTTCATGTTGCTGTATCTGCGCTGTCCGGGGAAAAGGTACTGGGCAGCCGCAGCGGTGGCCTTCGGCGCTTTGACTGCTGCTCCCTCCTGGGGCGCGCGGCCGCAGATGTTCACCTTTACCCTGGCCAGCCTGCTCCTCTGGCTCCTCGACCGTGGCACAAAGGGTGGTACAAAAACAAGAAAAGATCGTCCCAAACTTCTGCTCTGGATACCACCTCTGTTTCTCCTCTGGCTGAATCTGCACGCCGGGTTCGCCCTCGGCCCGGCGCTGTTGTTGGCCTATGGTGTCGGCCTCCTGGCGGAGACCTCCACCGGCAATACCCCTTGGCCGGAAGCGCGCCCCGTCATCCTGCGAGTGCTGCTGCTCCTGGTGGCCTGTTTGTTGCTGGTGCCTCTCAACCCCAGCGGCGCGCAACTCTATCTTTATCCGGTCCATACTTTAATCTCATCCGGGATGCGATCGTTCATTGGCGAGTGGCGCTCACCCGATTTTCATCAAGGCCTTTATCGACCACTGTTACTCCTATGGCTGCTGCTTCTGACCGCACTCGCGAGTTTCCGCTCGCGTCCCAGAGGACGTGTGCTCGTACCCCTGCTCCTTACCTCATTCGCCGCTCTCGACGCCGTCCGTCACATTCCAATTTTCGTTTTGGTTGCGATACCGGTAATTGCCCAGGCTCTCCCCGTCGCTTCCGTGGCCTCCGCGGTCTTACCGCGGCGTCCAATCTCATCGCGGTTCCGGCCCGTTTTCAACTTCGCCGTTCTGGTATTGATGGCGGCGTTTGCATCGGCGAAGTGGGTCAGTCTTGTCCGCAACCAGGATGCCCGCGAGGCGGCGCTGTTTCCGCAAGAAGCAGTCGCGTTCCTACGAGCCGGCGACTATCCGCGTAGAATTTTCGTTTTCTACGACTGGGGAGGTTATGCCATCTGGAAGCTCTATCCTGAATATCGTGTGTTCGTGGACGGCCGCGCCGACCTCTATGGCGACGAACTGATGCGCCAGTCGATCAATACCGTGGTGGAGCTCCGCACCGGCTGGCGGGACGTTCTCGACACCTGGAAGCTGGAGGCGATACTTGTGCCCCCTTCCTGCGCCGTGGCGCAGGCCCTCCTTCTCGACCCTGATTGGCACGCCGCATTCCGCGATTCTAAGGCGATCGTCCTGCTCCGGACCCTCCCCGCCGCCGAAAACGCAGGTATTACCATAGTCCTGTCGTCAGAAGGTCAGAAAAGTGAAAAAATGTTTCCCAGAGCCCTCCGGAATCTGCGAAACTAGGGCGCATACAAGAAATTTGTTGCCAGGTTCGTCCCGGGTTGGATTCTCGGTGAAGCTCAAAGGAGTTCTAGAATGACAGATTTGAGGAAGCTCTTGTGGCGCAATGAAGAGGCGCAAGACATTGCAGAATATGCGGTAATGCTCGCCGTAATTCTGGTGATCGTGATCGGCACCGTCCGTCTGATCGGCAGCAACGCGAACAACGTGTTCTCGCAGGTAGCCAGCCAGGTCGGCCAGTAGCCGTCCGCCACCGCAGGAAGACCATCACGCGCGCGAAGCGTATGTCGGCTGCGGCAAAGAATTAGTCCGGAGGTATTTCCGGAAGGAGAGGGATGAATCGAAGTCGTCTGTTGATGATCGGAGCCGTGGCGCTGGCTGTTGGCCTGCTCGTCAGCTATATCGTCTTTATCCGGCTGCGGACCCTTGCGGGCACCGACAACAAGGCGAACGGAGCGCAGGTTTTGGTGGCTGCCAACGATATTCAGGTGGGGACCAAGTTGGCAGCGAACGATGTCCGCGTCATCACCCTCCCGCAGTCGGCCGTCCCTCCCGGAGCATTCTCCGCACCAGCGAAGGTCCTGGGCCGCGGCGCAGTTCAACTCATGAGCAAAGGCGAATTTATTTTGCCAACCAAGTTGGCGCCGTTAAATGGCGGAACCGGACTGCCCTCGATGATTCCGCCGGGAATGCGCGCCGTTTCCGTTCGGGTCAACGATGTGGTTTCAGTGGCGGGCTTCGTCCAGCCCGGCACGCGCGTCGATGTAATGTCTACTGGCAGCCAGGGCGGCGATCGGCAGACCACCACAGTTTTGGAGAACGTCGCCGTCATTGCCGTGGGCAAGAGCCTCGACGGGGTCTTCCGCGGATGCGCAAACCGCCTCGGTGATCACGCTCCTGGTTTCTCCGGACGACGCGCAGAAACTGGCCCTGGTTTCGCAGGAAGGGCGCATTCAGTTGGCCCTGCGCAATCCACTGGACACAAAAAAGGAAGGCATCAGCGCCACCCGGGTAAGTTCGCTGTATCTGAGTGGGACACCGGTCGGGACCGCGCCCAAGCTCAATTTCCACAAGGTGGTAGCGAAGGTCACTCCGTCTGCGCCAGTGCCTTACCAGGTAGAAATGATCCGTGGCAACAAACGCGAAGAAAACAAGTTTGATACGACAGCACCGCAGTAGTTCGCATACGCTCATTTCCTCGATGGATTTGCTCGCGCATTCTCGCAGAGGTCCGAATTGATTAAATCTCCTACGCTCGTCGCAGCCGTTGTGGTTCTAGGCGCGACCATAATGTTCGCGCACGGCGTCGCTCCGGATGTCGCACCCGATGTCACTCGCGATGCCGCACCCGATGTCACTAACGATCACACTGCTTCCGCCACCAAGCCACCGGCCGCTCCCGCGTCGGCTTCCGCTCAAACCCCCACTTCTCAAAATCAGGAGAACGCGCCCGCCCCGCAAACCTCCACCACCACGACTTCTGCATCCGCTCAGGGCGTAACCGCAGGTGCCGCTCCGCTGCGCGTGATGGTCGGTAAGTCCCTGTTGATTAACACTACCGAAAGACTGAAGCGGGTCTCCGTAACCGACCCCTCGGTGGCGGATGCGCTGGTCGTCACACCCACCCAGGTTCTGGTCAATGGGCTCTCTCCGGGCGAGGTTTCACTGCTGATCTGGGACGAACTGGAGCGCTCTCGCAGCTTCGATCTGCGGGTGGATGTCGATATCACTGCGGCGTCGGAAGAAATGCATCGCCTTTTCCCGAATGAACAGATCAGCGTGACGCCCTCCCGCAACGCGATTGTTCTTTCCGGTCACGTGACTACCGAAGACGTCGCCAAGCATGCCGGCGCGCTGGCCTCGGCGTATTCCAAGAATGTGGTGAACGTGCTGACGTTCGGCCCCGTCGGCGCCGAGGAAGTGTTGCTCGAGGTCAAGTTTGCCGAGGTCGATCGCACGGCTATGACCCAACTGGGCATTAATCTTTTCTCCACCGGCTCGGGCAACACTCCCGGGAGCATAACCACCGGCCAGTTCGGCGGAGTCACCGGCCTCGGTAACATCAGCGATTCGGGGTCGTTGAGCCCATTTCCCGTCACGGCGACCGTTTCGAACACACTCAACATGTTCTTCTTTAACCCTTCGGTGCATCTTGGTACGGTGATTGAGGCGCTTAAGAATCAGAATCTTTTGCAGATTCTGGCCGAGCCCAACCTGATCGCGGTCAATGGCAAAGAAGCCAGTTTCCTGGCCGGAGGAGAATTCCCCTTTCCGGTCGCGCAGCAAAACGCCAGCGGAATCGCCACCGTCACGATTCAGTTTCGCGAGTTTGGCGTGCGCCTGAAGTTTACCCCCGTGATTCAGCCGAACGGCAGCATCCACTTGCACGTCGCTCCCGAGGTCAGTACGCTGGACTTCGCGGACGCCGTCACCGTCGCCGGAACCACCATACCCGCCATCAGCACGCGCAAGGCGGAGACCGAATTCGAATTGCAAGATGGTCAGAGTTTCGTCATTGCCGGCCTGCTGGATAACCGGGTCACGAACATTGAGAACAAGATTCCGGGACTGGGCGATATCCCCATCCTCGGCAATTTCTTCAAAAGCAAGAGCGCCCAGAAGAGCAACTCGGAATTGATGGTTTTGTGCACCGTGCACCGGGTTTCGCCCAGTGTCGAGACGCCGAAGGGTCCGCCGATGCCGGTGCCGAATCTGGATAAGGGCAAGTTCGATGGCAAGAAGCCCGCAAGCTCGAGCAAGTAGTAAGTTGTTAGAGATGGTTTCATCAGTCGGTCTTGGGTAGGGCACGGCTTTAGCCGTGCCGTTCAGGGCTTGGAAGAATGTGGGCTTTAGCCCCTGAGGGACCTGCCTTCCGAGCGGAAGAGTATTTGCGAAACCAGCATTGGCAGGCAAGACAGACGGAAGTTGCGAGCTTTGGAAGGCATAGCGGGGAAAACAAGTCATGCCAGAATTGTCAGTAGCCGTATTTGCCACGGACAATGATCAGCGCGCGGTGCTCCAGGTTCTGGTGGATGGCACCAGCGTGGCTCGTACCGCGTGCAGCAACGCGAGTTTGCCTTTGGCCGCCAACGATCCGGTCATCCGCAAGACTCAGGCCTTTGCCCCCGACGTAATTTTGGTGGATATCGCCACCGATGGCATCACCTCGGCGCTTCGGGCAATCGAATTGCTTCACCAGGAACTTCCCGATTCGGCCGTATTCGCCGTCGGCCCCATGACTCAATCGCAATTGATTGTCAGTGCCATGCGGGCGGGAGTGCGGGAATACATTGAGCGCCCCACTACCACCACCGATCTGCTGGAAGCCTTCGTCCGCGTGACCGCGACCCGCCGCAAGCCCGGCCGCGAAAGCTCTCGGGGGAAAGTGTTCACCATCGTAAATGCCAAAGGCGGCAGCGGCGCAACCACCGTCGCCGTCAATCTGGCTCTGGCCTTGCAAGCGGCTCATCACAACACGGCGCTGGTGGACCTGGCGCCTCTCGGTCACTGCGCCTTGCATCTCAATCTGAAGCCGACCTTCACCGTCTCCGACGCGGTTGCCAATCTGCACCGCCTGGATTCGTCCCTGCTCGACAGCTTCATGGCCCGTCACGATCGCGGCTTGCAGGTACTGGCGGGAGCGGCGACGCCCACGGCCATCGAGCCCTCGGCCTCCGACTTTGCCCGCTTGTTTGACACCATGGTCGGCCTGTTTCGCTACATCGTCGTCGACGCCTCCTCCCGCCTCGACAGCGCCACTCGTCTGGTCAGCAGCCTGTCGGAGAAGATTCTCCTCATTGCCCACGCCGATGTTGCTTCCCTGTGGAGTGCCGGAAGAGTGGCTCAGTATCTCGGCGAAAGCGGCTCCCGCGACCGCTTTGCCTTGGTGTTGAACCGTTATCGCAAGGTGGCGGGTTTCGATGAAGCCGAGACCGAGGCCGCCATCGGAGCGCCCGTGCTCTGGCGGATTCCTAATCAGTACTTCGCGGTCTCGACCGCGATTGATCGTGGCGTCCCCCTGATGCAGCAGGGGAATACCGAAATTGCCCGCTCCATCTCCGCGCTGGCGGATTACTTGACCAAGGACGATTTGGACGTGAAACGCACCGCCTGGTCATTGTTTAAGACGGTATAGTATTCATTGAGTCATTGGACCATTGAGATATTGACTCATTGACTCAATGATTCAATGATTCAATAGAATTATGGCTAATCTGCAAGCCTTCGAGCGGAGCGAGTACCAGCAGGTCAAGGCGGACCTGCATCGCAAGATCCTCGATCGCCTCGATCTCGAAAAACTCGGCCGCACCACCGGCGACTCGGCGCGGGAAGAAGTTCTCATCCTGATTCGCAGTTCGGTGAACAGCGAGGCGGTTCCTCTCAGCTTCGCTGAGCGTGAGCAGTTGTCGCGGGAGATCCTCGACGAGATTTTCGGCCTCGGCCCTCTAGAACCGCTGCTCAAAGATCCCACCATTTCCGACATTCTCGTCAACCGCTTCGACCGCGTCTACGTCGAGCGCGGCGGTAAGCTCGAAATCACAGGCTTGTCGTTCAAAGACAACCAGCACTTGATGCAGATCATCGACCGCATCGTGTCCCGCATCGGGCGTCGCGTCGATGAGTCTTCGCCCATGGTCGATGCCCGTCTGCAGGATGGTTCCCGCGTCAATGCCATCATTCCACCGCTCGCGCTCGATGGAGCCTGCCTCTCGATTCGCCGCTTCGGCCGGGATCCGATCACTGCCCGCAACATGCTCGACAACAAAACCCTGACCGAGCCCATGCTGGAATTGCTCTCAGCCATAGTCAAGGGCCGCTTGAACGTGATCATTTCCGGAGGAACCGGCGCCGGCAAGACCACGGTTCTCAACGTCCTTTCCGGATACATCCCCAATTCCGAGCGCATCGTAACCATCGAAGACGCAGCCGAATTGCAACTGAAGCAGGAACACGTGGTCCGCCTCGAAACTCGCCCTCCCAACATCGAAGGCAAGGGCTCGGTCCGCATGCGCCAGCTCGTCATTAACAGCCTGCGCATGCGTCCCGATCGCATCGTGGTCGGCGAGGTGCGCGGAGAAGAAGCCTTTGACATGCTTCAGGCCATGAATACCGGTCACGAGGGTTCGCTCACCACCGTCCACGCCAACTCCCCCCGCGATGCCCTGGCTCGCATCGAAAATATGGTTTCCATGGCCAACCTGAACATCCCCGAGCGCGCCATTCGCCATCAGATCGCGAATGCCGTCCACGCCGTAGTCCAAGTCGCGCGTCTCTCGGATGGTTCGCGCAAGGTCATCACCATTTCCGAGGTCACGGGAATGGAAGGTGACATGATTGCCTTATCGGACATTTTCACTTTTGAACGCAGCGGCATCGACGAGAGCGGCAAAGTGCGCGGTGTCTTCCATTCCACGGGCGGCCCGCCGCGTTTCGCGGAGCGTCTCGCCACCGCCGGCTGCCGCCTGAGTCCCGCGCTTTTCGAGTCCCGGATGGAGGTCTAGCCGATGCCGATTTTTCTCGCCGTGCTGGTCTTTGCCGTGGTTACCGTCGCGGTCTTCGCCGGCATGTCTTTGTTTGATCAGCGCAAGGCCCAGGCACGCGTTCTCCGCGATCGCCTCTCCGCGGTTCAACAACCGGCCGAACAAACCGTGCCCGATGCGGCTTTTCTTCGCGACGAAGTCCTTAGCAGGATACCCGCTTTCGATACCTGGCTGCGCCGCTCCGAGCGCGTCTCCGTTTTGCAGAAAGTCCTGGCCCAGGGAAACGTCGATGTTCGCGCCGGCAACTTCCTCATGCTTTGCGCCGCGTCGGCCGTGGCCTTCGCCGCCCTTGCTTTCTTCGCCAGCGGCAACCTGCTCTTCGGCTGGGCTGGTGCCATGATCGGCTTTTTTATCCCCTACGCCTATGCCTCGCATCGGCGGACCAAGCGCTTCCAGAAATTTGAGGAAAAATTTCCCGAGGCCATCGACACGCTCGCCCG
>Ga0074046_10000378_pt1 | contig 40435 bp, 34 predicted proteins | sample BogForMeECP23OM3_FD_94441 | JGI IMG/M metagenome (GOLD analysis project Ga0074046, IMG submission 94441) | Bog forest soil microbial communities from Calvert Island, British Columbia, Canada - Bog Forest MetaG ECP23OM3 | ecosystem: Environmental > Terrestrial > Soil > Wetlands ... | reverse complement strand
TGGGGGCGTCGCGGGAGTAGAACAGGCGCTGAATGATTTCAGTGGATATGGGCAAGGAGCGCAAGGTTATGCCAAGCGCTACGGCGCCGGTTATGCCGACTTGGTCACAGGCACGTTCATTGGGGCCGCCATCCTACCGTCGCTCCTGAAACAAGACCCGCGTTATTTCTACAAGGGAAGCGGCAGCAAGCGATCGCGGACCTTGTATGCGATTGCCAATGCGGTGATTTGCAAGGGTGACAACGGACACTGGCAAGCAAACTACTCGAATATCCTCGGAAGCCTCGCCGCCGGTGGCATCTCAAATTTGTATTATCCGGCAAGAGATCGCGAGGGAGCGGAATTAACCTTCGAAACCGGGCTCATCGGGATTGGCACAACCGCCGCCGCCAATATCCTCCAAGAGTTTGTCGTCCGGAAGTTCACACCGAAGTTGCCCAAGCACGATCCGGCCAGACCGTAGGCGTGATTCGGCAAGAACCCACATGGTTGGCGAATAGCTCATCAGGACCCCAGAGCGGCACGTTCACTGGGGCGTACTGTGTGGACTCGAACAATCTTGCCACGATTAACCTGACTTACGGCGGCGGGCTCAGCGGCAGCAACACCTTTGCCGCCACACTGGACTCCAGCGACAGCAACGGCCACATCATCTCCTACGACAGCAGCGACCGGAAGGTCTCCGGGCTGCTGCGCCAGCAGAACACCTCCGCATTCTCAACCAGCACGATCGACGGCAACTACGCCTTTGGACTTGTCGGAGCCGATCAGAACGGTTATCGCTTCGCCATGGCTGGCGAATTCACCTCCAATGGCAGCGGCACTCTTTCTGGCGAAGATGACAGTGACAATTTCGGAGTGCTTCAAACCGAACAAACTCTCAGTTCCAGCAATTTCAGCGTGGCGTCCAATGGCCGCGGGACTGCAACCATAACCTTCAGTACGGGGAACACGAACTTCGTCTTCTACGTGGTCAGCTCTTCCGAGATGTTGATGATGGCATTCGACACGGAGACGCCGCCGAAGATACTAGCCGGCCAGGTGCTTCAGCAAAGCAGCTCGTTCACGGATGCGTCGCTCGACGGTGTCAGCGTGATCGAACTGCAATCGCTCGGCGACAGTGCAAGCGAACCTACCGTTACGGCCGGGCTCCTCACCGCGACTGGTAACTCCGCGACGTATACCTTCAGTGCCGACCAGAACCAGGGCGGCACGATGAACACTCAGAGCGATTCGGGCGGTTATAGCGTGTCGAACGGACGCGTGACGCTGACTTCGAACGTAGGGGGCGGCACAAAGGTCTTCTACCTGGTTGCCAAGAACCAGGCTTTCGTAATTGGCACCAACCTCGGGATGGACTTTGGTGTGATGGAGCCGCAGACGGGGAGCAACTTCACGAACGCTTCGTTGTCCGGGAATTACCTGGGTGGAAGTCAACCGCCGGAGAGCGCGAGTGTGAGCGAGGAGGCCGACTACGTAAACTGCAATGGAGACGGCACACTCAGCGGTACGTCGGACAAGAACAGCAGTGGGGGGCCACAGTCGGGGGCTATCTCGGCGACTTATCAGGTTTCGTCCAACGGACGAGTGGTCGTGAGCGAGAGCGGCGCCCCGGTCGTGTATATGTACATAATTTCTCCCTCGCAGGTCGTCGCCCTGCCGGTGAGTTCATCCCAGAACCCGGACGCTGACCCGAAGCTGATTGATTTTCATCAGTGACGGTAACGGCAGTGCAAATCGTGGACCGGTGGCGCTTTGTTTTGCGAGTATGTCGCTTTACCCGTGAGGCTGGGTTGTTGGCGAAAAATCGCGATTACACTCACTACCCTCGCGCGTTTGCCCGTACCCAACTTGCCACCCCGCGCCCTTTCCCGCATTGTACGAACTTCTGATTCTTGTCATACTTGTCATGCTCTGGCCACGATACGGGGTTCTGGGTATCATTTACCTAACGCCGTCGCTGCCAAATGACATCTTTCACGAAGGTTTTTACGCCTACCAGGAACCGGCGTCTGAACGAGCTCGTCGGCATCCTGTTGTGCGTCTCCGCTCTCCTCCTTTTCCTTGCGCTGGCGTCCTATTCGCCGCTTGATCCCTCGCTGAACAGCGCCTCGATACTCACCAAGTCGCACGCTGCCCGAAACTGGGTTGGCATCTTCGGGGCCTATCTTTCCGACCTCATCCTGCAACTCTGGGGAGTCGGATCGTTCCTCCTTCCCATTTTTATGACCATGCTGGGCGCGCGCTGGTTTCGCTCGCGAGCCGTGCAGTCGCCGGTCGCGAAGACTCTGGGCGGAATCTGGCTGCTCATGTTTGTGCCTGCGCTGCTCGCCATCCTGCCCGGACACTTCCGCTGGATGGGCGCGATCCCCATTGAAGGACTGGCCGGGCGCATCGTCGGCGACGTGTTAATCCGTTACTTGAATGTTGCTGGCGCATACATTGTCTGCACCACGGTTCTGGCCGTTGCGCTCTACCTGACCACCGCCTTCTCGTTCACCGCTATCGAACTCTGGGCGCCCACGCGCTTCGCCTTCGTTCTGGCGCTGAGAGATCGCTTCAAAGACTGGCAGCACGAGCGCGCGCGCAAGCGTCAGCAAAAAGAGCTGGAAAAGCGCCGTGCCGAAAAGCCAACTGTTACAGCACAACTGGTGCCCGCGCGACCTGCGACGCCGCGTCCCGAGCCGGAACAGAGAAACGGCCAGGAAATCCCCGGCGTGCAGTCCGCAGGTTCCGCTCTCCGTACCGGCATCGAGCGCATGATGGCGGAGGAAAGCCCTGGCGCTGCCGCTACCCCGCAGTCACAAACTGCGCCCGCCGCCTCTGAGATCGAAGTCACCGACCGTGCTGACACCGAGCACAAACCGAAGACGACTCTCCCGAAAATCGCGGGCAGTTACAAGCTCCCGCCGTCGAGCCTGCTGCACCGTCCCGACGAGCAGCAATCCGTCCACGAAGAAGAACTCAAAATCATCGCCCAGGTTCTGACCGCGAAGTACGCGGAATTCGAAGTCTTCGGCCAAGTCACGCAGATCAACCCCGGCCCGGTTGTCACCACCTTCGAATTCAAACCCGAAGCCGGCATCAAGTACAGCCGCATCGTCAGCCTCACCGACGATCTCTGCCTCGCCCTGCGCGCGGAAAGCATCCTTGTCGAACGCATGCCCGGCAAGAGCACCGTCGGCGTCCAGGTGCCGAACCGCGAGCGCGAAATCATCTGGCTGCGCGAGAACATCGAGTCGCAGGAATTCCTCGGCTCGAAATCCAAGCTCACCGTCGCCATGGGCAAGGACATCAATGGACGCATCGCCGCCGCCGACCTGGCCGGCATGCCGCACCTGCTCATCGCCGGCTCCACCGGCACGGGCAAGAGCGTGGCCATCAATGCCATGATCATGTCGATTCTTTACAAGTCGACGCCTGAGGAAGTGCGGCTGGTGTTGGTGGACCCGAAGCGCCTCGAACTCGGCAACTACGAAGGCGTTCCGCACCTCTACACGCCCATCATCACCGAGCCGAAACTTGCCGCCAACGCGCTGCGCAACGCCGTCCGCGAAATGGAGCGCCGCCTCAAACTGCTCGCCTCGAAAGGCGTCCGCAACATCGACAGCTATAACCGCCTGTTCGACGACACGCCCAGCCTGTTCAGCGAGGAAGCGACCTCCGATGAAGGACCCATTCCTAAGATCGTCATCATCATCGACGAGTTGGCTGACCTGATGATGCTCGACGGCCACAACGTGGAAGAGTCCATCACAAGGCTGGCGCAGATGGCCCGCGCCGTCGGCATTCACCTCGTGCTCGCCACGCAGCGGCCTTCAGTGGATGTCATCACCGGCCTGATCAAAGCAAACTTTCCGGCGCGCGTTTCATTCCGTGTCGCAACGAAAGTCGATTCGCGCACCATTCTTGACGCCAACGGCGCCGAATCGCTCCTCGGACGCGGCGACATGCTCTACCTGCCAGCCGGCTCGGCGCGGGTTCATCGCCTGCACGCTCCGTACGTAACCGAAAAGGAAATTGCGGCGGTGGTGGAATTCTGGAAGGCGCAGGGTCAGGCGCAATATCAGGAGAAATTCCTCGAAGCGCCCAAAGAAGACATCGAATCGCCAGGCGACGCGGGCGACGACGCCGGAGAAATTTCCGCCGACGACAACGATCCGCTCTTCAACGATGCCGTCCGCCTGGTGATCGAGTTCGGCAAAGCGTCCACTTCCCTGCTGCAGCGCCGCTTGCGTATCGGCTACGGACGCGCTGCCCACCTCATCGATCTCATGGAACGCGATGGCATCGTAGGCGCTGCCGACGGGCCCAAGCCCCGCGAAGTCCTGAAGCGTCCCAACTGGATCTCGGAAATCGAAGAGTCGATGCGCTAGGATCCGCTGCGCAACCCTCATTCACCACAGAGACACAGAGGAAGCCTTGACTATTAAGGGCTCAGGATTTTCTCTGTGTCTCTGTGACTCTGTGGTGAAATAGGAATTCTTGCTTTTAAGATAAGACCATGAAATTCCACACCGAGTACCTGACCCTGCACACGAAAACCAAGCGTGCCTACATTCACCTGACCCCTCAAGTCGAGAGCGCCTTGAAAAAGTCCGGAATCAAAGACGGCATGATTTTGGTCTCCGCCATGCACATCACCGCCGGCGTGTACGTCAACGACAACGAAAGCGGCCTCATCCGAGACATTGACCAGTGGCTGGAAACGCTCGCCCCTTTCCGGCAGAACTACCAGCATCACCAGACCGGAGAAGACAACGGAGACGCCCACCTCAAATCACTGATCATTCACCACGAAGTCATCGTTCCGGTCACCAACGGGAAACTCGACTTCGGCCCCTGGCAGCAGATTTTCTACGCCGAATTTGACGGCCAGCGCGACAAAAGAGTGATCATTAAGGTGATGGGAGAATAGGAAATCTGGTTTATCCTCGTAGCCCATAGAGTTCTCAGTTCTCAGAAAAGGCACGAGCCCCACTGAGAACTGGGAACTGAGAACTTATTAGGAGTCCGGCACCCATGACCGAAGAACTGACCGAACTGCACGAGCACGCCGAACACGCCCGGGAGCATCCCGATCTCGCCCCCGTCACTCTCACCATGGCGGTGCTTGCCGTGCTCGTCGCCACCGTGTCGCTGCTCGGCCATCGGACGCATACCGAAGAAATCATTTTGCAGAACAAGGTCACCGACCAGTGGGCTTATTATCAGGCCAAGAATATCCGCCGCCACACTGACGAATTATTCGCCGATCTGACCACTGTGGTTGCCAGCAAGGATGCGGAAGCCACCGCCAAACTGCATGAGAAATACCGGGCCGAAGCCGACCGCTATAAAGACGAGCAGAAAGAACTCGACACCAAGGCCCGCGAACTGGAAAAGGAAGCTGAATTAGCCCGTCGCAAAGCCGACCGCTTCGATCTGGGCGAAGTTTTCCTGGAGATCGCCCTGGTCATCACCTCGATCACTCTGCTCTCAGGCCGCCGCATATTCTGGCATCTTGGCCTGTTCATAGCGACTGCGGGCATTCTCCTCGCCGCCTCGGCCTGGATCGTGCGCTAACCGGCTGCGGAGAGTTACCCTGCGACGGGCCCAGGTCGTGTCATTCTCCAAGTCGACACAGTGGCCGTCTGCAATATAGAATTTGTTCGCGGGAACATTCGCAAGAGCAATCATAAGGCAACGATTCTCGAAACTGCCTGCCGCGTCTCACCGTGCCCGATTCCATCAAAGGACGCCGCGCGCTGGTGGTGGAAGACGGTCCCACGCTAACTCACGAATTCCTTACCGCCTTTACCGCAAGCAGGAAACCGTTGCCCAGCAAGGTGACGAAGAAATGACCCCGAGTGATTTTCTCTCCATCAAAGATTTTTCGCCCCAGCAGATTCGCCATTTTCTTGACCTCGCCCGCCACATTAAGGCGCGCCCCGATGATTACGCGCAGAAGCTCAAAGGCAAAACCCTGGCCATGATCTTCGAGAAGCCTTCGCTGCGGACGCGGGTCAGTTTCGATGTCGGCATCCAGCAACTGGGAGGGTTTTCCATCTACCTATCGCCGGCCGAGATCAACCTGGGTAAGCGCGAGTCGGTCTATGACGTGGCTAAGAATCTCGAGCGCATGGTGCAGGGCATCATGATCCGAACCTTTGCGCACGAGATTGTGGAGCAAATGGCGGAATACGCCAGCATTCCGATTATCAACGGGCTCACCGACTACAACCACCCCTGCCAGGCTATGGCTGACTATATGACCATCCTGGAGATCAAAGGGAAGGTGGCGGGCCTGAAAGTCGCCTACATCGGCGACGGAAACAACGTGGCCCATTCCCTGATGTTCGCCGGCGCGCAACTAGGCGCTCATGTCTGGGTGTCCACTCCGCCCGACTATGAGCCCAAAGCCGACGCCATCAAGTGGGCCCAGGAGCGTGGCGCGCAGACGGGCGGAACTTGCACCATTACTAATGATCCCAGAGCGGCAGCCTTGAACGCCGACGTGATCTACACCGACGTCTGGGCCAGCATGGGCCAGGAAGCCGAGGCCGAGAAACGCCGCAAGATATTCTTGCCTTACCAGGTTAATGGCTCTCTTTTCGGGCTTGCTAAGCCCGACGCCCTGTTCCTCCACTGCTTGCCTGCCCACCGCGGCGATGAGGTCACCAATGAAGTGATCGATTCTTCCCGGTCGGTCGTCTTCCAGGAGGCCGAGAACCGCTTGCACTCGCAGAAGGCGATTATGCTGGAACTGATGGAGCACGGGAGCCATACCGCTCCCGGTGTTTCCGCCGCGGAACCGGTGCACGTGTAACAGCCTGTGGTGCAGGTAAGATTTGTATCAGGGTATGCCTTCAGGCATACCGTAAGTGCCGTTCTTATGAATGCGCCTTTAGGCGCTGTTTCTTGGACGCTGGAGTTTCACCACAGGCTGCTAACTCCCGGCGCCTGACGACTGACCACCATGAAGACCATGCTGATTGCGGTTGGCGGCAACTCCCTGATTCGCGCAGGCGAGAAGGGGACGGTCAACGAGCAGTTGGCCAATGCCCGTCGCACCGCCGCGGCCATTATCGGGCTCATCCGCCGTGACTACCGGCTGGTAGTTACCCACGGCAACGGTCCGCAAGTTGGCGCGGCTCTGCTCCGATCAGAATCCGCTTCCAACCAGGTGCCCGGCCACACTCTGGACGTTTGCGGTGCTTCCACTCAAGGCGAGATCGGTTACCTGCTTTCCCAGGCACTGAACGACGAACTTTCAGCCGCCGGTCTGCAGGTGCCCGTGGTGAGCCTGGTCACGCAAACCGTCGTCTCCCAGGACGATCCGGCGATGCAGCACCCGACAAAACCGGTTGGCCCCTTTTATTCTCGCGCCGATGCCGAGGAACGCCGGCGTGTGCTGGGATGGCAAATCGTCGAGGACGCCGCTCGCGGATATCGCCGGGTCGTGCCTTCGCCCGAGCCCATCGAGATCGTCGAGTTGGAAGTGATTCGTGACCTGGTTAACGATGGCGTGTTGGTGGTGGCTTGCGGAGGTGGCGGCATCCCCGTCGTGCGTTCCAACGGCGGCGTAAAAGGTGTGGAGGCGGTGATCGACAAGGACCGCGCTTCGGCCCTTCTGGCAACGCGGCTCGGCGCTGACGTTTTCGCCATTTCCACCGACACCGATTACGTTTACCTCGATTACAAGAAGCCAACGCAGCGGCCACTCAAGTTGGTCAATGCTACCGAGATGGAAGCACATTACAAGGCCGGGCACTTCCCGCCGGGCAACATGGGCCCCAAGGTCGAGTCGGTGCTTCGCTTCCTGCGCAGCGGCGGAAAAGAAGCAGTCATTACTACGTACGAGCATCTATGCGACGCCGTTGACGGCACCGCTGGTACTCGTATCGTTGCTGATCCCGGCGGTGCTGGCGCAGCGACCGGCAACTCCTCTGAAGTTTCGGCGAGAGGACGGACCCTATGAAACTGAAACACGTGGTTGAGTCGCAGCAGTTCACCGTCCCTCTGTTAATGGAGCTCTTTGTCCGCGCCCGCGGCATGGAGCGACTGGTAGCACGGGGAGGCTCCCTCGATTACCAGAACCGGATCATGGCGACCGTGTTCTACGCGCCCTCGACGCGCACGCGCTTTTCCTTCGAAGCGGCCATGTATCGTCTGGGCGGCCGTGTGCTATCGACCGAGCAGGCCCGAGTGTTCTCCTCGGAGATCGAAGGCGAGCAGGTCGAGGATTCCATCCGCGTCATTGCCAGCTATTGCGACGTCATCGTGATTCGCCATAATGAAGAGGGCGGCGCCAAGCGTGCAGCCCAAGTTTCCCCGGTTCCGGTGATCAACGCTGGAGATGGCAATGGTGGCCAGCATCCTACGCAGGCCCTGCTCGATCTCTACACCATCTACCGCGAGCGTCCTCTCGATGGTTTGAGTGTCGCCATCATCGGCGAACTGGATAAGGGTCGCACGGCCCGCTCGCTCGCCTACCTGCTGGCGAAATTCGATCGGGTGAAGATTTTCTTCGTCAGCCCCCCCGAACTCCAGATGAAGCCCGATATTCTGGAGTACCTGGACGAACATGACGTCCACTACGAACTGGAGTCTGACCTTGACCGTGTGATCCGCGAGGTTGATGTGGTCTACCAGACCCGCGTCAAACCTGAGCGGGTGACCGACGTCAAAAGCCTGAAGCGGTATGCGATCGACTCAGCAGTCCTGCAGCGCATGAAGCCGGATGCCATGATCCTGCATCCGCTGCCGCGCACGGTCGAGCTCGACAAGACCGTGGACGATGATCCCCGGGCTCTCTACTTCCGCCAGGCAGTCAACGGCCTATACGTCCGCATGGCGCTGCTCACCATGTTGCTGGATAAGGACTAGAGCGGATTTACCATTGCTGTTGCTGTGCCCTGCGATGGCCCAGTTTCCTACTCTGCCAAACAGCCCCCCCTCCTTCGGTCTTTTGGAATCAAAGACTTGGAGGTGAATCGCGCCAGGTCTTTGAGATCAAACGGGTTACTCGTAAAGTCTTTATTTGTTAATAAGTTACGAGCACTCCTGCTGCAGTGTTACTTTACACGCGAAAAGAAGTGGCCCCCACCCCCTCCCCCCTCCCCCTTGCACCGGTCTTTTGGGATCAAAGACTTAGGAGGAAGCTCCCGCCAGGTCTTTGAGTTTAAAGGACTTGCTGGTAAAGTCTTTAAGAACCAACGAGTTACAAGATCCATTCGCTCCGCTCAAGATTTCGGCAGCGGGCTCCCGCTCCGCTCACGCCCACTAAGCGCCTCAACTTGCGAGACCCGTTCCCCTTCGACTGCGCCCAGGGTCACGCCCGCTAAACGCCTCAAGTTACATTGTCAAAGAGCGCTGAGAATGGGTTTGGGGCAGTCAAGCTGCTCCAATCAGATCTTTATCGTCGGGCGCGACGGGGCTTAAGTCAATGGATTTCGAGCCGGGGTGGTGGCGATGAAAAATCCCAAAATCTCGAGCGGGACCTAGAGTGGAATCCCACCCTTGCGCACAGAACGCGCAAGGATGGGGCACCCGGCCGGAATCCCACCGTGCGATCAGATGGGTCCCCACCCTTCGCAAAAAGCGCGAAGGATGGGCCACCCCCCGGACGTGGTAATGCGGGCGAGATCAGAACCTAAGGGTGGGCCACCCGCCCACTCATTGACCTAGAGCAGGTGCCATGCGTTCGGACGGTCTGCCACTGGTGCCATAACGGAGAATGCTATGGGCCGCTTCGCCGTGTCAGTCTTTCGAAGCGTGTCTCTCGCTGTCAGCACGCCATAAGGCAGCATCGCGAATGCGAGCATCACAACCGCGACCGTCATCGGTAGCACTGCCCAACGTGGAAGAATTTCGGATAGGCGTAGCTCCCACAGCAAGCAGGAACCACACGCTAGTTGAAGAGATACCGCTCCGATTGAAATTCCGGCGCTGATTAGGAAAGATACCGCGGCCGCACCGCCGCACTTTAGCCACCTCAGAAGCACACAGACCACATTGAAAACCACAGGTGCGAGAATAGCCATCGCGGCAGCAATCGCCCCAAGACTTACGTACACCTGCTTTGATAACACGTGAAACGTCGGAGGTGTTGTGAACGCGGCTGAGATCGCGCTGAAACTAATTGCTGTTCCAGCGGTACTGAACGTCGTTGCCCAACTTCGACCAAAGTCCCAAGTTGGGCTGCTTAAGGGTTTCATCCAGTCTATGTCCGTTCGAAAGCATGCAGACGTTAGGATTGGCACGAGGAGTCCCAATACGGCACTCGACATCACCACAATGGAAACCATAGAAACCTCTTCTAATATTTGCTGTTTCGCTCAAGGTAGGAGAGCCCACTGTTCTTTTGTTGAAACATTATAGTGAGGCCGATGCTAACCTTGTGATCCACCACGCGGAACACTGGTGGCACCTCTCCGTACTCATGCTTAATCGTTAGGGCAAAAGGTTTTGAAAACGTAAAATCCAGCTCGTCCGTGACATGGTGACGGGCTTGCGTTGAAAGGACGGGGACATCCACCGTTTGCCCCTTGTTGTTCAAAGTCGTTGGAGTGAACACCTCTGGCAGGGCGGGAATCCTGACCGCATAGGTGGCAGACAGAGAAATCTTCGACAAGAACGAAAGATTGGGGGAGATGGAGGCGTCAAAGGACGACCCAGCGAGGCCGCGAAATACTCCGCCACTCCCATTTGTGCTCAGACCATTGCTAAGGTTACTGCCTGCTTCGAACCCAAGATAAGGGATCATCCCTACCCCCAGCGACAGTGGGCCCTTATGATTTGGGGCAGGATAAATTCGAAGTGGGACTTCAAACTGCGGAGCAGTTAGTATCGTCCGGTTTGATGTCTTGCGATCGAACTCTAGGCCCGTGAAATACCAGTCCACGAGTACTCCCTCAGCGATTTTGTGCAAGAAGCGCTGATTCACTGGAATCCACTGCATCAGCCCAGATACAAAGTAGCTGTCAGGGTCGGCGGATGGTCTCTTATCTGTTGACACGGTGGCAATGCCTCCCAAGCGAACCGCCGAGTCTGGGATTTGTGTCACAAGCTGCATCTTGCCGTCGATTGTGTATTGAGCCGCAGAGTTTATTGCGGGACTGTAAAGACCGCTAAGGTAAATGTCCGAATGAGCCTTATCTGCTGCCGCCTCGAACTCTCCTGTGACGGTCTGCTTGCCACTGCTGCAAATATGTTGCGCATTCTCGAACCCAACAACAATGGCGGTTAGGTCCTGCGTGAGGGTCCCATCGGGAAGCGTCAGTATGGCGAAGTCGAGGCCCTTCACGATTGGCGCGCTTGTCGGCATTGTCTCGAAATAATTCCCGCCTTTGTCAGTTGTAGGCCTTCCCCGACTGTCCGTGTTGCTCACGATCCAATTCCTCTCATCATCCCCCCTCAAGGTACTCGTCGATCCGTCCTTCTTAAAGACCAGCACGTTCCACTTTGTGATGTCCGCTAGCGCAGGTGTCGATGTCGCATCCTTTAGAAAAACGGAGACGGTTGAATCGTATTGGACAGTTTTCGACTTCCCACTCACAACGACCGGAGCACAATCTGTAATGCTTACTTTCTTCGTGGGATCATCCTTGGCAAACGTAGGTAAGGTGACGGTGAGGAGTAGGCCGATCAGCAGCGATCTCATTTTACGAGTCCTCATTGTTGGGTTAGCTTTACGGAGCCTTCGGACACCCCTGTATCGCGACAATTACCTCCCACAGAGTGGTGGAGGGCGATGCGGGGATATCGCCGGGGACGTAGCCGGCCGCTTCTATTTTGGTCTTTACGCAGTCGTGAAAAATTGCTGGGTCGAGGCCCGGTACATCGCTTAGCTTCTTGCTTATATCGGTTTCGCCAGCACACCCCGTCACAATATCGTATGCCGCGCTAGGACCAAGCACGTCTTGCGATGTGGCCGTTGCATAGTCTTCGGGAGCAGCATGCAAACCGACCCCACCGGCGAGAAGCGCATGTGAATGCAGTCGAGATACTGACTGAGTGAGATTGAAGAGTTTTTCGAGTAGATCATGGCTGTTCGAGTATTGAATTTTCAATTCGCCCGACGTGAACTTAGCGGAAGTCCGTTGAGGCTTTGAAGACCTTCGATTTACGGTTTTCTTAGTCGCCTTCTTTTTCGTCATTGTGAGTTCCTTCGCCGCAGAATCTTAAGGGAGTCCGCAAGTCTAAGGCAGGTCGCGTCTTTCCGAAGCGGGTTTCATGTTCTTGTTACGAAATCAGAACAAGCAGCACCTCCTGGGGGCTGGCCCAGCCTTCCGTCGGCACAACCGTACTTGGGGGTGCCCCATCCTTCGCGTTTTTTGCGAAGGGTGGGCGGCAGACAGATTGCACAATAGGCTCTACCTTCACACCGCGCGTGCCTGAAACGAAATCTTCGTCCAACCCTCATTCACGCGCACCTGCCCTGGCTCGTCCAAGAGATAGGAGCGGATTCCTGTGATTGCCGGGTGCCGGGTACCCCATCCTTGCGCGTTTTCTGCGCAAGGGTGGGAGCCCGCTCAGAACCTAGTTTTCGCGCAACCGCACCCTTGCCCATTTCTGGTTTTCGAAAAATCCTGTCAAGTCCCTGTTTTGACGATTCTTCCGGTAACTCAATGATTCGCAGGCACAAACAAACTCGTGAAACATGTCCGGCTGCGTAGGTCGAATTGATATAATGGAAATATAGAGTAAGTAAAGAGTGCGGATCACTCCCGCACCCTTTTCTTGTTGGTGTGAGGGTGGGGCTTTTACCTCATCCAAGCGAGCAAAGTTCGGCAGTCGCTAGGAATGAATTCTCCATAACTCCTTATTTCGGAATATTTTACGTGTAAGTCCTTATTCCTCAAAGACCTGGCGGGAATTTTTCCCTAAGTCAATGATTTCAAAAGACCGGGGGGGAGGGGGGGTACCCTCCAACTAAATTGCAAAATACGACGATCACATGCGCGGGCTGACAAGGCTGCCGCTCTTTCCGTCCGCCCGTTGGTCAAACGAGTGAAAAAGTAGCCCACTATTCAGGGAATAAGGCGGGGATGGAACTCCTTCTAAAGAGCCCGTCCCCCAATTACGACACCGTTTTCGTAACCAGTGTTGCCTACCGCTTCTCGATCACCTTCTTGATGCGCTCAAAGGCCCAGTCAATTTCTTCGCGGGTAATGACCAGCGGCGGCGCGATCCGGATTACGTGGTCGTGCGTTTCTTTGCAGAGGAGACCTTCTTCTTTCAGCGCCTCGCAGTACGGCCGGGCCGGGCTATGCAGTTCGATGCCAATCCAGAGGCCGCGACCGCGCACCTCCTTCAAATCGGGGCTGCGCAAAGTGCGCAGTTTCTCCAGGAAGTAGGCGCCCAGTTCCGCCGAGCGCTCGGGCAGTTTTTCTTCGATCAGCACGGCGAGCGCCGCGCGCGCCACCGCGCAGGCTAGCGGATTGCCGCCGAAGGTGCTGCCGTGGTCGCCGGGATGGAACACGCCCAGAATTTCCTTGGACGCGAGCACCGCCGAGACCGGATAAAAGCCTCCGGCCAGCGCTTTGCCGATGATGACAGCGTCAGGCCGGATGCCCTCATGCATGTAGGCGAACAGCTTGCCGGTGCGGCCGAGGCCGGACTGGATCTCGTCGGCAATCAGGAGCACGCGATTCTGCTTGCAGATGGCCGCTGCTTCTTTCAGGAATCCGGCGGGCGGAATCACAATGCCGGCTTCTCCCTGAATGGGCTCGACCAGGAACGCACAGGTGTTTGGAGTAATCGCGCCGCGCAACGCAGCCGCGTCGCCGTAGGGAATAATCTTGAACCCCGGCGTGAACGGGCCGAAGCCGTCGCGGTACTGCTCGTCGGTCGAGAAGCTGATAATGGTTACCGTGCGTCCGTGGAAATTGTTGGCGCACGCAATGATCTCGGCCTTATTGTCCGGAATGCCCTTGACCTTGTGCCCCCACTTGCGGGCGGCCTTGACCGCGGTCTCCACAGCTTCCGCTCCGGAGTTCATGGGCAGCGCCATATCGAAGCCGGCAAGCTTATGCAGTTGCTCGAGGAGCAACGGCAGTTGGTCGTTACGGAAAGCGCGCGAAGTGAGCGTGACTTTGTGCGCCTGCTCCACCAGGGCGTTCAGGATCTTGGGATGGCAGTGGCCCTGGTTCACGGCGGAATACGCTGCGAGGCAATCCAGATACTTTTTGCCTTCCACGTCATAGACCCAGCAGCCTTGGGCGCGGTCAATGACGACATCGAGCGGGTGGTAGTTATGAGCTCCGTATTGTTCTTCGAGCTGAATGAATTCCTGGGTCTGGTTCTTTTCTTCGATGGCGGGCATGTGGGCTCTCTTTCTCTCTATATATATCTTAGGCTTTAGGAGTCAGGTTGGTTTCAGGAGTCAAAGCAGTCTTCGGCATTTTCCACTTCGGGAATTCTCTCATTATTTCCTCTCCGTCGCCAACCGGCTTGTGATCCACATCACACGCGGGCGGCCGGCGATGACGGACGATTATTCGTCAAGCGCGCCTGCTCTCCGTCGGCACAACTCAGCGCGGGCAGATCGGCGCCACATATTTGCCTTGTAACTCATTGTGACTACGGGCTAAGAACTTCTAATGTATCGGCCAACTCTTCGGCCTCTCGCGTGCTATTGCTTGAATTCTCTCTGGCCGAAGCTTCACAGAAGAGAAGACTGGACCCAGCCCATGCTCCATAAATGCGCGAACCCCGCATGCACTGCTCCCTTCCGTTCCCTTCGCGAAGGCAAGTTGTTCCTTGCCGAAACTTTTCCGTCCGACCCTAACGCCAGTTTCGACGGCAACCGGCGTAAGGTACGGCGGCGCGAGCATTTCTGGCTCTGCAATGCCTGCTGCGCTCAATTCACGCTCCGTTTTGACGCCAACCTCGGGATGCTGACCGTCCCCCTGAGCAACCACGCAGCTCCGCGCTTCTTCACTCGCGCGGTGGCCAGCGCTAGCTGATGGTCAAGAAGGACTGTCATGAATTACCCAATCAGAAAACGCACTCCTTGCTCGGTTTGCGGCCTCGATACTTTCGGCCACACGGGATGGTTCCTCGTCGTCGAGAACCGGTGGCTTGACCGTCTCAAGATTCTCTCCTGGCATCCTTTGCTCGCCCGGCAGAGAGACGCGCGGAGCGTCTGCTGCCGGCAGCATCTCAAAACGCTGGTCGAATATTGGCTAACCCAGGCCAGCCTGCGCCTTCCCCCCACACACCGTCTTCCTCGGTCCCAAGGTGGCGATCCGACTCTATCAGATGTCGATTTCGACCCCCGCTCGGTGGGCCGCCTGGTCGGCGAATTAGCGGTTCATCGCGAGTCCTTTTCGCGCGTCTGGTCAGGCTCGGCTGGAGCCCTGGAATGCATTTTCGACGCCCTCGTCCCCATCGGAGCTGAAAACAAACCCCAAGCACTGGAGTTCCAGCACTTCGACCCACCCGAGTCCTGGCACGGACTATCCCTCCAATAAGGCGCCGGCGGAGTCTAGCTCTGCCGGCGCTCCCGCCACACTCGCCAATCTTTCTCCATGGCATCCGCCATCGTCTGCGCCGCTCCCACCAGCCAATTCCCTTTCCGTCTACGCAAATCTTTCAAGATCGCTTTCCGCTTCTCTTCCGTCCCCAGGTGAATGTTCGCCGTCTCTCTCCCCATCGCCTCCAGCAGGCGACACTCCTCTCGGCTGGTACTGAGCGCGTCCAGTTCGATGCGCGAGCAATGTGGCGACAGCCGCCGCACGATCCAGTGGCCCCGCATCTGCATATAGGGATCGGGACAGCGCACCGCCCGCCTCAGAATCGCCGCATACAAGATCTCTGCCGACGCGGGCTTCGGATCCAGCCAGTGCAACGCGGAGGGCAACAGCGCCTTCGCTTCTCGCGCCACGCGGCCGCCTTTCCACTCCGCGATCGCTACCAGACGCACTCGCCCCAGGCTTCCAAGGCCTGCGACTCGCCGCGCCAACCGGTACGTCATGCCCGGTTCGGGCAGCAGATGCTCAATCGCCTCGCGCGCGCTTTCGGGTACTTCTCCCTTCGCCGTCGGAAGGCAATCGATTTTCCCCCAGAACACTACCGGATCTCTCAACTTGCTCTCCGCGATCGCCCGCAGCCATTCATGGCGCTCCCCCAATACGAACGGACACCCACCCTCCTCCATTCCCTGCTCGTATCCGGCGAGAATCGCCGCCGCCGATTCTTTCGCTTTCATCGTGAGATGTTCTTCCTGAGCGGCCACCAAGGCGCTCGTCGCCAGCCGCACCAGATCCATGGTGTAGGGATACACACAGGCTTCATCAAAATCGTTGACTCCCCACACCAACCGGCCATCGGTGTCGCGCCAGGTGCCGAAGTTCTCGACGTGCAGATCGCCTACCGACAAAATGTGGGGCACTCGATCCAGGTCCACACACACCTCGGGCCACACCTGGACCCAGCGATAGAAGGTCGCGCGGAAGAACGGAAAAAACGCCGCTGCCATCTGCTCGTGTTTGAAGCGCAGATCGGCCCCGACAATCGGGATGTGCAGCCCCAGCCAATCCTCAAACTTCTTCGTAGCCTTAACTATGTTCATGGTCGGCTAACAATAAGAAGGTAGCTGTACCCTGTCAAGGCGCATGGAACCTTGCACTGTCTCCTGTTATGATTTGCGCGCCCATGTTTCTAAGTTCCTGGCCACCGGCAGCTGCCGAACTGCGCTCGGCTGGACAGCCGAGGGCGGCTGTCCCTACGCGACTTGCTATCGTTCTAGCTATTCTCGCCCCGCTCGCGATTTCCTCGATCCTCCATGCGCTCCCTGTCCCGAAAGCGCCGTCGCCCGATCTGCATAGCATCCGTATGGTCCAGCAATCGATCCCCATGCCCGATGGCGTCCACCTCTCCGCCACTCTGTACATGCCCAGCGACGCTAAGCCCGGCGAGAAATTTCCCGCCCTCCTCGAATATCTGCCGTATCGCAAAGACGACGCCACGGCCGCCCGCGACTATCCGATTCACTCCTGGTTCGCCGCCCGCGGATACGTCAGTGTCCGCGTTGATATCCGCGGCTTCGGGTCGAGCGAAGGCACGCCCACCGACCGCGAGTATTCCGAGCAGGAACAACTCGACGGAGAACAGGTCATTGCGTGGCTGGCCGCTCAACCCTGGTCGTCCGGCAAAGTGGGAATGTTCGGCATTTCCTGGGGAGGCTTCAACTCCATCCAGATGGCCATGCGTCATCCGCCCGCGCTCAAGGCCATCCTGGCTGTCGATGCCACCGAGCAACTCTTCCACGACGACATCCATTACATCGACGGCATGATGCACTTCGACGAGTTCGAGCTCAACATGGACCTCGCCCCAGCCATGACCGGAGCCCCCGACTACTCGCTCGACGAAAAGGTCCTCGGGCCGCGCTTCGAATCCGCTCCCTGGTCCCTGCTCTATCTGAAACATCAGCGCGACGGTGAGTTCTGGAACGCACCCGTCCGCGCACTCAGCGAGATCAAGATTCCCTGCTTCTTAATCGGTGGCCTGCTCGACGGCTACCGCGACTCCATCCCGCGCATGTTCGAGCAAGTCAAAGCGCCGCTGAAAGCCATCGTCGGCCCGTGGAATCACACCTTTCCTCACGACGCCGAGCCCGGCCCGCAAATCGAATGGCGAGATCAAGCCCTCCGCTGGTGGGATTTCTGGCTCAAGAACCGCAACACCGGCATCATCGAAGAACCGCCGCTCTCCATCTATATGCAAGAGTGGCACGTCCCCGATCCTCACCTAAAGAATGTGCCGGGTAAGTGGCGTGGTGAAATTGGCTGGCCCCCAAGGAACGTGGCGAACGCGACGCTCTATCTCTACGAGACTCACGGGCTTTACACCGAACTCGCCAAGCCCGGGGTGCACGAACTCCGCTACGTTTCCTCGGTTGGCGTAGAGGCTGGATTCTGGTGGGGAGAGTTGCTCACCGACCCGCGCCCCGTCGACGCCTACAGCCTCACCTATGATTCCGCCCCGCTAAAGACGGACCTCACCATCCTCGGGCACCCCCACGCCCTTCTTCAGGCGAGTTCGTCCGCGCCGCTCGCCGACTGGTTCGCCCGCCTCTCCGACGTAGCTCCCGACGGCACCGTCACCCAAGTCACCGGAGCGGGACTCAACGGCGCGCAGCGCGACAGCGCCTCTGACCCCAAAGACTTAGTGCCCAACCAGACCTACCTGCTCGATATCGAAATGCACCTTGCCACCTGGACTTTCCCCAAGGGCCATCGCATTCGCCTCGCCGTTTCGAACGCGCTCTGGCCGATGGTCTGGCCAACTCCGTATGCGATGACGACGACCCTGCAACTGGGCGGCGATACCGGATCACGCCTTGTCCTGCCGCTCGTGCCGCCATCCATGTACGCCGCTCCCCAATTCGCGCCCCCCGAGCCCTCCGATACGCGCGCCGACTTTCAATCCCTGGGGTTCCCCTGGCCCGGCGATTGGAAGACCGAGCGCGACGAACTCAATGGAAAAACAAAGGTGACTTGGACGGGAAAGTCCGAAGAAATTTACCCTTGGGGAAAGGAATCCGACTTCGAAGGCCTGATCTACGTTGCCGACGATAACCACCCCGAAGCCAGCTCCGTCCAGGCCGAGGCCGAAATCGTGATGGCCATGAAGCAACAAACCCTAACCTGGCAAGGCCACCTGACCCTGACCAGCGACGCCCAGAATTTCTACTACAAATACACCCGCCAGCTCTTCAAAGACGGCTTGCAGATCAAGCAGAAAACATGGCAGGAAACGATTCCGCGGGACCACCAGTAAAATCCCGTTGCAGTACTAGCGCCAAAAGCGAATTCGTCCTGTTACTTCAGTTACCTTCTCTCCTTTTTGGATTGCATTTAGGCTGACTGCGTGAAGGAGTTATCCATGCGAGGCCCGGTTGCAGCCGTGCTCCCGGCGCTGTTTGGTGGAGTGATCGCCTTGGGAATGGTCGTCTTCTCCCCAGCGTTTTCTCTCGCTCAAGAACAGCCGGAAGCGCGAAAGATAGTGAGCAGAGTGATCCCGGAGTATCCCGAACTAGCCCGTAAAATGCAAATGACTGGGACCGTCAGGGTAGAAGCTTCAGTTGCGCCCAACGGAAAAGTGAAGTTCACTCAGGTACGTGGTGGCAGCCCTGTCCTGGTAAAAGCTGCGGTCGATGCTATAGAAAAGTGGAGATGGGCGCCGGCTGCGCAGGAAACCAAAGAACTCATCGAACTTAATTTCCATCCCTAGCAGTCCGTGGTGCAAGTGTGCGGTGAGAAACTACTGCGCGCACGCCGCCGCCCCAGTGGACTTATAAACTTCCCCATCCTTCATCACAAACTCGACCCGCTCCAGCAAACTGATGTCCTTCAGCGGATCTCCGCTCACCGCAATCAAATCCGCATACTTTCCCACCTTGATCGACCCCACCTCGTTGGCATGTCCCAGCAGGTCAGCCGCATTCGAAGTCGCCGCCTGAATCGCCTGCATCGGGGTCATCCCGTACTTCACCATGAAGGCGAATTGCTTCCCGCTCGTCCCGTAAGCGCATACGCCCGCATCGGTCCCAAACGCCATCTTCACGCCCGCGCGCACTGCTTTCCCGAAATTCTCCCGCTGGATTCTCCCCAGGTCCGCATCGTGCTGCAGGAAATCCGCCGGCGTCTGCCCCGTCTTCCCTCCCGCCTGGATGCATTCTTCGTCATAGATATCCATATCCAGATACGTCCCGTGCTGTTTCGCCAGCGCGATGATGTCGTCGTCGAGCATCTCCGCGTGTTCGACCGAAGCCGCTCCTGCCAGGATCGCATTCCGTATTCCCTGTGCCGCATGAGCATGCACCGCTACCCGCAACCCGAAGTGGCTGGCTTCATCCACTCCCGCCTGTAACTCCTCCTCCGTAAACTCAAGCGAGGCCGGATTACTCCCATGGGTCAGCACCGCTCCGGTGGACAGCATCTTAATCAAATCCACTCCGTCGTGCGCCAGCAACCGCACCTTTTGCCGGACTTCCCACGGACTGTTCGCCTCGCCGTAATGCAGGTCCCACGGCAATTGAATATCCGGAGCCTGACCTGTCATTGCCCCCGCTCCGCCCGTAATCGTGATGTAGGCCCCCGCCACAAACATTCGCGGACCGATTACATCTCCCCGCGCAATCGCATCCCGCAGTGCGATATCGTTCAAAGCGCGGTAGGTCCCCACGTCCCGCACCGTGGTAAACCCCGAAAGCAGCATCGCCCGCGCATTTGGGACCGACTCCAGCGCGATCTGCGACGCCGTCTTCCGCAGCACATTAAACGGTTCGCCGTCACTCTGCCCATCCGCGACGTGCGTATGACAATCAATCAGCCCCGGTAACACCGTTTTATCTTGGAGATCGATCACCTTCGCATCCGCCGGAAGCGCCAGTTCTTTCCCCACGGCCTGAACCTTGCCGTCCTTGATCAGGATCACCTGATTCGTCAGCACCGTCCCCGAATCGGGATCAATCAACCGTCCCGCTCGCACCACCGTGACCTGCGACAGCGCCAACTGGCTAAGCGCCAGCGCGATCACTACCAGAATCGTTTTTTTCAAAGGACCCCCATCGTGAGGCACATTAGTCAGTTCCCGCCCCGGAGCGGCAGCCCAGCCCGTGGTGCCGTCCCTTGCGGGACTTGATTTGTTCCGCTTCCGCCTACCCGGCACTGCCGTGCCGGGCTATCTTGTTCCGCCGCTTCGCGGCTACTGGTCCCAAACCACTCTTCAAATCCGCCGCCAGCAACTGATGAAACAACTGCTCTCCCGCTTCCCGCCGCACCGAAAGCCGTCCCGCTCCGTAAGCGCGCGACTTCAGCCCTCGCTGCACAGCCTCGCAAATTCCCAAATCTTCATCCTGCACGCGATTTCCCACCGCGACACTCGACTCGTTGTAAGCGCGCGCCGCGTCGCTCACATCCGAAAAGTAGAAATCAAAAATCACCCGGCAATGATCCACATCAATCGGGATCACCAGATTCGTATCCAGATAGCCTTCGTAGCAGTTGAACATGAAATTCGGATGCAGCCAGAAATACCAGGCCCGGTCGCCCTTCCGCGTCGTACCCGTGGCGGCGTCTTCACCCGAACTCACCATCGGACTCGACTGCAGGCAATACCGGTTTTCGTTCTCGATCGTGTACTGTTTGTAATCCAGAACCGAACTAAGTCCCTTATGCAAATGCGGAACGTGATAACCGCCGTCCAGATAGTTATCGACAAACACCTTCCAGTTGCAGTGGATGTCGTAACTCTTACTCGTAAAGTAGCGCAGCTTCGTCAATCCCAGCGGGGCCGCGCGCTTTACCAATCCACCAAGAAACTCCGCCAGCGGCGCCGCTTCCGTATCCAGATTCACAAACACAAACTGCTCCCACGTCTCCACCTTCACCGGAACCAACCCATTGTCCTTGCGGTCGAAATTCTTCACCCCGTCGAACTCCGGCATCCCTTTGAGCGTCCCATCCAGCCCGTAATTCCATCCGTGATACGGACAATGCAAAATCGAAGCCTGCCCACACGGCTCGGTCACCACCGCCGCCGCATGATGCCGGCACACGTTATAGAACGCCCGCAGCACGCCATCGTTCCCGCGGACAGCCACTAGCGGCTCGCCCGCCACGGTCGCGGTCACAAACTGTCCCGCCTTTTCCACCTGATCCACTCGCCCCATCACCTGCCATGTCCGCGAAAACACGGTCTGCCGTTCCAGTTCCGCAATCCGCGCATCTACGTACCAGGGCGCCGGGATCGTCGATGCTTCCGTCAGCGGCGCCGTCTCGTCATAACTGGCCAGAATCTGCTCTACGGTCAGACCATTCTTTGTGCCATTCGTCTTGCCATTCTTCATGCTTTCTTCCCTCGGACTTGCGCTTTCTCGGAGCCAATCGCCCGGCGCAACAATTCCACAAACTGCTCAATCCGCGCTTCTTTCTCCTCCGGAACCGGTCCCGACTTCCGGAATAGTCCCGGATCCAACTCCTCGGTAAGGAGCGCATCTTGAAACCGGTCCATCGTCCACTCCAGGATCGATCCGATCATATCCACATCCAGATCCGTCCGTAGCTCTCCCCGCTTGACTCCAAAGCTGACAAAGTCACCCCAACCGTAAGGATCCTCCGTGACCAGGAAGCGGTTGATCTCGCGCCGCAGCGCCAGATCCGTTCCATAATTGCCCACCAGATAAATTCGGTACGACGACCAGTTATCCCGCACCATGTTCTCGGTGCGCCCCAACCAGTACCGCAGTACCTCAAAAAATCCCCCTTCTCGCGCCGCCGCCGGAGCTTCCATATATTTCGGAAACGATTGCACCGCCTTTTTGTACGCCTCGAAGAACAATCCGTCCTTGCTCTTGAAGTGCTGGAACACCGATCCCTTGGCAATTCCCAATTGCGCCGCGACATCTTCCACCCGCGCCGCACTGTACCCGCGCTCGGCAAAATGCCGGATTGCTACGTCCACAATCCGCGCCCGTTTCGCTTCCGAGCGTGGACGCGGCTTCCCGTCCCGCCTCATTTGCGTCGGTTTCGCCAGACTGTTCGCTATTCCTTCCATGGCCCAACTCCTCCCTGGTTCTTTGACCTACGGTCAACGAACGATACCGCACGGACAAAGCATTTTTCAATGGCTTTTTCCATGGGCTTTGGGTACTTTCTTCACCCGGGGTTTTTTCTGGTTTTGACCATAGGTCAGGCGCATGTTGAACCGCACCAAATCGGTTTATGACGCGGCCATCATTGGCGCCGGCCACAACGGCCTGACCGCTGCCGCCTATCTCGCTCGCGCCGGATACTCCACCCTCGTCCTGGAACGGCGCGACATGGTCGGCGGATGCTGCGTCACCGAAGAAATCGCTCCCGGCTGCCGAGCTTCCACGACTTCCTACATCGCCAGCATGCTCCGCCCGGAAGTCATCCGCGACCACCATCTCGCGGATCATGGACTCCGCATGGTGCCTTGCGATCCCGCGCTCCAAGTTCCTTTCCCTGACGGCCGTCTCGTTTCCTGGTGGTCGACGCGCGAGCAGGTGGTCGAAGAACTCCGCAAGATTTCTCCCAAAGACGCTGAAACTTTCGTCCGCGTCGACGATCGCCTCAAGAAACTGGCTCGCTATCTGCAACCATTTTTTCTCGAGCCTCCGCCCGAACCCGGCACCCAATCTTTCGACGGATGGGCTGACCTGTTCCGCGCGGGCAAACGCTTTTGCGGAATCTCCAGCGCCGAAATCTCGCAACTGGTCTCGTTCCTGACTGGCAGCCTCGGTGACTTCCTCGACCGCAACTACGAATCCGAAAAAGTAAAAACGCTGTTTCTCGCTAACAATGTCTACGGCAAACACGGAGGCCCCTACCAGCCCGGCACCGCACTCGGCCTGCTTTTCCACTTGCTCAGCGGCGGCGAGCACGAGCAACAAGGCTTCTACGGCCACGTGATGGGCGGCATGGGCTCCATCACCGGTGCCATGGCCAAAGCGGCCCGAGCCTTCGGCGCCGAAATCCGCACCAGTGCACCAGTTCAGCAGATCGATTCGCGCGATGGAAGAGTGCGAGGCGTAGTGCTTGAAGACGGCACGGAAATCCGGGCCCGCGTCGTGCTCTCGAACGCTGATCCCAAACGCACCTTCCTCGGCCTGGTCCCGGAGTGCGATCTCCCTGCCGAGTTCGTTCACGCCATTCGCGGCATTAAGATGGATGGCCCCTGCGCCAAGGTCAACATGGTTCTGGCCAATGAGCCCCGCTTCACCGGCACGCCCGCGAGTTATGATCCGCAACAGCGATCGCTGTTCACCTTGGTCCCATCACTCAAATTCGCCGAGCGCTGCTACGACATTGCCAAGTTCGGGGAAATTCCTGAAGAGCTATGGGTCGATTGCGTAATTGCATCGAACGCCGACCCGTCGCTTGTGCCTGCCGGCAAGCACGTCATGACCTGCTTCGTGCAGTACGTCCCCTACAAACTTCGCCAAGGCACCTGGGAGGAGAATCGCGAACTGCTGGGCGACCGCGTGGTAAAAAAGATCGCCGAATATGCGCCCAATGTTCCAACGGCAATCATTGCCCGCCAGGTTCTTACCCCGCTCGATTTGGAACGCACCTACGGGCTCACCGAAGGCAACATTTTTCACGGCGACTTGAATCTCGAGCAATTATTTTTCAATCGCCCGGTTGCCGGATGGTCCCAGTACCGAACGCCCATCGCTGGACTCTACCTCTGCGGCGCCGGAGCACATCCCGGCGGCGGCGTCACTGGAGCTCCCGGCCACAACTCGGCTCACCAGGTTCTGCGGGATTTGAAAAAAGGCAAGTTCAGAGAGGCCGTAGCATGAGCACAAACGGCATCCCCAACACCGCCGACTTCATCATCCTCGGCGCCGGCGTCATGGGAGCTTCCATCGCCTTCCATCTCGCTGGCCGCAAAGCCGGACGCATAGCCGTTCTAGACAAAGACCACGCCGGAAGTGGCGCCAGCGGACGCTCGTCCGCCCTGGTCCGCATGCATTACAGCTTCCCGCCAGAAGTTCAACTTGCCCTCATCAGCCTGAAAGTCTTTCAGCACTGGCGCGACATCGTGGGCGAGCCCGGTGAATTTCGCAAAACCGGATTTGTCCGCATTGTTCACCCTAGCGGATCCGAAGCACTGAAACAAAATGTCGCGATGCAAAAGAAGCTGGGCGCAAACGTCGAGCTCATCGATCGCCATCAACTCACGCGACTCGAACCCGACTGGCAAGTCGATGACGTGGAGTTAGCTGCCTATGAACCTGACTCCGGGTACGGCGACGGTAACGTTGTAGCCAACGATTTCCTGACCTGCGCCCGGGATTCAGGCGTGACCTATCTCTCCAAGACCCGCGCCACCAGTTTTCTGATCGAAGCTGGACGCATTCGCGGCGTCGCGACCCATCACGGCGCAGTCTACGCCCCCGTGGTTATCGCCGCGACCGGCCCCTGGACGCGTCCCCTCTTCCAATCCACCGGCTTTGATCCGCTGATCGAGACCGAATTCCACCAGGTCGCCATCCTGAAGAATGCGCCGACCATGAAGCCCGGTGCGGCCTGCATTGACTCCGTCACCGCAACTTACTTCCGCTCCGATGGCAGCGACAAATTCCTGGTCGGCGACTTCTACGGCAAGCGCCCCATTGATCCCGATAACTTCCCCCAGCGACCCTCTGAAACCGACCTGGAAGAAATCATCGACCGCGCTGCCCGCCGCCTCCCGAAACTTGAAAACGCCGAAGTCATGCGCGGCGTAACCGGCGTCTACGACGTAACTCCGGACTCGCGCCCGCTGCTCGGCCCCGTCCCTGCAATCGAAGGCTTATATCTCTGCGCGGGCTTTTCCGGCATGGGCTTCAAGATTTCCCCTGCCGTCGGCTTGGTAATGTCTGAGCTGATTCTCGACGGAAAAGCGAGTACGGTAGATATAACTCCGTTCCGTCCCACACGATTTCAGGAGGGCCACCCGATCAAGGCAGATTTCGAGTACAAAGATGACTAGCTGAAATGCAGTGACAGCCGCTGCCGAGCTTTGCTCGGCATGGACGGGCGAGACGCCCGTCCCCACACGCTCTCTACGAAAGGAGAATCCAATGTCCGAAACCGCCCAACAATACACCCAGCGCATCCTGGCGAACGCCGAGGGGCAAGACCCACTTAAACTCCAAGCCGCCACCCCGAAGAAACTGGCCCGTCTGATCAAAGGCGTCCCCGCTGCCAAACTCCGCAAGCGTCCCGCACCCGAGAAATGGTCCGTCGCCGAAATCCTGGCCCACCTGGCGGACGTCGAAATCGTAGTTGGATGGCGCATGCGCTCCATCCTCGGAGCCCCCGGAACGCCCGTCCAAGCCTTCGATCAGAGTGCCTGGGTCGTCTCCGGACACTACGACAAACGTGATCCCGGCGAATCCATCGAACTGCACCGCGTCTTGCGCGAAGCAAATTTAGCGCTCCTGAAATCGCTTTCTCCCGATCAATGGAAGCTCTACGGCCAGCATGCCGAGCGCGGCCAGGAATCCATCGAGCACATCGTCCGCATGATCGCCGGACACGATGTCAACCACCTCCGCCAAATTGAGCGCATTCTAAAACCGGCAAAATGACCGCATCTCACAAGGAGCACTTTATGCCCAAGCAAGGCATTCTCGAACGCCTGAAGAAAGGCCCGGTCCTGGGTGACGGCGGCTACTTACTCGAACTTGAAAAACGCGGATGGGTTCGTCCCGGTCCCTTCACTCCCGAAGTCGCCATCGTCTATCCGGACGCTCTACGCGAACTCCACATCGAATTCCGCGAAGCCGGAGCCGAAGTCCTCCAGGCCCTGACCTTCTATGCCAGCCGCGATAAACTGGCCACGGTTGGCCTCGAAGACCGCGTCGAAGATATCAACCGCTCCGCCGTCCGCGTCGCCAAAGAAGTGGCGGGAGACCAGTGTCTGGTCGCCGGTAATCTAAGCCTGACCTGGATGTACGAGCCGAATAGTCCCTCGGCCTCCGACCGCGTCCGTCAAACTTTCGATGAACAACTCAAGATTCAGTGCGAAGAAGGCATCGACTTCATCATTGGCGAGACTTTTTCCTGGCTGGGCGAAGCGTTGCTGTGCGTGGAGCGCGCCAAAAAAACCGGACTCCCCGTCATGGTCACCATCTGCTTCGAAAACAAAGACGAAACCGCCGAAGGCACCAACGCCGCCACCGCCGCTAAAACCCTTCTAGACGCCGGAGCCGACATCGTCGGCATGAACTGTCTGCGCCCACCGCAACATATCCTCGGTCCCATGGAACAAATGCGCAAAGCCGTCGACGGCTATTTGGCCTGCCAGCCCGTGGCCTATAACACGCCGAAAGACAAGCCTGACTTCACCAGCCTTCCAGAATTTCCCTACGCTCTCGACCCACTGCAACTCACTCGTAAACAAATGGGAGACTACGCGCTGCGAGCCAAGGAAATCGGCATCAACTACATCGGCTCCTGCTGCGGATCGGTCGCCATGCACGTACGCGAGATGGCTCGAGTGTTGGGGAAGCTTCCCGCCGAAAGCCGCATTTGGAAAAAAGGCGGAGCGAAACCGATGTCAGCGTATGAGTATTACGACCATGACCAAATCAGCGTGAAATGAGATGTAAGACTACGGCTCCGCCAGTTCCTGAAGAGGTTTCATCAGCGGTGAGGTAGCAGGCTTCTGGGCGCGTGTGGTGGTGATCACGATCACGCTGACCAGCACCAGCAGCGTTCCAAAGAGGGTTCTCGGACCAACCGTCTCGCCTCCAAGAAAATATCCGACGAGGACTGCCACGACTGGATTGACGTAGGCGTAGGTGCCGACCTTCGTCGGCGATTCATGATGGATGAGCCAGACGTAGGCGGTATAGCCCATAATGGAGCCGGCCACGATCAGGTAGGCGAGTGCGAACCAGGCGCCGCGAGAGACCGCTTGAAGATGAAATCCGTGGAACTCGCCGAAGATTGCCGCAGCCAGGGCAAGCAGGATTCCCCCAACCAGCATCTGCGCTCCCGAGCTCATAGCCTTTGATGCGGGCAACGGAAGCTTGCGGGTAAGCGCCGAAGCAATCGACCAACTCATCGCTGCTACCACCAGCGCAACCGCGCCGCCACGATCGATGGGAGCTTCGCCGAAAGTCGCGGACCGGCTTACCAGAACTGCGACGCCTCCGATCCCGACCAGAAGAGCCAGCGCCAATCGAAACGTAAGGCGCTGAGTCCCCAGAAAAAGGATCTCCGAAAGCGACATGAACAGCGGAATGGTCGCCAGCATCACCGCGGCAATTCCGGAAGGTACGCGCTGTTCGGCCCAGAACAACAGGCCGTAATCGAGGACAAAGATGCAGACGGCGAGAAGCGAGGCGGAAACCCATTCGCGGCGTGACGGCGACGGAGTACCCTGCAGACGCAACCATCCGAAGAGCACGATTCCAGCAATGAAGAAACGCATGCTGGCGAGAAGAAGCGGCGGAACCTCACGCACCCCTACGCGGATGGCTAGGAAGGTCGAACCCCAGACGAAATAAATGATGGCAAAGGCCAGGAGGGTCTTCCATGCCGGGGAACGGGAATTCGCTTCCATAGGAAATAGATCAAGGACAGGGCTGCAAGGACGCAGAGATTTTCCTGCATGCGGTAGTAGAATCCTCCCCACGATGAAGCGACACATTGGCTACGATGGTTTGACGGTTATTCCCGCAATGAGCCTCGCAAAAATCCTAGTGGGCAAGGAACAGCGCTGGTATGAAACCCAGAATTCAACTGTTAAGCGCTGAACTCATCGACCGCATTCTGCGCGAGGCGTTCGAACTGTTGATGAACCCTGGAGTTCGCGTGGGCCCGGCGGCGGTCGAGCTACTGCGGTCGGCGGGAGTTAAGGTCAATAACGGTGTGGCGTATCTCCCTGAGCCCCTGGTGCGACAGTGCCTGGCGTCGGCTCCAAGTGACTTCTACCTGTACAACCGCCAGGGCGAGAAAGCTGTGCACTACGGTGGCGACGACGTGCATTTCAATCCCGGCTCCTGCTGTGTGCAGGTGCTCGAACCCGACACACTGGAAGCGCGACCGTCGGAAACGCGCGACCTGGTGCGCATCGTCCAGGTCACGGAGATGCTGCCGGAGTTCGCCGCGCAAGCGACCGCCGTCATGTGTAACGATGCGCCCGGCGCGATCGGCGGTCTTTACCGCCTGTTTGTAATTCTGCAGCATTCTGACAAGCCGGTTGCGTGCGGAGCGTTCTCCGCCGCCGGATTGCAAGGAACGATCGACCTGTTCGCCGCCGATAGCGGCAGTCCAGAGAAGTTGCGGCAGCAACCGCGCGTCGTGGTCGAGGTGTGTCCCTCGCCGCCGTTGAACTGGTCGGAGTTCACCTTGGACAACCTGCTCGACCTGGCCCGCGCCGGTGTTCCCGCGGGAATCGTCTCTGTGCCGATGGCCGGCGGCACCGCACCGGTGACGCTGGCGGGTTCGGTGACACAGCATGCCGCCGAAACCCTGGCGGGCATCACCCTGCATCAACTCGCCGGCCCGGGCTCGCCCATCGTGTGGGGCGGAGCTCCGGCCATTTTCGACATGCGTACGGGAGGCGCGCCCATGGGCGCCGTGGAAACGGCCATGCTGAACATGGCGTGCGCCGAAGTCGGCAAGCATCTCAACCTTCCGACGGCCGGCTACCTGGTCGCGACCGATTCGAAGCTGGTGGATGCCCAGGCTGGCGCGGAAAGTGCCCGCTCGGCGACGCTCGGAGCGCTGGCGCGCATCAACTTGATCTCGGGAGCGGGCATGCTCGAATCTCTCGCCTGTTTCAGCGTCGAGAAGCTGGTCATGGATGCGGAGTGGATTGCCTCGGCGTACCGGCTGACGCGAGGCATTGAAGTCGGCGGCGACGGTGAAACCCTGGTCACCGGCATGTTTGCGCAAACCGGGCTTTCAGGAGAATTTCTCAAGCTCAAGGAAACGCGCGCCCTTTTTCGGCAGGAGCAACATCTTCCCTCCAATGTCATTGATCGCAGCGCGCGCGGCTCGGAGCCACTGAGCGACGTCTTCACGCGAGCCCGGGCCCGAGTCGACGAACTGGTGAGCAGGTATCGAAAGCCGGTGCTCCCCGAAGACGTGCTGCGGAAGTTTCAGGCAATCGTTGCTCGCGAAATTGACCGCGAAGCAGGAGTGCTCAGCCAGTAGCGTCGTGACGGCAACGCCGGCCGGCCGCGGTTTCAGCCGGCATAGGTGCGTCTTGCAATCAATGCCGGCGCTCACGAGCTCCCAATCCAAATCCCCACCACAAACACCAGCACTCCGCCCACCACCACCTGAAAGGCCGCCGAGAGCAGCGGAGTATCCATATACCGATTTCGAATCCAGGCAATCGTGGCTAACTCAGCCGCCACGATAATCACCGCTGCCATAAACGCCACATGGAAATTCGTCAGCAAAAACGGAAGCGTATGTCCAATCCCGCCCGCTGCCGTCATCAGTCCCGTCACCGCGCCGCGCAGCATCGGACGGCCGCGCCCGGTCATCGATCCGTCATCGGACAGCGCCTCGGCAAACGCCATCGAAATTCCAGCTCCAATCGATGCCGCCAAGCCCACCAGAAACGCGTCGTGGCTATTTCTGGTGGCGAATGCCGCCGCGAACACCGGAGCCAGCGTCGACACCGACCCATCCATCAGCCCCGCCAGCCCCGGCTGCACGATCTGCAGCACGAACAAGCGGCGCTGCGCTTCCTCTTCCATCTTTTTGACCGTATGAGTGATACTCTCCGACATCGCTTCTGCCGCCACCTGGTGTTTGCGCTCCACCTCCTCGAGATCACCCAGCAGCTTCCGGACCCCCGCATCCGTCACCTGTCCAATTGCCTTCTGATAGAACTGGCGCGTCTCCAGTTCCATGATCTCCGCTTGTTTCCGCACCTCGGAAATCTTCAAAGGACGCGTCAGCCAGAACGGCCGCCGCTGCACAAAGCCCTTCACATCCTGCCGCCGGATCAGCGGAATATGCTCGCCGAAGCGCTCGCGATAAGTGGCGATCAGCGAAGCCCGGTGCTCCGACTCTTCGGCTCCCATGTCATCGAAAAGCTTGGCCGTCGCCGGATACGTCTCGCGCAGACCGTCGGCAAAATCCGCATACACGCGGCCATCTTCTTCTTCCAGGGAAACCGCCAGCGCCAGAATTTCGCGCTCCGTCAAATCTTTGAAGTTTCGCGCCATGCCGACAAGTGTACGATTTCTGGATTCAGTTTCAAGCTTGCGGTTAAGATACCGCCGCCCCGGCAACTCTTGCCTGTGCCGCCTCCTGCAGACTTTGCCCACCCGCTCCGGCCCGCGCCATCTCGCGGCACAACGTGGCTCGCAACCTCCACAAAATGCACCAACGTTTCGTCCGCACCCTGCTCGCGACAATGGAATCGAGCATGCTCTAACACCGTCAGGTTCACTCGGACCTTCGCCGGCAAAGACACCGTCAAGCGCCAGCGAATTCTCGGGCGAACACTTCTTCAACTTTTGCATCGAGGTACATCAATGTCGATCTCCGGGATTGCCAGCAGCATCCTCAGCCCATACCAGCTTGCTGCCACGACCTCCACCGCTACTTCCAACCCCATCACGCAAGCCTTCAACCAGCTGGCCTCCGATCTTCAGTCCGGCAACCTCGCCGCCGCGCAAAAGGACTACTCCACGCTGCAGCAGGATCTTCAGAGCCCAGGCGGCACGGGCCACCACTTGCACAATCACCACCGCATTCACACCCCCGGGGTTGGCGACTCCGGCAACCAGAATCCCCTGCTTCAGGACCTCAACCAACTCGGCCAGAGCCTTACCTCCAACAACCTTAGTGGCGCCCAACAGGCCTACACCACCCTGCAGCAACAGCTGCAACAGTTCGCCGGCGGCGGCGGAGCCGTCTCCAATGAGTCACCCATGTCGCTCGAAGCCTGATCAGTTCGCGTGACGCGGACAGACAATTCGATCCGCAAAACGCAACAGCCATCAGCCGCCGGTAAAGCCTCTCCTGACGACTGATGGCGATTTCTATGAACGCCAAAACCTCTTACCGCGCTGCTCGAGCCGCCTCGATCGCCTCGTGCAGTTCGCGCTCCGCCGCTCGCAGATGCTCTTCCGCCTTGGCACCATGCCCTGCCATATCGTAGTGGTTGGCTGCGCGGGCATGATCCATCTCATGGATCGCTTCCTGCACGTGGTGATGGGCCGATTCGAGGTCCTCCCAGTCACGAACTTTCTCGGCAACCGCGATCCCGGCAACAAACGACAGACACACAGAAAGAACGGCAACTGCAATCGCTTTCGTCATAGTTTTTCCTCTCAAAGTTTTCCTCTCTCAAAGTTGTGGATTAAAGTTTTCCCGGACACGCACGGATAGCCGTCATTCTCCCCGACCACAACCCTTCTGTCAAAATGAAACCAGTGCATCTTAGTGTAACGACAGGTTCGTGTGGCGCGGGCGCCTTTGCCTGCGGCCTTGGACTCTGCCTTTGACTTCTGTGTCCGGAACGTGCGTGATCTAGATCACTGCCTGATGTCCGCCATTTCCGCTACAGTGGGGTTACGCATGGGCGGATTTTCCATCCTCACCAACCGCAAACGCGCCATCGTTGCCCTGGTGCATTCCGTGGTGTTTCTGCTGATTGCGGTGCGGCAGATGGTCGCCGCCAATCCCGCCGCCGGCATCTGGGTAGCGTCCACGGTGTCTCGTGGCACGTGGATTCTCTGCGGCATCTTTACCATCGTCTCCGCCATTCTTTTGTGGCTGCTCGTAATTTCCCGCGGATGGATGGAAAAATTCTATTTCGGGCTGTGCACCGTCAGCGCCTCGTCGGGCCTGCTCCGAACCGCTGCCGGAGACCAGACGTTTCACGCCGGCCTCTATATAAGGGTGGTCATGCTGGTGAGCGCGGTCCTGGTCGGATTGCTGATCGTCCGAATGCACTCCCGCAGGCACTCCCGCGTGCAGTCGGAGTACGCCGAAGAAGGCAGTTAAATCGCAGGCATCTCCCTCATCCGCCGCTGCGGCTTCTATACCACCACGTCATTCCTCGGGTGGCCTACATAGGCGAATCGGAATTGTATGTATCGGCGATCGCCTTCCAGCTTCCGTCAGCCTGCTTGGTGTAGACCGTCAGATACTTTCCCTTCTCCGTCATGGGCTTCTTGGTCTTCGGGTTGGTCGTAGTCATGGTGTAGGTGCCCTGCGAATAGACCATGTCACCACCCTTGGAGGCCATCGTCCGCGTGGACTGGAAAGTCATCGCAAAATTGGGATCGGCAAAGTACGGCGCCAACGCCGTTTTGATGGCCGCCTTCCCATTCAGTATCCCGGCCCCGGGGTATAGCCCGGAGGCATCTTCCGCAAAGTAGCTGACAAACTTGTCGGCGTCCTTGGTGGCAACGTCTTTCACCCAGGCCGCCTCGACGTCTTTGACCGCTTGCACATCGGCGGCGCGCGTATCAGGAGGTGGTGGAGCGGGGGCATTCGCACAACCGACGGTCAGTACGGCGACCGCCAGGCATAGAATCAGCGAAGTATTACGCAGCATGTTATCTCTCCTTTGGGAGTTAATTCCGAGCCAGTATACGTCGAAATCTTCCTCGGTCAAGTGAGCCGCGCGCCAGACTCTAATGGGTGGGATTCCGCCATCCGATTCTCTCCCGCACTCCGCGTCTCGGCGGTGAAATCGCTCCGCTACACCACAAAGTACTTCGCCCCCGGATGATGCACCACAATCGCCGACGTGCTCTGCTCTGGCTCCAGCAGGAAGCCTGACGTCAGGCGCACCCCCACGTTCTCTTCTGGCTTTAGCAGCGCGAAGAGCTTGGTCTGGTCCTCCAGTTGCGGACACGCAGGATAACCGAAGGAATAGCGTGAGCCACGATACTTCTGATGGAAGAGATCGCGAATGTGCGGAGCATCCTCGGCTGCGATGCCTAACTCTTCGCGCATTTTCTTATGATGGAATTCGGCCAGCGCCTCGGCCGTCTCCACGCTTAGGCCGTGGAGATAGAGATAGCGCGTGTATTCGCCGCCTTCGAAGAGGCGCTGCGTTTCTACCGACGCCTTGGGACCTATCGTTACTAGCGACAAACCAATTACATCCATCTTGCCGGATGACGGGGCGGCGAAGAAATCGGAGATGCAGAGGCGGCGGCCTTCCTTCTGGCGGGGGAAGGTGAAGCGGAGGAGCTCCTTGGGTGTCGGCTGCTGCCGAGCTTCGCTCGGCTTGGACGGGCGAGGGCGCCCGTCCCCACACGAGCTTGGGTCGTAGACTACAACGTCGTTGCCATCGCCCTGCGCAGGGAAATATCCGTAGACTACTTTCGGCTCGAACCAGCCTGCTGCTATTACATCTTCTTCCAGCTTCTTTTTGATGGGACGGTACTTCTCTTCGACCAGCCTCGCGTAATCTTCCTGCGACGCGGTCTTTAGTTGCCACTGATTCTTGAACAGAGCGGTGTCGTTGATGTAACTGAATAGTTCGCGCAGATCGTAATCCTTGACCACGCGCACTCCCCAGAACGGAGGCTCGGGAATATTGGGCGCGTCGGTCACCACCGGGCTGCGCTCCGCGAACACCGGGCCGATTTCTTCATCCACGGCTGCGGCTTTCGCGTAATCCTTTACTGTTCTCCCTTCCTGCAGGCGCGCTTCGCGCTTGCCGTCTCCTGACGCCAGGTCTTCCATTACGTGCAGGCCCCCGAACGCATCTTCTCCGTAAAAGACAGCATTTGAATACTCGCGGCGCAGATCATCTTCCACATACTTTCTGGTTAGGGCTGCGCCTCCGCAGATCACCGGGTACTGCAGTTTCTGCCGCTCCAATTCCTGGATCACGTACTTCATCTCGAGCGTTGACTTCACCAGCAACCCGCTCAGGCCGATGGCATCGGCGCTGTGTTCCTGCGCTGAGTAGATGATCGCGTCGCCCGCCTGCTTGATTCCCAGATTCACCACCTTGTAACCATTGTTGGACAAGATGATGTCGACCAGATTCTTTCCTATGTCGTGGACATCGCCTTTCACTGTGGCGAGCACGATTGTTCCTTTTTGTTGCGAGCCGGTTTTCTTCTCCATCTTCGGCTCCAGATAGGCTACGGCTGCCTTCATCACTCCCGCCGAATCCAGGACCGATGGCAACTGCATCTTGCGCGCTCCGAATAGGTCGCCTACCGTTTTCATGCCGTCTAGCAGGACCGTGTTGATCAGGTCGAGCGGCTTGTACTCGACTAACGCCGCTTCCAGCAACTCTTCCAGACTGCGCTTGGTTTTACCCTCGCCTACCGATTTCTCGCCATTGATGATGGCGTACTTGAGCTTGTCCTCGATCGAAAGGGTTTCGATGTGCGCCGTGGTTTGCGCCTGCGCCTTGCCTTTCATGCCCGCGAAATGCTGCATGTAGACCTGCAGCGGATCGCCATTCGAGCGGTCCTGATAAATCAGCTTGCGCGCCAGTTCCACTTCTTCCGCCGGAATCTTATACAGCGGATAAATCTTGGTGTAATTGACGATGGCAACGTCGAGGCCGTTTTCCACCGCTTCGTGCAGAAACACCGAGTTCAGAACGCGGCGCGGATAGGCGTCGAGGCCAAAGCTGATGTTGCTCACGCCCAGCACCGTCTTCACTTCCGGCAGTTCTTCGCGGATGCGCTTCACCGCCTTCAAGGTCTCAATGCCGGCTGACCGGTATTCTTCCTGGCCCGTCGAAATCGGCAGCGTCAACGTGTCGAAGAGCAAGTCCACCGGACGGATGCCGTACTTTTTCGTCGCCAAGTCGAAGATGCGATGCGCGATCGCAACTTTCTTGTCCGCCGTGAGCGCCATGCCCTCTTCATCGATGGTGAGCGCGATCACCCCCGCGCCGTAGCGCTTCGCCATCGGCAACACTTTCGATGTGCGCTTCTCGCCGTCTTCCAGGTTGATGGAATTGATGATGGCTTTGCCCGGAATGCGCTTCAGCGCTTCTTCCACCACATCGGCTTCGGTGCTGTCGATCAGTATTGGAGCGGGCACTCGGGTCGCGATTTTTTCCAGGATGGCGGAGATGTATCCCTTCTCGTCTTCGCCCACGATGGCGCAGCACAGGTCGAGCATGTGCGAGCCTTCGTTGGCCAGCTTTTTCGCCAGCCTCAGAATGTCGTCATATTTCTTCGCCTGCACCAGCTTGCGGAAATGATCGACGCGCGTCGTCGTGTTCATCTCTTCCGCTACGATTAGAGGCTTGGGCTCCAGATCAAGGGGGACAGAAGTGAAAGCACTGGACGCCGCACTTACCGGCTTCACATCGCGCTTTGCTGGCTCTACGCCGGTGACCGCATCCACCACAGCTTTCAGATGCTCGGGAGTCGTGCCGCAACAGCCGCCGACGATGCGTACGCCGTAATCCTGCACGAAGTGTTTGTGATATTCCGCTAATTCCTTCGGCGCGAGTTTGTACACCGCGTGACCACCCACGTTCTGCGGCAGTCCGGCATTTGGCAAAACCGAAATGTGCTTGGTTGAGTTCAGCCCCAGATAGCGGACCGCCTCATTCATCTCCGCCGGGCCGGTTGCACAGTTCAGGCCGATGATGTCGACGTCATACGGTTCGAGCGCAGTCAGCGCTGCGCCGATCTCGGTTCCGAGCAACATGGTGCCGGATTCCTGCAACGTGACCTGCACCGTCACCGGCAGACGCTTGCCAGTTATGCGCATTGCCTCCAGCACGGCGACGGTTGCAATCTTCGCCTGCAACAAATCCTGGCAAGTTTCGATGAGCAGCACATCTACGCCGCCCTCGATCAGCGCCGCTGCCTGCTCTTCGTAAGACTCCAGCATCGCGTCCCAACGGATGTGTCCTAGCGATGGCAGTTTTGTCGTGGGGCCCATCGACCCGGCCACGAAGCGAGGTTTGTCCTTAGTCGAAAATTGTTGCGCCACTTCCCTCGCGAGTTGCGCCGCCTTCAGGTTGATCTCACGCACTTTATCGCGGAGATCAAACTCGCCGAGAACGAGGCTCGTCCCGCCGAAGGTATTCGTCTCCACGACGTCACAGCCCACGCCGAGGAAGTCGGCATGAATGTCGCGAATGATATCGGGACGGCTCAGCACCAGAACTTCGCTACAGTTCTCCTTGCCCCAGAAATCGTCCAGGGTAGGATTGCGCTTTTGGATGTTCGTTCCCATCGCGCCGTCATAGACCACGACGCGTTCTTTTACGGTTTGGATAAAGTTGGGCATGCGTTCTCAGTCGTTAGTCGTTGGTCGTTCGTCGTTGGTCGTTCGCCGGTCGCTATTCCCTGTTCGTCTAAAGGTTGATTTATGGCGAGAACTACCAGGGTGGCGTCGTCCTGGAATTGCGCGCCGCAATAATCCGACACCTGCGCGAGCAGTTGCTCGTTCAACGCAGCCGCGGAACTGGCCGCGTGTGCCTTGCCGAAGGCGGCGACCCTCTCCACTCCAAACTCTTCGCCTTGCGCATCCTCGGCTTCGGTGATGCCGTCGGTAAATAGAAGCAGCCGGTCTCCGGATTTCAGATCGACGCTGGAGTCCTGGTAATTCCACGAGGGAAAAACGCCGAGCACCGCATCACCGCCATGATCCAGGGTGTGCGCCGCGCCGGCCGAAACGAGAATAGGATAGGGATGGCCGGCATTGCAGTAGCGAAACGCGCGCGTATTGGCGTCGAGAACGCCACAGAAAAACGTCACGAACTTGTTCGCAGCAATGCTTTCGCACAACATGCCGTTCACGATGCTGCACACGCGCGCCGGACTATCCAGGTCGCGCACGGATGCACGCAGGCTGGCCTGGACATTCGCCATAAGCAAAGCGGCGGAAACTCCCTTGCCGGAGACATCGGCAATGCAGATGGCCAGCCGGTTGTGGTCAAGCCGTAGCACATCGAAGTAATCTCCGCCGACCGCGCGCGCCGGGCGCCAGGCGGTGGCTACGGCGATTCCCGGAAGCTGCGGAATTTCCTTGGGCAAAAGCGACTGCTGGATCTCGCGGGCGCGTTGCAATTCCTGCTCCTGGATTTCCAGTTGGGCCGCGCCGGTCTGGACCATGCGCTGCAGCTCGACGTTGCGGCGCTCGAGGCGCGCCTTCGTTTTGCCATAGAGAAAATTCGTCACGCCATAGACGAAGGTGATGAGGAAGGGCATCTTCCAGCCGGTGGACATCAAGTGCCTAAGCGATTGCGGACCAGGCGGGGCTAACCACCAGACAATCAGGGTGCTCAGCGCGTAAACCGGAAACATCACGACGCATAGGAGGGCGAGGAAGATCAGCCAGTCATAAGGAGACGGCTTTTCATACAGGGCGTGCAGCCATTGCATCGGAGGCGAAACGAAATTGCCGATGCACAGCGAGTACAGGATAACGGTGAAAGGATTGATGGGCTGGCCGATGGCCCAGAAAGTCGCGCCGACCACGAGAGCAATGAACAGGTAAATGCCCTGATTGCGGAAGAAAACGGTCAACGATTTGGAGTCAATGGTCATGTAGACTAAAAGTTTCTGGCCGCCGTGCGCCGTTGCCTTTCAATGGCAGTAGTTCATCAAAATTGGCGACCAACGACTGCTTTCCATACAACAACGCCGGTCCTTGTGGACCGGCGTGTGGTAGAAAACTTTCGAAATTCGCTAATCCCCGGTCACGCCCGCATCCGTTTCCGACTGTGCAAACACCTGATTGGCTCCCATGTGCGCCGGAGCCGGCGCCAGCATCTGCTCTTTGCGGTAAATCAGATTACTGGCATTGAAACTTGCCAACTCAAATCCATGGCCGTGCGTAATCGCATCCGTCGGACAAGCCTCTACGCAATAGCCGCAAAATATGCATCGATTGTAGTCGATGTTGTAGACATGAGCGTAGCGTTCGGCGCCCGAAACCCTTTTCTCGGCGGTGTTTTCCGCGGCTTCTATGTAGATGCAATTGGCGGGGCAGGCGGCGGCACAGAGGAAACAGGCCACACACTTTTCCAGTCCGTTTTCGTCACGCTGCAGCACATGCATGCCGCGAAAGCGTTCCTGAAACTTCGCGCCTTTCAGGGGGCCGGGCCCGTCGGGATAGTTCTCGACGATGGAGGGCTGAAACATCTCCTTGAGGGTGATGGTCATCCCCTGAGCGATGGCTCCGACGTTTTTGATCACGGACATGTTTTGACATTATAGCGGATGTTGGGCAGAGGGACAGCTTTAGGCGCTGGCCACGGCAGCCAAGCGCGGCTGGGACGGCGCGTTCGCAACCAGTAACTTGATGGTTACACGCGCACCATGCGGCTTCACGTTTTCTATTTCGAGATCTCCGCCACGTTTCTTGACGATCCCGTAACACACGCTCAACCCCAGTCCCGTTCCTTTGCCCACCGGTTTCGTGGTATAGAACGGGTCGAGCGCACGGTTCAGATTGCCAAAGCCCGGGCCCGAATCCTCTACTTCGATCACCGCCCGTGGACCACTCTGGTAGGCGCGAATGCTGATCTGTTTGCTGCCGGCCATTCCCTCCAGGGCATCGTTTGAATTGTTGAAAAGGTTGAGGAGAATCTGTTTGATTTCATCCTCGTCGACGGCCAGAGCGGGCAAGTCAGGTGCAATATCGAGCTCAACTCGGACGTTGCGGGTGCGCGTGTGGTATTCGCGAAGCGCCAGCACCTGCTGTACAACCTCAGAGAGCTGTACCGCCTGAGTGTCACCCGTACTTCGCCGCGAAAACCGAAGCAGGTTGTCGATAATCCGTTTCATGCGGCGGGCTTCACTCACCAACTGCGCGAGTTGAGCGCGAGCATTCGGCGCTGCGATCTCGTCGTTGATCAGTTCACCGTATCCCATGATCGCGGTTAGAGGATTGTTGAGCTCATGGGCGACACCTGCCAGCAGTTGCCCCAGGGCAGCCAGTTTTTCGGACCAAACCAGCTGTGTGCGCAAGTCCTTCAGTTCGACGGCTAGCGCAAGGTCGGCTGCAAGCATTTCGATGTGGGACAATTCGAGCGCATGGACCGTACTCACATCTCGCGGCGCAGCCAGTCGGATGCAGCCGAGGTATCCGCCACCGTCGGAGCAAAGCGGAATCAACAGCTCTTCGTCGAGCTTTTCGGCGTTCCCGAGCGCCTTCGGGTTCTCGCACACCGCAAACGGCATCGCTTCATGGGGAGGCAGGAGGTACGAATTCTTCCCCACGCGCTGCGCATGGAAACACATATTCTTAATGTGGTCGAGCGTCCAGTCTTCAGTTTGAGCCTGTAGTTGCCGCAAAGATTGCGGCGACAGTCCGCTGGAGCCAGCCACCCGTAACCTGTGCTCTGCGTCTTCGAGTTGGACCACCGCCATACTGAAGTTGCTGACGTCGGTGATCGCCGCGGCGATGGCGGGGCAAATGGTATCCAACTCCGCACCGCCCAACAGGCGGGAAGTGATGGCCGAGAAGCGTTCCAGCAGACGGTTGAGGCTTTCTGCCTTGTGTTGCATGCCCGCGATCGATTCTGACTTGTCCTCCACCACCGCTAGAATCATTCCGAGCGCAACGAAGAGCTTGGGAGTGTTCCACAGCTCTCCTGGAATGATCAGATTTGGATTGAGATGATGGATCAACACTTTGAGGGGAAACGCCGCTCCCCACGTGAAGAATCCGCCAGCGATTGTTAGAATTGCGGGCGATTTGCGCCAGTGGTTCCGGCAAATGAACACACCCGCCCAACCAAACCCGATGGCAAGAAGTGCAATCGTACCTTCTTCAAAGGAGCCGCGGAGCGCGGCACGAATCGCCCAAACTCCGGCCAGCGAGCACAGCAAGGTTGAGGCCTCCGGGTACAACGACATCCTGCCGCTTACCCCGAAGAAGAAGCACGCCGCTCCGCCGAAGCAGGCTGCGAGGCACAAGACATAAGGCCAGTGCGCCTGCACGTGGTAGCAGGCGCATACCGCGTACACCGTGGAAGGCACACCCAGCAC
>Ga0074046_10000377_pt1 | contig 40466 bp, 33 predicted proteins | sample BogForMeECP23OM3_FD_94441 | JGI IMG/M metagenome (GOLD analysis project Ga0074046, IMG submission 94441) | Bog forest soil microbial communities from Calvert Island, British Columbia, Canada - Bog Forest MetaG ECP23OM3 | ecosystem: Environmental > Terrestrial > Soil > Wetlands ... | reverse complement strand
TTTTCTCGCGCCCGGACGGCAAATCCAAGGGTACCGTCGCGAGGCCGTCGTCGGCGACCAGGAAATCCGCGGCCCAAATGGGCGCGCCGCGCTTGGGCATCCACCAGATACGGTAAACCTGGAAGGGGCCGGTTGGCTTGAGTCCGGTCGCTTCGAGCATCGCACCCGCGGCCGACTCGCTCATCGCAAGTGTTCCGGAGGGAAGGTCGGGACCGCCGGATAGCGCGATCGATTTATCTTTTTCCTTGTCCTTCTCACCAGGCGCAGCGAGTTTGATTGTGCGAAGGTCCGGCGCGAAGAGAATTTTTTCAAACACCTCGCCCTCGCTCGCGCGTTCGCGCTCGGAGCCGAGCTTGCGCTGCTCGGCCGCCGTCTGCCGGCGCAGAGTGCGGACGGTCGCATTCAGAGCCGCCACGCGACGGTTCACATAGTTGGTGCGCCGCGCGAGCGAGCCGGCGAGTTCGGAAATCACGATAAGCGAGGCGATTGCGATAGCGACGGACATCCCAGCGATTGCCTGCCAGAGCCTGACGCGGAGGAGGCGCGGCGGCCGGTCGATCAGCGGCGGTTCGCCGCTGGTACGCCCTTCTGAACTCGGCTGCGGTTCGCCCTGCTCTATCACGACACTCCGCACGACATTCTGCATGACATGTGTGTCAGGTCCGAGGACTCGATCCGACGGTATTATGCCCAATGGGTAGCGGCTTTGTTAGCCGCGCCCTTTCTTATAGAAATAACGATTAACTATGCGTCGAATTCAGGACGTTCACGTTCTCGCCACGGAACCGCTGATCGCGCCGCATCTCCTCAAGAACGAGATGCCGGTGGACGAGGGCATTGCGCGCACGGTGGTCGAGGCGCGCGAGACCATTCGCGAAATCCTGGCGGGTCGCGACCGTCGGATGCTGTGTATCGTCGGGCCGTGTTCGATACACGACCCCGACGCGGCGATTGACTATGCGCGCCGCCTTGCGAAGTTGAAGGGCACCACCTCGGATCGGCTCTACATCATCATGCGCGTGTATTTCGAGAAGCCGCGCACGACTGTGGGATGGAAGGGGCTGATCAACGATCCGCGCATGGACGACAGTTGCGACATGCGTGAAGGATTGCGTATCGCGCGACGCTTGCTGATCGAGATAAACCGACTGGGGCTCGCGGCGGGGACCGAACTGCTCGATCCAATCACGCCGCAGTATATCGCGGACCTCGTCGCGTGGGCTGCGATCGGTGCGCGTACGACCGAGTCGCAGACGCATCGCGAGATGGCGAGTGGATTGTCGATGCCGGTCGGATTCAAGAACACGACCGAAGGAAATCTGCAGGTCGCGATCAACGCGATTCAATCAGCGCGCCGGCCGCATTCTTTTCTCGGTATCACCCAGGAAGGAATGTCTGCGGTGATTCGCACCTCGGGAAATCCCGATACACACATCGTGCTGCGCGGCGGACGCAAGCCGAACTACGACGCCGCTAGCATCGAGGAGTGCCGCAAGATGCTCGCCGACGCCGCGCTCGAGCCGCGCGTGATGGTGGATTGCTCGCACGCGCAGACCAGCAAGGACTTCACCAGGCAGCCCGAAGTGTTGCGCACGCTGGTCGACCAGGTAAGTGCCGGCAGTGGCGCGATCATGGGCGCGATGCTCGAGAGCAATATCGAAGCCGGTAGCCAGCCGCCCAGCTCCGATCGCACGAAGCTCAAGTACGGCGTGTCAATTACCGACCCGTGCATCGATTGGCCAACGACCGAGCGCTGCCTCCTCAACGCCGCCGCCGCACTGGGCGCAAATAGCGCGGCTCTGCCTCAGTGATAAAGGACGATCTTAACTCCCTCCCACCGATAGCGCCCGACCCAGAGCGAACTCGGCCGCGTCTAGCGATCGTAGTGCCGTGCTTCAACGAGGAACTCGTCCTACGCGAGTCGGCTCGCAGGATGGGAGCCGTGCTGAGCGACCTTAAGGAAAAGGGACGGGTCGCGACCGAGAGCTTCCTCTATTTTGTCGATGATGGCAGCATCGACGGGACCTGGAGTCTGCTCTGCGAGCTCAACCAGGCCGACCGGCAGATAAAAGCGCTGAAGTTGGCGCGGAACTTCGGTCATCAGAATGCAGTACTGGCCGGTCTTCTCAGCGTCAGGAATCGCGCCGATTGTGTGATTTCGATGGATGCCGACTTGCAGCATGACGAACATGCCATCTATGCCTTCCTCGACAAGTATCGAGATGGCGCCGATATAGTGAACGGAATCAGACGAACCTCCGGTTCCGATTCGCTTTCAAAGAAGCTGGGCACATCCGCCTTTTACTGGTTGATGAAGTCGATGCGAACCGGCGTGCTCAGAGACCATCCCGACTACCGCCTGGTTTCCTCCAGGGTCCTGGACGCATTGGCGGATTACAAAGAGGTCAACCTGTTCCTTCGCGGCATCTTCGCGAATATGGGCTTCCAGTCGGAAGTAGTCGATTTCGACGTGCACCAGCGCTTTGCGGGAACCACTCACTACTCCTGGACGAAGATGATCGGGCTTGCGCTCGATGGAATCACTTCGTTCAGCGTGGTGCCGTTACGAATGATCGCGATCGGCGGCGTTCTGATCACGCTGGTTGCTCTCGCGCTCAGCGTGTTCGTCGTGGTGAGCGCGGTGCGCGGCAACGTTGTCCCGGGCTGGGCGTCCACGGTCCTTCCCATCTACGCGCTCGGCGGACTTCAAATCATGATCATTGGTCTGGTCGCCGAGTACATCGGAAAGATCTACTCTGAGGTCAAACAACGTCCACGCTTTATCTGTGAGCAAGAGCTGAGTTGAGCGCGTCCGGCCAGTGTCTGGTCTGCGAGGCCTCCTCGACTGAAGCAATCTTCGGGGGCCTGCTTCGCTGTAAGCGATGTGCCCATGCTTTTGCACCGGCTGAAACGACAGATCAGGACCTGGCCACTCTCTACACTGAAAGCTACTTCGCCGGCGAAGAGTACCAGGACTACGTCTCCGACCGGAAGGTGACGCAGCGAAACTTCCTCTCGCGGCTGCGAGTCCTTGACTCGCTCATGAGTCCCCAGCGGCATCGCCGTCTATTCGAAGTGGGCTCTGCTTACGGCTTCTTCCTGGATGTTGCCAGGCACCGATTCGATTCAGTCGAGGGCATCGACGTATCCGCCGCAGCTGTGAGTTACGCCAGGGACAAACTGGGGCTTGATGTTGTGTGCGCGGATCTTCTGAACTATGACCTTGATGCGCGCGATTTCGATGTCGTATGCATGTGGGACACGATCGAGCATCTTGCGCGCCCGGACTTGTACATCGCCAAGCTGGCGGAACACATGGATAGAGGCGCGTTGCTCGCCATCACAACCGGAGACTTTGGAAGCCTTAACGCACGGATGAGGCGGACCAAGTGGCGGCTGATGCATCCGCCGACCCATGCGCATTATTTTTCTCTTGCCAGCATTGGGACTCTGCTTGAAAGATTTGGCTTCGAAGTGATCTATCGACGCCACTGCGGCTTCTACCGGAGTCTGAAGAGCATGGCATATGGAGTATTCGATCAGAGACACGGTAGTCCGCTGGTCGGTGATCTGATCCAGCGCCTTGGCATCGGCGAGTGGCCAATCTATCTGAACTTCTTCGACATCATGTACGTTGTCGCGCGTAAACGATGAGTCGGCGGTTTTTCGGCCGGGATTCCCGCCGATGAGTCCGCAGGATCGCGCACATCATCGATCGCAGTCGTTCAGGGCGTTTGCGCTTTATTTCGCATTAGCGGTTCTTTTGCTCGATCGCGGTCTGGCCGCACATCCCGGCTATTTCATTGGGCGCGAAGCCGATCCGTGGATCTACATGTGGTTCCTTCGATGGTGGCGGTACGCACTTGCCAATCGCGTTAACCCCTTCATGACTGACATGGTATGGGCGCCGCGCGGATTCAATCTCGCGTGGTCTGCGTTCGTACCGCTCCCGGCATGGATCGCGATTCCTATTGGGCGCACGCTCGGCGAGGCCACCGCTTACAACATTCTCTGTATCATCGCGCTTCCACTCGCCGCGCTTTCCGCATTCCTGCTATGCCGCCGCGTCACAGGCGCGTTCTGGCCTTCGGTCCTCGGCGGTTACATCTTCGGCTTCTCGCCGTACATGTTGGGTCAGATGCTGGGCGGCCATCTGAATTTGATATTCGCCTTCCCAATTCCTCTTGCCGTGTTGGTGGGACTTCGCCGCCTGGATGGCGAAATCTCAGTGCGGCGTTTCACGCTCGAGATTGCCTCGCTTGTGATAGTGCAATTTCTTTGCGGGATCGAGCTATTCGCGACCATGACCGTCTTCGGCGGATTTGCGCTGTTGGTCGCGCTCATTTTCTTCGACGGCGAAACGCGCGCGCGACTGATTCGCTTGATCGGCTCGCTGGCCGCGGCTTACGCAATTGCGATGCTTGTGGTCTCCCCGTACCTCTACTACCTTTTCGCGCGCGGCTCTGCAGGTCCGCAGGCTTGGCCGCCCGCCAGGTTCACCGGCGACCTGCTCAATCTCTTCGTTCCAACCGAGGTAAATCTCCTCGGCACCTTCGGATTTTCGCGCGCGATAACAGAAAAGTTCAGCGGCGATCTCTACGAGAACGGCGTATACATAGGAATCCCACTGCTCATCGTGATCGAAGCATACCGCCGGATGAAGTCGCGCACGCCGGTTGGCAGGTTTCTGATTGCGATGCTCGCGATTGCAGTCGTCGCTTCGTTTGGACCTGCACTGCGCGTGGCGGGACGTGCGACAGTTCCGATGCCGTGGGCACTCTTCACTATGCTGCCTGTGATATCGAGCGCCCTAACGGCAAGATTCGCGATCTACGCCTCGCTCGTGATTTCGCTGATAGCGGCTATCTGGTTCACTGACGCGCCGGCACGGCCATCGACAAAATGTTTTGCTGCTCTGATGGTCGGTTTGTTCTTTGCACCAAATCCGGTTCCTTCTTTCTGGATAAGCCGGCTTTCCATTCCCGCATTTTTCACCGACCGAGTTTACGCAAATGAACTTGAACCGCGCGAGATCGTTTTGCCCTTGCCGTTCCCTGACAGCGGCAAAAGCATGTTCTGGCAGGCGCGGAGCGACATGTACTTCAGGATGGCGGGCGGATGGACCACGACCACACCGTTCGAATTCATTCGAATGCCGGTGGTCAAATACTTTTACAGCGGGATCGATTTGCCCGAGGCTGGCGATCAGTTGAAGGCCTACATCGCTCGCTTCGGAGTGCAAGCAGTAATCGCGGATCCGATCGAACCTAATTTTGAGACCTTCAAGCGGACGCTCGATTCGCTCGGAGTGGCAGGACTGAACGAGAAAGGCGTGTGGCTTTACAAAATCCCGCGCGATTCGTTCGCCGTGTATGCCAAACTTCCAGCCGCGCAGGTCGAAGCGCGCGCCGACGCGCTGCGCTTCGATGCGATCCTCGAGGCCGCCGGAAAGTATCTCGCCGAGGGACACGACCTCTCGAAACTTTCGGCCCTTGAACTCAAGCATCTCGATCTCCTCCCGCGCGACTGGCTCGTCGATCCTGCTCCCCACGCCTATTTCGACTGGGCAATCGGCCCTGCACCCGGGGGTAGGATAGGCATCATCGTCGTAGGCTCTTACGAGGGAGTGAGACCGCTGATAGAGCGCTACCGTGCGAGCGCGTCCGAGATCGATTATCCCGGACCGACGCGATGGACGCCTGATTCGCGTCCGCGCCTCGATGTCATCAAGCCGTTGCTCGTGACCTTCGAAGCTGCGCATCTCGCCGCCGCCGCGCGCAAGCTGCGCGATTCGCCGCCACCCGAGCGGACGACGCCATTTGTCGCGGGCGTACTGGCTGGCTTGGGACCGCCGAGTCCTTAGCCGTCGGCGCGATTCAATCCTGGCGCTTTTGCGCGCGCAGTTTTTCGCTGATCACCAGCGCGCTGAGCGCGGCAGTCTGCCGCACCGGAAATTCCGCGGGCCGCCGCAGCGCCTTGTAGCGGGCGTCGAGGGCCGTCAGCCCGTTCATCACGCGCTCGCGCGCCTCGGCGAGCGTGGGACGGGGCATGATCCGGCGGCCTTTGTCGAACACGGTCTCCATCAATTGAACCGTTTTCGACGCGATCGGCTTGAACTCGCGCGCGACCGTGGTCGTGCCCTCGTCCATAATTCCGACCAGGTCGGCGAAGAAGGAGCCGCTCGGCGCATAACCGCGGAACAACTGCTTGCGGCCCGGCGTTGAAACCTTTCCGGCCGAGGTCTTGAGGCGGCCGCGATCCTTGTGATCGACGAGCTTATAGACGAAGTCACCCGCCGGCGCGTCGTCGCTGACGGCGAGCGCGGTGCCGACCCCGAACGCGTCGATCGGAGCGCCGGCGTCGACGAGTTCCGCAATTCGGTATTCGTCGAGATTGCCGCTCGCGACGATCGCGATATCGCCGAAGCCGGCCTGATCGAGAATCCGGCGCGCCTTGCGGCTGAGTTCGTGCAGGTCGCCGCTGTCCAGCCGCACGCCCTGAATCTTCACGCCCGCCTCGCGAACAGCGGCGGCGACCGCGGCCGCATTCTCGACGCCGCGCGCCGTGTCGTAAGTATCAACGAGCAACGTGCTGAGGGTAGGGAAGCTCGAGACGAAATCGCTGAAGGCGTCACGCTCGCGCTCGTGCGCCATGACGAAGCTGTGGCTCATCGTGCCGAAAACCGGAATCCCGTAACGCTTGCCGGCGAGCACGTTGGCGGTGCCATGAAAACCCGCGAGATAGCTCGAGCGCGCCGCGATCAGAGACGCGTCCGCACCCTGCGCGCGGCGCGGACCGAAGTCCACCAGCCGCCTGCCGCCGGCGACGGCGAAGCATCGCGCCGCCTTGGTCGCGACGCTCGAAGCGAAGCCGAGCTGGTTGAGCGCCAGCGTTTCGATGAGCTGGCCTTCGATTAGCGGCGCGCGAATCTCGGCGATCGGCTCGCCCGGGAAATAAATCGTGCCTTCGGGAAGCGCGCGGATCGAACCGGTGAAGCGGAGCTTCGACAGAAATTCCAGAAAGGCCGGCTTGAAGAGGTGCAGCGACTCGAGATGCTCGATCGCGGCGCCATCGAAACGATATTCCTCTAGCGCCTCAATCAGCCGCTCGATTCCGGCGGCGACCATGAAGCCACGCCCCGGCGGCATCCGGCGCATTGCGACTTCGAACGACGCAGTGTCGTTAAACCCGTGCTCGAAGAACGCCGCACTGACCGTGAGCTCGTAGAGATCGGTGAACAGCGCGACCTCAGCCGGGTCGAGTCGGAGATCTATCGGCATCCGCGATGTCTCCTGCTCATCCGCAACCAACGCGGCGCCACCCTTCTAGCGCGGAGGCTCCGGCGGTGCGGGCGGCGGTTTAGGCGCGGGCGGGCTTGGGGCGGGCTCCTGCACGACGCGAGTCTCGCCGACTGGGCGTTCGCGCAGGATGTCGGCCATCCGCTTGAGCCGCTGATCGACGAGATAGTTGATCGTGCCGGGCTGGTCGATCGTTCCCGCGCGCACACCGGTCAGAGTCTCGATGCCGCGATCGATCGTATCGATCGGATAGATGTGGAATTCGCCGCGCTCGATTGCTCCGGTCGTCTCCGGATCGAGCATCAGGTTTGCGACATTCGTGCGCGGCACCAGCACGCCCTGCGTGCCGGTCAGGCCAATCGCCTTGCACACGCGGTAGAAACCCTCGACCTTCTGGTTGACGCCGCCAATCGCCTGCACAGTGCCGTATTGATCTACCGAACCCGTCACCGCGAGATCCTGGCGTAGCGGTACGCCCGACAGCGCCGACATCAGCGCGTACAACTCGGTCGAGCTGGCGCTGTCGCCGTCGATTCCGGAGTACGATTGCTCGAAGCAGATGCTCGCGGTCATCGCGATCGGATGCTGCTGCCCGAATCGCGCGCGCATAAATCCGCTCAGGATCATGATTCCCTTGTCGTGAGTCGATCCCGACATCCGCGCCTCGCGCTCGATGTTGATCACGCCCGCCTGTCCCAGCGCCACCGTCGCCGTCACGCGCGACGGCCGCCCGAAGCTATAACCGCCGACGTCCAGCACGGCCAGGCCGTTGATCTGTCCGACGCTGGTGCCGCGAATATTGACGATAAGCGTGCCTTCCGCGATCAGTCTGCGGATTTCCTCCTCGATAAAATTGAGCCGCAGCATCCGTTCGCCAAGCGCCCGCTCGACGTGCGCGGCCGTCACCCGTTGCGCCACTTCGTTGCGCGCGAAGTACGCCGATTCGCGCGCGAGATCGTCGACCGGTTCGAGCATCGCGAGCAATCGCGCTCGGTCGCCCGCCATCCGCATGCCGAACTCCACGATCTTCGCGAGCGCTCCGGCTTCGAACGGCGGTAGATTCTCCCTGCGCGCCAGGGCTCCCACGCGCGCCGCATAATGCGCCGCCGCCGCGCCGTCGGCCGCCACCGACGGCCGCATCTCGGCTTTCACCTTGAACAAGTCCGCGAAGTCCGAATCGTAAAAGTAGAGCAGGTTGTAAAGGTACGCGCCGCCCAGCGTCACGACCTTGTTGTGAATCTCGATCGGCTCGGGCTTGAGTCCGCTCATCGAGAAAAACGGCAGCGGCTCGAAAGTCTCGAGCGTCATGCGCCCCGACTTGAGGCTGCGCTTGAGCGTTTTCCAGACGCCGGGCTCGACCACCGCATCCTCGAGATCGAACACGAGAAAACCGCCGTGCGATTTCAGAAACGACCCGCCGATGATGCGCGTGAAGTTGGTGCCCGAGCGCCCCAGCGGATCGAGCCACCGCTCAATCGTGCCGAACAGGTTGCGATACGTCGGCGCGTCCTCGAGCACCACCGGCGCTCCGCGCGTCGCAGAGTTGTCGACCATCACGTTGACCTGGTAGTCGAACCATCGCGCGCCTTCCTCGATCGTCAGCGGCCTCGGGCCCTGCTCGGCCGGCGGCTGCTCGCGGAATCGATCGAGATTGCCGAGCATGTGCCGCGCGACTTCGTCGAGGTACGCATCAACCGCCGGATTGTTAAAGTGATGCTTTAAGTCTTCTGTCGACGGCGTGATCAGCCGCGCCGCGAACGCGCGCTCGATCGCGCGGATGTCGTCGATCAACTCGCGCATCATTTCCTGCTGGCGCATCGTCAACGTCGCCAGTTCGTCCTGCAGCTCGCCCTGCGCCTTGGCCAGTTGCTCGCGCTCGGCGTCGGTCTTCGCCGCCATCGCCTTGTTGAGCACCTCGGGCGACTCGGGCATCTTGCCGTCGATCAGCGGGATGAAAATCACCTGCCCGACCGGCGTGCTCTGGATCGCGAAGCCGCGCTCACGCGCCCGCGTCTCGAGCGTGCCGAACAGCTCCTGCGCGCGCTTGTTGTACTTGTCGCGCAGCGCCGCGCGCTCCTGGTCGAAGTCCTCGCGCCGAAAGGCTTTCGGCAATTGCTCGAGCACAAAGCCGACCAGCTCCGTCATCTTGACGCGCAGCTCGACGCCCTGGCCGGGCCGCAGGTAAATCGCGACGGGAGATTCGGGATTGCGAAAATTGTTGACGTACACCCAGTCGCCGGGCGTCGGCATCGTCGCGGCTTTTTCGTTGAGGATGCGCAGTACCGTTTCGCGCTCATGCCGCGAGCGCAGGCCGCTAACGAAAACGTTGTAGCCGGGTGCATCGATTCCGATCGCGAGCCGTATCGCATCCAGCGCGCGGCTCTGCCCGAATAGTTCAGCGTCGCCATCGGCGGCCGCCGCGCGCTCCAGCGAGACCGCATCGAGCGGCACCAGTGCCTTGAGTTCGGAAGCGGCAAGCTCCACCGGCGGCGGTACATGAATCAGCGCGGCGCTGGCGTCGGTAGCGATGAGGTCGCCCTTGTCAGTCATGATGCTAGCGGCGTTCGCGGCGCGGCGACTAGGAAGCCTTGAGCGCGATTCGCCGGCCTTTCTTCTTCGGCAGCGTGATAACCAGCGTGCCTTCGGACCACTTCGCGGTCGAGGCTTCACCGTCGATCGAGTCGGAGAACGCAAATGAACTCTCGAGCGTGCCGCCGAGTTTGTCCGGCACCCGAACTGCCAGCCGCTGGCCGGAGACTTCGGCCTGTATCTTTGCTGGATCGACGCCGACCGCCACGACTCGCACTTCGTAACGGTCGGGATGGTCGATAACCTGCGCGCGTTCGAATTCAACCGCGTGCGTTGCGCACTTCCAGCGGTCGATCAACATTTCGTCGAAGAACTCTTCGAAGGCGCGCTCGAAGTCTGCAACTAATCCGCGGCTGCTTGCCATAGGCGTCAGTTTCCCACGATTTCGCGCAAATTGTAATGCAGCGCCACTGCGCAGGTCGAGTCCGCGCGAGGCTCAACCGTCCCTTGCCACGATTGCCGTCCCGGCGTTATGGTTTCCGTGTGCCAACCTTTTCAAAAATTATCGCCGCCACCGATTTCTCCGAAGACTCGAACCTCGCGCTCAGCTTCGCCCAGGAACTCGCACAAAAGTTCTCGGCTGAGATTGTGCTCCTGCACGTCGATCAGCCGCTCGCGCCGGTAATGATGACGCCGGAACTCGGCCCTGCGATGGACGTCGGCGCGATGGGCCGTATCGCGGAAGAGCAGCGGATGCTCGCGCAGAAGGAGCTCGACAAGATCGCGGGCAACCTGCGCGGCGCCGGCCTCAAGGTAAAGGTTCAACTCAAGGTAGGCTCGCCATTCCTGGAAATCCTGCACACCGCCCAAAGCGAAAATGCCGACCTGATCGTGCTCGGCACCCACGGCCGCACCGGCCTGGCGCACGTCCTGATGGGCAGCGTCGCCGAGCGCGTCGTGCAAAAGGCGCCCTGCCCGGTGCTCACGATTCGCCACCCCGATCGCAAGTTCAAGCACCCCCTCGACAAGTAGTTTCTGATCCCTCGCCCGTTATTTCACGGGAGCGGTTGGGTGAGGGTTCTGGGCTTCAGCACCACGTCGCTACCCTGCTACCTCCCCGTGAACTTCGGCGCGCGCTTCTCGACGAACGCCTTCACGCCCTCTTTGAAATCCTCCGACCGCGTCATCATCTCCATCGACGCGTCGTCGTCGCGCACGCCCGTGGCGAGATCGGTGAACAGATGCTGGTAGATCATCTTCTTCGCCTGCGCGACGCCGAGCGGCGAGCACTTGGTCGCGATTCCCGACGCTATCTCCCGCGCCGTCGCCATCAGCTTGTCCTGCGGCACAACGCGATTCACCAGCCCCATCTCGAGCGCCTCGTTCGCATCGACCAGCCTGCCCGTAATCGCCAATTCCGTCGCGCGCGCCAGCCCGACGATTCGCGGCAGCATCCAACTGCTGCCGTGCTCGATCGCAAGCCCGCGCTGCGTGAAGATCAACCCCATCCGCGCGTTCTCCGATGCGATCCTGATATCCTGGTAGAGACACGTGGTGAAGCCCAAGCCGACGCACGCGCCGTTGATCGCGCCGATCACCGGCGTGTTGAGCGCCAGCGGCCACGAGTACGACGTGCGGTAATCGACGCGTTGCACCGCCAGCCATTCATCAGGCGGGTCGGCACTGCGCGCTCCCGCGTGTCCCGCCGCGATATTCGAGAGCGCTCCCATGTCCGCACCCGCGCAGTACGCACGCCCGGCGCCAGTCACGATTATCGCACCGATCGCTGGGTCGCGCTCGGCGTCGAGCATCGCGGTACGCATCTCCGCGCCCATCTTCGGCGTCCACGCGTTCATCTTCTCAGGCCGGTTCATCGTAACCGTAGCCACGCGATCCTTCTTCTCGTAAATGATTTCAGCGAAGTCCATTTTTTCTTCCTCCGGTTGGCTCTGCGATCAAAGCACTTCCCAATCGCGAAATCTAACGCCACGCGATTCCGCTCAGACCTGCTTTCATCCGTCCGCGATGGCTGTTAGTAAAGCCGTGATGTTGATGCCACGCGGAATCCAAGTTTGCGTCGTCGCCCTGGCACTATTTACGGCGACGCCTTCGTATGCGGCCGACACCTCCGCGGTCGGCGTCCATGGAATGGTAGTTTCGGAAAGCGAGGACGCCGCGCGCGCCGGCGTCGAGATTCTCAAGCAGGGCGGCAACGCCGTCGATGCCGCTGTTGCCACCGCGCTGGCCGTCGGCGTCACCAATCCTGCCGCGTGCGGAATCGGCGGTGGCGGCTTCATGCTCATCTATATTGCGAAGGCCCACGCCTTCTACGCGCTCGACTATCGCGAAACCGCGCCCCTGCAGGCCCGCCCCGACATGTACATGCGCAACGGCAAGCCCGACGAGGATCTGGCGCGCGACGGAATCCTGGGGGTGGCTGTGCCGGGCGAGATCGCGGGCATCGACGCCGCGCTCAGACGCTTCGGTACGATGAAGTTTCAGCAAATCGCAGCGCCAGCGGAGAAACTCGCCGGCGACGGTTATGCCGCGAGTCCACATCTGGCGGGCGAAATCGCGCAGCTCGCATCGAAGCTGAAAAATGATCCCGGGCTGAGCCAGGTCTTCCTGAAGCCCGACGGCTCCGCGCCCAAAGCCGGCGACATGATCGTCGAAAAGAATCTAGCTGCGACGCTGAAGAGCCTCTGCGACGATCCGGTCAGGAATTTCTATCACGGCCAAGTCGCATCCGCGCTCGTCGCGTTCATGAAAGCCCGCGGCGGACTCCTGAGCGCCGCCGACCTCACCAACTATCGGCCCGACTGGCGCGATCCTATTCGCCGCCGCTACGAGGGTCACGAAGTCTATGCGATGCCGCCGCCGTCCTCGGGCGGCGTCGTCCTCGAGATGCTCGGCGCGCTCGACTCGGGCCATCTCGCCGGTCTCGGCGTCAATTCGCCGCCGTACCTCGCGCGCCTGATTGAAGTGATGCGCCAGGGTTTTATCGATCGAGAGCGATACGCCGATCCGGACTTCATCGGAGTCGATGTCCAAAAGCTGCTCTCCGATACCAACATCCAGCAATTGCGCGAGCGCGCCCTGCATCCGAAGGAAATGCGGCCGCCGCCCGCAGCGCACGATCACGGCACCTCGAACCTCCTCGTCGTGGACAAGGACGGTAACGTCGTCGCGCTGACCACCACTATCAACACCGTCTTCGGCGCCAAGATGAGCGTGCCCGCGCTCGGCCTTATCCTCAACGACGAGATGGACGATTTCGCCGTCGCACCCGGAGTGCCCAACGCGTACCACCTCGAAGGCGAGCGCGCCAACGAGGTGCGGCCCGGCAAGCGCCCGCTCTCGTCGATGACGCCGATAATCGTCACCAAAAGCGGCGTGCCTGTCATGACGACGGGAGGCTCCGGCGGCCCGACTATCGTCAGCGGCGTGTTGCAGGTCGCGCTCAACATACTAGCGTTCCATCTCGACGCGGCCAGCGCCGTCGCCGAGCCGCGAATTCATGAGCAGGCCGCGCCCGACATCGTGATCGTCGAACAAGCGATGCCCCCGGCGACCCGCAGCGCGCTCGAGCAGATGGGCTACAAGCTCAAGGTCGTGCCGAATCTAGGTGCCGTCGGCGCGATCACGATGGCGCCGGCAAATCTCCGCGGCGCGTTCGATCCGCGCAAAGGCGGCGGCGCCATCGGCTATTAGCCATCGCCCCGGCACGTTAGACTCAACCCTCGTGTCCGGAATCGCTCGCAACGAAATCTCTTCGCCAGCCATCGCCGCCCCGTCGGCGCCTGCGACGCCGATCGCGTATGACCTCGCCGCGATCCTCGCACTGTCGCTCGCGGTTTGCATGTTTCATCTCGGTTCATTCGGTCTGTGGGAGCCCGACGAGGCGCGTTACGCGGAGATCGCGCGCGAGATGCTGCAGAGCGGCAACCTCCTCGTGCCGCATCTCAACTACGTCGCCTATGTCGAAAAGCCGCCGCTGCTCTACTGGCTGACTACCATCTCGTTCTGGATCTTCGGCGTCTCGGAATTTGCCGCGCGGCTCCCCGTCGCACTGTCCGCAATCGCCGGAATACTCGCGGCGTACTTCTTCACACTGCGCGCGTTCGGCCGCCGCCACGCGATTCTCGCCGCCGCGATCCTCGCGACGACGCCACTGTACGCGTTGATGGCGCAAGTGCTCACCACCGACATGACGCTCACTGCGCTGGTGACGATCGCGACCTTCTCGCTTTATCTGCACTGGCATGAAGGCGGTCGCTGGTGCTGGCTCGCGTACGTCGCCATGGGTCTGGCCGTTATGACCAAGGGCCCAGTCGGCGCGGCACTGCCAGTTCTCTCGATGCTGCTTTGGCTGGCTTTCAACCGCGAACTTGGCGGCGCCATCGCGAAGTTCCGCGCGATACCCGGTTTTCTGCTCACGACTCTGATTGCGGCGCCGTGGTTCATCGCGATGACGATCCGCGAGCCGGGCTTCGCCGACTTCTACTTCATCGGCGAACATCTGCGGCGCGCGTTCGAGACCGACTACAGCCACAGCGAAGCGTTCTACTTTTACGTCCCTGTGCTGGCGATCGGACTGCTGCCGTGGTCGCTGCTCGTGCCGTTCCTCACCTGGCGCGAGACCGCGCGCAACCCGGCGCGCAGCTTCTGCGTGATCGCCGCCGGCGTCACCATCGTCGCCTTCTCATGCGCGAGCGCAAAGCTTATCCCGTACATCCTGCCCGCCGTCCCTCCCATCGCCGTGCTGATCGCCGACGGACTCGTGTCATGCGCATGGCCTGCCGCCGGCTCGCCCGCCGCGCGGCGTCCACCCGATTCGCGGATTCTCCTCGAAAGCGGTCCGATGCTCGCGCTGTTGGGCGCAGGCATAATCGTCGCGGCGCTCGCGGCGCCGCAGTTTCGCACTCCGTACGTGATGGCGGCACGGCCCGCGATGTATGCGATCGGCGCGCTCCTGCTTGTGGGCGGCGCGGTCACGACGTCGATGTTCGTTATGCGCCGCACGGCTGCGGGACTTGGCGCGATCGTCGTCACGCTGGCGGTTGTGTTGATTGCGGGCGGATGGGTCCGGCTCGAGACCGAGCCGATGCGCTCGTACGCCGCACTCAGCCGCGCGATCGCCGCGGATGCGCCCGACGCGGACATCATCTGTTACCATCGCTACGTTCAGTCGCTGCCGTTCTACAATCGCAAGCGCGTCGTGCTCGTCGGCGGGCGCACTGAACTCGACTTCGGCTCGCGGCTCGATCCGGACGCGCCCGAATGGTTCATGAACAACGACGAGCAGATGTTTCGGCGTTGGGAGCAGCCGGGCCGGGTCGTGGTCGTGCTAGACGCCGGCGATCTCGCACGAATGAAGGAGCGCTTCGGCGAGTTCGACCTGATCGCAGTCGAAGGAAAGAAGCGCGCAATTGTCCGACGTGAACGAATCTCGCGCCGTGAGCCAATCACCGTCAACTGAGCAGGCCGCGTCGACCCCAGCGGCCGCACCGGCGGCACGGCCGGCGCATCCGTATCGCGCGTTCGCGATGCGTGCGGGGCTGGGAGTGGCGGTGGTCACCATTCTGCTGACGCATTACGACGCGCGGCCGATTTTTCGCATCCTCAGTCGCGAACGCCCGGCTTTTTTTGTCGCGGCGGTAGCGCTTTACCTCGCGGGGCAGGCGATGTGCGCGTATCGATGGCAATTGCTGGCAGCGATCCTGAAAGTTCACGGCCGGTACCGCGAGTATTTCGCGTACATATTCGTCGGCATGTTCACGAACCTCTTCGTGCCGGGATTGCTCGGCGGCGACGCGGCGCGATCCGTCTATCTCGGACGGCGGCATGGCAGGATTGGCGAGGCGATTGCGTCCGTAGTCGCGGATCGCGGTGTGGGATTGCTCGGATTGTTCTGGCTGGCGGCGGCTGCGGCGATATTTCTGAACTTCGCGCCGATTCCATCGTCGGTCGTCACGCCGACAATCGCAGTCGGTGCGATCACGCTCGCGGGATTTCTCGCGGCGCCGCTCGTCGCGCGCCTGATTCATCTGATGCCGCGGCCTTTACGCCGCGCCGGCGGAATTGTCGCGCCGTATCTCCATCATCCGGCGGCGCTGATTCCGTCGATCGCGTTGTCGATGGTCCTGCAGATAACCCTGGCCATCTGCCAGTACCTGCTGGCCGCCGGCCTTGGCATGACGGTGCCGCTCTCGCTGTTTATCCTCTGCGTCCCGATTGCGAACGTGTTTGCGAGCCTGCCGCTGACGTTGAATGGGTTGGGGATTCGCGAATCGGCCTACCTGGTGCTGTTCGGAATGGCTGGAATGCGAAAAGAAGACGCCATCGCCCTGGGACTGTTGTGGTTCGCTGCGACAATGGTCGGCGGTCTGACAGGCGCGATCGCATTCGTGACAACGCCCGCGCCGGTCGAAGTGACGCTAAGTCACTTAGGCTAACGTGAAACCCAACATCGGTTCCGATCGCTGTCTCCTCGCCCTGTTAGGGCGACGAGACAGATGAGGGTCTTTGTACACCGCGCCTCTTTTGCGCGCGATTCAAGATTTTGCTCCAGCCCGCGTCTCGGGATGCCCTTTTTAGCCTGACCATCGCGGATTTGTTGTGCTACTCTGCGGCATGGCTAACCGTCAGGACATACACCCAACGGACTCGCCCGAAATCTCGTGGAATCGAATTTCCGGCTGAAAATAGTTTTTGACGGAACGAAGCTACCCGTAGCGGTGGAACAATCCCAGAACAACAACAGGTGGGTACTGCTGCACTTTGCTACAATTCGTGTCCCCAGCCCTGAGCTGCACGGGCGACTGCAGCGACTTTGCGATCGATACGGTGTCGTTGAATGTCCCGGGCGGCGCGACGCCGACGGCGACCGCTACCGCGACTTCAACCGCAACCCCGACGCCCACAGCGACACCGACCCAGGGTGCCGGCGTCTTGAAGATCACCCCGCCGATGAAGAATTTCGGCAACGTGAAAGTAGGCAAGGTGAAAAAGCAAACATTTACTCTCAGCAATCCTGCCAAGAGTGGACCGCCGATCGTCTTCGGTAACCCGCCGGCAACGGTGACGAACTCCCCAATATTCGCGTTCCCGGCAGGTGGAACGACCTGTGGCGCGCAACTTTTGCCGAAGAAGAAGTGCAAGTTGAGGGTGGTCTTTACTCCGGCTGGAACAGGTCCGCAGCCGGCCTCGGCGGTGACCGTCTTTGACAACGCGTCAAACGCGAACCAGACGATCCCCTTGAGCGGGTCAGGTAAATAGTGGCAGCCCAGTTCGAGGCGCAAAGGCCTATTTGACGGCAGAGGGCGTAGCGACCGTCGGCGCGAGGACTAGCTGGCCGGTCGCTAGATCGTGCTCGACTTTGCGCGCCCGTTCGAGTGCGGACACGGGAATCCTCGGCTCGAGCTTTGGGTTGAATACTACACTCACCATCCCGTCCTGCATGCCAAATTCCAGCATCCCGGGATGAAAGGTCTTGTCCCTCACTTCAGTGGCGATTTTCAGGAAGGCCAGCGGGGTCGAGGTCACGGCGCTGGCAAGGACGACATCCGGCGCGACGTTGTTCTGATTGTTGAATACACCGAAGGCGTAGGCGTGCCCTTGTTCGGCCGCGAGGAAGACGCCGAGGCCCGCCGCGTCGGCGTTGTGAATCAGCACGTCGGCGCCCTGGCTGATTTGCGCGAGCGCCGCCTCCTTGGCCGCGCCAACATCGTCGAAATTGCCGGTATAGCTGATCAGGATGCGGCCCTTGGGCTGCTCCGCAAGAAAGCCGCGCTTGAAACCCTCGAAGAACAATTTAATCGATGGCAGTTCTATACCGCCTATAGCGCCTACCACTCCGGTTTTCGAAACGCCTGCCGCCAGCACTCCTTCCACGTAGGTCGCCTGATCGACATTGAAGGTGATAGACGCGACGTTCGCGGAGGATTCACTGCCCGAACTGACGACGAAGTAAGTATTGGGAAAGCTACGCGCTACCTCGACGGCGGAATCGGTGTACTCGAAGCCGTGGGCGAAGATGAGATCGAATCCGCGCGAGGCGAAGTCGCGAAAGGCGTCCTCGAAATCGGCGGGCGACTTGGTTTGCACCAAGGCCGTGTCGGCGCCGAGCTTGGCCTTGATGAGTTGCAGCCCCTCGTACGCGGCGGCGTTCCAGCCCGCGTCACTGACGGGTCCGGGCGTGAGTAGCGCGACCTTGAGCGCAGTGGATGCCGGCTTTGCCTCGGTAGCAGGATGAGAGGTGCATGCCGCAAGGACACTTACTTGCAGGAGCACTAGAGCTATGAGCAGGAATTTAGCCACCGGTTAGCTATCCGATATAGGTGGTTCGATCCATGACGCCAGCCTTATGAAAGGCCTGCTGACGCTCGAAGCATTTGTTGCATTGCCCGCAATGCTGACCGCCCTTGGGAGCCATGCAGGTCAAGGTCAACTCGAGCGGCAGGTCTTTGAACTGCTTGATCAAATCCTCCTTGTGGAGACCTCTCATCGGCGCTTCGATAGTTACGTTATTTCCTAGTCCCATGCTTAAGACGCGGGCGAAGTTGTCAAAAAACTCCCGGCTAGCATCGGGAAAGGGGTTGCTCCCGAGCGAGCCGATCGCGATGCGTGAAACGCCGTGCGTGCTGCCCCAGATGGCGGCCAACGAAATGAGAAGAATGTTGCGGCCGGGCAGGTAGGTGTTCTCGTCGGGCTCGTCCGCGGCGGGAACGGGCGCGCCCGTCACGCTCCAATGGTCGCCGTACAGGACGGCGGTCGGAGCGGCGAGCACGGTAGTCGGCATCAGGTTGCGGTTGTGGAGCGCGTCGAGGAAGGCTTGAAGACCTTTGAGCTCCATCTCTTCCCATGCAAAGCCGCATCGCACGTAGATGGGATACACCTCGGCGGCGGCCGCCAATTTCGCGATCAGGACCGAGCTGTCCAGGCCACCGCTGGCTAGTACTGAGATCTTGTCCACGCTGACTCTCTCCGTTCGCGCAAGACCGTAGCATCATTGAAAGCGATGGGGCCACAGGATGGCGCGGAGACTCGATCTTGTGGGCGGGTTATGCGTTAACTTGAATTGTCAGCTTCACCGAATCGCTTGAGGGGAACGCGATGACATCGCAAGGCTCTGCCTGGTACGTGGATTTTTTTCGGATCGACTACTTGAACGTGTACGGGCACATGTTCACCGAAGAGCGCGCTGAAAAAGAGAGCGCCTTCGTTGCGAGCGCGCTCGGCCTGAAGGCGGGCGCGTCAGTGCTGGACCTGTGCTGCGGCCAGGGGCGGCATTCGGTGCAGTTGGCAAAACGGGGATTGAAGGTTACGGGGCTCGATTTGAATCCCGATTACGTCGAACTCGCGCAACAGGCGGCCAAGGCGAGCAAGGTCGAAATCGAGACTGTGGCCGCCGACGTGCGCGAGATCCCGTTCGCAAACAAGTTCGATGCAATCGTCAACATGTACTCATCATTTGGATATTTGGAGTCCGAAGCCGAGGATTTGAAAGTGCTGGAATCGGCAGGCAAGGCCCTGAAAGCCGACGGGCGGCTCCTGCTCGACATGCTGAACCGCGAGTGGGCGATCGATAACTATGTCCAGAACGACTGGCATACGGGCGCGGACGGGACCTTGTACGTCGAGCGGCGCGACCTGGATCTCGCGACCAGCCGGATGCACGTGCACTTTATCGTGGTGGATCCAAAGGGCGGGCGCCGCGAGTCGATTGGGCATAACATCCGGCTCTACACACTGACTGAGATGACGCGGTTGCTGGAGCGCGTGGGGATGCGCGTGACGGCGGTGTTCGGGGGATTCGACAGCGAGGAATATGGGATAGGTACACGGCGGATGATCGCTGTGGCGAAAAAAGGATAGAGGAGTGGAAGAACTTGGGAATTTGATCCTCACCCGATACGCTCAAGGTGGTCGGGACCGAGCCGAAAAAGCCTCGAAAATGCCCAGTTTCCCTTGCACCACAGAATGCATTGAGGAAGTGATTATAGATTCAGCGCAATCTTGCCTTCGGTGGTCGCGGTTTGTATAGTCGCTGACTAACCAATCGGACAGGGCTGCGGGGTAGGCTTAGATAATGGATGTAATGAAGACGCTTTTTCTGAATCCACCGTCGTACGATGACTTTGACGGCGGCGCCGGTTCACGTTACCAGGCGACGCGCGAGGTCTGGTCGTTCTGGTACCCGACGTGGCTGGCTTATCCTGCCGGGATGATCCCGGGGGCGCGCCTGCTCGACGCGCCGCCGCATAACTACACGGTCGAGATGACGGTCAACGAGGCGAAGAACTACGACCTGGTCGTGATTCACACCTCGACGCCGTCGCTGCGGATGGACGCGCGCACGGCGGAATCTATCAAGGCGGCGAATCCAAACGCGATCATCGCGATGGTCGGAGGGCATCCGACGGCGCGGCCCGAGGAGACGCTGAAATTATCGGCGGCGATCGATATCGCGGCGCGCAAGGAATTCGACTACTCGATGCTCGAGGTGGCAGAGGGCCGCGACTGGAGCACGATCGGCGGAATCAGCTGGCAGAAGAACGGCACGCAGCATCACAATCCCGACCGGCCGGCGCTCACCGACGAAGAACTTGACAAGCTGCCGTTCGTGACCGAGGTCTATGAAAAGAACCTCGACTACCTGAAGTACAACAGTCCCTACTGCCAGTATCCTTACGTGTCGATGTACACCGGGCGCGGATGTCCGGCGCGATGCACGTTCTGCCTGTGGCCGCAGGTCACGCAGGGGCATCGCTATCGTGTGCGGAGCCCGGAGAACGTGTACGAGGAAGTGGCCGCGATGAAGTCGAAGTTCACGAAGATGAAGGAACTGTTCTTCGACGACGACACTTTCACGGCGGACCCAGCGCGCGCGCGCAAAATCGCGCAGCTGCTGAAGCCGCTCGGGATCACATGGTCAACCAACTCGCGCGCCAACGTCGATTACGAAACGCTGAAGATCATGAAGGACGGCGGGCTCCGGCTGTTCGTGGTCGGCTACGAGTCGGGCAACGCGCAGATTTTGAAAAACATCAAGAAGGGCGTCGGCCTCGAGCGCGCGCGGCGCTTTACCAAGGATTGCCACGAACTTGGGATCCTGATTCACGGGACTTTTATCCTAGGACTTCCGGGTGAGAACAAGGAGACCATCGAGGAATCGATCCGGTTCGCGCGCGAGATGGACTGCGAGACTATCCAGGTGTCGCTCGCGTCACCGTATCCGGGCACGGAGCTGTTCGACTACGTGACCAAGAATGGGTTCCTGGCGGTCGATCCGCTGCTCGACGAATCCGGCTACCAGAAGTGCACGATCACCTATCCGGGGCTGACCAACGAGGAGATTTACGGCGCGGTCGAGCGCTTCTATCGCAGCTTCTACTTCCGCCCAAAGTACATCCTCAAATCGGTGAAGAAGATGATGACGTCGATGGAAGAGACCAAGCGGATGCTGAACGAGGGGCGGCAATTTCTCTCGACGATGCGCCAGCGACGGCATCAGACGGCGCAGCAGGCTTCCGCCTGACGGCGACCGGGCGCGCATAGGAGCCGGGCGCAAGGTCCGCAGCAGGATGTCTGTGGCGTCGTCGGTCGCGCCGGGCCGGAGTTCCGCGCGAATCATTCGATGACAATCTGGATGGCTTTACCGGCTGCGGCCGTGTGCGTGTCGGTATTTTACTACGCCGCGGCGACGGTCGCTGCCATCAGGTTCGCAAAGCGGACGACCTTTCCTCTGCCACCAATCCCAAAGGTTCCGCCGCGCGTGGCGGTGCTGAAGCCGTTGCACGGCAGCAGCAATTCGCTGGCAGCCAACCTGGTCAGTTTCCTGGAAATCGCGTACCCACGGATCGACTTTTATTTTGGCGTCCATAACTACGAGGATCCGGCCGCTGAAGTTCCGGTGGCGCTGCGGCAACGCTACCAGTACGCAAACATCACGCTGGTCGTAGGCGAAGAACCGGATTGCAGCAATCGCAAGATAGCGAAGCTGATCAAGATGGCCGACCGCTCCGAGAAGGCTGAAATATTCGTGCTGAGCGACGCCGATGTATCGGTCGAGCGCGACTACCTCAAGCGGATTGTCGGCGAACTGACGTCGGACGAGAAGATCGGCATCGTGACCTGCGCCTATCGGGCGCGGCCGGGCGGCTCGTTCGCGTCGCGGCTGGAGGCGCTCTACGTCAACACCGATTTCCTGCCGCAGATTCTGCTGGCCGAAATGATCGAGCCGATGCACTATGCGCTCGGCGCGACGATCGCAATCAAGCGCAAGGTGCTCGAGGCCGCCGGCGGATTCCGCGCGGTCAAGAACATGCTGGCCGACGACTTCTACCTGGGCAACTTCACCAATGCCCAAGGCTACGAGATCAAACTGTCCGATTCGATCGTAACCTTGACGTGCGAAGAAAAGAGTTTCGCTGAATTCTGGCATCATCAACTGCGCTGGGCGCGCACCTACCGCACCGTGCGCCCGATCAGCATCGCCACAATCCTGATGCACGGCCCGTTCTGGGCGCTGATGCTGGTGGCGCTCTCGCGTGGCAGCGCGGCGGCATTTGCGGCATTGGTGCTGGTCCTGGCGGCGCGACTCGCGATGTCGGCGGCGATCGTCAGTCGCGTGCTCAAGATGCCCGAGATGCTGAGCCAGTTGTGGATGGTTCCGTTCAAGGACCTGATTATGACCGGTGTCTGGTTTGCCAGCCTGTTCAGTAACAAAGTGATGTGGGCCGGCCGCCAGTTCAAGGTGATCCGGGGCGGCGCGATGCGCGAAGTCTAAGAGCTGAACGCGTGATTCTCTCCCTGATCTTCGCGGTCGTTGCCAGCCTGCTGATGGCGCTCGGCCTGCTGATGATGAAGAGCCGCTCGTCGGATCTGCCGATGGCGGCCGGCGCGAACACGATCGGCGCGATCGTCGCATGGATTCGCGATCCCATGTGGATCGGCGGACTCGGCGTGCAGACAGCGGGCTGGGCCTGCTACGTGATAGCGGTGTCGCGCGCGCCGGTGTCGATGGTGGCGGTGATGGGGCAAGGCGGGATCGCGCTGTTCGTGATTGCGTCGGTGCTGATTCTTGGCGAGCGTGCGAGCTCTCGCGAATGGGTCGGAATCGGCGCGATCGTGTTCGGGATGGTGATGCTCACGCTGTCGCTTGGCGGCAAAGAGTTTGAAGGCAAGCTAGAGTCCGCAACGATGGTGACGTTCGCCGCGGTGCTGACGCTCGCGGGGTTGGCTCCCATGGCCGTCGCGCGGATGAACGCCAGCGGGACGGCTGCGGCGATTCTGTCCGGCGTCGCGTTCGGCCTGGGCGCACTGTTCACCAAGGCGATGACGGAAGCGATCTCCGCCGGCGACACTGCTTCAGTCGCGATCCGAATCGTCTCCAGTCCCTACGTGTACTGCACGGTCGCCGCCAACATCGCCGGGATTGTCATGCTGCAGAACTCGTTTCATTCGGCGCGCGCGATAATCGCGATGCCGCTGTCGGGAGCGCTGTCGAACATCGTACCGATCATCGGCGGGATGATCGTGTTCGGCGAACGACTGCCTGCCGGTTCGATTCCCGCCGCGATGCGCGTTAGTGCATTCATACTGACGATCGCGGCCGGCGCATTGCTGGCTGGATCGCGCCAACACGTGCCCGGCGATCCGGTCGTGGTCGGGTCGCTGTCGAAAGCGAAAACCTAGAAGTTCGCTTTCGGCACGGGCAGGCCGGGTACGTCGGCGCGCGCGCGGAAGATCGTTCCCTTGCGGTCTGGATCGTCGGTGTTGTCGGCGGTCACCACGTAGAGATCGCGCAGGTCGCGCCCGCCGAAGACCAGGCTGGTCACCATCGTGGCCGGCAACTTGATTCGCTTGATCACGGTGGCGTCCTTCGAGAAATGTACAACCTCGCCTACGCGCACCGCCGCAACCCACACGCCGCCTTGCGCATCGACTGCCAGACCGTCGGGCATTCCCGCCGGCATTTTCGCAAAGATACGCCGGTCCTTGACGCCGCGCTCGTGCGTGACGTCATAAACCCACACTGCGCCGGTGCTGGAATCCGAATGATACAGGTGTTTTCTGTCGGGGCTGAGACCGAGCCCGTTGCTGACCTCGATGCCGTCCCACAACTTCACCGCGCGCCCGGGCGGATCGACGCGGAACAGGCTGCCAGGAATCGGCTTATTGCTGCTCAGCGGATCGAAGTTGATCGTGCCTGTGTAGACACTGCCGTGATCGTCGGTTGTGAGATCGTTCATGCTGACGGGCTTGCCTTCCCACACGGCGAACAGGTCGCGGCTTTTGCCGGTCTTCTCGTCCCAATGGATCAGGCCGCGGCCGGTGAGGACGAGCCCACCGCTTCGATTGAAGATCAATCCGCCGACGCCTTTTCGTTTCGGGATCAGCGTTTCGACGTTGCCGCCGGGATTGCGCCGGTAAACGCCACCGTTGGGAATGTCGGTGAAGTATAGACGGCCGAGGTCGTCGACACGCGGCGCTTCGAGCAGTCCGTAGCCGCTCGCGAGCATCTCGAATTCCATCGCTGCGATCCTCCTCCGCCCGTTTACCACGGTTCACGATGCGCGGCGAGGCTCGGCGATGAGCGGTTTCGGCGGTTAGCGGGATCAGTCCGGAAGATCGACATCGACCGGCTGCGTCATGCGCGAGCGGTTCTGATCGTCGAGGCGCAGCCGGCGATGGCAAAGGTAGATCAACACCGGCTGCAAAATTCGCGTCAGCATCATTATCGCCAGTGCGCCTCCTATCACGACGATCGCCAGCGGCTGCTGCGTCTGGGCACCGATTCGAGTCGAAACTGCCGCAGGCAGCAGTCCGAGCGCGTCAACCAGGTCGGTCATCATCGTGGCGCGCAAACGGCGGTCGGATCCGGTTATGATCGACTCGACGAACGGAAGGCCCTGCTCCCAAAGCCTGCGGATGTAGAAGCTCAACAGGATGCCGTCCATGACCGCGATTCCGAAAATCGAAATGAACCCCACGCCGGCCGACACACTGAACGGTGTACCCGTGATGATCAGCGCGAGGACTCCGCCGAGGCACGCGACCGGAATCTGCGCCATGATGATGAAGGTGTCGATGAGCGATTGGGTCGCGGCGTAGAGCACGCCCGCGATCAGCAGCAGCGCGAACGGGACGACGACTGCGAAACGGCGATTGGCGGCCTGCAATTCGCCGTACTCGCCCGACCATTCCAGATGCACGCCTTCCGGAAGGTGGACTTCCTTCGCGATTCGACGCTTGGCCTCTACGATGGTGCTCTGCAAATCGCGATCGCGGACCGAAAACCTGATCGGCACGTAACGTTGCAGCGCCTCACGGTAGATGAATGACGCGCCTTCGGCGGTTTCGATATTCGCGACCTGATCGAGGGGAATCTGACCGCCTGCCGGAAGGTTGACGCGGATCTGGCGCACCGCATCGAGGCTCTCGCGGTACTCCGGCTTCCATCGCACGACCAGGTCGAAGCGCCGGTCCCCGTCGAGCACTTGCGTGACGGCCTGCCCGCCAATAGCAGCCTGCACGATCGCGCCAACGTCGCCGACGTTCAGCCCGTAGCGCGCACAAGCGGTGCGGTCCGGTGTGATTTGCAAATTCGGCTGGCCCATCGAGCGCAGCACCACTTCATCGACGACGCCGGGAACCCCGCCCAGCGTTTCCCTGATATCGTTGGCGATTCGTTCATCCGTGGCCAGATCCGGTCCAAAAACCTTGATCGCGTTTTCGCCGGCTTTTACCCCCGAGATCGCTTCGTCGATGTTGTCTTCGATGTTTTGTGAGTAGCTGAAGCTGACACCGGGAAACGTCCGGGTCAGCTTGTCGTCGATCTGCTTGATGAGTTTCGGCTTGTCGATTCCTGGGGGCCATTGATCGTCACGTTTGAGATCGACCGAGAATTCAATGTTGAAAAACCCCGCCGTCTCGGTCCCGTCGTCGGGCCGGCCGAGCTGCGACACAACCGTGGTGACCTCGGGGAAGCTCTTGAAGATGGCGCGCATCTGGTTGCACAGCTTGGCGCCGTGCTCGAGTGAGATGGTCAGCGGCATCGTCGCGTGCGCCCAGATATTTCCCTCCTCGAGCTTGGGCAGAAACTGCCCGCCCAGCAGCGGGAACAGCGACAGCACGCCCGCCACCAGCAAAACAATTGCGGTCAACGTCAGGCGCGGCCAACGCAGGATCCACTCGAACATCCCGTGGTAAAACGCGGCAATCGCCGCCCAGATGGGATTGTGAATCACTCGCATTCCGCGCGCGAAGAAATACGAAGACAACACCGGCGATAACGTGACCGCGAGCAGAATCGCGGCGCCCAGCGCGAACGCGTAGGTGTGCGACATCGGTGAGAAGATGGCGCCCTCGACGCCGCGCATCGTGAATAGCGGCAGGAACGCGATCACGAAAATCAGCGTCGAGAAGAACATCGGGCCGCCAACTTCCTGCGCGGCAGCCAGGATTCTAAGCCGGTAACTTTCGTGCTGGCGCTCAGGCGCGGTCAGGTGCCGCTCGATATTTTCCATGACGATGACAGTGGTATCGATGATGATGCCGAAGTCGATCGCGCCCAGCGAAATAAGATTAGCGGGCGTGTTGGTCGCGTGCATCAGCGCGAACGCCCCGCATAGCGCGAGCGGAATGTTCACCGCGGCGATGAGCGCGGCGCGCAAGTTGCCGAGAAAGAAAACCAGCACCAGAAACACCAGCACCATCCCGATGGTAAGATTCTCGGTCACCGTGCGAAGCGTGGTATCGACGAGTTGCGTGCGGTCGTAATACGGCACGACCTTGTAGCCCTTGGGCAGGATGCCTGAGGTGTTGAGGTCGCGGACCTTGGCCTCCACGCCCTTGAGCGTTTCGAGCGTGTTGCCGTACTTGCGCATCAGCACGATGCCGGTGACGACCTCGTTCTGATTGTCCTTGCCGACAATTCCAAGACGCGGCGCGTAGCCGACCTCAACGTCGGCGACATTGGAAACCTTGATCGGGATGGACTTGCTGGTGTTGAGCACGACGTTGCCGATGTCGTCGAGATTGCGGAAAAATCCGAGCCCGCGGACGTCGAACGCCTGCTCGCCGACGCTCATATAGTTGCCGCCGGAATTGGTGTTCGAGTTCTGCAGCGCCGCGATCAAGGCGGATAGCGGAACCTGGTAGTAGTTCAGCTTGTGCGGATCGACTTCGACCTGGAACTGCTTGGTCAATCCGCCAAAACCCGAAACATCCTCGACGCCCGGCACCGTCCGGATCTGCTTTTCGAGGATCCAGTCCTCGATGGTCTTCTCGTTGGTCAGATCGTGATCGGGACTCTCAACCGTGTAGCGGTAAATTTCGCCGATCGGATTGTCGGGCGAGATTCCGGGCGTCACGCCCTGCGGCAGCGTGATGAAAGACAGCCGGTTGATCGTCTCGACGCGGTCCCAGTAGTAGTCACTGTCCCACGAAAAGTAGCAGCGAATGTCCGAAAGTCCGTAGAGCGAAATCGAGCGCATCGCCTGGAGATCGCGCATCCCGGCCAGGCCGTATTCGATCGGCACCGTGACCAGCTTTTCAACTTCTTCGGCGCTGAGACCGTTGGGCAGCGCCAGGATCTCGATCAGTGGTTGAACCGGATCCGGATAGGCCTCGATATCCAACTGCGAGAACGAAAAGACGCCGGCCAGCAGCAGCATCAGCGCGATGCCGATTACGACTATCCGCTCGCGCAGTGCCAGCGCCATCAACGATCGAATCATCGCTTAGCCAAAAATGCCGGTTGCGACCGCCAATCCGCCTGGTTCTAGGAACTTTCTCCGTGAGCCTGGTGCCAAAGCGCGTTCACCTGCAGCGTCTCGCCGCTGACGACGCGGTCGCCGGCCTTAAGCCCGGAGACGACGCGCGCGTAGCCGACGCGGCTCCACGACGCGATCGAGACCTTGCGATGCTCGAACATGCCGGGGCTGACCTCGACGAATGCGTAGTAGTTGTCAATGTCGAATACGAGAGCGTCCTGCGGGATTACCAGCGCCTCGCCGGGGCGAGTGACAATGCTAACCTTCGCGAGCATCTGCGGCTTGAGCTTGCCGCCGGGATTCTTCACTTCGCAGCGGATTTGAAGCGTGTGCGTGGTGGGATCGACATTCGGACTGATGCGCGCGATCACACCTTTGAACACTTCATCAGGAAAAGCGGTCGTTACCGCGGACAGCTCCTGGCCAACGCGCACGCGTGCGAGATCATCCTCGTAGATGTCGCCGGTGATCCAGACGTCGTCGAGCGTGCCGAGCGAAAAGAGCACGTCGCCCGGATTGACCGCGGCGCCGCGTTGCACCTTGTTGTCGACGACGGTGCCGCTGATTGGCGCGCGCATCCAGACGGTAGGATCGGGCGCCTTGATGGCCTTGATATCGGCGTCGCTCATCCCGAGAAACTGCAGCTTACGCTTGGCCGCCAGCGACAGCGCGCTGGCAAAATCCGACGTACCGCCGACGCCCGGCGCCGCGATCAGAGTTGAAGACTCGTGCGCCTGCAGATACTCGGATTCCGCGGTCATGAAGTCGGGGCTGTAGAGCGCGACGATTTTTTCGCCGCGCTGGACGTTGTCCCACAGCGACACGCGCGTTTGCTCGATTCGCCCCTGCACGCGCGAAACGATAGTCGAGACGCTGCGATCGTCGTACGTGATCTGCCCTGATGTTTCCAGGATGCCCGGCATCTCGATGTTCTGCACTTCCACCATCTTCAAACCGGGGACGTCCGCTGCATTGAATTGGATCACTTCAACGCCCTGCTGCCGAACCAGTTGCACGACGGGCGTCGCTTCAGGAACCGCGGCGGCCGGGCCGGCCGAGTCAGTGTGGCATCCGGCGATTGAGATTCCCGCAGCCAGCACCGCAAGCGCGATGGGATTGAAGTTGCGGCGGTTCATTGACGCAGTGGCGCTCCGATGGCCTGCTCGAGTGAGACTTCGCCGGCCAGAAATTGATTCGCTGCCTGCAGGTAATTCACCCGCGCAGCGTATTCGCTCTGCAGCACGGTCGAGAGCGTGACGAAATCGATCTTACCAGACTGATAGGCGGTCAGCGCGACTCGGAAATTCTGCCGCGCCAGTGGAATCAGCGAATCGCGATAGAGGATCGCGGTCTCGTAGGCGTACTGCGCGCTGCGGTACAGCGTGGCAACCGCCGCGGCAGTCTGGATTTTAATCAGCGCCTGGTCGGACCGCGCGGCTGCCAGATTAGCCTTCGCGCGCGCCACGTCCTCGTCCTGCCTGAGCCAGAAAAAGACCGGCAGGTTGAAACCGACGATACCGACCCAGTCGCGCGTCTGACTCGGCTTTGGGGCGAAGCTTGGAACCAGGTAATCGTCGTACTGAACGCCCGCGGTGAAGTCCGGCAGGTACTCCATCTTCGCGAGATAGAGCGCGGTGTTCGCGTTGCGCTCGGCGAGCGCCGCTTCGAGGATTTCCTGCCGGACCGTGTACGCGCGATCGGTTAGCGCGTCGAGCGGGTAGTTGAGGGCTTCCAGTTTAAGAGTTCGATCGACGACCAACGGTTCGCCCACCGGTCGATAGAGTTGCAGATTCAGAGCGGTCTCATCGTTTTGAACTGCAGTCAGGTACTGGCGTTGAAGCTGGCGCGCTACCGCCAGGTTGAACTCCGCGCTGATCACGTCGGTCTGCGGCACCGCCGAGCCCGAGTAAGCGGTCTCGGTGACTCGGACCACCTGGTCGAGGTTCTGGACGTTCTCGGCGTTGACGTCGCTCAGGGCCTGGTCGAGCACCAACTGGAAATAGCCGGTCTCGGTCGCGGCGCGGACGTCGCGCACCGTCGCCGCGAGGATAAGATGCGCAATCTCGGCGGCAAACTCCGCTTGGTCGCGCTGATGAAGCGCCTTGCCGGGGAATTGAAAAGTCTCGGTGAAGTTGAATTCGCGCAGCGACGCGCGCCCGAGCGGATTCTTGGGACTGTCGCTGTTGGTGTAAGTGAATACCGGATCATTCGGCGCGACCGTCTGTTTGATCGAATGGACCGTGGAGTCCCATCGGTAGCGCGCCGACTTTACCTGCGGATTCGCCTCGATTGCGATTTCGACGAGCTGTGATTCAGAAAGCGGAGCGTCCGCGGCGCGCGCGAGCGACGCGGCAAGGGCTATTGCCGCGATCGCAAGCATCAGAGCGCCGCCGGTCTTTATCGTGGGCATCCAGACTCCTGGGTCCACGCCGCCCATTCAAACACGTCGCCGACTTGGAAAGGTTCCATCGCCATGACCCCGAATCGGTTACATAAGCCACGTCAGGTCTGCAATCGACAATCAATTAAACCGCTTTGATTCGACGACCGAAAGCGTCCCGCGCAACAGCTGCATTGCAAATGGCAGGAGGCTCCTTAATACCCGCTGGGGTATTGTATTATACCTACCAGGGTATGCTATAACGAAATCGAGGCGACCCGTCAATGGCTCATACGATCAGAGATAAGAAAAAACTCATCAACCGCGTACGCCGCATCCGCGGCCAGCTGGATGCGGCCGAGAGCGCGCTCGAACGCGAACTCGATTGCACCGACATCATGCATACCCTCGCCGCCGGCAGAGGAGCTCTCGACAGCCTCATGGCGGAAGTGATGGAGGGTCACATCAAGCTTCATCTGGTCGATCCCGACGATCATCCGACCTCCGCCCAGGCGAAGGCCGCGCAGGACCTGATCGACGTGATCAAGACCTACCTGACGTGACGAAACGGTCAGTGAGGCAGGATCAGTTGCCCGCGACCTTGGCTTTCGCGGCTGCACTCTGCATCGATCGGATGTACATCACGACCTGCCAGCGCTGCTCGGGCGCCATTTCTTCAGCGTAAGAGGGCATCGCCAAGTTGCCGTCGCGGATTGTGCCGTAAAAGTAGCCGTCGGGAAGATCTTTGATCTTACCAGTGACCAGGTTTTTCGGCGGCTTTGCCAGGATGTGCGCGACGGGGCCGTTGCCATCCGCTGATTCGCCGTGACACGGCGCGCAGTAGGTATTGAACTGCTCTTTACCCTTCGCGAGATTCTCCGGCGTCGGCTGCAACGGGTTATGCATCTTGATCGTCGCCTGCTCGAGGTCCATCGGCGGCTCTCCGCCATGCACTGGAATCGTGTCCGCCGGAGTGATGCGCGGCGCCACGGCGTAGGGCTGAACCTCCGGCCCGCGGTACATGTCGATGCTCCACGGGAAACAAGTGGCGGGCGCCGGCAACGCCGCGATCGCAATCGCAACGGCCAGCAGCAATCCCGCGACGCGAATTGTCCGAGCAAGCGGACCGATCACGTTTCTGAAAGTCTCCACGCTCTACTTCTTGACGACAATCACCCCGAACATACCCGCGTTCTCATACGGAAGGCAAAAGTAACGATAGGTGCCGGGCACGGTGAACGTATAACTGTAGTCGCCGCCGGGTGGGATGAAGCCTGAATCAAACGCCTCCGCCCCCTTCGGCATCGAAGTGTCTTTGGGATTCTGGGCGTTGGCGGCGCTGGTCGAGACCGAATGCACCTTCTCGCCGCCGTTAACCCATTGCACGGTATCGCCGACTTTTATCGCGACTTTTGCGGGTGTGTAGAACGGTTGCGTGTCAGCCATCTTGATCACGACGGGATTGCTGGCCGCTTTGGCTGGATCGGGCAGCAGCGCGAGCGCCGCGGCGATCGCGGCGGCTGCGGCGACGATCGCGATACGGACGAAAGTACGAGACCGTGGCTTGCGTGAAGCGGCGGCTGCAATGCGGAGACCGATTGTGGAGCTAGCCATACCTTACCCTCTAATGCCGGAGATTTATCACTGGGTACTGATATTCCTCGCTCGCCGCGCAACCAGCTTCAACATTAGCCAAGCTGATTAATCGACCATGCGATCATCAAGCCAGCTAAAGTTTAATGCTTATTTTGCGCGAGACAAGAGCGCGCGGGAGATTAGATCGAATATCGTAAAATTTAGCGTGGAAACAGCTACTTAGATGCGCCGGCCAGCGGTTTGCTGGAGAATTCTAAGCCCCGCGCGCCCGCATCGACCCTAACCCGTGAACTGTCGCGAATCTCGCCCGAGAGCAGTTTTCGACCGAGAGCCGTTTCGAGTTCGCGCTGGATGAGCCGTTTCAACGGACGCGCCCCGTACGACGGATCGTAGCCGTTCTCGGCCAGGTAGTCGCGCGCCTTGTCGCTCAATTCGAGCTCGATCTTGCGCTCCTCGAGCCGCTGGCGCAGGCGTATCAACTGGACATCGACAATCTGGCGCAGCTCGTCGCGGGTCAGCGGATGGAACACGACGACCTCGTCGACGCGGTTGAGAAACTCGGGCCGGAAACTCTGCCGCAAGACCTCGAGCGCCTGCGCCTTCATCTTCTCGTAGTCCTGTCCCTTGAACCCGAGAATAATCTGGCTGGCGATATTCGACGTCATGATCACAACCGTGTTACGGAAATCCACCGTGCGTCCGTGACCGTCGGTGAGCCGGCCGTCGTCGAGCAATTGCAGCAGGACGTTGAATACATCGGCGTGCGCCTTTTCGATCTCGTCGAACAGGATGACCGAGTAAGGATGGCGGCGCACGGCTTCCGTCAACTGCCCACCCTCTTCGAAGCCGACATACCCCGGCGGTGCGCCCACCAGCCGCGAGACGGTGTGCTTCTCCATGTATTCGGACATGTCGATTCGGATCATCGCGGCTTCGCTGTCGAACAGGAACTCGGCCAGCGCGCGCGCGAGTTCGGTCTTGCCGACGCCGGTGGGACCGAGAAAAATGAACGATCCGATCGGGCGGTTGGGATCCTTGAGTCCGGAACGGGCACGAATTACCGCGTCGGAAACCGCGATCACCGCTTCGTCCTGGCCAATCACGCGTTTGTGCAGATGCTCCTCGAGATGCGCGAGCTTCTGCACCTCGCCTTCGAGCAGGCGCGACACCGGAATCCCGGTCCACCGCGCGACGACTTCGGCGATGTCGTCCTCGTCCACTTCTTCCTTGATCAAACGTTTGCCGCCGGTGTGCTTCTCGATCAGCCCCTGCTCTTCGGCGCCGAGCTGCTTCTCGAGTGACGCGAGCTTGCCGTACTGCAGCTCGGCGACCTTGTTGAGGTCGTACTCGCGCTTGGCTTTTTCGATTGCGAGCTTGGTTTGTTCGATCTCAGCTTTGATTTTTGCCAGTTTCTCGAGGCCGCCGGTTTCGGTTTCCCACTGCGCCTGCAGGCCCGCGCGCTTTTCCTTGACCTCGGCCAGTTCCTTCTCGAGTTTCTGCAAGCGATCGCGCGAGGCCTGATCGGTTTCTCGCTTGAGCGCCTCGCGTTCAATTTCCAATTGCATCACGCGCCGATTGACCTCGTCGATCTCGACCGGCATCGATTCCTTCTCGGTGCGCAGCTTGGCCGCCGCTTCATCGATCAGGTCGATCGCCTTGTCCGGCAGGAATCGATCGGTGATGTAACGCTTCGAGAGCACCGCCGCCGTCACCAGCGCGGAATCCTTGATGCGAATTCCGTGATGAACTTCGTAGCGCTCCTTGAGGCCGCGCAGAATCGAGATTGTATCCTCGACGCTCGGCTCCTCGACCATCACCGGCTGGAACCGCCGCTCCAGCGCAGCATCCTTCTCGATATATTTGCGGTACTCGTCGAGCGTCGTCGCGCCGATGCAATGCAGTTCGCCGCGCGCCAGCATGGGCTTGAGCAGGTTCGACGCATCCATCGCGCCTTCAGCCGCGCCAGCGCCGACGACGGTGTGCAACTCGTCGATGAACAGAATTATCTCGCCTGCGGCCTCCTGCACTTCCTTCAAGACGGCCTTGAGCCGTTCCTCGAACTCGCCGCGGAACTTGGCGCCCGCTATCAGCGCTCCCATGTCGAGCGCGACCAGCCTGCGATTCTTGATTCCCTCTGGCACGTCGCCCTGGACGATTCGGCGTGCAAGGCCCTCGACAATCGCGGTCTTGCCGACGCCCGGCTCGCCAATCAGCACTGGGTTGTTCTTGGTGCGGCGCGAGAGGACCTGGATTACACGTCGAATTTCCTCGTCGCGTCCAATTACCGGATCGATTTTGCCGGCCGACGCCAGCTTGGTCAGGTCGCGGCCGTATTTTTCCAGCGACTCGTAGGTCGCCTCGGGATTCGACGAGGTGACGCGTTGACTGCCGCGGACCTTTTTGAGCACGGCCATCAGCTTGTCGTGCGTCAACCCGGCTTCGCGCAGAATTTTTGAAGCGGCGCCCGGCTCATCGAGCATCGCGATCAACACATGCTCGACCGAAACGTACTCGTCCTTGAGCTTGCCCGCCTCCTGCTCCGCGCGCGCGAGCACGCGGCCCAGGCGCTGGGTCGCGTAGACCTGCCCGCTGTCGGCGCCGCCGCCGGTTACATGCGGAATCTTCGCGAGTTCGGCGCTGAGCTTGCGGCTCACCGCATCGCGATCGACGCCCGTGAGCTTCAGGATCGAAGACGCGAGCCCTTCGTTATCTTCGAGCAGCGACGCCAACAGATGCTCGACGTCAACGGCCTGGTTGTGAGCGCTAAGCGCGGCGTTCTGCGCGCGTCCGAGCGCCTCCTGAAGTTTTTCGGTGAATCGGTTAGCGTTCATGCGATCGTCGGCTTTCCCTTTTGACTAAGCTAACCACTTTTCAGTCTGGGGCAAACGAAAATCCACGCAGAAAACCCGCGCCCAACCGCGAGTTCGCAGTCAGGCGCAGGCCCACGGAGGCTTTGTGCTGTCGTCGAAGGCCTAGATATTTTCAATCGGCGTCACGGTCGGGCGCACCGCACGGCGATCCGCTCGCACACGGCGCGTGGCCGCGGGCGCCGGCTCGAACGCCGGGTGCAGCTTGGGTTCGCGCGGAGCAGCCGCGGCCGCTGCGTTGTCAGGCTTTTGTGCGGCGATAAGGATATGGCGCCGTCCCTCGCGAATTAGCATGCCGCGCTCGGTCATCTCGGTGAGCAGCTTGCTGACCATCGGGCGTGAGCTGCCGATCATCTCGGCGAGTTCTTCCTGCGCGAGCTCAGGCAGCAGGAGCGTACCGCGCGAATCGGGCACGCCGAATCGTTCCGCCAGCTCGCCCAGCACAATCTCGAGCCGTTTGCGCAGCGACATTCCCAAAAAAGTCGCGTAGCGGTAGACGACCGACGACCACATCGAATTGATCGCTTCGGTAATCCCGAGCAGCGCTTCTGGCTCGAGACCCTTAAGCACTTCGGCGATCTGATGACGCGTGAACAGCGCAACGCAGGTGTTGGTCAGCGCGGTCGCCTCGAACAACTGCGAGCGCCCGCCGTCCGCGTCGGCAAAATCCGCATATCCAACCAGGTCGCCCGGACCGGCCAGTTCGACGAGCACCGGGTCGCTGCCCGCGCGCGAGCTATGAACCTTGACCAGGCCTGTAAGAACGGCAAAAACGACATCGGCGGGCGAGCCCATCGTAAACAACTCCGCGCCCTTGGGATAGCGCACGAGCATGTGGCGCTCGAGCAGCGTCGTGGCGGCGGAGCGCGGAAGTCCCATCGATGAGAGCTTGGATAGCAGCCTTTCCTGAGCCTGTGCGGAAACCTGAAGGTTCATAGGCATCTCCCTTGCGGCTGCACCATATGACGGCCGACGTGTGTAATTAAACCCTACAAACAGTTAGCTCAGATTTGCGCCTACGTCAAGAGGGAGGCTGATACTGGTAAAAAAGTATCGGAGGCTATCAGGCGCCGGCGATCGTCATCTCGGCGATCTTGATCGTTGGCGCGACAGTGGACGAGCGCCAGTTCAAATCGTTGCCGATCATTTCGACGCCGGCGATCATGTCCTTCAGGTTGCCCGCGATGGTGATCTCCTGCACTGGGTACGCGAGTTCGCCATTCTCGATCCAGATTCCACCGGCCCCGCGCGAGTAATCTCCGGTGACCATGTTCACGCCGAATCCGATGGTTTCGGTCAGGTACAGCCCCTCCTTCACCGAACCGATTATCTGCGCGGGCGTATATCCACCGGGCTCGAGGTACAGGTTGGTGGTCGAGACGCTGGGAGCCTCGCCGACCGAGCGCGCGGCGTTGCCGGTGGGAGCGAGACCGAGCTTGCGCGCCGAATAGCAGTCGAGCAGGTAGGTCGCGAGCACGCCCTTGTCGATCACGTTCTTGCGGGAGGTCGGCAGCCCCTCGCCGTCGAAAGGCTTGGAGCCGAGTCCGCCGGGAATCAGCGCGTCGTCAACGATCGTGACGCCCGGAGCGCCAATCGCTTTGCCCAGCTGGCCGAGCAGGAATGACGCTCCCTTGTATAGTGCTGGCCCCGATGCGGCCCCGACGATCGATCGAATCAAGCCTGCGGCCATGTCGGGATCGAACACCACCGGCGCGTGCGTCGTCTTGATTTTGCGCGCTCCAAGACGGCGTAGCGCTCGCTTGGCGGAAGTTATTCCGACCGACTCCGCATCCTCGAGTTTTCCGAAGCGGCGATTCGACGTGTACCAGACTCCCTGCTGCATCGCGTCGCCATCTTGCGCGATCGGCGCCACCACAAGGCTGTACGAAGTGCCGGAATACTCGCCGGAGAAACCCTGGCTGTTGGCGAATAGTACCCGGTAGCGTCCGGAACTGAATTCGGCGCCTCCTGAATTCTTGATACGCCGATCGAATTTCAGCGCCGCATTCTCGCCGATGCGCGCGATCTCGAGTGCGCGATCCGCGGTCACGATTCCGCTGTCGGGATCCGCCAGCGAAAGCTCGGGCAACGATTTCGGATGAAGCCCGGGGTCGGGCAGTCCCGCCCACGGATCGGCGGCCGACAGGCGCGCAAGCTCGACCGTGCTCGCGACGAAAGCGCCAAGCGAGTCACGCTCGAGTTCGGCCGTCGAGGAGGTCGCTGAAGATTGTCCGCAAAACACGCGCAGACCGAGCCGGCGCTCGCGCGAGCTCTTGAGTTTCTCTACTTCGCCCAGGCGCACGCCTGCATCCAGAGACTCCGCCGTAACGCACAAAACCTCCGCCGCGCTGGCGCCCTTGCGCTTCGCTTCATCGAGCGCCCAATTGGCGAGTTCAATATCAACCGCCGCCATCAGATTGTTCTCACTATCATCTTGATTGTCATGCGCGCGTACCGCCGACCGTTATGCCGTCGATTCGAATCGTCGGAAGTCCCACGCCCACCGGTACCGATTGGCCATCCTTGCCGCAGGTGCCGACGCCGGCGTCGAGTGCGAGGTCGTTGCCGACCATCGAGACGCGCGTCAACACGTCGGGACCGTTGCCAATCAAGGTCGCGCCCTTCACGGGCCGCGTTACCTGGCCGTCCTCGATCAGGTAAGCCTCGCTCGCGGAAAAAACAAATTTGCCGTTGGTGATATCGACCTGTCCGCCGCCGAAGTTGACGGCGTAGAGGCCATTCTTGACCGACTTGATTATTTCCTCGGGCGTCGATTCACCGTTGAGCATGAAGGTGTTGGTCATCCGGGGCATCGGCGAATGCGCGAAGCTCTCGCGGCGGCCGTTGCCGGTCGGCTCCATCTTCATCAGCCGTGCGTTCATCCGATCCTGCAAGTAGCCGCGCAGGATTCCTTTTTCGATCAGCACTGTGCGCGAAGTGGGAGTGCCTTCGTCATCAACGTTCAGGCTGCCGCGACGATTCGGGATGGTGCCGTCGTCGATCACCGTGCAAAGTTCGCTTGCGACTTTCTGGCCGATTCGATCTGCGAATGCGGACGTCTTCTTGCGGTTGAAGTCGCCTTCGAGGCCGTGGCCAATTGCTTCATGCAGCAGAATCCCCGGCCATCCCGGTCCGAGCACGACCACCATCTCGCCCGCAGGCGCGTCGATAGCGTCGAGGTTGACGATCGCCTGGCGCGCGGCTTCGAGGGCATACTCACGCCATCGGTCATTCTCGATGAAGTAGTTCCACTCGACGCGCCCGCCGCCGCCGTAGGAGCCCATCTGGCGGCCTTTGCCGTCGTCGGCGATCACGGTGACGTTGAGCCGGCACAGCGGCTGCACGTCCGCGGCGACCTGCCCGTCGCTCCTCACGATCATCACGATCTTCCGCTCGCACGCGAATGACGCCATCACGTTTTTCACGCGCGGATCGGAGGCGCGCACGAGGCGATCAATCTCGCTCAGCAGCTTCGCGCGCTCCTGCACCGGAACGTCGAGCGGCGTGCTCGGAAGATCGTACAGCGCGTGACGCGCGACCGGGGCGCCGACCTGCACGGCGGCGGGCGTCGTGCCGCGCTGGTCTGCGATCGCGCGCGCAGCCTCGGCCGCAAGGCGCATCCTGTCGATCGTGACTTCGTCGGAATACGCGTAGCCGGTGCGATCCTCGGCGCACACGCGTACGCCCACCCCGTGGCTGACGCTCTTGCTGGTGTGATTCACCATCGATTCCTCGAGCCCCAAGCCCTCGGCGCTGCGGTACTCGAAGTAGAGATCGGCGTAGTCAGCCTTGCGTTCGAGCGCGCTGCCGAGGATTCGCTCGAGTGCGCCGTGGTTCATGCCGAAGCGGTTGAGGAAGAATTTATCGGGAGCAACGAGTTCGTTGGACATTATATTTTGCCGCCTGTGAATCAACATTATCAAAGCGCGCACTCGCCAAGAAGGTGCTCGCTGCGTTACGATCTGCGAATGGCCACGCGGGAGACACTGGTGATAATAGATCGCTTGATGCTCGAGATGATCGCGCAGCAGGAGAGCAAGGTGCTCGCAATGGCGCGTGCGATTCATCCCGGGCTCACCCCGGAGGACATCCGCAACCCGAACGACTTCGCCGACCTGATGGCGAGCGGCGAGTGGAACTTCGAAGACGGAATCCTGTCGGGGCTCAAGAGCGCGCACATGGCGCTGCGCGCCAAGCTGCTCGAGCGCATCGAGTAAAAAGAAAAGGCACGAAGAGATTCTCTTCGTGCCTTTGCGTCGTTGGTCGTGAGGTTAGAGTTGGATCAGCCCGCGGCGGCGGCTCGACGAGGCTTCTCGGCGGTCGCGCCTTCCTTCTTTGCGGCGGAGCGCTTGCGCGGCTTCTTGGCCTTGGTCTGCTCTTCCTGTCCGGTGAACTCGATCACCGACATCATCGTCGCGTCGCCGCGGCGATGGCCGAACTTGATCACCCGGGTGTAGCCGCCGTTGCGATCCTTGAAGCGCGGCGCGATCTCGTCGAACAGCTTCTTGACCGCGTCATGCGATTGCAACGCCGCGAACGCGCGGCGACGCGCGGCGAGATCGTTCTGCTTGCCGAGCGTGACCATCCGGTCCGCGATACGCCGCAGTTCCTTGGCCTTGGGATCAGTTGTCTTGATTCGTTCATGACGAATCAACGCGAGCACCATGTTCTTGAACAGCGCCTTGCGATGCGCCGAAGTGCGATTGAGCTTGCGGCCCGAATTGAGATGACGCATCAGTTACTCCAAAAAGCTATGCAGACTCGCGTCGGACTTTATGCCGATTCGCGGCGTTCTTGCTCTTCCCACATGCGGTCGAGCTCGCCGCGCGGTGGCAGGTTCTCCAGCCGCATTCCGAGCGAGAGGCCCATGTCGGCGAGAACTTCCTTGATCTCGTTGAGGGACTTGCGTCCGAAGTTTTTGATTTTGAGCATGTCCTGCTCGGTGCGCTGCACCAGCTCGCCGATATACTTGATGTCGGCGTTCTGCAGGCCGTTGAAAGCGCGCACCGAAATCGGCAGCCCCTCGACTGGCCGATAGAGCAACTCGCTCATCGTGGGACGCGCTTCGCCGCCCTCGGCCGCGCCGGCGGGCACTTCGGCTTCTTCCTCGACGCCCGCGAAAATCGTCATCTGATCGCGCATCACGCGTGCCGCGTAGGTCAGGGCCTCGCGCGGGTTGATCGAGCCGTCGGTCCAGATTTCGAGCGCGAGCCGATCGTAGTCGGTGCGCTGGCCGACGCGCGCGTTGGTGACGGTGAAGTTGACTTTGCGAATGGGCGAGAAGATCGCGTCGAGGCGAATCGTGCCGATCGGTTCCTCCTCATCGGTGCGCTCGCCGGGGACGTAGCCGCGGCCGCGCTTGATGACGAGTTCCATGTCGAGGTCGGCGCCTTTGTCGAGCGACGCGATATGCTTGTCCGGGGTCAGGATTTCGAGGCTGGGTCCGCCGGTGATGTCGCGCGCGGTGACCTGCGCTTCGCCTTTGACCTTCAAGGTCGCGGTAATCTGCTCGCCCTCGTGCAGGCGGAGGCGGATTTCCTTCAAGTTGAGGACGATGTCGGTCACGTCCTCCTTGACGCCGGCCAGAGTCGAGAACTCATGCAGGACGTTTTTGATCCTGACTGCCGTAATCGCGCAGCCGGGCAGGGTGGACAGCAGGATGCGCCGCAGCGCGTTGCCAACGGTGATTCCGTAGCCGCGTTCGAGCGGTTCCGCGGAAAATTTGCCGTAGGAAGGAGTGACTTCCTTCTCGTCGAACTCGACAGCCTTGGGTTTGATCAGATCTCGCCAGTCATTTTGCATAGTCTGTGCTCTTTTTTCCCGATGGATTTCCCGCGCCCACACAGGTCCACCACGGACCGGGACGCCGAATCGGTAGCCTCCGCCTTATCTTGAGTAATGCTCGACGATCAGCTTCTCGCTGATCGGCATCGTCAGTTCAGCGCGCGCCGGCAGCGACCGGAGCGAGCCGCGGAATTGTTCGCGCTCGAGTGCCATCCACGGCGGGACGCCGCGG
>Ga0074046_10000375_pt1 | contig 40506 bp, 36 predicted proteins | sample BogForMeECP23OM3_FD_94441 | JGI IMG/M metagenome (GOLD analysis project Ga0074046, IMG submission 94441) | Bog forest soil microbial communities from Calvert Island, British Columbia, Canada - Bog Forest MetaG ECP23OM3 | ecosystem: Environmental > Terrestrial > Soil > Wetlands ... | reverse complement strand
GAGAAATCAGTTCGCACTGGAGTAGCAAGATTCTTGCATTAACAAAAGCCCCTTTCTGGACCAAATAATGAATCAGACTGGGTCAGCGAATTATCTCGAAAGAATTAACCCCTTACGCCTTTACGTAATTAAAGAATGGAACAGTAAACATATGAAGGTTGCCATCCGTACCGAATCATTCAATCTTGGTGCGGTAATCCAAGTCTTCGAGGGCGCTTTGAGGGCGCAATAAGAATTCCTGAAAATGTCTTAGCGTGATTTTTCAGTATCTTAGCGTTCCTCATGCTTCCTCGTAAGTCCTTGAAAGTACAGTTCTCGGTATTTTCGATCCCCACCGCCCCTACCAAAAATCCGCAAAATTCCCGTTGATTCGGCTGCCCTTACTCACCAGCCTCCCTCGAATTGTGCTCAAAAAGGCGGGGTTTTGCGCCCATTTTGCGCCCAACTTTTCACCAACCGACAGGAAGAAAGTAGAGACGCGATGAAACGTCGCGCGCACGAAAAATTGATAGCCCAGGAGAATAACCGTGGCACAAGAATCGAAACCCGATAAGCTCGCTTTTCTGGATGCACCTGCCGACAAACCAATCGCCCCACGACTTCCGACTCGCGACGCTGTGCCCCCTGAATTGCCTGTATTAAAACGGTGGCTCTTATGGGACTACACCTGGCTGTCGAAAAAAAAGGAATGGACGAAACAGCCCATGTCGCCGCGCACCGGTGAATGGATAGGTGTTACACCCGTGGGAAGAGAAGGTCAGGATTGGGCGTCACACTTTGCGGATTTTGATACAGCGATCCTCGCCGCGGCGCGACGAAAGCTGAATATTGGTTTTGTGTTCGTTGAGGGTGACGGCTTCTGCGGCGTGGATTTCGACAAACCGGCGCGCGACAGAGCCACCGGCGAAATGCGCGAATCCCTAAAACCGTGGATCGCAAACCTCGACACCTACGCGGAGGTTTCACCGAGTGGCGGGGGATACCACGCGATTTGTAAAGCTACGCTACCTGGTCCTGGTAACAAACAACCATTACCTGAGGACGTTCTAGTCAAATGCGAAATGTACGATAGCGCGCGTTTTTTTACTTTCACGGGAATACGTCTCGAAGGGAAGCCACTCGAAATTCGGAGTATCCAACCCGAGATCAACGCTTTGCATGAACATGTTTTTGCGTCCGTTAATTTCAACCGACCTCTTGACCCGACACCAACCGGGCTTGCCGGGTACCGCGGGGGAGAGACCGGGGCTCGGCTTCCGGGCGCTCGCGACTCTGCAAATCGAGATGGTCAGACTGGTATTCGGCTTCACGGAGCTTTGCCAGTTTTATTCTGACGCTGGCCTCCGTTTGCGAGCTGCCGCCTCGTCCCCGGCTTGATTCCCGACTGCGACTTGAAGGCTCAGACTCCCATGGAGAATCGCGGAAATCATCAATTTCGAATCCATCAAAGCCTCGTGACATTAGAGGACTCCTGTGGGGTTCACCTAACACCGAAGGGCAAAAGACGAAGCGTGCGCTGAGGAATGGTAGGCATGGTGGCGTGACGTATGCGAAGAAACTCTATTGGTGTTCGGAACTGGTCTCGCTTTCTTCGTATAAGAAGACTTCTTCGACATTTTTCCCGAATATGCGGGCGATCTTAAAAGCCAAGTCCAACCCCGGCTCGTATTTGCCTGTCTCAACCGCGTTGATGCACTGCCGCGTCACGCCGACGGCATCGGCAAGGTCGGCTTGCGACCACTCTTTTTCCGCTCTCAAGACGCGAAGCCGAGTCTTCATTGTTGATACCGCCAGGAGAAGAGAATTAGGCCGATGCTCCACAAGGCGATCATCAACGCCGGAACGAGGAGCGAGGCCCCAGAAAGGAACCCGAGTCGTTGCAGGATGCCGACCGCAAGCGTGAGGAGTAGAGAGCCAACAAACGCAAAACTCGTTGCTTCGTGGTTGATGAGTCTCTGATGTGTGTCAGCAACTTTGAGGAATCGAAGGAAACTCCAAATTCCTCCCCCAGCCAGAACAATGCCGAGGGCGTACAGTGCTTGTTGCGGAGCTTGACTCGAATTGCCTGCAACGGTGAAAGTACCGGCGGCAAGGACCACGAAAACATAGAACAGGCGCAGTGTGTTTTTCCGTTGCTGCTTGAGAACCCGGGGTCCCGGTAGCGTTGACATTGGATGGCTCCTCTGACCGAGAGCAGAGTACACTATTCAGGTCTCTATGTCAACTATAGAGTACTTATAGACTTCTTAAGATGTCTATGCTAGTGTATGGCCTAGGCTTACTGACACGGGCCAACACCACTCGAAAGAAGGCTATAATGGGTTCCATGGCAAAGGACGTAATTCACGTTTCGGACAAAGAGGCCACCAGCGACTTTGCTTCCCTGCTAGCTCGTGTCCGTGAGGGAGCCGAAGTCATCATTGAGCACGACGCTCGACCCGTCGCTGTGGTACGTCCAGCAGAAGTCTTTCGGGGCCGCCTTCTTTCGGAGTCCATCGCTTTGGCAGAAGCACACGCAAAAGAGCTAGGATACGAGCCAACGATGGACCCCGGGTTCGCAGCCGACTTGAGAGAGATCATCAACAGTCGCAAGCCTCGTGACCTCTCGGCATGGGAATAATCCTCGACTCCAGCATTCTTATTGCAGCAGAGCGCGGCGGTGAGGGTGTTGGGCAAATCCTCAAACGCGTGCGAGCCGCGCACGGTGAGACAGAAGTGGGACTTTCTGCTGTCACCATCGTGGAACTGACTCATGGCATCTATCGAGCCAAAACCGATGCAGACCGTAAGCGGCGGCAGTCATTCACCGATGAACTCTGCCGAGACGTGCCAGTTCATCCCGTGACGCTCGAAGTTGCCCAACTAGCTGGAAAGATCGAGGGAGAGCGGGCAGCTCATGGCATCAGCATCGCGTTCGAAGACCTGCTGATTGGCAGCACGGCGCTGCATCTCGGGTATTCTGTCACGACGCTTAATACCCGTCACTTTCGATTAATTCCCGGCCTCTCTGTAGTTCAGCTTTGAAATACACGAAATAAACTCGTTTCTGGAGACTGCACGCTAGCTGTCGGCCACTGGAAGCGCATAACAAACTCCTTCGAGGTGGTCGCTCGACATTCAGTCACAGGTCCCTTGGTCGTCCGGCAAGGATGTTTCTCCCTTTTTCGGAAATGAGCGCAAAAGCAAGCGGCGTGAGTCCTCCGCCAAAAACCCGTGAGCCAGGTTTTCTTCGCATTCACTTTCTGTTCGCGATTTCTCTTTATTTTCCACGAGTGCCGTGACATTTCCGTGACAGCCAACTCCTCGCCTGCAGACCGAAATAGCTTGACCAAACTCCAGACCGCCACGATGTCAATGTAACAACGTTAAGCTTTGCAATAACTTACAAGGCCGTGGGGACTGCCAAAATACGCGGAAGTAGTTCAAGACACATCAAACTGTGGATTGGGTTGTGGGCTGATATAATCAAGGACGCACCACCGTATTAGACCTCTTGATCACGAAATCTCCTACGGAACCAAAGTTCTCAGGCAGAGTCGGGCCAGCCTAATTTCCATCCATGCAAGCATAAGCTCGTCTCCGGTGCAACAGTCGCCGGAGGAGGGATCATCCTGTAAAGTACTCGCCGGTAAGGCATTTGCGTGCACCAGTACTAGGTCCGTTTAGCCGGGCCAGCATACTGTAATCTTTGCCAATACTCCCGCCTGACACCCGAGCGTATCGTCGTGAAATCATCGAGGACCCGTGTGTCCCGAGGAGTAGCCCATCACTGTGGGTGGCTTTCGGCCTGTGAGCCACCTCACTGCGGCAGCATATCAGTGTGTGTAGACAAGTTCTGATACGGCTTCTGATACGGCGTTTGAAAATACAATGACTTTTCCTTTCGGCAATGCCCGCGAAGACCAGGCGACGAAGCCATACTTGGGGAGACTCCTCGTTCTCGTCACCGCCGGGGTCGTCATCCTGGGGTGGGCCAGCGCAAAGGCAAGCGGGCAAACTCCCGCTCTCGGGCCATCGCAACGGGTGCTGGTTCTGTATTCGGATGAGCGACTTCTGCCGGCTAACATCATCATGGATCAAGCCATTCACGCAGTCTTTAAAGCCGACGCTAGCAAACGCATCGAGCTTCATAGTGAGTTCCTGGACGTGGCCCGTTTCCCAGGGGAGGAGCAACGGAAGCGGCAGCGGACTTTTTTTCGGGAGAAATATCGGGAGCGTCCGCCCGACTTGGTGATCGCGGTGAGCGGAAGCGCTGTTGCCTTCCTGGCGGAACGCCGGGCCGAGTTATTCGCGGGAGTGCCGATCGTTTATTGTTCCGTCGCCGGTGACCCACATCCGGGACATCTTTCATCGGACACCAGGATCGCGGATGCTCCGGTCCCCGATACCGCTGACAGCACGCTGGAGATGATCCTCCGCCTTCATCCCGATGTTCGCCACGTGGCGGTAGTCTCGGGCAGCGGGCTGAGAGATCGACAGAACGCTGATAGCTTCAGCAAAGTGCTGACCACCTTCGGGAATCGGGTTGCCTTTACCTGGCTGGCCAATCTTTCGATGGAGGAATTGCGCGGCGAGTTATCGCGTCTCCCGGATCACACGGTCGTTTTTTACCTCACAATGTTCCAGGATGCTGCCGGCCAGACGTTCACCCCGCGCCAAGCGCTGGACGCATTCGCCTCTGTCAGCCGCGCTCCGATCTACGGCCGCTACGATACCTACGTCGGGCATGGGATTGTCGGCGGTTCGATGGTGACATTCGAGGATATCGGTCGGAAAGCCGCCCAGTTGGCCATCCGCATTCTCGACGGCGAAGATGCGCAAGCCGCCGCCCGGTCAGAGTCTTACCAGCCGGTGCCGATCTTTGACTGGCGCCAGCTCCAGCGATGGAAAATCAGCGAGCAGCGGCTGCCTTCTGGCAGCATTGTCCTGTTTAAGGAGGCCTCGTATTGGGAGCAATATCACCGGGTCATTGTTACGGCGCTTTCTCTAGTTCTGCTGGAAGCGTTGCTGATCGTGGCGTTGCTGCTCCAACTCCGGCGCCGCCGGCTGGCTGAGGCTTCTCTGCGCGAAAGCGAACAGCGGATGAGTTTGACCGTGGATGCCGCCGAAATTGGCATCTGGATTCGGGATTTAACGCGGAACGAAATCTGGGCGAGCGACAAGTGGCGTGCATTGTTTGGGTTCGCGTCTTCGGAGCAGCTTGAACTCGAGCACATTCTCCAAAGACTACACCCCGACGATAGAGACGGGTTCCGACAGATACTGGCGGAAGCACTCACAGTCGGAAGTACTTACGATACGGAATTCCGATTATTGCTGCCGGATGGCGACACGCGTTGGATCTCTTCGCATGGCCGAGTCGAGATTGACGCGCATGACCAGCCGGTGCTGGTGCGCGGTGCTTCTCGCGATTTCACGGCACGCAAACAAGCCGAGCAGGAGGCGCTGCTCTTGCGGCAAGAGATCGCACACGTGAGCCGTTTTACGATGATGGGCCAGCTCGCCTCAGCGCTGGCGCATGAGATTAATCAGCCGCTCGGGGCGATCTTGCGCAACGCGGAAGCGGCGGAGCTCTTCTTGCAGCACTCATCGCCCGACCTCGACGAAATTCGCGCAATTGTTGCCGACATCCGCAACGATGACCTGCGTGCCGGAAACGTCATCGACAAGATGCGCGGACTGCTCAAGCGTCAAAACCTCGATGCTCGGTCGCTTGATGTGGGTGAACTCGTTAGCGATGTCGCAGCCATCCTGAGAGTGGACGCTGCGGCGCGGCAAGTGAAGCTGGACTTGGCGGTTCCTGCCAATCTGCCGGCTGTGCGTGGCGACCGAGTGCATCTTCAGCAAGTCTTGCTCAACCTCCTCATCAACGGGATGGATGCGCTCGACGGGGTGGCTCGAGAGGATCGGCGGGTCACTGTGACCGCGGCACTCGACGGAGCGCAGACCATCGAGATCGCCGTGAGCGATACCGGCAATGGAATTCCTGCCGACAAACTTGCGCATATCTTCGACCCCTTTTTTACCACGAAGCCCAACGGTATGGGCATGGGTTTGCCGATCTCGCGGACGATCATTGAAGCGCACGGGGGTCGACTCTGGGCGGAGAGCAACAACGGTAGCGGGGCGACGTTTCGCCTCACGCTGCGGATGGCGGAAGAGGCCGCCGTGCAATGAGCAAGCCTAAACCCACAGTTCAGATCGTCGATGATGATGCGTCTTTTCTTACCGCAACCTCGCGACTGTTGCGGGCAAGCGGGTTGACGGTGCAGGAGTTTTCGTCTGCAAGCAGTTTTCTCGAGCAGCGCGATCCCGATTTGCCGGGCTGTGTGGTGGTTGATCTGCAGATGCCCGGGATAAGCGGACTTGATTTGCAATCGGCCCTTGCTCAGACGGACAATCCGCTTCCGCTCCTCTTCCTCACCGGCCACGGCGACATTCCCTCGACCGTGCGCGCGATGCTCGCGGGAGCAGTGGATTTCCTTGAAAAGTGCGCGCCGAAAGAAAAACTGCTCAACGCGGTGAAGTGTGCCCTCGCCCGCGATGTACTGGAACGTCAGAAGCGAACTCATCAAAGGGAATTGCGTGCACGCTTTGACGCCCTTAGTGTGCGAGAGCTAGAAGTGCTCTCCCATGTCGTGCAAGGCCAGCTCAATAAACAAATCGCGGCCGATCTGGGTATCCACGAGCGAACGGTGAAGCTGCATCGTACGGCCATCACCACGAAATTGCGCGTGCAGTCGGTCGCAGAACTCACGCTTCTCACGCAGGAAGCGGGCATTTTCCCAGAGCCCTCGCCGACCTTCCCCAAAGGGCAGTAGTCGGTATTCCCACTCCGTGCCTATAGTGCTCCTTGGTTCCTGATGAGCAGCAACTCACCCATTTACGTCGGTGTTGTTGATGACGACGAAAGCGTCTGCCGGTCGTTCGCCAGGCTGCTGCGGGCGGCAGGGATTCAGCCAGTAACGTACACCTCAGCGGAGTCTTTCCTCGCGGATACAAAGCATCCTCAGTTTGGGTGCCTAGTACTCGACATCCAGCTCGGCGCCATGTCTGGCATTGAACTCGCCCAGCGGCTCGCGGCTGAAGGCGGGCACATTCCCGTCATCTTCATCACCGCTCACGACGATCCTGAAGCGCGTGCCAGTGCTGAAGCCGTGGGTTGCGTTGCGTATTTCCGCAAGACCGCTTCCGGTTCCGAAGTGCTCGAAGCCATTCGGAAAGTGGCTGCATGAACCGCGAGTCGATGTTGGGTCGGATGGGAACAATCCAAAAGAAGGTGTGAAAACTCATGACTAAACGACCGCTTCAAACGAAATTCTTCCTGGGCTGGACAACCCAAACTTTCTTGGCACTGGTGTGCGCGCTTCTTCTCTTTCCAGGCGATACGCTGTTGTATGCGCGGCAGGAAGGTGCGTCGGCGGAGCAAGCCGCTCCGAAAATTCCGAACGATCAATTGGATTCGCTGGTGGCGCCGATCGCGCTGTATCCCGATCCTCTCTTGAGCCAGGTTTTGGTGGCTTCGACATACCCCTTGGAAATCATTCAATTGCAGCAGTGGCTCCAGAAGAACAGCACTCTGAAGGGTGAGGAACTGACAAAAGCCGTCCAGCAGCAGGACTGGGATCCCAGCATTCAAGCCATGGCTGCGCTCCCCGACGTGGCCAAACGCCTTGGCGACGATATTAAGTGGACCACCGACCTCGGAAACGCATTCCTCGCTCAACAGTCAGACGTGATGGACGCGGTCCAGCGCATGCGCACGAAGGCGAAGGACGCAGGAAATCTCAAGTCCAACGAGCAGATGACGGTAGAAACAAAGGTCGTCGAAAAACAGACCGTCGTGGTGATCGAGCAGACCAACCCACAGATCGTTTACGTGCCTACTTACAGCCCGGTGGTCGTTTACGGACCGCCTATTTACCCGTATCCACCGATCTACTATCCACCACCGAGTTATTACGCGGCGGGTGCTGTCTTCGCGTTCGGAGTCGGCATTGCCATCGGTGCGTCGTATCACGGCGGTTGGGGTTACGGCTGCGGATGGGGCCACGGCAACAACAACATCAACATCAACGTCAACAACAACTACATCAGCCACTACAACAAGACGAACATCAACAACGTGAACCGCAACAACATCAACAATGGGAATCGGAATGGGGGCAACAGCTGGCAACACAATCCCCAGCATCGCGGCGGCGCTCCTTATTCGAACAAAGCAACCGCAAATAAGTACGGTGGCAGCGCTCGCGGAGATTCCATGTCTACACGGCAGGCGAACGCTCGGCAACAGCAAGGAGCCGGTAACAGGCAGCAACAAGGAGCCAGCAACAGGCCACAGCAAAGCGCCAATAACCGGAGCGCTAATGGAGCAAATCGACCCAGTTCGAGTGCTGCTTCGCGACCAAGCAACTCTGGCGCCAACCGTGGCGGCAGTGGCGGAAATAACGTAGGCAACCGACAGGTTTCGAGTAACAACGCCTCGAAGGGCACGAGCGCCTTCGGAGGGTCTTCGAACAGAGCCAGCGCTCAAGCCAGTAGTTCACGGGGCAAATCCAGCATGGGTTCTTCTCGTGGTAGTGGTGGTAGCGCCCACTCAGGCGGCGGACGCAGGCGGTAATCAAACAATGAACAAGGGAAAATATATGAAATCCACAAGATTGAATCCTCTCTCTGCAAAGATTCTTTCGATCGCGCTAGGCATCGTTGCCTGCTGCGTTCTGCCTACTGCCCTGCCCGCGGCACCGCAAACAAAAGCAGGAACTTCAACTCCAACCCAGCCGGCCCAGAAAACGTTTGAGACTGCTCAGCAGGCCGCGGATGCCATGGTTCTTGCGGCTAAGAACGACGACGTGACCGCACTGCTGGAAATCTTTGGGCCCGCTGGCAAGGATTTTGTGGACACGAGTGACGACGTGCAGGACAAGAACTCACGCGCCGAGTTTGCCTCCCTGGCGCAGGAAAAAATGCACGTCGATGTAGATCCTCACAACCCAAACCGCGCGATTCTCTCGGTAGGCAACGAGGATTGGCCCTTACCGGTTCCGGTCGTCAGGCAGGGCGGAAAGTGGCATTTCGATTCGAGGGCCGGACGGGCTGAAATTCTTGACCGCTACATCGGGACCAATGAACTGGATGCCATCACCATCTGCCGCGGCTTCGTAGAAGCCCAGAAGGCCTATGCGGAACAGATCCACGATGACGCTGGAGTGAATCAATACGCGCAGCGAATCATCAGCACGCCTGGAAAACAGGACGGCCTCGCTTGGAAAAATCCAGACGGTACTTGGGGAGGCCCGGTCGGGGAGACCGTAGCAAAAGCCCTTGAGGAAGGTTATGGGGACAAGGCAAAGCCCTTTCACGGCTACTACTTCAAGGTCCTAAAGGGACAAGGACCAGCTGCGCCGCTTGGTCAACTCGACTATGTGATCGAGGGAGCGATGATCGGCGGTTTTGCGCTCGTTGCCGTACCTGCCGACTACCGCGTCACGGGTGTGATGACCTTCATGGTCAGCTATGACGGAGTTGTCTACCAGAAGGACCTGGGGTCGGACTCGCTTTCGATCGTCAAGAAAATGGAGCGCTACAACCCGGATAAGACGTGGCACAGCACCATTGACGAAGAGTAGCTCGGGTTCAAGAAAGACTGGATGAAAACATGAAAACAACACACAGAAAATCGCTCATTGCCGGTGCACTCGTTTGCCTGATGGCAGTGGCGGCGCACCCCGAAGACAAAGACAAAATAATAAAGCAGCAGAAGCAAGTCCGGGATAACGCCCACAAGACTCTGCAGCAACTTTACAAGGCCGAACCTACGGCCAAAGCAGCGGTCAAGCACGCCGCCGGCTACGCCGTCTTCAACAATATGGGAGTCAAAATCCTGCTGGCCGGCTCTGGGACTGGCAAAGGCATCGCCGTAAACAACAAAACCAAGAAAGAAACCTTCATGAAGATGATCGAGCTGCAGGCGGGGCTCGGAATGGGCGTGAAGAAGTTCAGCGTGATCTTCGTCTTTGACAACGACAAGGTCTTGAACGACTTCGTCAACTCCGGCTGGGAGTTTGGTGGACAAGCTACCGCTGCGGCCACCACTGGAACAAAGGGCGGAGCGATGGCCGGAGCGGTGTCGGTATCCGACGGCGTCTGGATGTATCAATTGACGGACAAGGGCCTGGCACTTGAGCTCACAGCCAAAGGCACCAAGTACTACAAAGACGACGACCTGAATTGAGGTATCCCGTGCACGCGCTCAAACCCTCCACAGGCGTCGGTCTAGTAGATAAGCCATTGCGGCCCGGATTCTTCGAGTTTGTAAAGTTACCGAACAAGTGAAAGATGCATTTGAAGTACGGGGCCATTTGGAGAAATACAAAATTTCGCTAAAAAATAGGAGATGAAACTAGATGAATCGTAGAACCATTCTGAAAACGATCGTCACGGCAGGCGCGGCGCTCGCTTTTTCGCTCACGGGATCCATCGCCAGCGCGCAGCAAAAGAAACCAAACATCGTTGTGATTTTCGGCGATGACATCGGCGTGTGGAACGTCAGCGCCTACAACCAGGGCCTGATGGGCTTCCGCACGCCCAACATTGACAACCTTGCCAAGGAGGGAGCTCTATTCACGGACTTTTACGCCCAGCAGAGCTGCACTGCCGGACGGGCGGCATTTATCACAGGCCAGAGCGGCTTCCGCACCGGCCTGTTGAAAATCGGGATGCCAGGTGGAAAAGAAGGTCTGTCACCAAAGGATCCGACCTTGGCCGAATTGCTCAAGCCGCTCGGCTACATGACCGGCCAATTCGGCAAGAACCATCTCGGCGACCTCAACGAGTTCCTGCCCACGGTTCACGGGTTCGATGAATTCTACGGCAACCTCTACCACTTAAATGCGGAGGAAGAGCCGGAGGACGCGGACTACCCGAAGAGTGCCAAATTCAAGGCGACTTTCGGCCCGCGCGGCGTCATTGAGAGCTTCGCGTCGAGCAAGGATGATCCGACCGTGGATGGACGCAATGGCCGGATTGGCAAACAGACCGTGAAGGACACCGGACCGTTGACCAAGAAGCGGATGGAGACTATCGACGAGGAGGTCACTGCCAAGACGATCGATTTCATCGAGCGCGCGAAGAAGGCCGACAAGCCTTTCTTCGTTTGGTATAACACCACCCGGATGCACATCTGGACGCACTTGAAGCCGGCCTCGGCTGGCAAGACCGGCCTCGGCATCGCGGCTGATGCCATGACCGAACACGATGGCATGGTTGGGCAGGTGCTAAACAAGCTCAAGGAACTGGGACTCGAAGAGAATACCATCGTCGTATATTCCTCCGACAACGGAGCCGAAGTTTTTTCCTGGCCCGACGGCGGCACGACCCCGTTCCGCAACGAGAAGAACTCCAACTGGGAGGGCGGCTATCGCGTCCCAGCGCTCGTCCGCTGGCCCGGCGTCATCAAACCCGGCACGCAGATCAACGACATCACTTCGCTGGAAGATTTCGTACCAACGTTGATGGCGGCCGCTGGCGAGCCGGACATCAAGACGAAGTTGCTGACCGGCTACACCGCCGGCGACCAGACCTTCAAGGTGCATTTGGACGGTTACAACTTGATGCCTGCGCTGCAGGGTCAGGGTGAATGGCCGCGTCACGAGTTCTTCTACTGGAACGACGACGGCAACCTCGTGGGCCTGCGCTATGACCGCTGGAAGCTTGTGTTCATGGAGCAACGCGCGCATGGTTTTGACGTGTGGCAGGAACCCATGGTCACCCTGCGCATGCCGAAGCTATTCGACCTGCGCGCTGATCCGTTCGAACGAGCCGACCACGAGTCCATCAGCTATAGCAAATGGCGCGCGGAACATGCCTTCTTAATCCTCCCAGCTGTGGGCTATGTGAGTCAGCATCTGACTAGCTATGTTGCGTTTCCGCCACGCCAGAAGGCGGGCACATTCGGCCTCGATCAAGTGTTGCAAAAACTCCAGGAGAACGGGGGCGACAACTGATCTTCGCTCCGAGCGAGGCTGAGCCAAACAACCGGGCCGCACACGTCGCAGTGACGCGCGCGGCTTCGGTCAATAGAAGGAAGTGCAACCCAGGTCGCCTGACCCAGGAGCACAACCAGGCGGGAAGTAGAGGCACGGGGCTCTCCCGTTCGAAGGAGAAGACACAGTGACTGAGAAACCAGAGAGTGATCCAAGAACCGGATTAGCCGGCGAGCGCACGAGTTTTGCAAAGTATCGCACCTCGCTGGCATTAGACCGCACGAGCCTGGCATGGATACGCACAACGCTGACCTTCGCAACTTTTGGTTTTGGGATGATCGGGTATTTCAGGTCCTTGGCGCAGTCAACACACACCGAACAGGCAGCGCATCTGCATCAGTCGGCAATCCGCATGGGAGTAGCGCTGGTAGTCATCGGATTAGTCGCCACGATACTTTCCGCGACCTCGCACTGGGTGGCGTTGCGCAAATTGCGTAATGGAGTGCAACTCTCCATCGCCCAATGGCCATTGAGCATAACCATCGCCGCATTGCTTGCGGTTCTCGGTCTCTATGGACTTTGGTTCGCGCTCACTCCATGAAGCACTCGGCCCCTATTTGACTCACCAGACAGGAAACGAATGACTACAACAAGTAAGCCCGCACGGAGGACAAACGCCACTGCACTCGCGTCACTACGATTGGCAATTCTCTGGCTCTTAGCTTCCGCTGTGTTTTCGCCATTCAGCCGAGCGGAAGTTCCAGTGTTCTCAATTACTCCAGTGGATAGCACGATTAAGTTCCACGTGAAGTCTTCCGCGACGATTGCCGGCAAATTCGATAAGTGGGATGCGACCTTGACATTTACGTCTCCTGACGCAGCGACCGGCGCTTTGGAGATCACTATTCAAGCTGCCAGCGTGGATACCGGGAGCGGCATGAAGAACGGCAAGCTGAAGAGCAAGGACTTCTTCGACGTCGAAAAGAGTCCGGTGATCACGTTCAAGTCAACGAAGATTGTGCAGACAGGCCCCAACACTTTTGAGGTCGACGGCGACTTCAAGATACGCGGAGTATCAAACCCGGAGAAGCTGACACTGACGGTTTCCGGCAAGGGAACAGGCTCAGGCGAGATAACCGGAGCCATGGTCTTCAACCGCAAAGACTACGGGATCAACGGCGGTATTCCGTTCATCAAGATCGCCGACCATGTGGACGTAAGTTTCAATCTCAAGGTGAAGCGAGTCAGTGGGCCGCCGCTGGCGCTGAAGCAATAGCCATCCTCGACGGCAGCGGGATGCTGCCCGATGTCGTGAAAGTAAAATGAACAAGTCAATCGGACACTCGAAGAAAAGGAAAATGAAAACCACACCAACGGACAAACTAATTTTCACCGCAGTGTTAGCCTGGATGCTAATGGGCGCTGAGGCCGTCCCAGTGCGAGCACAACAAGCGCAGCCACCAGAGGATCAGCCGACTGCCGCGCAAGGAAAACCAACTGCTCCAGCGGAGCATCCTGCCGTCGGCGGCAAGACTGAGGAGGAATTGCGCAAGGAAGCTCAGAATCCGATCGCCAGCCTCATTAGCGTTCCTATTCAGGAGAATTTCAACTTCAACATTGGACCGGCCAATCGCACCCAGAATGTCCTGAATATTCAGCCAGTGATTCCAGTCAGCCTGAGTAAAGACTGGAACCTCATTATTCGTTGGATTACTCCGGTCATCTACCAACCCTATGCCGTTAATGTGCCGCAGCCACCGGGGCCACCTGTGCAAGTGCAAACCGGCGTGTATGGCCTCGGCGACATGCAACCCGCATTTTTCTTTTCCCCAAAGAAGAGCAAAGTGACTTGGGGTGTCGGGCCGCAGTTGCTTCTGCCAACAGCGACAAACACGGGTCTCCTTGGGCAAGGCAAATTCGGCATGGGTCCAACAGCAGTGGCTCTGATACAGCCAGGCAAATGGACAGTCGGGATTCTTGTGAATAACGTCTGGTCGGTCGCCGGACATCCTGAACTCCCCAACGTGAACCAGTTCCTGCTGCAATATTTCATCAACTACAACTTATCGAAGGGATGGTTTCTTACCTGGCAGCCAACCCTCACGGCCAACTGGGAGGCTTCGAGCGGCAATCGATGGGTAGTTCCTCTGGGCGGCGGCGTTGGAAGAATCATGAAATTGGGAGCGCAACCGGTGAACGTCGGCATTCAGTTCTACGGCAACGCTGTCTATCCGAACGGTGGGTCGCCGTGGACTCTGCGGCTCCAATTCGCATTCTTGTTCCCCAAGATGCCGAAGAAGTAGTGGGAAAATATGGTTGAGACAAATTCCTCACAAGTCGAAAGTTTCTCCATCACCCGCGGTGGTCCGATGCATTGGCTGCTAGCTCGCCTCGGACATGCCGGGGATGAACGCCAGTTAGTTGTTCGCAGAGCTTTGCTGGCCGTCCTCATTACGTGGCTTCCCCTGCTTATCCTTTCCGTGGTGCAAGGACAGGCATGGGGACACGGGCTCAAGATTCCGTTTCTGCGGGATTTTGCTGTGAACGTACGTTTCTTGATTGCGCTTCCAATTCTGATCTTGGCCGAATCGGGAATTGACCTGAGATGGCGAATCCTTGCCTTTGAGTTTCTCAGGTCCAAACTCGTGGCAGACGCAGACGTTCCGTTATTCGAGGCCTTGTTCGAAAAGACTAGTCGCTTGCGAGACCGTGTTCTGCCGGAACTCTTACTGTTGGTTGCCGCTTTCTTGCCCTCGCTCTTCGTCAAGACCGAGCTATTGATGAGTGGCACTTCTAACTGGCACACAACCGGCATTGGAGCCAGCGAACTGAGCATGGCGGGCTGGTGGTTCAACTTTGTCAGTGCACCTTTCTTTCGTTTTCTTTTGTTGCGGTGGTTCTGGCGATTGTTTCTTGCGACTCTGTCGCTTTGGCGATTATCAAGGATGAAGCTGTACCTGGTCGCCACACACTCTGACATGGCTGCTGGTCTGGGTTTTCTATCCTTGGGCCAGAAGGCGTTTAGCCCGATCGTCTTCGCGGGCGGGACGGTAGTTGCTGGGCAAGTTGCCAACGCCATCGCGTATCAAGGAGCAACGCTCTCGTCCATGAAGTTTCCGATGATTGCGTATGGCGTCCTGGCGATCATTCTTCTGGTTGCTCCACTTCTGGTCGTCACGCCGGTCTTGATCAAGGTCAGAAAAAAAGCGCTGCTTGAGTACGGAGCCTTGGTGACCGACCACAACCAGCAGTTTGATCAAAAGTGGGTTCAAAATAAAAAGTCATCGGACGAGAAAATCTTGGGCTCCAATGACCCGTGTTCCTTGATCGATCTCGGTAGCAGTTTCCTTGTTATAAGACAAATGGGGATTGTGCCGATCGATAAGCCCACTCTGGTTACTTTGGCACTGGCCGCAGCATTGCCCATGATTCCGGTGGTTTTCTTGGCAACGCCAGTGGACGAACTGATCCAATTAGTTCTGAAGATGCTCGGTTGAGTTTGCGTGGACTTGACAGTCAAAGAATTGGCGAGTGGCCGCAATAAGGGCCGTAACAAGAGATGCGGATTGTGTTCAAAATTATCTGGCTGGCTCTTCTCACGCTGCCTTTCCAGCAGATGCTTCACGCCCAGGATCTAATCCCGCGCGGATATTACATCACTCCCATTCATTCCAATGCCATCATCCTGACCTATTCTTTCTACGACGGGGATGTCCTCTTCAACAACGCGCTCCCGATTACGGACGCGACAGCGACAATCCACATCTCTATTTTTACCTACTATCATTCGCTGAGTTTCTTTGGCCGCTCAGCTAACATTACCGCGTCATTGCCTTACGGTGTAGGGAACTTCAAGGGGAAATTTGTTGGCAACGACTCCGCACCTTACCGTTCCGGGCTGCTGGATTCCATTTTTCGTTTCTCGGTGAATCTCAAAGGTGGCCCAGCAATGTCCGTGAAGGAGTTTCAATCGTGGCAACAGAAGACCATTCTAGGTGTGAGTCTTAAGGTCGTTGCCCCGACGGGTCAGTATGACCCGACCAAGCTGATCAACAATGGCTCCAACCGCTGGGCCTTCAAACCTGAACTGGGGTATTCCCGGCGCTGGGGCCACTGGGTGCTCGATGCCTACGGGGGCGCGTGGTTCTTCACGACCAACCCTGATTTTTTCTCGCACAACGCGTACTTCCCGGGGACACAATCTCAAGCGCAAGCCCCCATCGCTTCATTCGAAGGTCATGTGAGTTACGACTTCAAGCCGAGACTTTGGGTTTCGCTCGACAGCAATCTCTGGCTCGGTGGGCGGGTTACTGTGAATGGCGTTGAAAATTCCAATACCCTCCAAACAAACTCCCGCATCGGCGTCACCGCCTCAATCCCCCTGAGCAAGCACCAGAGTCTCAAGGTTGGCTACAGCGATGGCACTTACATCAGGTATGGCGGGAACTATCAGAACGTTTCGGTGGCTTGGCAGTATTCCTGGCTGGGCAGGCCTAATTAACAAATCCCGCGGTACGCTATCTCTCGTTCCCACAGTTTGAACAGTACGGTTTCCAAGACCGTTGTAGCTACGAACTGGCCTCGGACGACCGCTCAACTCCAGCGCGCTACCTAATTAAGGTGGCAGTGACCGTCCCCTCGAACCATTCTCGGTTCAGACCGCTACCCCGCCGAGGTAGCGCTCAAATGAGATGTACAACGGTTTACAGGACTGTAGTAGTCCATTGGGAACTCGGAACTGACCATCAGTGTCGGCATCCAAATAGCGTCCAAAATGCGATCTGATTCGCGACTAGCATTACTGATTCACAAGGGATTGTTGGTCGTCTCAGTTTGTATCTCTTTTCTTCAAAGCCTTTGTTCGTCAGTATGCCATCCGTGCCACTAAATTTGGGCCCGATACTGACATCAGCTTTCGTGCAGTGAGAACAGCGCGACTCGGAATCTCGGTACTGAAAAAACGAGGGGCCATTGAGGGGCCAATAAGGATTCCTTTGGATTTCCTATTGTTCCTTTTCAATGCCTTAGCGTTCCGCAGCATTTCTTCCAAGTCCTTTAGATTCCGATCGGTGTTGTTTTCGATCCCCACCGCCCCTACCAATCCTTGTTCCTGAAAACACAAGAGTTCTGCCGGCGTCTCCTGGCGTGTACCCCGCGTGTACCTTTCGGTCAGGCCGTTTTGCAGTCCAGCCAGCCGAAAAGGCGACACCTTAGCCTTTACGAAGTGAACGTTTAGAAAATGGAGGCAGCGATAGACGGGATAGCTTTTTCGGAGCGTCCTGGACAATCACAACAGCCCATTTTTTGGCGCGAGTGAAGGCATTGTGTAGAGGTCGCCTTTGCGAATCCAGACCGCCACTGACACTTCGGCGCGAATTCCTTCCATCACGATACGGATCTTCTCCTCGGCGGGAAATCTCCTGCGGCTGGCTTGCTTGGCCCGGCGGATCAACTGCCGCGCCGTCTCTCCACGGCGCCAGCCAACCCTGCCCTCGCGCAGGGTTGCCCCTCTCTCCTCACTCTCATACTCCACTTGCTCTTCGTCCTGCTCCGGCTTCTTCCTGAGTTCCTCTTCCATGGCTCACCCTTGATCCTGCGCTTCCTAGCGCCTGTCGGGTGAAGCGAAAAGCTCAAAACCTATAGCTTACTAATCCCCGTATCACTCTCCCATTTCCGCTGAAGTCAGACAGAACCTAGTCGCTGTGTGGAAAAACCACGCCGGAGTCACCGCCAATGGTACGCGGTTGAGATTTCAGGTGCTGCTCGAGGCTTTTAGAAGAGCGAAAAGCGATTTACTCTTTAGGGAAAGGATCGTGTCACTCTTTGAGATCGGCAAACCTATCCTGAGCCAATCCCAGGATAACCGCGAAGACCATGGCGGTGGAGACACCAAACAGGAGCATTCCATTGCCGGCTTCCAGGGGTCCCAGCATTCTCCAGCGCGGGGACAAAAGCACGTCTCCATAGCCCAATGTCGTGAAGTTGACGGCAGAGTGGTAGTAGGCAGTTCCCATGTCCGCAAATTCACCGCAGAGGAGGAATATGAGCGCCCATAGGGCCATCTCGATCAGATGCGCCACCATTGCAAACAGGATTACGAGCACGACAATTCTCGTATCGCTCCAGAAGCTCCTTCCCGTGTGGCCAAGGCTTTTCTCCCGGCGAACAAACCAAAGCGTCCCGGCCAGCGGCATCGCATGGATCAGAATCGTGCACAATATTGCTACGCTGCTGACCGCGAGCGGCAACAAGATCGGGATTTGATGAATTTGTATTATCCCTGCATCAAGAACAGACACGATTTAGTCCCTCCCAGAACCGTCTTTTATCCCACTCAGGATGAGTTTCAGGTGCCACATGCTCCGCTTGGATAGTAACGGGACCCGCTAGCCTACCCGGTTCTCCAATCTCCTTGCTTGCCTACTGGCACGAACCGTCGTCCACAAACTGATTCGACGACGCCATCGACGCCAGCGACTGCCAACAGGTCAATAGTTTCTGCTCCAGGGGGTCGCTGCTCAGGGAGTCGGGCGCAAGATAGTCCCTATTCGCGGTGATTTTCAGGTACTTATCCGTCAGTGCCCCCATGTTATTGAACTCGTTGACCAGCAGCGGAAACGCCTGCCGGTCCATGTCCGTGCTCGCCATCGCTTCCGTATGCTTCAGGGTTGCTTGAATTTGCCGCCTGAAGTTCCCGAACCATTCATCCGACAATGGATAGCCCCGCTCGATACCAGTCTTTAACGTCGCGTGCCATTCCAGGATTTCCCGCATCGATTCGATTCCCGCGCCGAGGAATGGCTTAGAAAGACCGACCGGTGGCGTGGGCGCCGACTGCACCGCTTGCGATGACGTATCGCCGCTCCCCGCCAACGTCAGAATGATCTGATTCCCGACGAAGCGCAGCGATCCGCCCGTGATCCGCGCCAATTCGTCTACTTCCACATAGTTTTTACCCTGCACCTGAAGCACTCTTGCCTGCCCCTGCGGGCCGTCCATTAGGAGCGAACCTGTCTGTTGAGCCATCAGGACCAGTGCCGACAACAGCAGGATCGCCACCAGCATCACCCATGTTCGAATCGCGTTCCGATGCATATCGCCCTTCTCCCTCAAGTTTGTCTCTCTCGATGCAGCATATGAAATGTGAACGTTTTGCCCCGAGACCGAATTCCCGCGGAACTAGCAGACTTCGACGATAACGAGAGACACATCGTCGGTGAGGGGGCCATGCGTCCACGACGTCACGCCATCAACAATTGCCTGCCTCATTTCCGGAAGTGTTCGCTTGGCCGATTGGCGGACCAACGCTTCCAGCCCTTCGACACCGAGCATCGCGTCGTGTTCGTCAAAAACCTCCGTAAGCCCGTCCGTGTAGAAAATCAGCCGGTCACCGGGATCGAGGTCGATTTCTTTGGCGGCCTCGAATGGCGCTGTTTCAGAGACGCAACCAAGAATGCCGCTCTTCGAATCGAACAGCCGGACTCCGCCTTTTGATGCGAGCATTATTGGAGGATGGCCTCCGGCAGCGAGACTCACGTGGCGCCCGCGCTGACCAAAACGGGCTATGGCCATCGTGAAGTAAAAGCCGTCCAACGCAATGCGGTTATACACGAAGTCGTGAAGGCGCCGCAGCAAGGTGCCGGGCCCAATCTTGTGATCGAGCTGGTGCAGAGCTTCGGAGTAAATCCGGTTGGCCATAAGTGCCGAACCGATGCCATGGCCGGACACGTCGCACATGACGAGGTTGAGAAATTCGTCGCCCTGCGGGTGGACGACGCCGAAGTCGCCGCCGATGGTATGCGCGGGGCTGTAATACGCCTCGACGGCGAGGTCATTCCAAACCAGGCTGCGGGGCGCGAGCGATTGTTGGACGCGAGCAGCGAGAGAGAGTTCGGCCTCAATTTCCGTCTGCCGCTTCTCGAGTTGGGCGTTGGATTCGCGAAGTTGCTCCTCGACGCGCTTCTGTGAGCTGATGTCGGTTATGATAAGTAGGTCGTATTCCTGTCCGTCCGGCGCCTGAATCCCTCGCCCGCTGAAGATCGCCGGGATCTTCTCGCCATTTTTGCGAGGCAGGTAGAACTCATAGCGATGGCGCCCAGAGCGGTGGCCTGATTCACGCTGTCGCATAACGTACGGAATATCTGTCGCCGGGAAGAGCGCATCAGGCGTTCGGCCTTCGATCTCCCCACGCTCGTACTGTGCCATCCGGATCAGCGCTTCGTTGGCGAAAACTATACGAAGCTGATCATCGACGATGACCACTCCCTCGTTGAGCTCTTCAAGGATGCTCTCCATCTGGCGAAGCCACTCCGGAGTTTGGATGTTGGCGTCAGGCATGGCTTGGCTCAGTCGAGCAGGCCGCTGATTCTGCAGGTGTCGGCGAGGGGGCCTGCACATCCCAGCGGATGATTTTCAGATCGAGCACGAAGATGCTGTAAAGCACGGGCACCAAGAGCAAGGTGATGAACGTTGCCACGGCAAGTCCGCCTATCTGCGCATAACAGAGAGGCTGCCAGAGGGGCCCTCCTTCAAGCGCCAGTGGGAAGAGGGCCAAGATGGTCGCTAGTACCGTGATCATTACGGGCCGGATACGCTGGATGCCTGCGTCCGGAAGGGCCTGCTCGAGAGGCTCCCCTTTCTCATGCATTTCCTCGATGAAATCGAAGAGCACGATGACGTGGCTTACGATCACTCCGATCAAGCTGGCAATGCCCAGAAAGGCCATAAATCCAAACGGCGTATGCATTACCGAGAGGGCGATCAGAGAACCAACCACTCCGTAGGGAGCAGCGGCGAATACCAGAAGAGGTTTTACGGCGTTATTGAATTGAATCAATAGCGCGAGATAAATCCCGACTAAAGAGATCAACAGAACGAGTTTGAGGTTGTCGAATCCGTCGATTTGTTTGGCCCGTTCGCCACCAATCCGGAGTTGATAACCCGGCGGGAGATTTTTCTGGAATTCCTGCATTTTTGGAAGGATCTGGTTAAGCACCTCAGAGGCGAGAACACCAGGCTGGGGATAACACAGTATGGAAATGGTGCGAAAATGCTCGCGGCGCCTGACGCGACCCGTTTCCAAAGAATTTCCGACCGTGGCGATCGACGTCAGAGGCACCCGGTTGTTGGTCTGTGAAGAGTAAATATAGAGGTTCTTGATGTCCGCAAGCTGAGCACGTTCCTCCATACGTAGGCGCGCCACAATCGGGATGTTCTTGTCGCCTTCCTTGAAGACGCCCACTGTTGCGCCGCTCATGGCCGAAGTCGACGCCTCGGCCACATCGGCGTTGGTAATGGCTGCCACGTTGGCGCGGTCTGGATCGATCTGAATCCTCTGTTGAACATTGTCAGGGAACCAATCATCACGAAGAACGGCGATGCCCTGAGCTTGCCTGACGATGTCCTGAGCCTGCCCGGCAATTTGTCGCAGGGTGCGAATATCGCTGGCTTCATTTCTGGCGTCAACGTCCTCCTGCCCGGAGATCAACAACTCGACAGGGTTGTCCACAGGATTGGTTTGAAGCTGGCGAACGGTAACCCACGCGCCTGGTACTTCTTTGTCCAGAGCATCCTGGATCGGACGAGCTAACATTGGCGAAGCCTCTTTATCCGTGACCTCAACAATCATTTGCGCGTAGTTGGTCTGCGGCATTTCGGGCGAGACTGAAAACCAGAAGCGAGGTCCCCCGCCGCCGGCAAAGGTCGTCAGTGACTTGAGAAGATGCCCACGGTTTTCTTTTGTAGTGACGTCAGGCGAATTGTCAATCACTTGTCGGACGACTTTCTCGGCCTGCACGGCAGCATCGTTGGTGACGCTCAAGGGAGTGTCATTCGGCAACCAAATATCCAAATAAAACCAATACTGGACATCTTCGGGAAAGAATTGGGTCTTAAGTCGAGAACCGAATAACCCGCCCCCAATCAGGAAAACCAAGGACGCACCGAGGACCGCCCAACGGTGTTTTATGGCTTTGCCGACGAGCCTGTTGTAGAAACCGTAAAATCCCCGCTGGCGCATCTCCTCGATGGTCGGTTCTCGCTTTGCCGGGGCACGCAAAATGTAGTAGCCCAGGAACGGAACAAAGGTCATCGCGACAAAGTACGCGCACAGCAGAGAAACCGTCATCACCACCGGGAGGCTCTTCAAGAACTCGCCGGTATTGCCGGTGAGCATCAAAAATGGCAGGTAGGCGATAACATTCGTGATTGTGGCGTAAAAGATCGCCGTGGCGAGCTTCGTCGGGCCACGCCAGCAGGCAATGCTGCGCGGAAACCCTTCCGCCAAGTGACGTTTGATGCCGTCTCCTGAGACCACCGGCACGTCCACGAGAAGGCCCAGCGCGATGATCAGCGATGCGATGGAGACTTGTTGGAGATCGATTCCCAACATATACGCGATGCCAAACGTCATCGCGAGTGTGATCGGTATGGCAAGAGCCATAATCAGCGCCAGGCGCCACTCCCAAAACCCAATTAGGGAGACCAAGACGACGAGAATAATGGCTTCCAAAAGCGCCCGCATGAAGAGGTCGATGTTCTCCTTGACTTGGAGCGGTTGATCGGAGGTGTGCGCCAGAATCAGGTCGGCGGGAAGGATTTGTCGAAGCTCCGAAAGCTTCAAATTCACAGACCCTCCGAAGCGCGCGATTTGCTTTCTATCGCGCATGTAGATCGCCAGGGTGACCGCGCGGCTGCGCTGCCAGTGCCCACTGGGGTCTCGCCAAGTGTAGTAATTGAGATACTGGGCTGGAGCCTGATAGCCCCGGCTGATTTGGACGAGATCCCGTAAATATACGGGGGTACCCTCTGATGTAGTCGAGACCGCCACATCGCCGATGCTCTTTGCGGTATCGAATTGTCCGGAGGGAATGAGCGTGAACCTGCGCTCGCCGGTTTCAACAGTTCCACCCGGCGCGATGATGTTCCGAGCTGAAAGCACTTTGGAGAGGCCGGCTGGACGCAGGCCGTAGGCTGCGAGGCGATCCTGCGAGTAGTCCAGATAGATGGTCTGGGACAAAACGCCCCGCCGCTCCACCTTGGAAACTTCGGGTGCTCCCTGGACCGTTCGGCCAATCAAGTCAGAATAATTGTCGAGTTCGGCATAGCTGTATTTGTCGCCCGCAACCTTGGCCAGTTTCGCTCGTGTTTCGCCCGGATCGCGAATGATCGCTGGCTCCCACGCATCGGGATGTATCTCGGACCGTTTTAGGCGCTCCGAGATAAACCGCTGGATGAACGCTTGAATGGAACCGTCATCTTCTTCGGAAACGCCATCCAGGAGAATGAATCCGCTTCCCTGAATGATTTCCGAGTCTCGAATGATGCCGTCGGCGCGCGCTTCCGCTTGAAACAGGGATACGGTGTCAAGAACGGCACGCGGCGAAATGGATTGCGGAAAAGAATCCACCACCGTGATGCGCTGCCCTTTTCCTTTCAGCTGTTTTGCATCGCGAACTTTGCGAATCGCTGCTTCGACGGAATTGGCACGAGCCGCAATTTCGATGTCGTCCGCCTTGGGGCTCGCGACGGTCAGCATGAGGGCGGCGGTGTCTCCGAAATCGCTCTGGAAAGAGATGGGGCCGGCGCCCTGAGGCAACTGAGAATTTAGAGCATTCAGCTTGAGGTTGATATCGCTGAATTGCCGCTTGGTATCGGTGATGCCCTCATCCAGCTGAATGGTGACAAACGAATAGCCGGGCAGAGATACGGACTTAATACCGTAGTCCGCATCCGTTCCGGGATGGATGGTCTTATTCTCGGCGGCAACGTCCTCAATTCGACGGGTAATGTACTGTTCGACTTGTTGCGCGGTGGCTCCGGGCCATGGACACGCCGCGACGCCGAGACGCACGGGAATGTCCGGGTCCTTGCGCTGCGGCATGGAGGTATAGCCGAACCAGCCCCAAATGAGCACGGCGAGGAGAAGTATCCAGGAGATGTGCGGATGCTCGACGAAAAACCTTGGAACATTCCGGCGATTAGTGATGTCTTGCTCGTTTTCGTGTGCCATTTCTTTCTATACCTCTATGGAAGAACCTGTACCGAATCGCCGTCCTTCAAACCGGCGGCTCCAACAACGACGACTTTTTCGCCCGGATTTACACCGTCAACCGCCACATCACTCTCGTGGGTTTCACCGAGTGCCACCTGGCGCAAATGCGCCAGCCACTTCCCGCCCTCTTCTTTGGCGACGAAGACCGCGTAGCGTCCAGATGAACCGGGGTCAGCAACAACGGCGCTGAGGGGCACCGCGGGAACCGGGGCTTTGTGAACGCCAGTCAAACTGAGTGAGGCAATCATGCCGGGCTTCAAATAGCTCTTGGGATTAGGTACGGTGACTTCGATAGCGAAGACGCGATTCTTTTCGTCGGCGCTCGCGGCAATACTCGTGACCCGTCCGTTGTACTCTTTCGGATCGTCCTGCAAATGAATGCTGAATTGTTGCCCCAAGCGCAGACGCCTTACGGCATAGTCGGGAACGCCAAAACTGATTTTGACCGCACTGGTGTCGGCGATAGTAAAGGCCGGAGTCCCGGGTGCTGCGAGGTTCCCCAGTTCAATGTTCCGGGCGATGATGTACCCGGAGAAGGGCGCCGTCAGATCCGCGTCCTGGAGAGCCAACTGCGCTTGATGCACATTTGCCTTGGCCTGATCCACAGCTGCGAGGGTCGTATCGAACTTCGCCTGCGCACGGTCGAAATCGGGCTTGGTCAAGCTTTCTGAGGCGTAAAGCGTCTTCGCGCGCTCGTAATCCTTATTCGCCTCGACATGCTGAGCTTGGGCGGCACTCAGTGTTGCGGTGGCCTGGTCAAGCTGATTCTTCAAATCCTGATGGCGAATCTGCGCGAGAGCCGCGCCCCGGGCAACGTAGTCTCCTGGACCAATGTCTCGCCGCCGTCCGTCTGCGCCCATGACCTGTTTAATTTCCGTGACATATCCCGCGGACTTGAATGACAGAACCGCTTCCGCGAACGGCAGAACGGAAGCCGAGTAGCGCAAATCTTCTGAAGGCGAATACGAAGCCACATCCACTACATGAACGGGTGTGGGAGATTTAGCCGCGACTTTCGTGGGTTCCTGACAGCCACTTGTAGCCACAATCGCGGCGAAAAGCACAGCCCCTATTACTGACCCCAGTCGTTTCCTGTTGCTCGTCATAAAGTCCACTCCTCTCCAATCGCTTTCTGGAACGCCGCCCTGACTGGCAGTCGCGCCTAAAATAATTCTTGCTCTCATTGGTTACTCTTCTCCCATCGCTTTGCGCACTTCGGCAAAAGCGCTCCAATAAGAGGAAAGCGCTTGCTGATACTGGAAACTGGTTTCGGAACTCTGAGCCTGTGCCTGGAGAAGGTCTCTTAAGAGTGCGGCCTGCTCCTTATATTTGTTACCCGTGACGCGAAGCTGCTCCGCAGCCGCTTCGTGGGCCGTACGAGAAGCCTTAAGCAGCAAGGAAGCTTCCTGCCATTTCCGGTACTTCGCACCAACCTCAACGGCGACCTTCGATTCCGTCTCTTGGATCGCATTGCGCTCCTGTTCGATAGTTTTCGTTGCCTCGACAACCTTGTTGTGGCGGCGTCCCCAATCGAACGGCTCCCAAGTCAAGTAAAAGCCGGCCGTGGTAACGTTTTGCGGGAGAACTTGCACGTTGTTGATACCCTGATAGCGCAGGGACAGACTCAGGTCCGGAATGTACGCGGCTTTCGCGAGCCGCCGATCGTATTCGGCTTGCTTTTCTTTCAAGTGCGCTTGCCGCACCTCGGGGCGGTTCGCCGCTGCTTCCTGGCGGGCGGAGTCGAGAGTCAGATCACTGGTGTTTTGCTCAGGAACGAACTCGACACGAAAAGGTGTCGTAACATCACGCCCAAGCAACTGGTTCAACGCCTCGCGCTGTGTCGCCAACCCATTCTCTGCGACGGACAACTCATAGCGCGATTTGGCCAGGCGGGCGTCGACGTCTAATGCATCGGCGCGCAGCACCGTTTTTTCTGACACGTATTGGGCTGTGACCCGCTGCGCTTCTTCGAATGTTTTTACCGCCTCACGGGCGGCGTCTACATTCGCTTGAACCGCGAAAAGGTTGAAGTACGCACTGCGGACTTCGGCAGCGATCTTCTGCCGCTCGGCGCGGACATCTTCCCGAGCGATATCACGTCCGAGTTCTGTCAGGTGAATGCCGAGGCCGATCTTGTATTGTTGGGTCACAGGTTGATCGATGTTGCCAGTCAAATAGGTAGTGAACACCGCGGGCGTGTGGATTTTGGCGTTCGTTGACGGGATTGGCCCCACGTTCGCATAGGTTCCGAGGGAACCTTGCGGGATGGTAAAGTCAAACGAGTGCAGCAACTCCCCGCCCAGCATGGTGAATTGAAATTGGGGCTTGCGCTTGCTGCGGGCTGTACCCACTTCGAAATCCTGTTTCTGTACCTCCAGCACAGAGTTCTTCACATTCCAGTTGAATTGGAGTGCCAGACTAACCGCCTCATCGAGGGTAAGCACGGGCGCCTGAGTCTCGGCGTTCGACGGCTGATCTTGCGCCGTTGAAGGCGACGGCCAAGCAAGAGCACACAGAATGAAGACCACTGAGAGAGATTTGTATTTCATATTGTTGATCCGTTTGTTGGGACTCCGCTCCCTGCAAGCCCCCGAAGAGTCGTTGTGACCACTTTTTGCGCGATGCGCTCGATGGACAGATGCTCGACGTTCGCGAGGCCATCGATCGCAAGCATGGTTAGGCCGTGAACTACGGCCCACGTGTAGAGAGCCGCGGTTTGCAATTCCGACTTTCGGGTGAGTGCAGGGTCGAAGATTCCGATGCGGGCGCCCCGGCGGAGAATATTCTCCAGAACGGCACGCGAAGCCACCCACGCGGTCAGGACTTCTTCTGGACGCCAGGCAGGGCCACTGGGCGCCACACTGAACATCAGGCGATAAAGTACGGGATTCTTAATGCCAAAGCTGACATACGCGGAGCTCATTTGTGACAGGGCTGCTCGAGGATCAGCGATCTTCGCGACGGCGGCCATTAATTCACTGCGCAGCAGATCGTGACCAGCCGCGGCCGCAGCGTCCAGCAGGTCTCGTTTGTGAGGAAAATGGTTATACGGCGCGTTGTGGCTCACCCCGGCTCTGCGCGCGACTTCTCGCAGGGAAAAATTCCAATCGTTGTCTTCCGCTGCGAGCTCAAGCGCGGCTTGAACGAGCGCTCTACGCAAGTCCCCGTGGTGATAAGTATCCGGGCTGTGTGTCCTGAGTTTTGAGTTGTTCATTGGCCTAATCATCGAAAGATCGCTTCAGCAAGAATGTGGACAGTGCCGATACCTAATGTTGCCGACATCCAGATGCCTGCTTGTTCAGGATTGTGAATAGTGCAAATCACATGCCAATTCGCAGGCATTGCAAGTGATTGATCTACATGGGCCAGGCCAGGTCTAGGCCGAACTGCGCTGCCCGTATGCGGGCAGCGTCAAGCGGCAGGTGCACCTTGCCAGCAAACATCGCGATGCCAGAGGCATTCCGCGATCTCAGCAGGTCGATGCGCTGGGTGTCGGTCAAGCTAATCTGGTGCGGGCGGAAATGCGTGGTCACGGCTGAGTGCTGCCGCCAATAGGCGAGCAACGGGTGCGGCTCGAGGTGTCGAAACCAGTTACGCCGGTCGTTGTTAACCTGTACTTTTGAAGGCTGATCGAAATGGATCACGAGTGCAGAGACGTGGCAGGCAGGGTAGGTAGAGCCGATTGGGATGAGAAGTCTTTCTGCCTCTTTGCGGCCCGGCCAGATGGCCTGAGTGTGAGAAGACCTTCCGATTGTTGTTGGCAAGGTGTCACGATCGTTGAAAAACCCTTTTGGACTTTCGGGATGCCCCTGCATCTGCAATGTGTTTCCGTAACTTCCTTCTGCCGTGGAACACCCGAGCTTTGACAGCCGCGACCGAGAGACCCATTTGTCGGGCCGTCTCTCGAGCCGATAATTCTCGAAGTTCCTTCAGCTCGAGCACCCTTCGCATTCTGGGAGTCAGCCGTGTGATCGCGATCGACAAAATCCGCGCCTCCTCTAGCTGCATGTAGATGGCCTCGGGGTCGGGACTCGCATCGGCTAAATTGAAGTGGGGCCCTGTTCCCCCATCGCCATTCAAATCGTCAATAAACACCTCGCGTAACGCGCGCCCCTTGCGCAAAAACATAAGGGCTTCGTTGATTGCGATACGCGTTAACCAGGTTGAGAACGAGGATTTCCCTTCGAAGTTGCTCAAGTAGAGGAACGTTTTTTGGAAAGTCTGCTGGACAACATCTTCAGCATCTTCGCGAACCCGAGTGTAGCGCAGTGCAAGCGCAAACATTCTTGGCCGATAGCGTTTCACAAGCCTTTCAAAAGCCTCCTCATCTCCCATCTTGGCGGTGGCCACAAGTGCCTGGTCGCTGGCTGGATCATGGAACGAAACGGCGCCAGCAAATGTTCGCTGCGCGGGGCTTATGTCATCCGAAGAACGGGCTGTGTTCATAGCGAGTATCTCTTTCCGCGTCAGCCACGCGCTAGCCACAGGCCGTACCGAATGGAGTCGGCGAAGCTGAATGCCTTGCGGTACCGCAGCACGCGATACCACCCGACCCACTTGCGAGCGAATGCGAGAATCAGTGACATAAACCCTCCCGAGTAACACCGAGCGTTGCGCTTTCGCATATTGATGGGCAATACGTGTGCCAAAAGAACACCCACACAAGTTGTTGAAATCAGTGGGAGGAGAGGGCACGGGTGTTATAGAGACGACATCCGCTGCCCGCATCCCGGCATTCTGGGACATCCTTAGTCAGGGCGAAGCCGATGACAAACTGCGGCGGAAGGAATTTGCGCGGCGGACGAAATCGCCGCGGAAATTCACATCGTGATTCTCGCCATGATGTACTTGCCAGCGTGTTCAAACTTCCTCGTTTTCCGGCTGACGTGCGAGGACACTGCGTCGGCGACCGTTTGTCCGGGAAGCGCCCGAAGTGTTCGTATCCGATGCCCCATCTCGAGCAAGGCGCAAATGCAGGCGCTCGCATACGTCGAGTGCATAGGATGTTGAAGCAGCGAACTCCGCCCCGAACCGGCCAAAAAACGACAGTACCTCTTCTCCCACGGAATCGATGAAGGTGACATCAGTTAGATCTACAACCAGTCTCATTCCCTCGCGGCAGCGCGTTATGAGCGTGCGAGTGCTCTCGGCGTCGTGGCCGGTGAATCGGCCTTCAAGCTTGAGGCTCAAACTGTTCGTGGAATCGTGTATGTCGACGCGTAGCATCGCGCCTCCTTGGAGTGTCTAGGGCAGCCACGAGCGTCGGCTGGAGAGCTTCCTGGACATGAACATTGCAGGTGTTATGCCAGATACGCATCAGCGTAAGTTATTGAAAATACGACAAATTATTGAAGAGTGCCGGGGATAACTAGTGCCCGACCAACGGGCAGTGCCGCCATGCGGGCGCGAGGCTCAATGGCCGATTTGAGGCCAGAGTTCAGAAGCTTCAGAAGCGACCTTTCTAGATCTGCCGGATTGTTACCCGGCGTAGCAAGTGCGGCTGATGTTCAATTTGTTCATCTTGTTCAGCAACGTTGTTCGTTTCAGTCCGAGGCGCTCCGCCGCTCCGCCCTTACCACCTACCTTCCCGGAGGCAGTTCTCAACGCATTGGTGATGACCTGCCGCTCGGCCTGTTCGAATGTTGATGCGGCTGGGGAAGTGGAGCGTCGCAGCTCTGCATGTGGGACATTCAACTCGTGCCCTTGGGTGAAAATCACGCAGCGCTCGATGAAGTTTTCCAGTTCGCGAATGTTGCCCGGCCAATCGGCATTCACCAGCTCCTCCATCGCCTGCTTTGGAACGGATTTAATGCGCTTTTGCATTTGACGCGAATGGCACAAAACAAAATAGTGGACCAGCAGCGGAATGTCCTCGCGCCTCTCGCGAAGCGGAGGAATCTCAATCGGAAAAACATTCAATCGATAAAAAAGGTCTTCGCGAAACTGATTGGTGCGGATCATCTCTTGCAGATTGCGGTGCGTTGCGGCAATAAGGCGAACGTCCACACGAATCGTTTTCGTGTTCCCGAGACGTTCAAATTCTCGTTCCTGCAGGGCGCGTAGTAGCTTTGGTTGCAGCTCCAGGCTGATATCGCCGATCTCATCCAGAAACAGACTGCCGCGATCGGCTAACTCGAAACGGCCTTGTTTCTGCATCAGTGCGCCAGTGAAAGCACCCCGTTCATGCCCAAACAGTTCGCTTTCCACCAGCCCGGAAGGTATGGCGGCGCAGTTAAGCCGGACGAAAGTGCGCTCGCGACGCGGACTGAGGTTATGGATCGCCCGGGCAACGAGTTCCTTGCCGGTGCCGGTCTCGCCGTGCAGGAGCACGGTTGACCCAGTTGGTGCGACAATCGCAACCTGGTCCAGCACTTTGCGAAGCGCGGCACTCTTGCCGACGATGTTCCCAAAGGTGTACTCGGCGTCAATTTCCGATTCAAGGTAAAGGCGTTCTTCGTCCAGATCGCCCACTTCGGGAATGTTTGTTCCTGCGAGGCCTCCGAGGTCCATGAAAGCGACAGCTGCGTCCCCCATACTTTCCTCCCTACTGCCGGTTCAACCGTATTGGCTTGAACTCGAATGCAGACCCTGTTGGTCTGCTGATGGGCCATTGTCCAATTCAGTTCCGCTTTCGGACAACCCCACATGGAGGCAAATCGCAAACTCTTCGGGGGCGAATAGCAGCCTCCTTCTGAGTGAAGAAAGCTGGTCCTTGGGTGGCCAGTCTTTTAAGGAGATTTAAGATTACTCTTGCGAGGTGGAGCTTCGACGCGCCGCCATCCAAAGAGGCGCGCATCGACTGACCATAAACCCGGTCCTAACATTGCGAGAGCGGCGGCGGCGGTTCCTAACAGCAGCCAAACCGATTTGTCTCCGGCCAGCGTAAGGATCTTCCAGATTTCAATCAATGCTACGGAGGTTCCGACGATGGGCGTCCATAGCCCTACGATCAGAAGTATTCCTGCTCCCATCAAGAGCACAGCGGGAATTGCCACATTCATCGGTGGCAGATCGCTCCATAGCCGCAGGCTCGCGTGCACCATCAGCACGGAGCCGACAACCACGCGCATGAGGAGCAATCCTGTGCCAGGCCAACCGCCAGCGAATGTTGAATATAACCGTCGCAAAACGCACCCTTGCTAGACGTTCTTAGTTTCCGTTGTTGCCGAGGCGAAGGGAAACCCTAAATAGAGTCAGGATCGTCACTCTTTAGGGTTTTGCGTTTGCGGTACGGAAGCAAGGTGGGTGGACACTACAGCTCGATGATTCCTCTCTTCAGCCCGATCATTGCGGCGTGCGTTCGATCGTTGGCGCCTAGTTTAGAAAGAATGTTCTTGACTCGACTCTTAACGGTTTCCTCCGTGATGGAGAGCTGATCCGCAATTTGCTTGTTCGCATTCCCAGCCGCGATCAATCTCAAGACAAGGATCTCTGCTGGCGTCAGGAGGTCATCCGTCGCATGCTCGGCGATCTGGTACGAGACCTCTGGGGAAAGGGTCTTCTTTCCAGTGTGGACGGCGCGGATCGTGTCCAGTAATTCCTTATGCAACGTATTCTTGAGCAGGTAGGCCTGAGCACCGGCCTTGAGCGCACGCAGAATTTGCGTATCGCCTGCGTAAGTCGTCAGCAAAATCACTTTTGCATCGGGAAACTCGTTGCGAATCGCAATCAGGGAGTCGAGGCCGCTCATCTCCGGCATCTGCAAGTCCATGAGCGTGATGTCCGGTTGGTGCGTCCGAAATTGCTGAATGGCATCGCGTCCATTGGACGCTTCACCTACTAGGATCATATCTGGCTGAATGCCAACCAGACCGGCGATCCCTTGGCGCACAATTGGATGATCGTCGACCGCTAGGATTCGAATTCGTGAGGCGTGGCCGCTCATGCCTGCTTACGCCTCCGCTTTCCCCGAAAACTTGCGTGACCACCAGGAACCTCTGCTATCCGTCGCGTACACGGCGCTGGCAGGAATGCGCAGTTCCACTTCGGTACCTGCATCGACTTCGCTCCATACCACTAGCTTACCTCCGGTGAGTGTGGCGCGTTCCCGCATCCCGCGCAAACCGTAGTGTCCCTCACCGCCATGGCCGGAGAGAACTGCAGGATCAATGCCTTTTCCATCGTCCCGCACACGCAACCGGAATTGGTCATTGTCATAGCGGATTTCCACTTCGACCCGACGGGCCTGGGCGTGTTGAAAGGCGTTCCGCAATGCTTCGGCCGCAATCTTATAAATCTCATCACGAAGGATAGGATGAAGATTTCGCGCCTCGCCCTCAACTGCTACACGGAATGCTGCGGATTGGCGGTTGCTCGGGTCGGCGAGTTCTTCTCCGAGAGTGCTTATCGCCAGCGCGAGATCGTTGCTTTGGACTGTGGAAGCGCGCAATCCCTGTACCGCATCCCGACCTTCGGTGATCGCGTCAGCAGCCTGCTCGATGGCGCTGTCCAGCTTCTCTTTCGCCTCCGTGTGCTCTGGCAGCAACTGCGAAACAGTTTGGAACCGCAGCAGTAAACCGTGGAAGCTTTGAAGCAAAGTGTCGTGAAGCTCCCGCGCAATGCGGGTGCGCTCGCCGACACGTGCCTCTAATGTTAACTCGAACTGCTGACGCAATTGCCGGACACGCAAACGGTAGGCCGCCCACACCAGTGCCAAAAGGATGGCCGCGCAGAGAGTGCGGAACCAGTTCGTCTGGTAGTAAGCCGGGGCAACCGCGAAATCCACTTTGCCGGCGCTCTCGCTCCAGACGCCGTCACTATTGCAAGCCACCACGCGAAACGAATACTTGCCAGGGGGCAAATCCGTGTAGAATGCCTGCCGGCGTGTACCCGCGTCTCTCCAATCACGGTCATAGCCGTCGAGCCGGTAACGAAATTTCACTCTCTGTGGATTCAGAAGGGCCGGCGAAGTGTAATCAATCTGCAACTCGCGAGGGTGCGGGGAGAGTTTGAGGATGTCGGTTGCTGCGAATTCCTTTCGGTCAACGACTAACGACTGAATGTATGTTGCCGCAGGTAGTGCTTTTTGCGAGAGTCTGGACGGGTCCACCATCTGTATCCAGACTCCGCTGGCAAACCAGACGCGCCCATCCGGAGAGTATGCCGCCGAATTGAAAGTTGGTCGTCCGGCCTTGGCTCCATCCAATTCGTCGTAGACGCGAGTCTGCACGATCACTTCTGGATTCGTCCACCATCGTTGGAGCTCAGAATCTGGCAACTCGACGATGCCACAGTCGGTGTACAGCCACCAACGTTTCTCGCTATCCTGAATAAAAGAGGTCACGAAATTGCACGGCAGGCCGTTTCTCGTCGTCATCCGCTGTACCTTACCTTGCCGCAACCCGACTAGCCCCTCGGCGGAACTGGCAAGCACGGTGGCGTCTCCATTGGCGATAATCTGGTGGATGAACGGATCGCCCTTTCCGTTTAGCGGAAATTTCTCGAGAACGCCATGGCGGAACAGCGCAAGGTCACCGTTCAGAGTCCCTATCCAAATTCCCCCCTGTGGATCCGGCGCGAGGGTGCGGCCCGCCGGAATTTGCGACGATGGGAACTCTTCACGAACTTGGAAATCCCGGATACGCACGAGTTTTTGCGGGCACTCTGCCCAAATGTTCCCATCCACATCCTCGGTGATTCCGACCACCAGCCCCAGCGGCTTGTGATTTGGTTCGGGCAGGCGCTGGAAGCGCTGATTCTTGAACAAGTACAGGCCGTCATCCACTCCCACCCACATGTTCCCCGTGTGGTCTTCAAGCATCGCGGCGACGCGGTTACCCGGAAGACCGTCTTTCTTGCGAATAGAGGAGATGGTCCCGTTCTTCTCGATGTGATCGAGCGAGTCAAAGTTTGCAACCCAGATTGTGCCGTCTCTGCTGGCTAGAACTCCCCTGGGTGAACTATTCCCCAAGCCCTCTAATGCCGAGAAGCTGGCGACGGGCGGATCGCGAAACTTGTCTATCGCGCCCGGCCCCGCAGCCCATAGAATTCCTTCTCTGTCCTCAAAGACAGCATCCACGCTATTGCTGGACAAGCCTTCCGCTCGTCCATAATGGTCCACAACATTCCCAGTTATCCGAAAAAGTCCCTCGCCGGTGGTGCCGATCCAAAGACTGCCGTCGCGGTCGAAGATCATGCTGTGGACAGCGAGCTTGCTGCCGTCGAAGCCGGGCGTCACAAATGGTTGGAAGGCACCATTTCTCAATCGACCAAGCCCTCGCCCGGGTCCGGCCGTGAGTATGCCGACCCAGAGGGACCCGTCGGGAGCACGCGCCAGGGCCGCGATCCCGGGTTGCCCTGCATTGGATTTCAGCGCTTCAATTGGGTAGGTTTCCGAGACGCCGTCATGCCAGTGGACAAGGGCCGTCTGCCCTCCGAGCCAAAAGCCGCCTTTTCCATCAGCAAGTAAAGAATTGACTGGCGAAATCGGTATGCCGTCAGCCTTTCCGAAACACTTGACTGCGCGGTCGGTCAGATGGCAAAGGGGTGCGTCTGAAATACGGTTGTTGCCTCGCACCACCCATAACGAGCCATCAGTATCTTCACTAACGTTTTGAAGGCCCCGAATCCCTTCCAACTCAAAACGAGAAGTGACAACCCTACCCTTCATGTGAACGATCCCACGTAAGCCAAAAACCCAGAGTCCACCTGCATGGTCGCCCAAGGCATTCACGATTTGCCCAAAGTCATTGCCGTTTGTGTTGATCGAACCATAATTGGGAGGCCCGTCCCAGGGAAAAAACCGAACGCCGTCGAAAGTCATCAAGTCGCCGGACACGAACCAGAGAAAACCGTCCGCGGTTTGCGTTATTGCATAACCGCCATTCTGCACGGAACCATCTCGCGTCGTCCAAGCGCTGTGTATGTACAGGGTGATACGTTTGTTCGGATCGAGGGCGTGAACCGGAGCTGTCCCTAATAATAAGTAGAAGAGGTAACTGCCCAAGATGGCCGTTAGCGTCGTGCGCGGCCAGTCAAAACGAACGACAAGCGATCGGCGAGGAGCTATTTTCCACATGTTCGTAGCCGAGCAGCGTCAGAGAGTATGGCACCCGTTCCGATGAGACTCAACCGTCGTGCACCTCCATAACGAACCAAAGGCCGTGATCCTGCTCAGTTCCCCAAGCTCCGGGGTCCGGTTTCCAAAGCGGGCCGGATTCTCACCCGGAGTACTCAGCACGACTAATGTTCAGCTTGTTCATCTTGTTTTGGAGTGTTGTTCGCTTCAGTCCGAGGCGCTCTGCCGCTCCGCCCTTGCCGGCGATTTTCCCGGAGGCGGCTATCAACGCATCGATGATGGCTTGCCGCTCGGCTTGTTCGAAACTTGGCGCGGCTGAAGCAACGGAGCGGACTGATGGCTTCTTCAGCTCCCCACGTAGGACGTTCAATTCATCCCCTTGCGTGAAGATCACGCAACGCTCGACGAAATTCTCCAGCTGCCGAATATTGCCCGGCCAATCGGCGTTCACCAGCGCCTCCATGGCCTCCTTCGGAACGGATTTGACGCGCTTTTGCATTTGTCGAGAGTGGAGCAAAACAAAATAGTGCACCAAGAGCGGAATGTCCTCGCGCCTGTCGCGAAGCGGAGGGATTTCAATAGGGCAAACATTCAGTCTGTAAAAAAGGTCTTCGCGGAACTGGTTGTTGCGAATCATGCTCTGCAGATCGCGATGGGTTGCGGCAATCAGGCGAACGTCCACGCGAATCGTTTTCGTACTCCCGAGTCGCTCAAATTCATGTTCCTGCAGTGCGCGCAACAGCTTTGGCTGCAGATCGAGACTGATATCGCCAATTTCGTCTAGAAAGAGAGTGCCGCGATCCGCCAGCTCGAACCGGCCTTTCTTTTGCATCAGGGCCCCGGTGAAAGCGCCCTTTTCATGTCCAAACAGTTCACTTTCCACCAGCCCGGAGGGTATGGCTGCACAGTTGAGTCGAACGAAAGTGCGCTCGCGACGCGGGCTGAGGGTATGAATCGCCCGGGCGAACAGTTCTTTGCCGGTCCCGGTCTCGCCGTGCAGGAGCACGGTCGATCGAGTGGGGGCGACAATCGCGACCTGATCCAGCACTTTGCGAAGCGCGGCACTCTTGCCGACGATGTCCCCAAAGTTGTACTCGGAGCCAATTTCCGATTCAAGGTAGAGGCGTTGTTCCTCAAGGCGATCCCTGGCTTCCGTGACGCGACCGTACGCAATCGCGTTGTCAACCGCGAGCGCAATCTGATTGCTGATTTGTGACAAGAGGTCCAGGTCCTCTTGTCCGAAGTGGTCCGGCTTTCGGCTACCCAGAGTCATCACGCCCAGGGGGCCGCTTGCGGTTAACATTGGCGCGATCGCCATCGAGGTGATTGACTCGGCCTTGAGCTTTTCAACGATTCGCGCGGGAAGCCTCTCAATTTCTTCGATCGACAGCAGCTCGGGGACGCGGGCACGCAACTTATCGTGATCACTGTCGCTAAGTTCAGACTTCAGAACCTCGGTCAACGAACCCTTGCCGCTGGGGAAATCCATTACGACGCATTCAAGCTGGTTCGATTGTTGATCGATCAACCAAAATCCGGTGAAGTCGTTTCGAAAATAGGTCCGAATGGATGCCGATGCCGACCGGAACAATTCATTAATGTCCAGCTTGGAAACGATGTAATTGTTGATCTCCAGCAACAGCCTGAGGCGATCCCGCTCTTTCACCACTTGGCGCTGGTACAGCTCTGTGTTATCCCTTGCCAGAGCGCACTCGAGGGCGACCGCAACGTGCGACGCCAGAGAACGCAGCATCTCGACGTCTTCGGAGGCAAATTCCTCGCCCTGCAACTTGGTGACGGCGAGAAACCCGTATCGTTTCTGGGCGGTAGAGACTGGAAACAAATATGCGGATCGTCCGACAGCTTCGGCGGCAAACGGAGCCAACTCAGGATGCTTCAACATTTCCTGTGATGAGTCCGGGATGAAAACTGGCTGCTGTTCCTCGAGCACCCGCGCCGCCGCGCCAATTCGTGACACTCTGGTGCCGATCTTGAAGGCAGGTGCGTCCGGGTCTCGATCGAACTCGAGCACCCGCAGGCTATCTTGCGCATCGTTTAGGACGTAGAGTTCGGTTCCATGCAACCTCGAAGTGCTGGAAAGAACGTCACGCAGGCTGTGCAGAACAGCTTTGAGCGTGGGCTGATCGGCAAAGCTGCTGGACGCATCCAGCAAAGTTCGATATCGATCTTCGGTGCTCCTCATGACGTGGGTGCTGTACTGCCGTCAGCTTTAAATAGACCCTATCATACCCTCAAACTTGGAGGTGAAAGGTATGCTTCTAATTTATTGGCCAACGAGTTCGATACTATGAACGCCTTGACCAACAGATACTTGAAAATCGCAGTGAGTAGGGACTATATTTCGCCCAACTCCCTGAGCAGCGACCCCCTGGAGCAGAAACTATTGACGTGTTGGCACTCGCTAGAGCCGATGGCGTTATCGAATCAGTTTGTGGATGATGGCTCGTGCCAGTAGGCGAGCAACGAGATTGCGGCGCAGGCCGGGCCTAGGCGTTTCTTGTGGGTCGAACCAGGACAACAATGGATCGCGGGGCCACTTGGCATGTCGACTGCTGTATTGGCAAACTGAGTTCCGAGAAATCGTCGGGTGTCGGCAAGGCCGTGTCCACAATTCTTGCCCAATCCTGGGGCGCACCCTCCTGAATCTGGAATTGCAGGGCATCCCAGTAAGCATTGACCATCACATAGATATCATCGTCACCCTGTGAGGCGCCATGCAGACAAAACGCCAGGCTCCGTGAATCTGGCGACAGATCGACCGTGGGGCCAATGCCGTACCAGGAAATGTCCTCGCGCCAGAATCTGCTCCGACAGAGAGAAGGATGCGACTTCCGGAACGCAATCATCCTTTTGAAGAAACGAAAAATGTCTTGATTCGGCTGGAGCTGGCTCCAGTCCAGCCAACCGATTTCGTTGTCCTGGTTATAGGGATTGTTGTTTCCGAATTGCGTATTCAGGAACTCATCACCGGCCCGGAACATCGGGATGCCATTCGACAGCAGGAGCAGACAGCAGAAGTTCTTAACCTGTTTCCGACGAAGCGCCAGAATCGCCGCTGCCGTGCCCTCGGCTCCGTCGTGACCGCAGTTCCAGCTGAAATTGTCGTCCATGCCGTCCTGGTTGTTCTGACCGTTGTTCCAGTTATTTTTCTGGTTGTAAGAAACCAGATCGTAAAGTGTGAAACCGTCGTGGGAATCGATGTAGTTCACGGTCTGATAGGCGTGATAGGCATGGGCGCGGCTGTCTGGGAATAAATCGTCGCTGCCATAGATGCGTCGCATCAGGTCTGGCACCATTCCAGCGTCACCTTTGATAAAGCGGCGAACATCATCGCGGAATCGAGCGTTCCATTGAAGCCAGGTCAGCCCCGGGAATCCGCGTCCGAGTTGGTACGCGCCGGTATCCCACGGTTCCGCGATCAACTTCAATAGGCCCAACTCAGGATCGGCCGCGATCTCACTGAAAATTGGAGCATCCTCCCAATTGAGTGATCCATCGGCATTGCGGCTGAACACGGAGGCCAGGTCGAAGCGGAATCCATCAATGTGCATCTCGTCCTTCCAATACCGCAGGCTGTCCATGACCATTTTGCGCACGTGCGCCTGGCTGAAATTCAAAGTATTGCCGGTGCCTGAGTAATTGGCGTATGGAACCGTGAGGTCGGCGGACGGCATGTAATAATCCGCAGCGCCGAAACCCTTGAAGCTGTAGACGGGGCCGCGATGGTCGCCCTCGCAGGTGTGGTTATAGACAACGTCGAGCACCACGGCAATTCCTGCTTGGTGGAGAGCCTTTACCATTTCTCTGAATTCGAGATGCTGCCCATCGTCGTCACGAGTGGAGGCATACTGCGCATGCGGTGAAAAGAAATTCAAAGGCATGTAGCCCCAATAGTCACGCTCGTGAGGGTCGCGCTGGAATATGGGCATCAGTTCGACGACCGTGATCCCGAGCTCCTGCAAATATGGGATCTTTTCCACCAGTCCGGAATAGGTGCCGGCACGCGAAGGATGTACGCCGGAATTCGGATTCCTGGTGAAGCCCTTTACGTGTAATTCGTAAATGATTGCGTCCGACTCCGGGCGAGGTGCAACGTCTCCTGACCAATCGAAGGCGACACTATGCTCGATCAGCACTCCCAGAGGTGCTTTTCCTGCGTTGGGGCCGGGCGCAATTGCCAGCTTGCGGTCAAACTCGGGTGGAAAGAAAACACATTTAGCATAGGGATCGAGCAAAATCTTCTCGGGATCGAAGGTGTGAAGCTCAGAAGCGACTTGTCCTGAGACCGAGTAGGCGTAATAGCGAGCATCATGGAATTGATGGAGCGGGAGCCTGCAATGCCAGATTCGCCCTGACTTGTTGCGGATGCAATCGAACTGAAATGTCAGGATCGGGTGCGCCAGATCGTCGGCCGAATAGAGCAAAAGGGTAACGCTCGCAGCATGCTCCGCATACACCGCAAAATTGAACGCCCGCTCCTCCTCTATCCACGTAGCACCCAAGGGCAATGGGGTTCCCTCTGTTTGTGCCCATGTGGGGCGTTTTTCGGGTGAGACTCCGAACCGGCTAGCGTCGAATGCCGGGTCCTTGTCAGCAGCTGTTTTATCAATCGGGTTGCACACGTTTTCTTAACCTAGTTCTCGGTCTTAAGTTGAGCCGTTTGCTCGCAAAAAAGTGACGCCTTCCGCCTGCAGCCCCTGAGCGTTTGAACCCATGTTCGCGCGACGCTTCGACCTCTCTGTCAATTCGCACAGCCATTCGAAAGCGCTGGTAGACAACATCTCCTCGGTGAAGCGCCAGCGCCAATTGCCGTTCGCCCGACCGGGTACGTTCATCCGAGCCCCGGTGCCGAGGTCAAAAACGTCCTGTAACGGCGCAACGGTCAAAGCTGCCACGGATGACCATGCCACTTCGATCAGCGCTGGTGCGGCCTCCGCACTATTCACGAGGCGGCGGTTGAGATAGCTCCACAAAGTTTGTTTCTGGGAATCGGGTAACTGTTCATACCACTCGCGAGTTGGCGGATTGTCATGCGTCCCGGTGTACGCGACCGTGTTGCTGACAAAATTGTGCGGAAGATACGGATTGTCGGGGTGACCATCGAACGCGAACTGTAGGACTCGCGTGCCGGGCACTTGAAATTGATCGCGCAGCAACGCCACGTCCGCAGTGATGAGCCCCAGATCCTCGGCGATAAATGGCAACCGCCCCAGTTCTCCCCCGATCGCCTGGAAAAAGCTGCCTCCTGGGCCGCTCACCCACTCGCCGGACTGCGCGGTCTTAGCCCCCGCTGGTACATGCCACGCAGCTGCGAAACCGCGGAAATGATCCAGGCGAATCACGTCCACGTGATTCAGCACAGTGCGAATCCTATCGACGCACCATCGGTACCCCGTGGAACGAAGCGCATCCCAGTTATAGACAGGATT